>Ga0070707_100007552_pt1 | contig 10097 bp, 5 predicted proteins | sample KBSK5502metaG_FD_65468 | JGI IMG/M metagenome (GOLD analysis project Ga0070707, IMG submission 65468) | Corn, switchgrass and miscanthus rhizosphere microbial communities from Kellogg Biological Station, Michigan, USA - KBS K5-50-2 metaG | ecosystem: Host-associated > Plants > Roots >... | reverse complement strand
AGCTGGCCGGGGACGCCGGGCGGGGCGGGGCGCAGGCGGGCGTCCAGGACGTAGGCGCGGTGGTTGGCGATCGGGGTTCCGATCGGGACGGTTGCCGCGTCGGGCTGGCAGTGCCAGGCGGTGACGTCGATGGAGGCTTCGGTGGGGCCGTAGAGGTTGTGCAGGGCGATGCCGGGCCAGGTGGCGAGGAAGCGGCGGGCGGCTTCGGGGGGGAGGGCTTCGCCGCTGCAGAAGACGTGCCGGACGTGGCCGAGGGGGCCGGGGGCGGGGTAGCGGGGGGTGACGGCGTCGAGGAAGGCGCTGAGCATGGCGGGGACGAAGTGCAGGGTGGTGATGGCCTGGTCGGTGATGAGCTGGTGCAGGTAGGCGGGGTCGCGGTGGCCGCCGGGGGCGGCCAGGACGAGGGTGGCGCCGGTGGTCAGGGGCCAGAAGAACTCCCAGACGGAGACGTCGAAGCCGTAGGGGGTTTTCTGCAGGACGCGGTCGGCTGGCTGGAGCGGGTAGGCGTGCTGCATCCAGGCGATGCGGTTGCTGATGCCGCGGTGGGGGACCGCGACGCCCTTGGGGGTGCCGGTCGACCCTGAGGTGTACAGGACGTAGGCGGTGTCGTCGGGCCGGGCCTGGCCGGGCAGGGGCCCGGCGGGTTCGCGGGCGAGGGCGCGGCGTTCGGCGTCGACCGTGATGACGGCGGGGCGGGGGCGCCCGGGGGCGGGGGCGCGGGCGGGGAGGGCGCGGCTGGCGGCGGTGGCGGTGATGATGACGGCGGGGGCGGCGTCGGCGAGGAGGTAGGCGAGCCGGTCGGGGGGGAGGTCGGGGTCGAGGGGGACGTAGGCGGCGCCGGCCTTCCAGGCGGCGAGCAGGGCGGTGACCAGGTCGATGCCGCGGTGCAGGCAGATGCCGACGGTGGCGGCGGGGCCGGCGCCGTGGCGGCGGAGCCGGCGGGCGAGCTGGCTGGCGGCGGTGTCGAGCTGGCGGTAGGTGTGCCGGGTGCCGTCGTGGTCGATGACGGCCAGGGCGTCGGGGGCGGCGGCGGCGGCGGCCTCGAACTGGTGGTGCAGCAGGCCGGGCGGGTAGTCGGCGGCGGTCTGGTTGCAGGCGCGCAGGACCTGGTCGCGCTCGGCGGCGCTCATCAGCTCGATGTCGCCGGCCGGCCGGTCCGGGTCGGCCAGCCCGCCGGCCAGCGCCGCCGCGAAATGATCCAGCAGCCGCTCCATCCGGTCCCCGTCGAACAGCTCCGTCGAGTACTCGATCTCGGCGTCCAGCCCGCTGTCGGGCGTGTGCGCGACTCCGAGGGAGATGTCGACGTGCGAGGTGGGAAAGTCCAGCGGCATGGGCTCGGCGGTGATGCCGTTCAGCTCCAGGCCGCCCAGTGACGCGCCGGGCGGGGATAGCGACAGATTGATCTGGTAGAGGGGGTGCCGGCCGGCGACGCGGTCGGGCCGGAGGGCGTCGACGACGAGGCTGAAGGGGACGTCCTGGTGGGCGGTGGCGTCCAGGACGGTGTCGTGGCAGCGGCTGACGAGCTCGGCGAAGGTGGGGTTGCCGCCGAGGCGGGCGCGCAGCACCAGGGCGTTGACGAAGTAGCCGACCATGGGCTCGGTCTCGGCGCGGGTGCGGCCGGAGAACACCGATCCGATGGGCAGGTCGTCCTGCCCGGTCCAGCGGTGCAGGACGGTGAGCAGGGCGGCGTGCAGGACGGCGAGGAAGGAGACCTGGCGGGTGCGGGCGTAGCCGCGGGCGGCGGCCCCGATCTCGTCGGGCAGCCGCCGGGCCACGGTGGTGCCGGCGCCGGTGGGCTGGGCCGGGCGGGGCCGGTCGGCGGGGAAGTCCACGGTCGGCAGGGCGGCCAGGGTGTCCCGCCAGAATCCCAGCTGCCGGTCCAGCTCCGGGCCGTCAAGCCAGCGGCGCTGCCAGGCGGCGTGGTCGGCGGGCTGGATCGGCAGCGGCGCCAGCGCGGCGGCGGTGCCGGCCGCGGCGGCGGTGTAGAGCTGGGACAGCTCGGCGGCGACGATCCGCGCCGACCAGCCGTCCCCGATGATGTGGTGCACGACCAGCACCAGGACATGCTGGCCGGGCCCGGTGCGGGCCAGCGCGAACCGGACGAGGGGGCCGGCGGCCAGGTCCATCGGCCGGTTGACCTGCCCGGCTGCCCAGGCCTGGACCTGGCCGGGGGGAATGTCGCTGACCGGCAGCGGGAAGTCGGCCGGCGGGGGGTCGATGACCTGGCGGGGCAGCCCGCCGTGGTCGGCGAACCGGGTCCGCAGCGCCTCGTGCCGCACCACCAGGGCGTGCAGGGACCGCTGCAGCGCGGCAATGTCCAGCGGCCCGGTCAGCCGCAGCGCGAACCCGATGTGATACGCCGAAGACAGCGGGTTGAGCTGCTGCTCGAACCACACGCCTTCCTGCTGGAACGTGCACACCAGCGCCCCATCCCGCGACACCGGCACGACCGGCTCGTAGGTGAAATCGCCACCGCCATGATCCACGGGGGCGGTACCCCCGGCATGTGCCAGAAGTTCAACGCTCTTGGCCACTGAAGCTCGCTCTCTGCCGCTTGCAGCCGAGGTCATCGCCGATGGCGTCGATCACGCGGCGCTCGCCGACCGGGTCGAAAAAGTGCCCGCCTGGGATCAGTTCGAGCTCGAAACGCGCCGTGGTTTCGGCGCCCCATCCAGCCATACGGTCCGGGGGTGCAACAGGGTCTTCTGTGCCCGCGAAGGCCCGGATCGGCACGTCGAGTGGTGCCACCGAGCCGACCGAGGCTGTCGTCAGCGCTGTGAGATCAGCGCTCAGTGTGGGCAGCAGGGCCCGCACCAATTCTGGTTCGGCCAGCACCTCGGGCGGGGTGCCGCCCAGGTCACGCAGGTAGCCCAGGAGCCCGTCGGGCCGGTTCTCCCATGGCCGGGCCCCGTCGTCGTGCACGGGTGCGGGTTCGCACGCGAGGAAGAGCTGGACAGGCATCGGCATGGCCCGCGTGCCCAGTGCCACGGCGAGCGACCACGCCACGCGGGCACCCATGCTGACGCCGTAGAACGCGAACGGCCGGTCAAGCAGCGGCGTGACCACGTCTGCAAGCGCGTCTACGAGCGAGGCCATGTGCTCGAACGCCGGCTCGTTGAACCTGTCGGCACGTCCGGGCAGTTGCACCGCGATCGGCTCGACCGCTGGCGAGATCAGCTGGGGCCATCTGCGGAATATGGCGGCGCTGCCGCCCGCGTGGTGGAAGCACAGCAGCCAGATCTCGGCAGCCAAGCAAGAACGGCCGTAGCGCTTGAGCCAGCGGCGGTCAAAGTCGGAGACCTGTTCGCCCATGACAAGCGATGGTGCCGGTCGGTACATCTCAGCAATCGCGTCGCCCGGTACTGAGTACCGGGAAGGAGCCGTCAAAGTCATAAAAAGGACTCATGGGGCGAGGCTAGCCATGCCACCGTGCCGACAGCTGTCACGTGAAACGAGGACGATCTCGCCTGGCCGCGCCTTCACGTCATGCGTCACAGCTTCACGTGACAGCACCGCAGCGATCCCGGCCCATAGCTTCAGCGGGGGCGTTTCTGGTGGGCGGGTCAACGACTTCCCCTACTCGACTTGCGATGCCCGGGCGTTCTGGGGCCATTGCAGGGGCAGCCTTGCCAGTCGGCGCAGCGCTCATGCTTCTAGGGTGGTGCAACATGACCGGAAACCGTGGCTGTCGCGAAGGAGAGGCGCCATGACCGAGTACACGATCAGGCCGCTCGATATCGAGACGTGGGAGGCTTTCGCCCGGCTTCTTGATAAGCACAAGGGCGCGGGTTTCGGGGCTGGCTGCTGGTGCACATGGTTCCATCCGCGCACGGAGACGGGCAGTGAAACCGAAACAGGGCGGGCTTGCAAGGAGCGGCTTGTTCGCGAAGGGAAGGCGCACGCCGCCGTCGTTTTCGACGGTGATATCGCGGTGGCCTGGTGTCAGTTCGGGCCGCCAGCCGAACTCCCGACCATCTATCACAGGAAAGAGTACGAAGCCGGCCTCGTATCCTTGCCCGACTATCGCCTCACCTGCATCTTCGTGGACCGCAATCACCGGCGAGAAGGGTTGGCCAGGGTCGCGGTCGAAGGGGCGCTGGAATTGATCGCGAGGGCAGGCGGGGGGGTCGTGGAGGCCTACCCGCATGACACGGCGGGAAAGAAGATGTCGCCAACCTTCATCTACAACGGCACCCGCAGCATGTTCGAGAAGGCGGGCTTCGAGTACGAACGCCCCAAAGGAAAGAACAACTGCGTGATGCACAAGGTGGTCCCAGCCGCCTAGCGGCCGTCTTGGCTACGGGCGTGCCAGTATTCCGGCGCGTTGACCCAGGCCGGCGGACCGGTGGCCCCCGCTTCATGTGACAAGACGGGCGGGTGGGGGGCTCATACGTTCGGCGCAGCGGTTTCGCCTGGATATTTGGCTCGCGGCTGGTCACTGGGTGATCGGCTGGACCACAAGGAGGAGCTCGGTGGCTGTTTCGGCGGTGGATCTTCCCGGCAGCGGTCACGAGACGGTGATTCCGCGCCGAGGCGCGCGTACCTATGCCCTGGTGTGGTGCACCCAGCTCCTGGCGATGTTCGTCACGGCGGTGACGGCTCTGTCGCTCTCGATCGGCACGCCCGTGTACAACCCCTTCTATACCGGCTCCGTGCTGCTGCTGGCGGTCGCGTACGCGCTGACGTTCATTCCGTTTGCTGCCGCGTCCCCCCTGGGCGGGCCGCTCGTAGACCGCTGGGGCCCGAAGAGGACGCTCGTCTTCAGCGGCACGGGCACCCTCGTTCTGATGTCGGCGCTGGCGGCGGTCCTGGCCGCGGGCGTGCTGACCATCTGGATGGTGTGGGTGGTCCTGCTCGGAGTCGCCGCGTTCAAGGCGGTGCAGATCACCGCCCTGGAGTCGACCGTGCCGCTCTTGGTCCCCAAGCAGCACATCGTGCGGGCGAACGGGTCGCGGTTCTTCCTGACCGCCGTCACCGCCGCGTTCGCCCTTGCGGTAGCGGGCGTGCTGGTGCCCGTCGTCAGCATGCAGGCGATCACCTGGGTCACCTGCCTGGTGGTGATCATCGCGGTGACCTGCGCGGCCCGCGCGGGCATCCCGTCGGCCCGGCCGCGGGAGGCCGCAGGCGCTCCGCTGCCCCTGCGCGGCGGGAACAAGCCGCTGTGGGCATACGTGCACGGCAGGCGCGGGCTGATTGCCCTGTTCGGGTTCTTCGCGGTATTCAACTTCGTCACCGGCTTCGCCGAGATAGCCGACCGGGAGATCAGCGCTGGCTTCGGCTCGTCGGCCACGCTGAACATCGTGCTGGGGACCGGCGCGGTCGGCATGCTCGCCACCACCGTGGCCATTACCATCTGGGGCGGGCCGCGTCGCCCCATCCGGGGCATGCTGGGGTACTCGCTGGTATTCGGCGCCGCGCTTGTGCTCGGCTCAAGCCGCCCGAACCTGCTGGTGGTCTCCGCCGCGGCAGTGCTATTCCTCGGCAGCGCGCCGTTCCTCATGGCGATCATCGGCACCCTGCTCCACACCAAGACCGAGCCGGGCCTGATGGGCCGGATGATGGGCCTGAAAAACCTGGTCATCGGCATCAGCTACCCGGCGGGCAACATCGTCGCCGTCCTATGCGGTGCCTTCGCCAAGTCACTGGCTGGCGGGAACCGCGCCGGCACCGGCTTCTCGGCCACTCTCGTCGGCACCGGCCAGGCCACCGGCCGCGGTTACGCCATCATGACCATGGCGGTCGGAGTGCTGACCATTATCACCGTCCTGCTCGCCGGCCGCCACCGGTCGCTGCGCGACCTCGACACCAACCTGGCCGACGTCACCCCCGACGACCTCATGGCCGGCCAGCACCCCGTCATCACCCAGGCGGATACCGAAACCGCCGGGCAGCGACTTGGGGCGTCAGGTGCTGGCGTGCCGGTCGCCGCGGCTGACGTGGGCCGGAAATGACTGCTCCGCGGTCCGGGTTCCGTACGTTCGCGATCCTGTGGTCCGGGCAATTCGCCTCGCTCGCCGGGTCAGGACTGTCGAACTTCGCGCTCGGCGTGTACGTCTACTTGCACACCGGTTCGGTCACGACCCTGGGCCTCATCTACGCGCTGGCGTACCTGCCGTTCGTCCTCGCCTCGCCCTTCACCGGCTCGCTGGTCGACCGGTGGGGACCATGGCGGGCACTTGTGGTGAGCAACGTCGCCGCCCTGTTCGTCATGCTGCTCCTGGCCGCGCAGCTGGCCGCCGGCACATTCGCCGTGTGGCAGTTCTACCTCGTGGTGTCCTGCATATCCGTCACCCAGGCGCTGCTGACTCCGGCCTTCGAGTCGGCAACCCCCGCGCTGGTCAGCCAGGGGCAGCTCGGCCGCGCGAACGGGATGCGACTGCTCGCGGAAGCGGCGAGCCGGCTCCTGGCGCCAGTGAGCGCCGGCTTCCTGCTGCTCGCCATCCATATCTCCGGCGTTGTCCTCATGGACTGCCTGTCATACGTGCTGGCGCTGCTCACCCTCGCCGTGGTGCGGATTCCTGGCAACCGCGACGAGACGGGCCGGCGGCCCGCCACGCCGTCGGCCCTGCTGAATGACTTCCGCCAGGCGTGGCGCTACATCGCCGCCCGACAGGGACTGCTCGCACTGCTCGTCTTCTCCGCCGCGGTGAACTTCTGCGGCGGTTTCGTCCAGCTGCTGATCACCCCGCTCGTCCTGGCCTTCGGCTCGTCGGCCACGCTCGGCACGGTGCTATCGTGCGCGGGCATTGGCATGGTGGTCGCCAGCGCGGCGATGAGCGCGTGGGGCGGCCCGCGCAAGCGGATCAACGGGATACTTGGCTTCTCGCTGCTGATGGGGGCGGCCATGGTCGTAGGCGCCCTGCGGCCGAACGCCGTCCTGATCGCCGGTGCCGCGTTCGTCGTCCTTGGCAGCTCGGCGATCGTGATCGGCTGCAACCAGGTCGTATGGCAAACCAAGGTCGAACCACGCCTGCTTGGCCGCACCATGGCGCTGCTCGCCATGGTGTTCACGGCCCCCCAGCTGCTCGCCTACGCCCTCGCCGGGATCACCGCGGACCGGATCTTCCAGCCGCTCGTCGGGCGGAACGAGGTCCGCTCACCTGTACTCCAGCTGATCGTCGGCAATGGCCCCGGGCGCGGGATCGCGCTGCTGATCATGCTGATGGGCGGGATCATCGCGCTGTGCGTTCTCGGCGGGGCGCTGTACCCCCGTCTTCGCCACCTGGACGGCGAGCTGCCGGACGTAGCCGGGGACGCGGACGACGCCGACGATGCGGACGAGATGGAAAAGCCGCCTATCCATGCCCAGTCGCCGCCGGCTTCCCCGCCCATCACCGCGACGTCATAGGTAGCAGCATGGCGACACCTCAGCGTGACGATCAGCAAGTTGAGGCCCAGCCGGTCGGAGCACTCTCGCCAGACGGCGGCCTCACGGCCGTGGACCACTGGCGGCGCAAGCTCAGCGGACTGCCGAGACCGGACCTGCCGGCCGACCGACGCGGTGCTCCGGCAGCGAGTCCGAAGATTCCCTCCGTCCCAGTGCGGCTCGGCGCGGGAACCGTGGCCTCGCTGCGGCGCATCGCGAGCGCTGAGGACGCGAGCATGTACGTGGTGCTGCTCGCCGGGTACAAGGTGCTGCTCATGCACCTGACCGGGCAACGCGACATCGTCGTCGGCGCACCGAGCGCTGGCTGCGAATTCAAGAGCCCCGTGATCTTGCGAACCGTGCTCGACGGGACGCCGACTTTCCGGCAGGTCATCCATGGGGTGCGCGCCACCGTGTGCGAGGCCGTCGAGCACGCCGCCGCGCTCGACGCGGCCCTTGCCGAGTTCGCCCGGCTCTCGGTGAACGGGACCACGCCCCCGGTCCAGGCGGTCTTCGACCTGCTGCCTGGCCCAGACGCCAGCCGCACCTGCGACCACGTGCCCCGCCCCGACGGCGGGTGGGAGCTGTCGCTCGTGCTGCACGAGCGCCCGGACGACGTCGCCGGGTTGCTGAGCTACTGCCCCCGCCGGTACGGCCGGCCGACGGCTGCCCGGCTCGCCGCCATGTTCGTGCATCTGCTGGCGCTGCTGGCCTCGGCGCCGGACGATGTCGTCTTCGCGCTGTCGCCGGTGCCGCCAGCAGAACGGGACCGGATCCTGCGCTTGCTCAATCCCTACCGACGGCCCGACATCGCGTACACGACGATGACGCAGCCGTTCGAGGAGCAGGTCCGCCGGACTCCCGACGCGGTCGCGCTCGTCAGCGACGAGGGCAGCCTCACGTACGCCGAACTCAACGCGCGCGCCAACCGGCTCGCATGGCACCTGCGGACCGCCGGGGCCCGGCCGGGCGCGTTCGTCGCGGTCAGCATGCATCGCAGCCCCGAGTTGATGGTGGCGCTGTACGCGGTGGCCAAGAGCGGCGCGGCGTATGTCCCCATCGACCCGGGGCTGCCGGACGGCCGCATCGGGTTCATGCTGGAGGACTCGTCGCCGGTTGCCATCCTGGTAGACGACCGGACGCGGCCGCGGATCCCTGATGGTCCATGGCAACTGCTCGCCCTCGGTGCCGACGCCTCGCGCTGGGCCCGCCAGCCAGCAGACGACCTGCCGCCCGAGGCCGGCAACCACCTGATCCACATGCTCTACACGTCAGGGACGACCGGCCGGCCGAAGGCGGTGGCGTACCCGGTCGACGGCGCGCTCGCCGACATCTTCTGGCTGGATCGGTCATACCCGTACGGCCCAGGCGATACGGCGCTGTTCAAGACGTCTTACGGTTTCGACGTGTCGATCTGGGAGATCTTCTGGCCGTTGTACTGCGGCAGCCGCGTGGCGATCTGCCCGGCAGACGCTCACCGCGACCCGGCACAGCTGCGCGATGTCATCGAGCGCTTCCGGGTCACCACGATGTTCATGGTGCCGTCGATGATGCCGCCGTTCTACGACTGCACGTCGGCACGAAGCTGTCCGTCGCTGCGGTGGGTTTTCTGCGGAGGCGAGCCGGTGACGCCGCGGGTGCGCGACGGTTTCCATGAGCGCTTCGCTGCCAAGATCATCAACTGCTACGGGCCAACCGAGCTGGGCTGCGTGGCCGAGACGGTGCTTGCCGTCGAGCCGAAAGCCCCGGTTCCGGTTGGCCGACCGCCCGAGCACCGCCGGCTGTACGTGCTCGACGACCATCTGCAACCGAAGCCGATCGGCGTTCCAGGTGAGCTGTACGTCGGCGGCGAGGTTGGCGTGGCTCAGAATTATCATCGCCGTCCCGCGCTCACCGCCGAGCGCTTCCTGGCCGACCCGTTCGGCCTGCCGGGCCGCCGGATGTATCGCACTGGCGACCTGTGCCGCTTCCGCAGCGACGGCGTGCTCGAGCACCTCGGCCGCATCGGCCGGCAGGTCAAGATCCGCGGAGTGCGGATAGAGCTGGCCGAGATCGAGGCTGTGCTGGCCGAGCACGACGACGTCGCGCAGTGTGTGGTGAGCGTGGTACCCGGCAGGGACGGCGAGATCGCGGCCTTCGTGGCGCCCGCGGCGGGGCGGTCGGTCTCGATTCCGGCGCTGGTCGCGTACGCCCGGCTGGTGCTGCCCGAGTACATGATTCCGGCCACCGTCACGGTGCTCGACGCGATCCCCACGTTCGTGAATGGCAAGATCGACATGGAGCAGCTGCTCAGCCAGATCGATCGCGGCAGCATGAATGCGCAGGAGCCCGCCGTCGCCCCGGCCACCGAAACCGAGGCCAGGGTGGCCGACCTGTTCCGCCGGATCCTTGAGGTCGACACGGTCAGCGTCACTGCCAGCTTCTTCGAGCTCGGCGGCCATTCCCTGCTGGTCTTCCAGCTCATCGAGATGTGCACAGCCGAGTTCGCCGTGGAGCTCGCGGTCAAGGATGTGCTCGAGGCCCTGACGCCCCGGCAGCTCGCCGCGGTACTCGACGACCAGCCTGCGCGCGGAGCGGCCCCGTGACCATCAGCCAGAGCAGGCCCCCGCTCACCGGCAGCACTACCGACCACCCCGATGACGACCTCGACAGGGTGGTCACCGTAGATATCGCGGACCCGAGGTTCTACGGGACCGATCGGCCGGAACGGATCTGGAGGACGATGCGGCGA
>Ga0070707_100007550_pt1 | contig 10102 bp, 7 predicted proteins | sample KBSK5502metaG_FD_65468 | JGI IMG/M metagenome (GOLD analysis project Ga0070707, IMG submission 65468) | Corn, switchgrass and miscanthus rhizosphere microbial communities from Kellogg Biological Station, Michigan, USA - KBS K5-50-2 metaG | ecosystem: Host-associated > Plants > Roots >... | reverse complement strand
GACGTCGACACGCTCGCAGTCGTGAGGACTCACACGGCGGCGCGCGGTTTGACGTACGCGCTGGCAGAACGCACTGATGGGGAAGACGTCGGCCGGCTGGTCATCCGCGCCATACGCAAACTTCACGCGGAGGGGACGTGGCCACACGCGATCGTGGTTGGCATGCCGGCGCCATGGGAATGGCATCGCTTCGATTCCGGTCTGAGCAGTGACCTCGAGGTGTTGGTCCTGGCTGACACGGAGGCAGAAAGGAGTCGCTCGACCCTCGAAGCCCTGAACGAAGCGCGCGAGCGTTGGGCTGACCATTCCCATCGCTCGGATGCGTGGAAGGTGCTAATAGGTGGCGAGGATCTGCAACCAGGTTTCAGTTCGGCCGCAATCGTGGGTTCGATCACCATCGTCGGTTCGACGGGTGCCGACTCTGCTTCGGACCCTTTCGACGAGTTCGAGCCGCTCCTGCTCTCCGTGCCCCTCGCCGTCGGCGACGAGGGAGTCGAGGACGCAGTCGCAGAGGAGAAGGAAGACGGTACGTGGACCGCCGAGGTCCAGGCTGTGGACGTCGAGACGGATCTCGGCCATATCAAGCTCGAGGCCGACACCTCTTATGAGATTCGGGTCGGCGACAAGATCGTGGATCGCAGAGCAGACAAGCTGGAGCCTGGGGACGTGCTCCTCATCGGCAGACGCGAGGGCCGCATCGGGCTCCTGGACGTCGTCGCGGCGCGCATGAAGCGCCATCGACCGGATCTCTATGCCGCCGGCTTGGTCATCAGCGACCTGCGGTCGACGGTCCGGCGGGCTTTCAAAGCCTCCGGGATGACTCCGACGGGCTTGCATCGCGCTCTCGTCGGCCTCGGCTTCCGAAAGACGTATCAGGCGACGCGTGGTTACGTCGGGGAAGGTGGCCCGCTGGCGCCGCGCGACCTGGCTGATCTGGAGCGTCTCAATCAAGCGCTGGGCTTGCAGCTCACTCCGCTGCGCATCCAGGAGATGTTCGCCGCAGTACAGCGTCGCCGTGTTTTCCGACGCAGCGCGGGAAGGGCTCTCGCCGCTGCTGCACGCAGTTCGACCGTCGCGTCAGAGAGCGCGCGCATAGATCCCGAGACGGGTCTGTCTCTCGCTGATCTACGCGAGGTGGTCGTGCAGGCCACAGTCATCGCAGTGCGCACGTGCCCGGAGCCCGTCGCCCTGGGTGACCTGGGGCGCCTCGAAGGCTTCGAGTGATGGACGACAACGAGCGATTCGTCGGGTGGCTCTTGCGCGAAGCAATTGGGTCAGCGCGCGGCGATGCATTCCGGACGTTGACGGTGCGTCCGGAAGGGAGACTCTGGCTGGGCCGCCTCGCGCCGGAAGAAAAGGTCGAGCGGCAGCGCGATCGCCTCGGTGACCGAGGCGAACGACTGGACCCCTGCGAGGTGGGAATCCGAGTTCGACTGTCGGCAATCGACGGCCGACGGATTCGGTGCCTGGCGCGATGTGTCGCGTGGCGAGAAGTCGCCGGGGGCTGGGACAAGACAAGGCGGCTGAAAGTTCCCATCGAGATCGAGACACCGACACAGGTGGGCGATGTGCGCGTAAGTGGTGGTGCCGCCATCGCTGCGGAATTGAGCGGCGTCGGCGCTGACGGGCTATCTGCCGAAGTCCACGCCGAGGTGGAAGTGGGGAAGGAGGGGCTCGACCTCGTGGTTACGTTGGTCAATGTCTCCCCAATCGAGATCCCGCACATCGACACCAACCTCTACGAGGTCGAGCTGGAGGTGGAAACCGGCGAAACCCAGCCGTTCATCCTCGAGGGTCTGTCCGACAGCTTCCGATACGACCGGCGCGTGCCTGCATACGGTGTGAACGGTGGCGTGGCCGTGGTGGGGCCGGGCGCGTTCGCGACTACCGACTATGCGGTCCACGACAAGAGGCGGCCTGTCTATTGGGACGAGGAGGTCGCAGGCGATCTCGTCGACGTCTCGTTCGGACGCCTCGCCACCGAGCCAGTAGCGACATTGCGGGAGCTGGTGGATCGGTTCGACCACTGGACGCAGACGATGTGGTCGGACGACGAACTGCGCCGACGCGAGCACGCCGAGCGGTGGGACGCTGAGACGGCGGGTTTCGCGCGAGAACAGGCGGATCTCGCTCGCGCAGAGGTCGGGCGGGTGCGGCGCGGAGTGGACCTCCTCGAAGGGAACCAGGCCCTGTGCCGCGCCTTCGCCCTCGCGAACGAGGCCTTCCAGCGCGCCCACGACAAAGGCGCAATGCCGCACACAGCGTGGCGACCGTTCCAACTCGGATTCGTGTTGGCCAATCTCTCCTCTCTTGCTGGCGGAGATGCCGGCGCAGAGCGAGACATCGTCGACACGCTGTGGTTCCAGACCGGAGGCGGCAAGACGGAGACCTACTTGCTCTTCGTGATGACGGCGGCGTTCTACGATCGCTTGACCGGAAAGGGCAGCGGGATAACGTCCTGGGCGCGCTTCCCGCTGCGCATGCTGTCGCTGGATCAGACACAGCGGTTCGCCAACGTGTTCGCAGCCGCAGAACTCGTTCGAGCCGAGGCGGGGATCGCCGGTGACCCGTTCACCGTCGGGTTTCTCGTCGGAGAGAACGGGGGCACGCCCAACAAGATGCGTCGCGCGCCGCGTCCTGGCGAGGGCACTGATATCAACGATCCGGACCTCCCGCGCAAATTCCGAATCCTCCTGAGATGTCCCTTCTGTCAATCCGAAGACGACCTGGTGGTTCGATTCGACCAATCCAGGTGGGCTCTGGATCATGTATGCGAGGCACGTGACTGTCCGTGGCAAGGCCGGCCCCTCCCATTCCGGATCGTCGACGAGGAAATCTACCGATGGTTGCCAACAGTCGTGCTGGGAACACTCGACAAGGCCGCCAACGTGTCCATACAGGCGGGAATGCGTGGGTTGTATGCGGCGCCATTGGGACTGTGTCCCCTTCCTGATCACGGGTTCACGTACGCTCCGCGCCGCGGCAGCAATGGCTGTCTCTATCCCGGCTGCAACACGCGCCCGCACGCCCTGACACAGCCAGCGGAGCGGTTCGCCCCCAACGTCCGCATGCAAGACGAGCTGCATCTGCTCCGCGACAGTTTGGGTTCAGTCGACGCCCATTACGAGGCGCTCCTGGACCAACTGCAACGCATTGCCGGCAGCTCTCCCAAGATGATCGCGTCGTCGGCGACCCTCGCCGGACACGACGACCAAGTACGCGCCCTGTACAGACGTGACGGCCGTACGTTCCCTCTCCCGGGGCCACTCGCGGCGCGCTCCTTCTGGTCGCGCGACTCCGAGGCTTTGTCTCGCCGCTACGTGGGACTCGCTCCACGAGGGGTCACGCTGGAGTACGCCAATGACCAACTCGTGGAGACGATGCAGAATCTCGTGCGACAAGCACGAGACGATCCCGCGGGCACATCGGCTGCGGCCGGCGTCTCTGTGGATGCCATCCCCGAGCTGGTGTCGCTCTACGGCGTCGACGTGGTGTACGGATCGAACCTGAAAGACGTCGAGGCTGCGGCTCGGTCGTTCGAAGCGCAGATCCCCATCCCCGGCCTGAACCCGATAACGCTGACGGGGCGAACGCCGTTGGAGGACGTGCGATCTGCGCTACGTCGTTTGAAGAATCCGGAACCAGACTTCGCGGATCGTATCCACGTCATCGCTGCATCGTCGATGTTGTCTCACGGCGTCGACATCGATCGTCTGAACGTGATGGTCATGTGGGGTGTCCCCCTTTCCACGGCAGAGTTCATCCAGACCACAGCGCGGGTGGGACGGTCGTTCCCTGGCCTCGTGTTCGTGCTGCACAAGATCGCGCGTGAGCGCGACGCCGGTGTCTTCCGCGTCTTCCCCTCGTTCGTCGAGCACGCGGATCGCCTGATCGATCCGGTCCCCATCACTTCCAAGAGCCGTCGCATCCTGGAGCTGACCTTCGCCGGTCTGGAGCAGGGACGCATCTATGGCATCCACGAGCCGCAGGCGGTCGCCCGAGCCTTGCAACCCCTGACGTTGCCGGTTCGCTTGCGACGCGGCTTCGATCAGCTGAGAGTCACGGAAGCTGCTGAGGCTCAAGCATTGATTGACATGCTCGGTGTCAGCGGTCCGTTGGACGAGAACCTGCGCCGCGACCTGGCCGGGTACGTCCGGCAGTTCTTCCGTGCGCTCCGGGACCCATCGACCACGGCCCAGTGGGTGAGCGATCTCTTTCCGACCGGGCCACCGATGCGCTCTCTCCGCGATGTGGAGGAACAGGTCCCCGTCTACTCCCAGGGAGGCACACCATGAGGGTGGAACGTGGGGCGTCGCAGGTCTTGTTCGGCATGCTGCCCACGCAGACAGTCGACCTACAGGGACGGGTATGGCGTGTCGCGCGCTGGACCGATCCGCTGCCTCTGACGCTGGACCAGAACACCGTGCGCGGTGCCCTCCTCGATGCGATTGGACCGTGGATTGCATCGGGCCAAGACGCAGGGCTCGCCGCCGAGCTGCACGCCAGACCTGCAGTCGACGTCGTCGAGGTGAATCGGGACCGCGGCGTGCTGGTCGAATCCTTCCCCTCGCAATGGCGGTGCCGCACCTGCGGGCGATTGACGCAGACACGTATCGCACCCTGCGCCTGTGGCTCCAGCAGCATCGCGCAGATGCACTTCGTCGCATACCACACCTGCGGACGGATGCGCGAGCCGATGCTCCCTCCACGATGTCGGACACACAATGCCATCGCGGTCAGGCTTCCTGGTACTGCGACCGCCCGTGAGTTGGCCTTCTTCTGTCCAGACTGCCAGGCATCGCTTGGGCAAGGGTTTCCTTTCCAGCGGTGCGATTGCGGGGCCGCGATGAGCGTCAGCGTCCATCGCGCCGGAGCTGTGTTCTCACCGCAGTACACCGTCCTCGTGAACCCTCCCGACGCGGCCGCGACCAGTCGATTGCGTGCCTTCGGTGGGGGTGCTCGAGCGCTGCAGTGGGTGGTCGATGGGATGCGGGACGACGATGGTTTGCAGGGGAAGCAAACCGTCGAAGGCGTGATCGAATCGCTTGTGCAGCAGGGAATCTCGCGGGACTACGCGCGAACCATCGCTCAGGACTTGCTCGAGCGTGGGGAAGTGGACCGCGGCTCGGAACAGGGAGAAGTCGATCTGCCCGCCGGCATCCGGGATCGCGCCCAGGAAGAAGCCATGGCGCTGCGGGCTGCCGTCGATGGCGGTCGTGTGCGCATCGCGGACATGGTCGCGGGGACGACTCCCCCTCAGCAATTGCTGTACCAAGAGAACTATCCCCGCGCGTTGGAGGCGGCGCGTCTCTCCACCGTCGAACTCTTGACGAATTTCCCCGTCGCCACGCTGGCGTTCGGCTTCACGCGGGGCGGCCTCGGCCCTGGTCAATCCCCACTCGTGCCATTCCGAGAAAGAGGTGGCCTGCGGGCTTATGGGGCATTGAGTCGGACGGAGGCTCTGTTGTTCCAACCGAACCCGTCGGCGATCTACGACTGCCTGGTGCGATCTGGATTCGATCTACCGCCTGCCGGCAATCATCGTGAGGCTCGGCTCGCCATCCTGCGTGCCGCTAGGGTCCCCATGGCCGGCGAACAGCACCCCCAGGCCTTGGGTGCCCGGCTCCTCGAAGTGTTGCACTCGTACACGCACCGATTGATCCGAACACTGGCGGCGTTCGCGGGAATCGAACGGGATGCGCTCGCCGAATACCTGATACCTCATCACCTCTGCGCCATCGTCTACTCGGCGGGACGAGGCGAGTTCGTTTTGGGAGGCTTGCAGGCTGTGTTCGAGACTGCACTCGACCGCTTCCTCGACGCCTTCGTCACGGGCGAATCCCGGTGTCCATTGGATCCAGGCTGCCGGAATGGTGGTGGTGCCTGCATGGCCTGTCTGCATCTCGGCGAGCCATCCTGCCGGTTTTACAACGGCTCTCTCGACCGGGCCGCACTCTTTGGACCGACCGGCTTGTTGCGAGGAGCCGGCGGTGCGTGAGGCCGAGATGGTCGGCGCAGTCTTGTATGACGCGGCGAATCCAGCCAGGGCCGCGCAGTCATTGGTGGACCTCCTCACCACGGGCGTGGATTCTCCTACCCGAGTGCGGGCAGCAGGATTCGAGCCCGCACTGGTCGACGCCTTGCGGCGCGCACTTCCTCGAGAGAGAGACTCGATACGACTGGCGTGCATGGAGGGAGCAGCATGGGTGGTGGGACGGCGCTCCGTCCCGCCCACCGATACGTGGGAACTCGTCGCCAGTCTCCCGGCATCGCTGCGGCTACCGGCAGGATTACGTCGGACGACTGGTGAAACATTGGTCGGCTTGGTGTCGGAAGCCGAGAAGTCAGTCAGGATCGTAGCGCCCTACGTGGACGAGACGGGACTCGGCATCATGGCTGACGTTGCCGCTGCCGCGACGGCACGAGGAGTCGAGGTCGAGATGTTTCAGCAGCAGCGGTGGAAGCGGGCCGAGCTGGATGCGCTGCGGCACCTCCGAGACGTGGTCGCAGAGAAGGGCAACAGCGCCAAATTCATAGTGGCGGTCTTTGGCGCCGACGCGCCCTTCGGACACTTGAAGGTCGTGACCGCGGATGGCGCGACGGCATATGTCGGCAGCGCGAACATGACAGCCGCTGCGCTGATGGGTAGGAACATCGAACTTGGGGTGCTACTGCGGGGCGCGGACGTAGCCGTGATCGAGCGGGTTCTCGACCTCTACCGAACGGCGTAACGCGAACCTGTGAAAGATGAGGGCTCTGGGCGCGATCGATCTGAATGACGAGGCCGACGATGGCTGGGATCACAATCGAAGTGGCGGGAAGCACCGCTGAGCTCCATCAGCAACCATGTGCTGTCGATAAGCACTCGTTATCAAGCGCGTTAGGCTATCGCGGTGCCTACCGTATTGGTTGTAGGGGCCGGTGGCTCGTTGGCTCAGTCCCTTTCGCTCCGGCGCCGTTGGCGCTTGCGCGAGCAGCCTCCACTTGATGCCGACTTTTTCGCGCGAGTCAATCGCCTAGCCGACCGTGACGCGGATTTGCAGCAGAGAGTTACGAACCTGCGCGCGAACATCGCGGCTACCCAGGGACTTATCCGAGATCCCTGGACCGGCCCCCAGATGCGCCTCGAGCAGTACTTCGCCGACGTCTATTACGAGGTAGCGAGTGCCCGATCTCCGCAGGCACTTCCGGTCTATCTCAGTCTTCTCGGCCTGTATGTCGAGGTCCTTTGCCAAACAACTAATTGGCTTGCTACTCATCCCCGAGGTGGCTCCGTCGACCGATTGGTGCAACGAGAAGTGGACCGCATTGCTCCAGAAGAGGCGACCGTCATAACTTTCAATCACGATCTGGTTCTTGAGGGTGCAATCGTGAGATTGTGGCCGAACTTCAACGGAGGGTGTCTAAACGCCTTATATGGCGATCTGGGGCTAACCGAGCTGTTTCCACCACCTCCGCGGCCTACCTTCCCGCGCCATCGGCCGGCTTGTACGCATGACAGGCCCCTCCTGTTGCTCAAATTGCATGGATCATTGAACTGGACGGTTCGCACACGGAGCAGGAATCCAGGCATCACGACTCTTTTTCCAGTCAATCAGAATCGGGCAGTCTATCTGCTTAACGATCGGGAGGCGCCGGCCACCCCCGTCCATGAGGTACCTCGTGGACGGCGTCGTGAGTGGTATCTCTGGAATCTGGTCGTGCCGCCAATCTACGAAAAACATCGCATTATTGGAATGAGCGTCATTAACCGTGTTTGGGACATGGCTTACGAGCGCTTGCGGAATGCGTCTCGACTGATCCTGTTTGGCTATTCGATGCCCGAACCAGACGTGTCCGCACAGCAGATGTTCCGCAACGCACTGGTGTCAAATCCAAATCTCGCCGAGGTCGATGTAATCAACCCAAACGCGGAGCTTGTTTTGAAGCTGAAGGCGGTCCTTTCGCCCAAAGTCATACGCCTGTATGACAGCGTGGAGACCTATATTGCTCGCAATCCTTAGCGACCGCTGACTGAGGAACGTCGGGACACCTCGCGGGCGAGATCAACGAAGCTGCCGATAACCCAGTGCTATCGCTAGCGACGGCTCGCGCGCGTCCGCAAATACGCAGCGCCGGGCGGACTGCCAGGCGCGGCGGCGAGCACAATAACTACCGTCAGAGTCTTGCCGAGACGAATCTAGTTACAAACCTGCTTGAGTGAAGAGAGCTCTCTTTTTGATGTAGATGTTGTACCAATCGACCCAGTCATGCGCTTTGCCCTTGACCGTCACAACGAGAATCTTCCGATCCGGATAGGAGCCCTCCTCAGTGAGCTGGCCCAGAATGGAGCGAAATGGCTGCTCAAGTACATTCCGAAAGAACACCACTGGTTGAAGGTCCGGCTTTGGACCCAGAACTGAACTCGGCGGAAACGAGCCTGGCTCTTCCTGCCATGGAAGCGTGATGCTATCTCCAATTCCCATATGAATTGGGCCGACCGTAAGCAGAACTGGTCCGTCAGCACTGGCCCTCGAACTGCATACAACACAAAAGTAAGCGTCGGCTCTGCTGTTGTTCGTGACCTGAGCACCAGCCTTGTTACCATCTGCCCTGGATACAACGGCAGGAGTGACTACGATGTACGGACGATATTGAAGCCCAAGAGCTCGCTTCATCTCATCAACCTGGTGGGCGGCGGCATCGGCCAGCCCTTTGGTCATGAGGACATACGCCGCGGTCAGACCAGCTAGTGCAACCGTTGCGTCTGTTTGCGCATTCGCAGAGACTTGATCACAGATAGCCTGCCCGAATCCGCATGCTGTAAGGAGCATTTTTAACCCCCCCAGACGTCAAGGTCTGGCGCCCACGCTCCGGAACACCCGCATTATGCATCGAGTAGGGCGCGACCGGTTGACCACTGCAGTTCGAGGACGGCACAGCTGGCCGCCTCCATAGTGCCATCTAATGACCGTGAGCCTTAGCTCGCGAGAACGCGGGCATATCGAAATCGACAAGTCTCGATCTGTCAGCGGCAAGTCACCAGTCTGAGGTTCAACGAGACGATTGCGAGGGCGGGCTTGCGGGCGGAACGGGGGCCGCTTTGCGCCCGATTCCTCGAGATTGAAGAGCTACGCCGGCTCGTCAAGGCTATTCGAAGAAGGCGAAGCTTGCGATAAGCGTCGGTTATCAATACCCGTAGTCGCAGGTGCTTGACATCGACCAATTTGGTAAACGTTAGGCTGCTAGGCGAGCTCCCATACACCGCGTGGCGATACTGTTGCGGGTCTGAGTTTGCCGCGAGCTCTCAGAACATTGGCTGCCCATCGCAGGTCGTATTGCCAAGTAAAGAACAGGTCTCCTGCGGTGCGCAGGTCTCCCTCGTGTCGCTGCCACACGGCACGAGACACATCGACCACCGAACCGCTCCCCCCTAGACCGGCCAATGCTTCTACCACCCATGTCTGCAGGTTCTCTCTAGTCAATTTGCCTCCTGTTTCCGATTCGACGCAAGATGCATGCGAGTCAGCCGGACTCCTGATTGCGCAGTGCAGCCAGGCGTTGGAGCCGAATCGGTGCCATATCGTTCGAGTGTATGGCCGTCTTAGAGGTGTGGCGCTGGGTCGGCAAGGGGCAGGTGGTCGAGCCCACGGTCTGAAAACCGTCGCGCAGGCTTGAGGCGTACTAGCGAGCCAGTGCTCTTGGCGCGGCCGCCGGCTCTGGCGTCGTGCGACCGACTCGGGCACGCAACGCTTCGACGATCCGCACGGCGACGTACGTTCCGAACGCTAGGCTGGTGATGAAAAAGCTCACCGGATGTGGCGAGTAGTACGCGATCGCCAGGCCAAGCCAAGTGAACGCCAGGGACAGTCCGACGGCCGTCGCGATGGCAAACCGCGGCCGGGTCGTGAATCGAATCGCGATCGCCGCCGGTGTCACGATCAGCGCGAAGATCAGCAGCACCCCCACCACCTGCACCGCGTCCGTCACCGCCAGCGCCAGCACCGCCATGAATGCCACCGACAGCGCCACCGTTGGCACTCCTTTCGCGAGGGCCAGGTCCTGGTCCACAGAGGCGTAAAGCAACGGCCGGTACATTGCCACCAGGGCGGCCAGCGCCAGG
>Ga0070707_100007548_pt1 | contig 10104 bp, 10 predicted proteins | sample KBSK5502metaG_FD_65468 | JGI IMG/M metagenome (GOLD analysis project Ga0070707, IMG submission 65468) | Corn, switchgrass and miscanthus rhizosphere microbial communities from Kellogg Biological Station, Michigan, USA - KBS K5-50-2 metaG | ecosystem: Host-associated > Plants > Roots >... | reverse complement strand
TGATCGTCCCCATGGCCCATGGCCGCCCGTTGCGCATCGTCGACTTCGCCAGCCAATCGCCTGGCGGCGGACCCGCCAGCCTCCTGCGGTGGGTGGACTTGGCGACGGTCGTCCGGGCAGCACGCCTCGCGCGCCCGGCATATGTCAGCTGGATGAGGGGATACATCGACGCGCAGCAGGCCCGATTCCGCCCCGCATGGGCGCGGCAAGTCACGCTGCCTGGCGACCAGACCGTGCTGCGGATTGGATACGGCGCGCCGAGCCCGCTTCGCTAGCCGATCATCACCGCTGCATCATGGCTCCGCGCGACGTCGTTCACCGCCGCGCCGTCGGCGTCACCGGCGCCGCGCGCAGAGGCTCCAGGCCCAGGTCACGGTCTTGACTCAGCTGGATCCGGCCATCAGTCCGAGATCTAGGCACGTCTCGGAAGAAACGAGAAGGTAACTCCCGTATTTGTAACTCTAAATGAGTATAGACAGGAAGTAAGGAGCATGACTAAGATGAACCGCGAAGGGGGGGCAGATCTTTCCCGCGAGCCGCCGCAGGAGCCACTAGACTCTTCTATCTTCTTCGGGTAAGGATGGTCACTGGCCGGTGGGGGGACGGGCGGCGGCTCGCGGGAAGGACGATCAAATGGCCGGTGAGGACTGGTGGCGGCTTGCCGATTACGTCGTCGCGCGCCGGGTCGAGCTGGGCATGCGGGACAGGCGGGCATTTGCTGAGGCGACCGCGGTGACCGAGCGGACGCTGGGGAAACTCGAGCACGGCCAGCGGGTCTCCCCGAGCACGCTCGCTATGGTGGAGAATCGCCTCGGCTGGACCCCAGGTTCGTGCCGACGGATACTGGCAGGCGGCGAGCCTAGCGTGGGGTCGCCGGACCGCGGGCATGCCGAGTATGAAGACCCGACGCTGTGGCACATCGCGAGCACCCCCGGGCTGCCCCCCGACGTAGTGCGCGGCCTGGTCGCACTCGCCCGGAACTGGCGGCAGCGCGACGCCGACACCGGGGAGCAGGCCGCCCGGTAGCAGGTCAAGCCACCTCGGGCGGCCGCCCCTCTGCCGGAGGGCTCTCGGTAGTAGATGGACGTGCATCTGGGATCGCGGGAGCAGGCTCGGGCAGGAGCGGGCCGTTGCGGCCCGCGGCTGATTACGACCCGGCCGGGCCGGGGCCGCCGTACAGCAGCCCGATGCCGTCAGACGGGCCGTAGCCGTCAGGCAGGCCGTTTGGGTCAGGCGGGGTGCTGCTGCAGGTGTAGGAGCTGGTGTCGATGAGCACGAAGTCGGCCTGCTGCGAGCCGGAGTAATCGCCCGAGCTGAGCTGGAAATCGCCGACGCTGAGCTCGGTGCCCGCGGGAATGGCCGACGGGTCGATCGTGATCGTGGGCTGGTCGCCCGACTGCGGCGGGTAGCTGCCCTCACCGGTCGGAGAAGACACGACCTGCGAGAAGCCGGCCGGCGCGGGGTCTGACGAGCAGATGCTGCCGGAGGTGACCACCGCCGGGATGCCGTACTGCTAAAGGTCGCTCTGCAGGGCCGCGGGTCGAGGAGTTCCGCGGGGTTGATGGTCAGCGTGGCCGTGCCGTCAGCGTTGCTGACGAGCGTGAACGCCGCGGTCCGGATCGTGCCCGTGCTGCGGGCCGGGGCCGGGCCGAGGACGCCGGTCAGGGCCACTGCCAGCGCGGCACCCGCGGCGGCGGTCACGGATCGATGGTGATCGTGCAGGTGTAGGTGCCTGGCTCGAGGCCGCCCGTGCTCTCGGCGTTGGCCGGGTCGCTTGCGGAGCCGGAGTCGGCGACGACCTTGCCGTTCGAGTCGACGCAGGTGATCGTGGAATTGGTCGCCCCTGACACCACTGCGGCGGCGTTGGCGGAGATGTCAGTGAGCGGCACGTCGTTGAACGAGGCCAGCGCCGCCTCGCTCGCGATATTGGCGTCGCTGCACTTGGCGTTCTGGGTCACGGAGACGGTCTGCGGGTTGGTGTTGGCCGGGTCAGCCGAGTAGCCGTCCGGCGCCTTGGTTTCCCGGACCGAGTAGTTCGTTCCCGTCCCGCTCCACGGCAGGCCGTCGACACAGACCGTGCCGTCGACGCCGGTGGTCGCCGGGCTGCCGGTCACCTCGGCGCCGTTCGAGTCGGTGATCTTGAAGACTGCACCCGTCAGATCGGCCTTGCTTCCGGTGCCGGTGCAGGAACCGATCTGGGAGCCGCCCACCATGATCGGCGAGCCCGCGGGCCGGCCTTCGCAGGCATTGTACTTTCCGGTCTTAGTGATCAGGATCGCACCCTGGTGGAACTGGTTGACATACAGGCAGGTCACCAGCCCGCCGGGCTTCAGCGTGATCGTGGCCGTCGTCCCCGACGTCTGAGCCGACGAGCCCGAACCTTGATCCGCCGAGCAGGTCAGGCTCACGAACGAGAATGCGCCAGGCTCGGCGCCCTCGCTGATCGTGTAGGTCCCCTGGATCACGTTGGTGCAGTCCTGGGTGTTGGCCGCGCTGTTGTCAGCCGGGAGCGTGCTGCCCAGCGTCTTGCCCGCGTTCCCGGCATCGTTCAGCGTGAAGCTGCTCGGGTCGGAGTGCGACCGGGTGCAGTTGGGCGTTGCCGGGTTGCTGGTACCGGGCGCGGGGATGGTGGAGGAGAAGCTGAAGTCCTGGTCCTGCCCCCGCGGGTCGGTCTGCTTGATGATCTGGATGTCGCCGCAGTTCCGGATTTCGTGGTGCTCGACCTCGATGTCCTGGGGGTTCGAGGTGAAGCTCGACCCGGACGAGCGCGATTCCCACACCTGCTGCGGGAAGGAGAAGCACTTGCCGCCCAGGTTGAGCGCCTGGGTCAGGTTGATGCCGAACTCCGCGAACTGGTTGGTAGTGAGTGCGGAGCCGCTGATCCCGTTGTTCGCGGCGGTGATCGGCGACTGGTTCGATTGGCCGTCGAACAGCGATGGGCTGACGGTGACGACGTTCGCGCCCCAGCACGGCATGCTGTCGGTCTTGACGAAGCAGGCGCCGGTGTTGCCGCCAGCGGTGGGGTTGGTGCTGTCGATCCAGGTCAGCAAGTGGAAGTTCAGGCTCGTGCCGCCGTTGAGGTAGTCGTAGGCGAGCAGCCGGTCGCCCGCTACCCGGCAGCCGGCCGTCGTGGTGCCATTGCCCGAACTCTGGTTGAACTCGACATCGCCGCTGGCATTGCCGTTGGCGGTGCTGCGGATCGTCGCGCCGTAGAAGAACGTGTCGAGATTGCTCGCCGTTTCGTTGAACGACGCGACGTTGGTGAACTCGTCCTTCGGCGGGTTGTTCCCGGTCGACAGGGCCGGACACAGGGTGTCGAACTTCTGCCCGTTCACCCACTGGATCTCGCCGCTCTGGTCAGCGGTGATCTGGACGGCGCCGGTGGTAATTGCGCAGCCACCCGGCGTGCCGCCATTGTGCGCGAAACCGTCGCTGTTGACGAAGCAGTTCCAGTCGGTGTTGCCGCTGGTGTTCAGTACCATGTTGCCGTCGCCTGACTCGAAGCCACTCGGGCTGCCGGTAACGGCAAGTGCCGGGATGGCGATGCCCATGGCAAGCAGGGCGGCCGTAGCCAGCACGCCCGTGGTTCGCTTGCTCAGACGCAATCGCCGAGTCCTGGGGCGGGACGGCCCTGCGCCGTCGCCGCGGATACTCGATGCACTCATGTTCCCTCCGCGAAGTGCCTGGAACGGCGGGACCCGAGCGGCCGTGCGGCTAACAGACCTTCCGTCCTGATGCCGTGCGAGCCACCGCCTGTAATTCGTGTTGTCGGCTAGTTGACAGGAATGGCGGGCCCCTGGCTTCGGAGGCAATCCATGCCTTTGTTAATGGCTTGATGTAGATGATCGGCAGCCGATCCATCTCGTCCCTCCGGCAGTGGCTACCTGATGCGGACCACCTGGCCACCCGTCGGGCACAGGTGCTGGCCCATGCCGGTCGCCGGGGCGATGCTGCAGTTGCTGACGTAGATCGCGCCACCCGGGCCAGCGGCGAAGCCCGACGGGAAGAACAGCTTGCCGGCGCCTAGCTGGGTGCGGTGGCCATCTGGGCCGATGCGCACCACGTCGCCGGCCGGGTTGTCGGTGAACAGGCCGCCCGTCTGGAATTCGGTGGCGTAGAACGCGCCATCGCTGCCGAATCCGCAGCCCTGCACGGTCGTCAGGCCCGTGGCCCAGACCGTTGGCGCATGGCCGGGGACGACCCGCCATATGCGAGCGCGCCCGGGAGTGTAGAAGCCGCCCAGCAGTTCCCCGACATACAGCGCACCGTCTGGGCCGCGCGCCGCGCATGTCGGGACAGCGTCACTTTGAGAGTCAGCCGGGACGTGGAAGAACGCCAGGACCTTCACATGACCGTTGTGCTTGACGTCAACCAGAATGTTGGCTCCGGCATCGGCCACGTAGCGGCGGCCCTTGGAGTACAGGACCGCGTTGGGGTTGGCGTCGGGGAAGTCCTTAGGCGCGAAGTTGGTGCGGGTGGACGTCCAGGTCCAGTCTCGGTCACCGACGGCAGAGACGTCACTCGCCGAGCCGCCGGGCTTCACGAGCCACAGGTGGCCGAGCTGTGCCAGGGCCGCGCGGCGCAATTCGCCAGAGAACATGCTCTTCGGCGGTAGCACGTGCGAGTTCAGCCCGAACTGGCCATAGACGGTGCCGTCGGGGCCGCGGGACACTGAAACCGGGCCTTCTGCCGCGACCCCGGTCGCATCCGACCCGGAGATCAGGCCGGCGACGATGCGCGTGATGCCCTTGTTGCTCACCAGGTCAAAGGAGCCGGTCAGCCCAAAGCATGTCTCGCCTTCCGGGCCGCCGCTGAAGCAAGCATGCCCGCCGGAGCCGGCCTCCGCGAGGTAGAGCCCGCCGCCGGGTGCGGGCGACAGTCCGCGCGGGTTGTTGAGATTGTCGGCGATGACGGTGACGGTTCTGTGCTGGTCAAGCATCTTCGCCCGCGCCGCGGGGCCCGATATCGCCCCCGCAGCGGACAGCAGCCCGGCAGCCACAAGAGCTCCGATTATGGCCCTTGACCTGCTCATATATTGCCTCCCCTGCCGCGCGCGAATGCCAGAGCCGCAGTTAGCTCGCGCATTTTGCCCGCGCTCTCCTTCGGCCGGCCAGTAGGTCGAGACTCGCCTCGCTGCGGCTGTACCGGCAAGGGGCAGGCGTTGACAGGGCGTTCAGATCTCTGAGCGCTCAGCCGGCCTGCCGCAGTTCACGCAACAACGGCCAGAGCAGCCGTCGCGGGTAGGCGGTCTCGCCGTCGGCGACCGCGCGGAGAATCTGCGGCAGCCTGCGTGGGTCAACGTCCTTAGCCAAGTAGCCGTCGGCTCCGGCACGGGCGGCGGCCAGGACACCGTCTTCGTCGGGGGCCGCGGTGATCAGCACGACCTTGGCTGTGGGAAGCGACCGGCGGATCGCCGCGGCGGCGTCGAGGCCGCCGCCCTCTGGCATCCGGATATCGAGCAAGCACAGGTCGGGTCGCTCGCGCAGTGCCGCCTCGGCAGCCTCGGCGCCCGTGCCGGCTTCGGCGCAGACCTCAAGCCCGCCTAGTTCCAGGTCGCGCCTGATCGCGAGGCGGATCAGCGGGTGATCATCTGCAATGAGGATTCGCAGCGGCCTTTCCGGTCCCTCCATGGCCTGAGTGTTGTTACCGGTGGCAGTAGCTGGCAAGCAGTTGGACGCTCAGGTGCCTAAGCACGCCGAAGGGGTCACATCACGTCCGATCCGCGGCATATTCATTGCATGCCCGGACGTTACGGGCCGACCCAAGGTCCCTGTCGTCTCGCCGATTCCGAGGCTTGCCTGGTTCAGTGGTCGCCTTTACGCTGGCGGAATGCGGGGTGGGGGTGCTACGGCGCTGGTAACGGCCGCCGTTTCGGGCATGGTGACGGTTGCCGTCGCGCTGGTTCCGCAACTGCATTTCGCCTACCGCCAGCCGCTGTTGCATGTGGCGCTGGAAACTGCGGCGTCGCTCATAGCCTTGCTGGCCGGCTTCCTGGTGCTTGGCCGGTTCCGGCGGGCCGGCAGGCTGGACGAGCTGCTGCTAGTGTGCGGCCTTGCGTTGCTGGCAGTGCTGAACCTGCTCTACGTGATGGCGCCAATGCTGGTGCCCCACGACCTGATGGCCTCGGCCGCGCTGATCGGCGGCTCGCTCGGCGCCGTCCTGTTCGCCCTGGCAGCGTTCGTTCGTCGCAGTGCATTGCGGCGGCCAAGCTCGGCCCCGGCCGGGGCGGCTGGCGCGGCGATGGTCGTGCTCATGGGCGCCGTATTCTTCACCGTGCTCACCGAGCGCTTGCCGCGTGCAACCGCCAGGCTGTCACCGGAGCCGCTATGGCAGGATCTCTACGCCCAGCCCGCGGTGCTCGCGGTGCAGCTGCTGACGACGGTCCTTTACGGCGTAGCCGCCGTTGGCTTCCTGCGCCGCTCCCAGCGGCTCGGGGATGAGTTCTTCGGCTGGCTCGCGATCGCGGCCGTCCTAGCCTCCGCCTCGAATCTCAACTACTTCCTTTATCCGACTCCGTATGGGCAGTGGGTCCACACCGGTGATGTTTTCCGGCTTTGCTTCTACGCGGTCCTGCTGGCCGGCTCGATCCGGGAGATCTGGTCATACTGGCGCGCCCTGTCGCACGCGGCAGTGATCGAGGAGCGCCGGCGAATAGCCCGTGACCTGCATGACGGCCTGGCGCAGGAGCTCACCTACCTCGCGCGGAATCTTGACTCCCTGGACAAGGACTCCGACGATGGCACACTCCAGCGGTTGCGGCGGGCCGTGGAGCGGGCGCAGCTCGAGTCGCGGCGCGCGGTCAGCACGCTCACCGCCCCCGCCGAGCAATCCGTCGAAACCGCCCTCACGGACGCGGTGGCCGAGATCGCGGACCGGTTTCACGTCGCTCTGGACCTGGATCTCGCCACCGGCCTCCAGCTGACGGCGGCCCGCGCCGAGGCGCTGGTGCGGATCGCCTGCGAAGCGGTCGCCAACGCCGCCCGCCACAGCGGCACCGGCCGGGTGCGGCTCAACCTTGAGCGCGACGGCCTACGGGCGCGGCTGCGGGTCAGCGACCAAGGGCGCGGGTTCGACCCGGCAGCCCCTGCCGACGGCTTCGGGCTGGTCTCGATGCGCGAACGTGCCCGGTCAGTGGGCGGCGAGCTGCGGATTTCCTCAGCGCCAGGCCGCGGCAGCCAGGTGGAGGCCGCCTTGTGATGGTGATGGCGAAGCCGTTGCGCGTACTGATCGCTGACGACCACCCGCCCACGCGCGATGACGTGCGCCGTGCGATCGAAGGTGACCAGCGGCTCGACGTCTGCGCTTCAGCTGCGGACGCCGCTGAGGCGGTGCAGGCGGCCGTGCGAGAGCGGCCCGACATCTGCCTACTCGACATCCGGATGCCGGGCAGCGGCCTTGCTGCGGCGTGGGAGATCAAAGCCAGGCTGCCCAAGGCGAAGATCGTCATGCTGACCGTGTCCGACGAGGACAACGACCTTTTCGCCGCGCTACGAGCGGGCGCGGACGGATATCTGTTGAAGACCATGAACCTGCGGCGGCTGCCGGATGCGCTGGCCGGGGTTTGCTCAGGCGAGGCTGCCATCCAGCGAACGCTGGTCGCGCGCGTGCTGGAACGCTTCCGCGGGCGGGAACCGCGCTGGCGCCACCCAGCCGGCGGCGGAACCGCCGAACAGCGGCTGACCAGCCGCGAATGGGAAGTGCTTGAACTGGTCGCGCAGGGACGCTCGACCGCGGAGATAGCCCGGCGGCTCGTGCTCTCGGCCAGCGCAGTGCGGGTTCACATTGCCGCTATCGTTCGCAAGCTGGACGTCAATGACCGGTCCGCCGCCGCCGAGCTCTTCCGGCGCTCAGGAACCTGAGCGCCGGAACGCCCGCGGATCCTTGCCATGGATCGACAACGGCGTAAGCCTGGATCGAATCTGCGGGATGAGATACGCGGAGCCGGGGCCGGCTGACCCCGCGCCCGGCCGGGAAGGAAAGCAGAGATGACACCAGGGCGCCTCAAGATCGAGCACGACGGCCGTGTCGCCGGACCCGCCAACATCAAGTACAACTCGCCGTTCCCGTGCGTGAACGGCAGGTTGGGCACCGGCGCCATGATGGGCGTGGTCATGCACACGATGGCCGGGAACCTGCCAGGCACCACCGAGCTTTTCAATGACCCGGCTCGCGAGGCCAGCGCTCACTTCGGCATCGCCCAGGACGGCGAGATCTGGCAGTACGGCCCGATCGGAAAGGGGTGGGAGGCCTGGCATGCCGTCGCGGCGAACAAGTCCTGGTACGGCATCGAGCACGCCGACGACGGAAATCCGCAGAACCCCCTCACCCAGGCCCAGTTGGAGGCCAGCGCTCAGCTGCTCGAGTTGCTGTCCCGGTTCGCGGGCTTCCCGCTGCAGGTGACCAACGACGTGGGCGTCAAGGGCTACGCGACGCACGTGATGGGCGGCGTGGCATGGAACCCTAACGGCCACACCTGCCCAGGGCCAGGCCCGCGGGCCGGCCAGCGGGCCGACATCGTGAAGCTGGCCAAGCTGATCCGCCACGGGGACCCGCTCCCGGCTGGCCGGCATCACAGCGACGGCTCAACCTCGCTCGCGTTCATGGCGGATCGGCAGGACTCGACACCAGCCGCGATCCTCTACCAGACTGCCCGCAACGTGGACGCCTTCGGCACGCTCGCGGCGGCCTACATCAACGCCGGGAAGTGGACGGCAAAAGTGCCCAGCGGCATGGTGCTCTGGCTGCCCTGACCGCCGCGAGGCGCGCAGTGTCGCCCGGCTGTCAGATCTGGCCTTCCAGGGATCTCACCAATGGCGTGCAGGCGCTGGCCGGCTGGTTGCCGGTCAGCTTGCAGATGGCGGCGGTGAGGTAGTTGGCGGTGCCGTCGGCGCCCTGGGCGATCGGGGTGGACGGGTCGTGCAGGGCGGCGGCGATCTGGCTCCAGGTCTTGCCTTGCAGCAGGGTGTAGCTGTAGCTGGCGCCGCTGATCACGTACTTGCCGCCGATGTCGATGAACGGGATCGCGCCGGCGCCGGATGTGACGTACGGCGGGCTGTCGTACTTATTGAAGATGGCCTGCTGCGCCGCGGTCGGCGCCTGCAGCGGCGACTTGTCGATCTTCTGCATTTCGACCGGGGTGAAGGTCACGTACTTGCTGCTGTAGCCGGATTTGTAAAAGGTCAGCGTCGGGATGCTGGCCGGAGTGTCATTGGGGTCGGAGTGGATGAAGTGCAGGCCGGACAGCGTGCCGAACCGGCTGAGCGCGACCGCGATTGCCCACCGCTCAGTGGCGCAGAACGGGCAGTATTCGGCGCCCATGTAAAGGATCTCCGGCTTGCCGCCCGCCGTCAGCGGCGACCCGGTGATCTTGATGAGCGGGTTGGGGAAGCTGCTGGTCCCAAGAGCGCCCTTGCCGACCTGGTCCAGGGTGCTGGCCGGGACGTTGCTGAGGGCGGCGGCCGCCGGGGCGTTCGACCGCCCGGCGGCCGATCCCGGCGCAGGCTTGTGGGTAAGCGCCTTGACCACGACCAGCGCCACGACGATCGCGATCACCACGACGACGCTGCCGCCGACGATCAGCATCCTGCGGCGGATCTCCGCTCGCCGGGCCGCTTCCTGCTGTGCGGCTATCTTCGCACGCGCGGTCTTCTGCCTGACCCTGGCTGCCTTGCTCATGCCTGCCCTGCCTCGTTCGCCTGCTGTTTATTCCGGGATGGCCGCTCTCCGCTCCGGCAGTGACGGCGCTGGCCAGGGCCGTCGCGGCACGCTGTGATGTCAGGACCTGACGAGGCGGGCGATCGCGTCGGAGGCCTCTTTGACCTTGTCGGTGGCGGTGTCGCCGCCTTCGCTGATCGCCTGGACGACGCAGTGGCCGAGGTGTTCTTCGAGCAGGCCGAGCGCGACGGCTTGCAGGGCCTTGGTCGCCGCGGCGACCTGGGTGAGGATGTCGATGCAGTACTTGTCTTCTTCGACCATTCGCTGCAGGCCGCGGATTTGTCCTTCGATGCGGCGCAGCCGCTTGAGGTAGCTGTCCTTGTCGTGGGTGTATCCGTACACGGCCTGGCTCCGGGGCGGTCGATGGTCTGCGCAGATGGCTGCATTGCC
>Ga0070707_100007547_pt1 | contig 10104 bp, 5 predicted proteins | sample KBSK5502metaG_FD_65468 | JGI IMG/M metagenome (GOLD analysis project Ga0070707, IMG submission 65468) | Corn, switchgrass and miscanthus rhizosphere microbial communities from Kellogg Biological Station, Michigan, USA - KBS K5-50-2 metaG | ecosystem: Host-associated > Plants > Roots >... | reverse complement strand
TTGGGTCGGGCCAGTCGTTGGGGTCGTAGTGCACCGTCGAGTTGGTGCCGGTGCCGTTACCGAATACGACCGGGTTTCCAGCGGCGTCGAAGCCGGCCGGCGTGCCCGGAGCGCCGGCATTCGCGTAATCCGCGACCGTTCCGTTGCCCGGCATGCAATCCGCGTTGGGCGAGGCCGGGTGCGGGTGCGAGGCGTCATAGTTCTGGATCGTGACCTGCTGTCCTGAGCTATCGATCCGGCCGAGCCGGGCATGACCGTCGGCAGTGCTGTCGATGGTCGCCAGATCCTGTACCACCCTGCTGACATAATCCGGGGTGCCGCTGACCCGAACGCCGGGCGTCACCTGGAATGTGCCGTCGGCATTGCGCGTCACATTGAGACCGTGGCGCGCCGTCGCCGTGTGGTGACGGTGGCCGCCGCCACCACCGCCTGCGGCGCGGTGCTGCGCCAGCCAGTTCGGCGGATCGCCCGGATCGGCCTGAGAGGCATCGATCGGATCGGTGACATCGGCGTTTGTCGTCACTCCCGGCGAGCCGCCCGAATTGATCAATACCATTGCACCGTTGATATACACGCCTGCCGGATCGAGCACGACAAAGCTGCCTCCGACCTTCAACGTTATCTTGATCGGCGCCTCGATAATGACGCTTTGCGCGTTCAGCGTAGAGGCGCCGCCGACGATCGTCTGGCGCTTACCCTGCAAATCTAAAATCGTGTCAGCCTTGACGGTCAGATCGTAGGCCTTATCGACTGCTTCGTAGCGCGCGTCGCCGATATGGAGGTCGTACTCGCCGCCCGTCGTCGTGAAGTGCGCACCGCCGCCTTCACCGGTGTCGGGATCCTTGCCCCCTACGAGGACGTGCCGGTTGCCGTGGGTTGTGTGATAGGCGTTTTGGAACGCCGTGACGTCGAGGCGGTGCTGGCAGCGCAGCACGATCTGCTCGGTGCGGTAGGTGTCGTCGAACCGCAATAGATGAAACCGGATGCGGCCGCCGTCGGGTTTCGGCGTGCTTTGCGTCTTGATGCCGCTCAGCCGTTGCGTTGTCTGGACATGCGAGTCCTGGGGTTGCAGCGGCCCCGGAGGCGGCAGAGGCGGGGGAACGAAAGGCTGCCGAAAGGTGCCGTTGTAAACCCGCCCGGTGATGATCGGCCGATCCGGATCGCTGTCGACGAACTGGATGATGACCTCGTGGCCGACGCGCGGTGGAAACTGGAAGCCCCACTCTGTTCCCGCCCAATTCTCTGCAACCCGGATCCAGGCGGAAGTCTGCCCGTCCTTGTCGTGGTCGGTCGAGCGATCCCACGGGAACTTGACCCGAACGCGGCCGTACTGATCGGTGCAAATGTCATTGCCGCCCGGCGTTTCCAGACCATTGACGCCGACGACAAGGGCCGTGTGCGGTCCGCGTATTTCCGGCTTGACCGTGGTGCGCGGCGGGCGGAACAGGGTGTCGGCCGGGATCGCCATGAACTGGTTGCTGTAATTCCCGGTCTTGGCGAACAGCTCGGTGAAGAAGCTGACGATCCCTTGCGGGATCAGGGCCAGGGCGCCGCCGAGCCCGGCGGCGCCGAGATTGGCGAGAAACGGCGGTGCGCTGGGAACAAGTGCGGCGGTCGAGTTCTGAACCGCGTTGCCGGAGACGCCAAGACCGAGAGTCTTGGCCGCGTCCGTGCTCCATAGGCTGCTGAACGCCCCACCGAGTACGTCGAGAAAACTGTGACGATAACCTCTCTCGAACGCGGTCCAGGTGAGCGAGGTGATCACATAGCTCCGCAGCTCTTCCTCATAGGGTATGTTTCGGGTATTCGTGACTTTGAACATGAAGCCCGGCGCGAAGGTGACGAACGCACCGTTGCCGGATACCGCGTGCACCTGCGCTTCGTCGTCCTGCATGCGATTGACGACAAAGCGGCGCGCATCTTCCGACACCCGGAAATGTTGTGGAAACGTGTACCGCTCGTGCGGGTTGGGCTTCGGGATTTCCGAACGCGTGTTTTCGTCGTCGAAGGGCGGTTTTGCCGGCGTGCCATAGCTGAAATCGCCGATGGTCCACTTGCCGGTTCGGAAATCGAAACCGTGCTCGAAGATCGAGATCCGGCCCTCTTCGTCCTCGCGGCTGAGCCCAACATTGGATTGCTCGGCCGTCTTGTAATCGGACAGTTTGTCAGCCACAACCAATGTGTGCCCGGCTTCCGAATGCTCGAAGAAATAGTAGATCCCATTCTCCTCCATCAGCCGGGAGACAAAATCGAAAGCCGTTTCGCGGCACTGCACGCAATATTCGAGTTTCGGGAAATCCGAACTCTGTACGCGCATATCCAGATCGTTCAGACCGAAATCGTCAAATACCTGTTGCAGGATGTCGACGACGGTGAGGTTCTGGAAAATCCGGAAGTCGGTGGAAAGCTGTAAGAAGGTGAGAAACGGGACGATTTCCGCCCGGAAAACCCGGAAGTCCCGGTGAACGTTGCCGGTCTGGAAGCTGCGGATGAAGCCGGAGCGGAAGCGGTATTCGTTCGAGTCTCTTCTGAGTTTGACCCCAATCGTGGCGCTGGCGCCGATCATGTCGGCCGGCTTGAACTCCTTGTTGAGGTCTTCGCACAGCATCTCGACGCGGTAGCTGAAGGGCCGCGACATGGCTTCCTGACCGGTCACCGCGGTCAGCAGCAGGTCGTTGGGCCCAAGATTCTGGATTTGAATCTTGATGACCCTGTTGTCTTGTGTGAAAGGCATCCCCGCGCTCCGCTCGGTGCGCCCGCTCGACGGTTGAAGGTGAACCTAGACGATCAATGAAGCATCCCGCTCGCTAGGGGATTTGGGTCGCGACCTGGCCGGGATTGGTGACAGTGATGACGCCGGCCCACATGCACATGCAGATCGAGACGTTGTCGAGCGCCGGCTGATTGCCCAAGAGGTCGGTGATCGCGCCCGGGACCCAGGGGGTCATCGTCGCCGGAATGCAGGGCTGCGGCGTCAAGACGCCGAGCGCCGCGGCGGTCGCGGCTGCGACCTGCGGGTTGGCGAGGCTGATGCACATGCCGAACGGCATGATGTTGACCATCGAGATGTGGTCCATGATGTTGGCGGCGTATTGGTTGCCGCACATCACGCGGTTGGTCGGCAATACGACGAGGCTCGACGGCGTGGTGCCGAACGAGCACATCAGCGTTGCGCTGTTGACGACTTGCATCGGCATGACGGTTCCCCGGATCGAAGGCCGCTTTCAGCATAGCGTCTTTTGCCGCGGACGCATTAGGGATGCTTGATAGCGGCAGCTAGTCAGCCAATGAGCAGCGGTCGGAAACGCCGAAGCAACCCATCAACAATGGCTGTAAATAACGAAATAAATAACGAAACCGCGTTACCCGACCCAGCGCCGCATGTTTCCCAGGTCGAGATGAGTGAAATGCTTGTTGGGATACATCCCAACGCCGCCCTTAAGGATTTCCTGGAAGGAGCGGGCAACAGCGTCGTTGTCCATATTTGGTAAATGGATGTCGAGCGCCCGCCCCTGCATATGCTGTGAGTTTTTTGCCGCCCCCTCGATATGCGCGTTTGTCTGGGGCGATCGATACCCACTGAAAATCCTGATCTCGTCTTTGCAGTATTTCCAATGAAGGATGAAGAGAAGATCCATCAGTGGTGGTTCAATCCAATGAAATTCATTGGCACGAAAATCTCGGACAGCCCAGGAGAAGCGCTTGACTGCATCCATACTGTAGACGCCGTTGTCGACGTATATGTCAGCAAAGCGCTCGTTGGTGTGGACGAACAGGATCTTGACCCAGCGGCGCGATGGAAATCCGCCTTTTTGCCAGTTCGGGGGCGGCCAGACGCAATTCGCGGCGCCCGTTTCGGCAGCCATAGCGGGCGCTTCTGCCGCAATCGCCGCGGCGGCAGCGCCGAAGAGGAGCGTACGGCGGTCGATCATCGGAGGGCCACCTCGGTCCCGGTCAACATTCGATGGCGGCTTTTCAGGTAGTCGGTTATCGCCCCCCATGCAACATGCGCTTGGTCAACGCGCGCTGGTACGAACCAGGAGCAAGGCCATCGCGTTAGTCGTCGCCGATCCGGGATTGGCGCGGCCGAGGGCGCGTTTCAGGTCGCGCAGATAGTCGAGCGCCTTTTCCGCCGGCGGACGCGGGACGCCCAGGCTCAGTGCCGTCGGGGTCGCGAACGCCGCGATGACCTCGGTGCCGAACGGCGCGCCGCCGGCAATCCAGTCCTGTCCGCGGCCGTTGCGGCCGAATACGCCGGTGGTCCCGGCGGCCAGTTGCGCTGCTGGCAGCTCCGAGCTGGGCGCCAGGTGAAGCACCTGGCCGTCGAGGGAGAAGTAATCGATCCGCAGCTGCACCGCATGGGGCGGCGCCTGTATCGCCAGCTCGATCAGCTCGCCCTGACGCAGCCGGGCGCCGCCATTGGTGAGCCGCAGCGTCAGACCGCTTTCCGCGACGAGCCCGGCTAGGCGGAGGCCGTGCAGCTCGGCCAGCACTTGGCACAGCGGCGGCGGTACGATTTCGAGGTTGAGCTCGGGCCGGCTGTCGGGGAACAGGCGCGCCGCGACCTGCATCACTTTTGCCCGCTGGTCCTCGCTCGGCACCGTGCCGGAGATCACCGCCGCGCCGCCCGTGGCGCGGGCGCTCAACGAGGCACAATCGATCTGCCTTAGCGCCTGATTGAGTTCATCGAGCGGCGCCTTGCTCGTGGCGGGCGGGTGTGGGGCCGGCACGCTGGCCGCCGCCGGGCTGGCCGCGGACGCGCCGCCCGCAGACGGGCCGGGCCTCTGCTGCGCGCCGGGCAGAGCCGGGAATTGCTCGGTGCAAGGCAATGTCGGGAATGGCCAGCCCGGGCATCCGCTGGTCGATTTCGTCACCGGCGCGGCTGGCGTTGCGGCCGGCGTCGACGACGGCACAACGGCAGGCGGCGGCGTGGTCGGTGGGGGCGCCGCGATTGTGGTGACGGCCTCCTCCTTGGACTTGCGCGCATCCTTCCAGGCGGTGGCGCGTTCCTTTCCCTGATCGCGCTCGCGCGGGCTGATCACTCGGTCGAGCTGAGTTCTGAGGTCGGCCGCGACACCGCCCCAGACCCCTTTGCTTTCGGCCGCCAGCACCGCCCATTTATAGGCTTCGATCAGATCGGGCGGGAAGCCGTCGCCGCCGGCGCCCCAGATCAGCGCCAGCCGGTATTGCGCCTCGGTGTTGCCCTGCTCGGCAGCTTTCCGATACCAGTAATCGGCCCGCTTGTAGTCCTGCTTCAGCTCGCCGGCGCCGATCTCGTACAGGCTGCCCATGCCGAACTGCGCGTCGCCGTCGCCGCGGTCGGCGGGGTTCTGCCATTCCAGGACGGCGCGCTGGTAGTCACCTTTTTCGAAGGCGTCCCGCCCGGCGGTGACATCGGCAAGGGCCGGCAACGCGGTCGCCGCGATCAACAGCCAGCAAAGCCCAGTAACCGAAAGGAAATGGACTGTTGTTTGCTGCTGGCCCTGAAACCGAATGCCCTGACGCATACCGCTTACCGGAAATCGGGCTGATCGTACTCCGAGGAGCGGCGAAACCAGAACGCTTTTGCCCTAGCTCGAGGGGCAGGCGGCGGCGGGTGCCGTGCCGGCCGCCGGCTCGCGCAGCTCGAAGAACAACATGGCGCCGGCGGTCTTACCGGATGGGCCACGGCCCAGCGCCTCCGACAGATTCGCCAGGTAGTCGCGGGCCTGTTCGACCTCGGGCCTGGGATCGGAGAACAGTGGTTTCGAGGTCGCGATCAGGCTGACGAGCTCCTTCCCCGGTTTGCCGCCAAGCGTGTAGGTCGTCAGCAATGGCGGACAGCCGAGCACAAAATGATTGCGCGATGGTCGCAGATTGAGCCGATCCCGGCCGCTCGGAAACAAGTGCAATACCTCACCCTCGGTATTGAAGTAATCGATGTAGAGATAACCATCGAAGCCGGGGGCTCGGACATCGACGGTCAAGCGATCGCCGATACGCAAGTCGGTCCCGGTCAGTGCCAGCGTCGGCGCGTCGCGCACCGGCTGGCCCAGCAGCGGGGTCAGCATCGCGGCGACATCGCAGTAGGGCCAGCCCATCAGGCCGACGTCGAAAGACAATGGACCGGTGCCGGCGATTGCCCTGATGTCGCGACGCAAGCGGTCGATCTCCTGGGGCGTCGCCAGATGGCCGGAAACGCGTATCTCGCGGTCCGGCGATACTGCGACGTCGAGCGCGGCGCATTGGTAACCGGCCGTCGCCCCGGCAAGCTGCCGCCGCAACGCTTCGACGGACGGTCCTGACGGCGCCGAGACGCGCAGCATGGCGACGGCAATCGCCGCTCCGACGATGATGACGGCGCCCGCCGCGATCAACAATGGACGAAGCCAATTCCTCGGCGCGCGTGGCGCTGCCGGTGCCCGGGTGCGGGCCGGCGGCGGTTCCACTTTGGCGGTCGCTTCAAGCAGCTCGCGCATCGAGGAGGGCCGGTCTTCCGGCCGCGGCTGCAGCATCGGCTCGAGCACCAGCCGCAGGCTGGCGGGCACGGCGGAGAGATCTGGAAGCCGCTGGCGGGCTGCGATGACGGTGGCGGGAGATGCGCCCATCTCCAGAGTCTTGCCGAAGCCGATCGCGGCGGCAGCGAGGACGAGCCCGAGGCTGTAGATGTCCGAGCGCGCATCGACCTGACCGCCGAAGAGGCCGACCTGCTCAGGCGAGGCGTAGGAGAATTTCCCGGCAAAAGCCGAGCCGATCACGGTAGCATCGCCCGGATTGGCGGATTTGGCAATGCCGAAATCGATCAGCTTGGCCCGGTCGACATCGCCCTCCGGCAGGATGATGTTGTCGGGCGACAAGTCGCGATGGATGATGCCGCGGTCATGCGCGGCTGCGAGGCCCTGGACGAGGCGGTTGCGCAGCCGCAGAACCTCCTCGGGTTCGAGCCGCCGCCGGCCCAGGATCTTGGTCAGCGACTCCCCTTCGATGAACTCCATGACGAGATAGCGCAGATCGCCCTCGCCACGGAATAGACCCTCGTAATTGACGATCGCATCGTTGCGCACGCGGCCGAGTTTGCGCGCCTCCTCGACCAGAATATGCGAGACCTTCGGATCATTTGCCAAACTCGGCAGAATGACCTTTACGGCGTGTACCGTACCGAGCTCGATGTGTTTGGCCCGGTACACCTCGCCCATGCCGCCGCGGGCCAGCAGTGCCTCGACGACATAGGTGTGGCCAAGTACCGTCCCGGGCGCAAATATGCCCGGGGCGCTGCGGCGGACAACGATGGTCCTCTCTTCGTCGTGAACGGGCATTGCGAGGGCGGCGTAATGTTCGTTACCGGAGGATTAGCTCGGACGTACGGGCCGCATCATGGATCGGTTGAACGATCAAAGTCTATGCACTTGGCCTCAAATAGCCGTTATGGCGCCGCAACTATTCACAGAGGGGAGCCGCAGCCGGCAGACATCCTAACTGGCGCCACAACCGCATCCGCTCGGCGATGAGGCGCTCGATGAAGGCCGCCAATCGCTGTTGCTCGGCTGTTGATTGACCGCTGCCGAGCGCGCTCGCCCAGCCGCTGGGATCGGGCTGCTCGTGTTCCTGCAGCCGGGTAGCGACAAACAGATCGAGCATCGGAGCGGGCAGCGGGGCGCCTGTCCCCGAACTTGCCAACGCCATGCCGGTATTGAGGTTGTCCGGCCGAACGAAGTGCCGCGCCGCCGCGCTGTTGAAGCGCCGCACGATGGCATCGGGTTCGCGGGCCCGCGCAAGGACGGGCATGGCCTGGTTTGTCCCGACCAGAACTCCGATGAGTTCGCCGGGGTTGTCGCGCCGCGGCAAATCCGGCAAGGCAAGCAGATCGCGCACCCGCCGCGGCTCTTCGGCAAGAGCAGCGACGACCGGTCCGAAAAATCCGCGTTCGATCGCGGCGCGCCCCGCCGGTACATCCATCTCCCAGGTGAATTGCGCCTCTGAGCGCACCAGGGCCAGCATGACATCGCCGAGCGCCTCGTCACGCTCGGCGGGGCTCAGCCGGCGGGCGCCGCGAACGAACACATCCCGCCGCAGGCAACGCGATGCGCACAAATCCTTGATGAGTTCGCGCATGACCGGGTCTTCGAACCGCGCCATTACTGCCCGGGCCTGCTCTCCCAGCATCAGCGGTGAGAAGTTTTCGAGCAGCTCGGCGGAGGCGACCCAGTCGAGCTTCGCGGCCGCCATATCCCGCACCACATCGGCATGGAAGCAGGGCCGCCAGGCTGCATTCATATACTCGTGCGCCAGATAGGAAAGCTGCCCGCGATCGGCGACGTCGAGCAGCGTCCGGACCAGCGGGAAGGCGCTGAGCTGTTGCGCATCCGCCTCGACCAGCGCGCGGACGATTTCGATTCCGGTTTCCACCTGGCGGTCGCTGCGCGTGGCGCCGCGTTGGCCGGCTTCGCGGACCAGCCGTTGCATGCCGATCGCCTGCTGCCAGCCCGGCAACGCGTTGTAGCTGACATAGGCGACGCCGCCCGGGCGCAGCTTCCGGTCGAGAAGCCGCACGATGCCGGTACGCGCCGGGTCGCCGACCCAGCTCCACAGCCCATGCAGCGTGATCACGTCCGCTTCGGGCAGTACGCCCGTCCGATCATTGTCCGCAAGATCGCCGAGATCGCCCTCGATGAACCGGGCATTGGCGATCCCGGCCTCTTCAGCCAAGTCGCGGGCGGCGGCGATATGCGCCGGGCTGAAATCGATGCCCATGACCTCCCAGTTCGGGTTCGATGCGGCCAACGCCAGAGCCCCAAAACCGCAGCCGCAGCCGAGTTCGAGATACGAGACCGAGCTTTCCGGCGTGATAGGCAGCCCCGTCACGCCGCCGAGCAGGCAGGCGAGATGCAGATGGAGCGGCGATTGGTGAGGGTAGTAACCGGGCAGATAGGCGACATCGGTGACGTAGCCGCCACCCCATTCGGCCCCCGATTGGCTCATCGGTGTGCCTGACCCGCGATTTCTTCGGCCTCGACGATCTCCGCCTCGAACACCGCGTCGGCGGCATCGGGACGGCGGATGCCGGGAACCGGCAATTCCGGCCCTGGTACCCAGGTGTTCCAGCCGAGACGCGGTGCCGGATCGGCTGTTGCATCGAGCAGCAGTGCCGGCACCTCTGGGCCGGCCAGCACCGGGTTCACGGCAAAAGCTGTCTCGAACCCGAGAAAGGCACGCACCAGCGCGACCAGTCGCTGCAGCCCGGGGCGGTCCGGGAGCAGGGTGGCGAAGGTTTTCATATCGAGGGGCCCGACGCGCAGCACGATCCGCGCTTGCGGATCCCAGGCGCGCACCCCGGCTGCCGCGTCCAGTCCCAACCGGTTCCATCGGCCGGGATGGCGGCCTCGCGCCAGCGAACTGCGCTGGTCGGGCGGCAGCTCGAGCCAGGCGCCGGCGAATTGCATCACCTCCACCTTGCGTCCCAGCCAATCGGATACCAGCGCGGCCAGCTTTTCCGCCGATCGCGGGCGGCTGGCGAAGAGTCCGGCGTAGTGCAGTAGGGGATCGGCACCGATCTTGACGCGCGGCACCAGATGCGGCGTCGCGTAGCCGGTGAAGGCGAGCAGTGCTTCCGTCACTTGGCCGGCGCCGCGCGTATCGGCGATCGTCTCGGCCTCGGCCGATCGGTTGAGGCGATACTTGACGCCGCCCCGCGCGAACATCCCGACCATCCGGTGCGACAGCATATCGATGAAATCATGCAGCGCGCGCGAACGGTTGCGCAGCGTCGTCGTCAACACCTCGGTATAGAGCCGCGGCAACACGCCTGCGGTACCGACGAGGCCGATGACGCTGGTGGTCAGCTGGGGCGGGCGGCCGTTGACGGGCGGCTCGATCGCGGCGATTTCGGCGGCCGGGTAGGCCAGGCCTGGTGACGAGCGGAAGCGCACCGCCTCCGCCGGATCGGAGGTTTTCGCAGCCTGCGTCAGAATGCGCACGGCGGCGTCGAAACGAAATCGCCGGGGTTCCGCCAATAGCCAGGCATAGGGTGAGCGCGCCGCCCTGCCGCGAGCTTCGGGAAAACTCGCCAAGCCGGTTCCGGGCGAGAGGGCCGGTTTGACCGTTGGCCGAATGCTCTCTACCGAGGCT
>Ga0070707_100007543_pt1 | contig 10108 bp, 7 predicted proteins | sample KBSK5502metaG_FD_65468 | JGI IMG/M metagenome (GOLD analysis project Ga0070707, IMG submission 65468) | Corn, switchgrass and miscanthus rhizosphere microbial communities from Kellogg Biological Station, Michigan, USA - KBS K5-50-2 metaG | ecosystem: Host-associated > Plants > Roots >... | reverse complement strand
ATTCAGAAGAAGCCGGCGGTGTTCGACACCACCAAGCTGGAGTGGATGAACGGCCAGTACCTGTCGGCGCTGCCCGCATCGGAACTCGAGGCACCGGTCCTTCGCGAGCTGGGGCGGATGGGCGTGGCGCCCGGTAGCCGCGACCTCGCGCCCCTCATCGACAGCGTAAAAACCCGGTCCCGCACCATTCTCGATGTCGCCAGCCAGGTCGCGGTGCGGCTCGACCCGGCCCGCTCGACCCTGGATCCCAAGGCGGAACAACTGATCAGGAAGATGGGAGAGGGGTTCGTCCGCAATCTTCGGCTCGGGGCCGCCGCGCTGGAACAGGTCTCCGAGTCCGATTGGCATCCCGACACCATCCTCCAGGTTCTCAAGACCTCGGCCGAGTCCAACCAGGTGAAGCTGGGCGATGCGATGCAGCCGATCCGGGTGGCGCTCACCGGCAGCACGGTGTCCGAGCCGGTTAACGAGCTATTGACCGTGGTCGGGCGTCACGCCGCCCTGAATCGACTGCGCACCTTTTCGCCCGGCGGGTAGAGTGTCCAGGGCGGAACGCCGGGGCATCCTGATGCTGGCGGGTCTGGCCCTCGCCGCATGCTCCAGTGCTCCATCGACGGTACCGGCACCTGCCCCGGTCGTCCTGGTTGATACCACTCCTGTAGCGCCCGATAGTCTTCCGCACCACCCACCAGTGGATACGATTGTTCTGGTTCACCACTATCCGATCCGTGCTGCGCTTCCGGTACGGCTCAGCTTCACCGGTGACATCAACCTGGGCACCACCACGCTGCCCGACGGCCTGCCTCCTAACGACGGGAGGGGTCTTCTCGATGGCGTTGACTCCCTGCTCGCCGGCGACCTGGTCATCGGGAACTTCGAGGGAGTTCTCGCGGACACCGGGACCTCGCACAAGTGCGACGCCCCCCAGGATCCCCGCCGGCGCCGCCGGGAGCCTCCGCCGCAGCGCCCCAATTGCTACGCGTTCAGTACCCCAACCCGGCTCGCCCCGCGGCTCATCGAGGCGGGCTTCACCCATCTCAACCTCGCCAACAACCACGCCAACGACATGGGACTCGAGGCCCGGATAGCGAGCGACAGCATCCTGCGCTCGCTTGGCCTCAGAACCTACGGACCCGGCGGGACCATCAGCATCGACACCGTACGCCGGGGGGATAGTCTCACCATCATCGGCCTGGTCGGCTTCACCACGTATCCTTTCGCGCCGAACCTGCTGGACATCACGGCCAGTGTCAGGCTGGTCGATTCCGTCGCCCGGCTCACCGACCTTGTGATCGTCACGTTCCACGGCGGGGCCGAGGGCACCGGCGCCCAGAACGTTCCCCGTGGAGCGGAGTTCCTGGGCCGGGAGCCGCGGGGTGACCTCCGCGCCTGGTCTCACGCCGTCATCGACGCCGGCGCAGATCTGGTCGTCGGACACGGCCCCCACGTCTTGCGCGGGCTGGAGTTTTATCAGGGGAGACTGATTGCGTACTCGATGGGGAACTTCCTGACCTACCGGGGATTCACCCTGGATGGCGCGCTGGGCCTCACCGCGATCCTCCAGGTCGAGCTGTCCGGTGAGGGCAACTACCTCGCCGCCCGTATTGTCCCGCTGCTCCAGCAACCCCGGGTCGGCCCCCGGCAAGACTCAACCCGTGCCGCCACCTATCTTCTCCAGCGCCTGTCCCGGGAAGACTTTGGCCCCAGCGCCGCCCGGATTGGCGACGATGGGACCATTCTTCAGTCCCCGTAACTGGATTGGGGGGTAAGGTCGATCTTGGAAACCGCCGCGACGATCTGCTGAGCCGTCGTGAGCAGCGGCAATGAATTTCCGCCGGTAAACAGCTGGGACCCGCAGAAGATCAGGACCGACGTCACTCCGGTGGTTATCTGGTGGCTCTGAATATCGGGCCCGGTAAGAGTAGTCGGGGCAACACAGGCAACGTCGGTGTAGGACGGTGACTGGGTGGTGCCCAGGCGGTATCCAAAATCGCTCACCACATTGAGCGTATTGTTGAGGCTGCCCCCCAGGCTCGTGGTATCGTCGGCGATGACGACGAGCCGTCCGCCGCCCCGCGCGAACCGCTTCAGCTCGTTCATCTCTTTGTCCGCCAGGTACACCGAGGGGTTCCACACCACGATGGTCTTTACCGACGCCGAGATATTCCGATAAGGTATCAGGGTATCCCTCCGCAGGATCGAATACCCCGCGCTGGCGAGCGCATTCGTCAGCGAAGTGAGCGCGCTATCCGCGCAGACTCCGCTGGCGAGGCAGGCCGAATTCCGGCCCCGGTCAAAAATGATGGTCTTGGCGCCGGCGCCGCCCCGGGCCCCTGCCCCGCTGAAGCCGATCAGCCGGGTGAGCAGGGTGCGGTTGCCGGGCTGGGCGGCGAGCGCCGCATTGGTGAAGAGATAGGTGTCGCTGAACGTGGCGATATCGCCACCGGGCGTCGGCGGAAAGCTGACCAGCACCGGGGCGCAGGATGAATCGGTTCCCGTCGTGGCGCATACCTGGACCGTGGCGGGCGTAGGCGCCGCCGCCGGTGCGGTGTAATAGCCATAAACCGGATCAATAGTGCCCACGGTCGCGTTGCCGCCCGGAATGCCGTTCACCGTCCAGTTGTATGATCCGAACGGGAGATCCGAGTAGGCGTAGAAGTACGTTGTTGCTCCGGGGATCGCCTCGGCCACATCGGGGGAGATCGCGATCTGCCCCGGAGAGAAGTACATCCGGGTACTGGTCGCCGATCCATTCGGAGTCTCGGCATAAATCACCGCGACACTCCGTCGGGAGCTGCCCGGCAACCGGCCATTGGCGTCGATCGGCGCGCCCGGATCGTCGGTTTGCCATGACACGTAGACGTTGGGGACCACCTGGAACGACGTATCGTAGGCGGTGAACGACATCTGGATGGTGTCGCCCACGGTGACCAGCGAATCGCTGGGGCCGATCGTGATGTAGTAGACGTTCTGCCCCGGCCCCACGTAGCTGATCGGAATCTGGGGCGGCTGCTGGCTGGTGCCGGCCCGGGCCTGGAAGCTCTGCTGCCCGACATACAACGGGGTTCCGACCTGGTCCTGGTAGGTGAGATCTACCGTCAGGGATTCCGCCGCAGCCGTGAGCTGCACCGGCAGCTGCAGCGTCATGCTGTTCGAGAATGGGGAGAATGGAATCACGTTATCCAGCAACAGCCGGTTCCCCTGGCCGTGGATCACCAGGCGCACGCGGTCCACGCCGAGGCCGCCGGCAAAACGGCTGAAATTGGGAGGAAGCAGGGGCGCCACCGCGAGACCTTGGGCGATCACGCCGGGACCGCTGGGCTCATCGCGCAGGGAGCAGGTGGTGACGGACAATGCGAGGAGCATGACAGCAAGAGAACTCCGGACGGGTCGGGTCCAGTTCACGGCGTAAGCTCCCGAAAAATTTGAAGTTAGGTGCGTGCGTGGAGTATTGAACTATTGCCCGGAATTGGCAAGAAGAATGCCCCAGGAAGGCGGATGGCGTATAGCTGATGGCAACTGGTGCCTGCCGGTCGCGCTCAAGCTATCGGCGGCAAGATCTGCCCTACGCAATGCGCCATTTGCCGTTGCCATGGGCTGATTTTCACACAAGAACGCCGGTTCGCCAGCGCCAGATTTTGGCCAGGAGCTCGTCCAGGAACTGGTGGATGACGAACGCATCAACCGCCACGGCGGTGGCGGCGCGGTCCATTCCCCACAGCGTCGCACGCTTTACGTCGCCGTCGAAATCGGCCTGAATGAAGCTCCGCTCATCCTGGCTCCAGATGGTCGGCAGCTGGTCGGAAAAGAGCTGGGCGACCCCGTTCACCCCGGGTCCGCCGATCGCGATCGTTGGGTTCAGGTGAAAGATCCGGTTTTCCAGGTACCAGGCATCTCCCACGACTACGGCGCGGCGGAACGTCTGCCCCGCTCCCCGCCGATCCACCTCTTCCTTGAGACGATAGGCCAGCGGCCGGTCCCGCTCCTCGGCCCGGATGTCGGTCCCGGTCACCAGAATGATGGTTTCTTCGGTGTCGATCAGTTTCATGGCTGTGATTGTGGCTGGGGCGGTGGCTGTTCGGCCGGCGGGGGCGTTTCCCGCTGGGCCCGTTCGAAATCCCGTTCCCGCTGCTTGCGATCCCGGATTTCCCGGATCGCCCGCTTGAAGTCTTCCATGTTCTGGGCCCGCCGCGCGGCTTGCTCGATGTCGGCGCGCATGTCGATCACGTGATCGAGAGCGCGGTCCTGGCTCACGTTCCCGCCCGGAATCGGCAGCAACGCGAGCAACGCCGCGGGAATCTTGAGCCCGGCCACATAAATGTACTTCGAATCGATGCCGAACTTGCTCCCGGCCAGCGTCGTGGTCCAATCCGGCAACTTGAGCGCTGCGCCGGGCTCGTTCGCCAGGGAATCGAGAAATGCCTGCATGATCGCGGTGACGGCGCTGTCGACATGCTCCACGTGGCTCCGCTCGAGATGCCGGGCAAGGTCCTGGGGCGAAAACGGCACCGGCCGGACCCAGCCCACGCCGTCGCCATAATCCGGTCCGATCCGCACCCGGCCCCGTTCTGCCGCATTCGCACCCGAATCGGGAAGCGGGATTACTCCGCCGCGGAGCGATGGCGTAGTCTCCGGGACCTTCGCGGGCGGCCGGGAGCGCCCGGTCGAAGGCGCCGCCGGTTGCCGGATTGGAGGTAGTGGCATCCTGGCGTTTCCGCGCTGCGCCAGGTACACCATGTCGAGGGATTCGGACTGGGTGGGAGGCTGGGGGACGGGAATCAGATTGAGTTCGGGCCACGGGTGCCGGTCCGGAGGCCGGGACTCGATGGGTCCGTAGAACAGGAGAACGTGCACCACGATGCTGATCGCGAGGGCCACTCGCGACCATCCCCGGCGAATCGGGAAGCGCAGGTCAAGCGGTCGCGGGTTCAGCATCGCGGGAACAGGTGCGGGTCATACGCGGCTCACCACGGGATTGCGGAGAATACCGACTCCGGGAATCTCCACCTCGACCTCATCTCCCGCGGCAAGCTGCCCGGTGCCGGCCGGGGTGCCGGTGGCGATGAGGTCTCCCGGTACCAGCCGCATGATCCGGCTGATGTACGCCAGCAGGAACGGAATCGAGAATTGCATGTCGCGAACGTGGCCCCGCTGCCGCTCGGTCCCGTTCACCCGGCCGATGATCTCCAGGTTCCGCCAATCGAGCCCGGCCGCCAGCCGGGGGCCGACCGGGCAGAAGGTATCAAAGCCCTTGGCCCGGGCCCACTGGTTGTCGGTCTTTTGCAGGTCCCGGGCGGTCACGTCATTCACGCAGACGAAGCCGGCGATTCCCCGCTCCGCTTCGGCCTCATCCGCATGCGAAAGCGGGCTGCCTACCACAACGCCGATCTCCGATTCGTACTCCACCCGGTTTGATTCCGGCGGCAATACGATCGGCTCCCCGGGCCCGATAATCGCGCTCGGGGGTTTGAAGAACAGCAGCGGGTACTGGGGGACTTCGTTCCCCAGCTCCCGCGCGTGGTCCGCGTAGTTGCGTCCTACGGCGACGATCTTGGTCGGCGAGATGATCAGACGCTGGCTCCTATGCCGTGCCGGGCAAAAAAGTCTTCACACTTGGTCAACACCTGCTGCCAGGTCCCGGCGACCCGCTCCGCCCGGGGCAGTCCGCTCAGCACCAGGGCTCCATAACGCTTGGTGATGACGCGCTTGTCCAGCAGCACCACCACACCGACGTCGCGCCGGGAGCGGATCAGCCGGCCGAACCCCTGCTTGAGCTTGAGCGCGGCGTGAGGCAGCAGATAGCTCATGAATCCATCCTCGCCCTGCTCCGCCAGCCGCTCCAACCGTGCTTCGGTTATCGGCTCGCTGGGAACTTTGAAAGGTAGCTTGGTGAGCACCAGGGTACGGAGCGCGCGGCCGGGTACGTCCACCCCTTCCCAGAATGAGTCGGTGCCCAGCAGAATCGCGTTGCCGGCCTCCCGGAAGCGGCGCAGCAGCTGGTCTCGCGGGCCCTGTCCCTGGACCAGTAACGGCCACCGATGCCCCAGTGTTGGCTGCAGCTCCGCCGCCACCCGTTTGAGTGCCGAGTGGCTGGTAAACAGGACGAACATCCCGCCGTCGGAGGCGTAAGCGAGGTCGCTGACGACCCGGCTGACCGCCGCCGTGTGACCCACCTCGTCTTCCCGCGGCTCCGGTATATCGGTGGGAATCCCGAACAGGCACTGCGATGCAAAATCGAACGGCGAAGCCAGGATCTCCCGGGTCTTGACCGGTGAATGTTCACCATTGAGACCGATGCGGGATTCGAGGAAGCCGAAGTCTCCACCGGCCGCGAGCGTCGCGCTGGTGAGCGTCACCGTCGCGAGCCGGTCGAACAGCAGCTCCCGGAGAAGGGGTGCCAGATCGAGCGGGACCGCGGCCAGCGCCACCTGTTGGCCCCGGAACCCGGACCGCTCCAGCCAGCGCACCGTCGGCGGGCCCCCGCCGGCCGGACGCAGGGTGCCGTTCAAGCCGTCCGAGATGCCCTCCAGTCGGCGGATCACCGCGCGAACCTCGAGGAGCAGCTGGGTCTGCCGATCCTCCGGCGGCGCGGCGGACATGCGGTCCGCGATGGTCTCCACGTGTTCCTTGAGATTCCGGAAGGCGGCGATCGTCGCATCCAGTTCGGCCGCCAGCCCCAAACCCCAGATCGGATCCTGCCCGAAATCGTCCCCCAGCCGCATCACGTGCCCGGGGACCGACTCCAGGCGCTCGAATAACATTTGAATCAGGGATTCGGCGGAGCGGCGGGCCTGGGACAGGGTCGGACTCAGTCGGTCGCGCAGCAGGTCGAGGCTGGCCCGGCTCAGCATGTCGTTCTGGCTGCTCAGCTCCCAGGCCAGTGCCGGCACCAGACCCTTGCCGTTGCGTTCGAACCGGTTGAGCAACCGGCGGATTCCTCCCGAGCTCAATTGCACGCCCAGGTGGTTCGCGGCGACGTCTTCCAGGTGATGGGCCTCGTCCAGCACCAACCGGCTGTAAGGCGGCAGGACGGCCGCCTCCAGCCAGTTGTCCTGGGCCCGGCGCACCGCGAGATCGGCGGCGAGCAAGTGATGGTTCACCACGATGACGTCGGCTTCGGCGGCCTTGCGCCGGGCACTGAACAGAAAACAGCGGTTGAAGTGCTCGCATTTGACCCGGCTGCACAAGTCGGCCTCGGCGCTCACCTCGTCCCACACTTCCAGGCTGGGCTGGATAGGAAGGTCGCTCAGGGTTCCGTCGCTGGTCTTCCTGGCCCACGCGGCGAGGCCGTCCAGCTCGTCCCACTTGTCCGGCTCCAGCAGCGAGCGGACTCCGGTCCGCGCCTGGTCCAGCCGGTGGAGACACAGGTAGTTCCTCCAGCCCTTGAGCAGCGCGAACGTCGGCGTGTAGTCGTCGTCGCCCAACGCGGTGCGCAGCAGCGGGAGATCCTTGGCGAAGAGTTGTTCCTGGAGATTGATCGTGTTGGTGCTGACGACGGTGCGCTCGTGGTTGGCCCGGGCCCACGCCAGCGCCGGCACCAGGTAGGCAAACGACTTGCCGACGCCGGTGCCGGCCTCGAGAAGAACCACCCCGCCATCGTTGTAGGCATCGCTGATGTGGGCCGCCATGTCCCGCTGGCTGGGGCGATCCTCGTAATTTCCCAGCACCCCGGCCACTGGCCCACCCTCGCCCAGCGAGGCTACGACGTCGAACGGGTCGATGGGAACCTGCTTCCGGCTGTGCGGCACCTCCACCGCGACGTACAGGTCGGTCGCCGTGTTGTTGATGATCCCGAATCCCACGCCGCTGTCGTGGACCCGGGCGGCCACGCTGAGATCGGCCTGCGAGGGCTCCAGCATACCGCTGGGATGGTTGTGGAGCAGCATCTCGCCCGGGCCGGCGATCCCCGGCAGGGCGAGTACCCGGTCCACCGTCCCGCGAGCCGCCACCCGCGCGGACGTCACCACGCCCTCGTCGTCTACCTGCGCGACGAATGACACTTCGCGCCCACCCGCGGCGGCAATTTCGCGGGTGAGGAAGGCCTGGGCGTCCGGGGCAATGCGTGAGGTCTGGATGGGATCAGACACGCTGGACTGCGGCTGAGATCATGAGGCGAAATCTAATCGACTGCCGCCCTGCCAACCTGCCGACCCGCCGACGTTTCAGGTCTTGAGCTCGCGCTTTTTCGCCGCGGGGAACAGCACGTTGTTGAGGATCAAGCGATACCCCGGGGAGTGGGGATGCAGCGAAAGGTCCGTCGGAGGATCGCCGATCTGATGCTGCGGGTCTTCCGGGTCATGCCCGCCAAAGAAGGTCCAGGTCCCTTGCCCTCGCTCGCCGTGAATGTACTTGACCCACGGTGCGCCTTGTTCATCGGCCAGCACGATCACCCCCGGCTTCAGGGTGCGCCGGGTAAACGAAGTCGTCAGCCCGTAGAAATCCGGAATAACCTGGCGATGGCTCTGCACCAGCATGGTCGCGACCGGGTCGATCTTGGCAGAAAAACCAAACAGGGTAAAGGAACCCAGCGGCTGGCGCCGGTCCGGCGAGTTGACCTGGTGGCCGTCGATATCGGAGAACTGGGAAACGGTCGGACTCTGGAACAGGTTCGCGTTCTGGAAGGCGAAAGCGCGGCTCCAGTCCATCTTGCTGTTCGCGTTGGGATCCATCGGGGTCCCGTCCGCATAGCTGGCGGCGATGTCCGCCTTCTCGCTGGCCAGGGCAAGGTCCAGGGTTTCTGTCGCCGTGCACATGGCGAAGAGGAATCCGCCTCGCTCGACGTACGCGGCGATAGTGTTCGCCACCGCGCGCTTGGCGGCGGGAACATTGGGAAAGCCGAGCGTCTGCGCCGTCCTGGTGTTGCTCTCCACCATCTCGGTCAGCCAGGCTGCCCCGGCGTAATTCAGGTAGAACTTGGAATACTGGCCGGTAAAGTCCTCGTGATGGAGATGGAGCCAGTCATAGAGTTTGAGACCGTCCCTGATGACTTCCGGATCCCAGACTTTCTCGAACTTGATACCCGCATAGTTCAGGGCCATGGTGACGGCGTCGTCCCAGGGCGCGGCATTGGGCGGCGCATAGACGGCGACCTTGGGCGCCTTTTCCAGCGGAATCACATCCATGTTTTCCTGCTGGATCTGGGCCTTGATGGTGGCGACCGCGCCATCGTCGATCGGTTCCGCCGTCACCCCGGCCAGGGCAGCGTCGCGCACGATCGCGGCGTCGCCAGGTATCAGGAACGATCCGCCCCGATAGTTGAGGAACCAATCACCTTTGCCGCCACTCTCCAGCACCCGGTATGTCACCCCGTACGCCTTGAGATGGTCGGACTGGCTGTCGTCCATGGGAATCAGCAGCCAGGGGGCGGAGCGCAGCAGCCCCGGCGCCGCGCGCCACAAGGGACCCAGCGCCGACGCTGCAATGATGCCACCGCCGGTATGGCTCAGGAAATCGCGGCGCTTCATGTGCGGGGTACCGCGCCGCGCAGCTCATCCAGCAGCCGGCGGGCCTGGGGGATGACTGCGCTATCGGGATGATCGAGGATCAGTTGCTCCAGCAGGGCCTGGCTTTCGGCCTGTCGATTGGTCGCCGCCAGGAGCCGGGCCAGCTCGAGGGCAGCCGCGGGAACCGTGGCTTCGACCTTCGCCGCAGCAGCCTGCCGGAATGACCGCTCCGCTTCGGCCGTGTGCCCCTGCGCCCACTCCAGACGGCCCACCTGCAATCGCAGCTCGGCGCCGCCGGCTTCCGCCGGGAGCCGGCCGGCGAGGTCGGAGAGTTCACGGACCGCTTTGGTCGTATCCGCCTGCTCCAGGTGCAGCATGGCGCTTCCCAACTCGGGGAGACTGTCTGCTTCGATCGGCTGCAACAGCGCGAGCAGCGCGGTACGACTGGTCGCCGCGTCCCGGCTGCCGGCATAGGGACCGGCCATCCGCAGGAACATGCTGGCGGTAGCCAGGTCGCCCCGGTAAAGCTTGAGACGCCCCGCAAGATCGAACCCCTCGACCGTGCTGTCGCTCATCACCACCGAATCAGCCCGATCGAGATTGCCATTGCGGGCCCATCCCAGGGCCAGCCGCCGATTCAGCAGGACCAGCTGGTCGGCGGAGAG
>Ga0070707_100007541_pt1 | contig 10108 bp, 8 predicted proteins | sample KBSK5502metaG_FD_65468 | JGI IMG/M metagenome (GOLD analysis project Ga0070707, IMG submission 65468) | Corn, switchgrass and miscanthus rhizosphere microbial communities from Kellogg Biological Station, Michigan, USA - KBS K5-50-2 metaG | ecosystem: Host-associated > Plants > Roots >... | reverse complement strand
GCGCGCGTCGTGCGCTACGCCGACGGATGGATGCCCAACCGCGGTCTGGTCATCGAGCGGATCCCTGAGCTTCAGGAGATGGCGAAGGCTGCAGGCCGGGATCGGATCCCGGTTACGTACTATCCGAAGGCAACCGCCGAGGAGATCGAGCGGTTGGCCGCTGCTGGCGTGGACCGCCTCATCTGGTACGTGCCACCCGATGGACGCGATGTGGCGCTGAAGAAGCTGGATGAGCTCGGGGAGATGATCCGGCCCTACCTGCGCTCCTAGCGGCCCTCGAGCACCGTGCCGGGGATCGATGCCCAGGTCCCACCCTGGCGTCGGTACACGATGCCGGACAGCATCTCGAGCGCTACGCGGTTGGCCAGGAACGAGGTGATCTCGGCCGAGTCGTAGGCCGGCGCCACCTCGACGACGTCGATTCCCACGACCGGAAGCTCGATCGCAATGCGCCTAACCGCGTCGAGCAGCTGGCGACCCGTGATGCCACCGGGCTCGGGCGTACCGGTGCCGGGTGCCATGCCGGGATCGACCACGTCGAGGTCGACCGAGACGAAGACGCCGTCCGAGTCGTCGACCGCGATCCTGAATGCTTCGTCGAGCACCGCATCCAGGCCTCGCGTGACTACCTCGTGCATCTCGAACGACCGCATGCCCTGCTCGGCCATCCACTGCAAGGTCGGCGGCTCGGGCCAGTAACCGCGAAGGCCGATCTGCAGGAAGCGGTCGCCCCGGCACGCCCCAGATTCGATCAGGCGGCGCATGGGCAGCCCGTGGCCGATGAGGCTGCCGAACTGCACATCGCCGGTGTCGGCGTGGGCGTCGAAATGGATCACCGAGACGCGACCCCAACCTTTCGCCCGCGCGACGCCGGTGACGTCCGGCCACGTGATCGTGTGATCGCCGCCGAGGATCAAAGGGATGGCGCCCGCCTCGCTTGCCGCCTGCACCGCACGCTCGAGCGCGTTCAAGGCCGACTGACCCTCGACGCCCGCCATCTCGATGTCGCCGGCGTCGACCACTCGGAGATCCTGCAGCGGGTCGACTCGTAGCGCGAGGTGCGGCCGCGACGAGTCATGAGGCAGGTAGTCGGTCGTGCGGATCATCTTCGGCCCGAACCGGGCGCCCGCGCGATAGGAGGTGCCCGCGTCGTATGGCGCACCGATGATCACCACGTCAGCGCCGTGGTATGTCGCGTGGTCGTCGAGGTCGCATCGCGGCACGCCCAGGAACGTGACGTCAGGACCGTACATGCCACCGAGGCGCGTCACGACTTATTCGGCCGCTATTGCCGCAGGTCTCGGGCCATCTCGGCGAAGTTGTCGACGTAGCGCTGGACGTCTTCGATCGAGTGCTGGACCGACAGAGTCCAGTTCTCCTCTGCGCCGGGCGCCATCAACACGCCGCGGTTGGATTGATAGAGCCAACTGAGATAGGCGAAGGATTTGTCGATCTCGAGGTAGTCGCGATAGTTGCGGACGCGGCGCGCCCGATACGTCACCCCACCGCGCGCCGCCAGCGTGATCACGTGGAAGGGCAGCTCGTAACGGCCGATCGCCTCGTCGAGACCCCCTTGCAAGGTCTCCGCCAGCGCATCGAAATGGGCGTACGCGTTCGCATCGAGGATCTCCAGCAGAGTCACTCTGGAGGCGGCCATCGTGAGAGGGTTGCCGTTGAAAGTCCCCATCTGCGCCACGCGCTTGTCCTCGATCACGCCCATCACGTCCTCGCGACCGCCGACCGCGCCGCACGGCAGGCCGCCGCCGATCGCCTTGGCCAGCGCCACAAGGTCCGGGGTGACCCCGAATCGCTCGGTGGCGCCGCCGGGCGCGATCGTCACGCCGGTCTTGACCTCGTCGAAGATGAGCAGAGCACCGTGCCGGTGGGCGAGCTCCTTGACCTGGTCGAGGTAGCCCGTGTCCGGCAGGACGATGCCGACGTTCATCATCGCCGGCTCGACGATCACCGCCGCCACCTCGCCCGGGTGTTCGGCGAACGCCCTCTCGAGCGCGGGAAGGTCGTTGAAGGGCACGACGGTGGTCAGCTCGACGATCGCCGCCGGGATGCCGTCGCTCTGGGGGAAGGAGGCCGGATGATCGGCCGGGCCCATTCGGTCGGGTGGCGGCTCGACCGACACCATCAGCGCGTCGTGGTGGCCGTGATACGAGGCCTCGATCTTGAGCAGCCGGTCGCGCCCCGTGAATCCGCGCGCGATCCTGACCGCGTCAAGAGTCGATTCGGTGCCCGAGTTGGTGAGGCGCCACTTTGGCTGGTGGAATCGGCGCGAGAGCTCGCGCGCCACGACGATGACGTCCTCCACCGGCTGGGCGAAGTGCGAGCCGAGCTGGATCCGCCGGCTCACGGCCTCAACGATCTTGGGATGGGCGTGCCCCACGACCATGACGCCGAAGCCGTTGTGGAAGTCGACGTACTCATTGCCGTCCACGTCCCACACCCGGCTGCCCTTGCCGCGCTCGACGAAGATCGGCTGAGGGGCGGCGTCCTGGAACGAGGAGGGGACGCCCCGCGGCATGACCTCGCGCGCCTCCATCCAGAGCTGGTTGGAGCGGGCGCGAGCGCGCCGGAAGCGCTCTTCCTCGGCCTGGATCAGCCCGGAGACGCGGCCGGCCGGAATTTCCTTTGTCTTCGTCGTGGCCATTGCTCCACCCCTTCCTCTAAGGCCCGCCTTGACAGGTTTGGGCCGTGGCTCTCTAATTGTCGCGATTTTCAGCCATCCGTCAGTTGGTAACCAGGGGAGGGTAGCCAATGGGGGAATCCGCAGCAGTAGCTGAGCTTGTGGCGGAGAAGCGAAAGCTCAAGAAGTCGCTTTTCCGCTTCGACCTGATCTTCTTCACCGTCTGCGCGATCGTCGCTCTCGACACGATCGGCCAATCGTCTTCCTATGGCGCCCAGGCCATTTTCTGGCTCATCGTCTCCGGCCTGACATTCCTGATCCCCTACGGCCTCATCACGGCCGAGCTGGGGGCTGCGTTTCCGACGGAGGGCGCCACTTATGACTGGGTGCGCCTCGCCTACGGGCACTTCGCGGGCGCGGTCGTCGGCGTCCTCTACTGGCTCTCCAACCCGATCTGGCTTGGTGGGACGCTCACGGCCACCGCCATTGCAGGCCTCGACGCTCTGTGGGGCACGCAGTTCGGCGGCAACCAGGGCCCTGAGACGGTGATCGGATTCTTGTTCATCTGGGTCGCCGTGACGATGAACATCCTGTCTCTGCGCTACATGAAGTGGGTGCCGAACCTTGGCGCCATCATCAGGATCGTCCTCCTCGCGTTCTTCGCCCTGCTGGTCATCATCTCGGGCGTGAAGGACGGCTTCCACGGGAGCATCACCAACGGATTCTTCCCGACCGACGTAACCATCGTCATCGGAATCCTCGGCGTCATCGTGTTCCAGTGGATCGGCTTCGAGCTGCAGACCAACGCCAGCGAGGAGATGGAGAACCCACAGAAAGACATCCCGCGGTCGATCTACGCGTCGGGGCTCATCTCTTTCCTGGCGTATGCGGTCCCCATCGGCGGCGTGGTCCTGATTCTCTCGTCAGACCAGCTGAGCAACGTGTCGGGCTTTGTCGGCGCATACCAGTTCGCCTCGACGAGCGTTCTCGGCGGCGCTGCGCCATTCTTCAACCACCTCGCCGGCCTGGCGCTGGTGTTCTCGCTGCTGTCGAGCGGCACGACCTGGCTGATGGGCTCCGACCGCCTCATGGCGATCGGCGCGCTCGCCGGCTCGGGTCCGCAGCCGCTCGGCTACTTCTCGGCTCGCTTCGGCACCCCGATCGTCGTCAACGTGCTCTCGGGCATCATCAGCACGATCTTCATGTTCATCACTTTCTTCGTCACGGGTGGTGGACTTGGAGGTTACTTCGCCGCGGTGCTGGGTCTGGTGATCTCGACGACCACCTTCTCCTACATCCTGATCTTCCCGGCCCTTCTCACGCTGCGCCGGAAGTACCCGAACGTCCGCCGGCCGTTCGTCGTGCCTGGCGGCAACGCAGGCGCCTGGATTGCCGTGATCCTCACCGTGTTCTGGGTCGCCGCGGCAACCCTCTTCTCGCTGTGGCCTGGCCTCTTCACCTCGACGTGGGATGCCGACTACAACGGCGTCTCCCGGACCACCTTTGAGTTCTACACGTTCATCACGATAGGGTTCCTGGTCTTGGTCGCGATCGTGTTCTGGGCGGTCGGACGGGGGCACGCGGTCAACACGCAGCCCGGCGAGACCGCGATGGGACAGACACCGATGCCGGCACCGGCACCGGGACAGTAAGAACGTCGAGGGGCCGGGTCGTCCGGCCCCTCACCCTTCATAGACGACCCGGCCTCCGACAATCGTCGCCTTGACCGACGCGTTTGCGAGGTCGACCACTGCAATGTCGGCGAGCATGCCCTCGCGGATCTTTCCCTTCTGCCTTTCCGCGTGCTCGGCGAAAGCTCCTCCGGAGGTCCAGACCTCGACCGCGGTGTCGAGCGGCAGGTCCCGCCGCGCCTCGGCGATGCTCGCGAGCGGGTCGAGCGGGACCACCGGCCAGTCGGTGCCGAACGCCAGGTGGCCACCCGTCTCACGAATCGCCTTCCACGGCCACCCGCGCGCCGACCGCTCCGGCCCGAGGTGGCGGCGCCAGACCTCGAGCATCGCCGGTGCCGCGTGCTGCGGCTGCATGCTCGCGATGACGCCCAGCCGCGCGAAGCGCGGGAGGTCCCGAGGATCGGGCGTTTCGATGTGCTCGACGCGGTGCCTCCGGCCCGGCGCCGTGCCTTCGAACGCGTCCAACGCCTGGCGGATCGCCGCGTCGCCGATGGCGTGGACCTGGACCTGCCAGGCGCGTGAGTCCGCCGCGTGCACCGCGCTTCGCAGCTCCGCGGATCCCCAGATCGGCTGGCCTTTCTCATCTGAGGATGCGTAAGGCTCGAGCATGGCCGCGGTCTTCGACTCAACGACGCCGTCCGCAAACGCCTTGAGGATCCCGGTCGTGATCCACGAGTCGCCGTCGAGCCGCAAGGCTTCGTAGGGCGCGATGTCGATGCCCGGAGCCAGGTCGAAAGCAAGACGAACCCGTACCGTCAGGTCGCCCGCTTCCCGCAGAGACCTCCACAGGTCGAGCTGGTTCTGGCCGTCGCCCGCTTCTTGGACCGAGCCGATGCCTCGCGCCGCGGCGACCCGCATGCCGGCGCGGAGCGCGTCGAGGTCCTCGGCGAACGTGCGACGCGGGATGTGCCGCGTCACACCGAGGAGGGCCGCCTCCTTGAGCACGCCGTCGCCGGTCAGGCCTGCGATCGTGAGTGCGCGACTGTTCGCCCAACCCGTGTGCGCGTCGAAGGATTCGATGTACGCCGGTCGGTCGGGTACCAGCCGGTCGAGCAGCTCGAGCGTGGGCATGCCGCCAGGAAACGCCGAATAGAACCAGCCGCGGCCAACCACCCACGGACCCTCGTGCTCGCGCGCGTACTCGACGATTCGGCGCTCGACCTCGCGCAGGTCGTCGACGCCATGGAGGTCGAGCTCGCCCAAGGAGCGTGCGGCCATCAGGAAATGGACGTGCGCGTCGTTGAACGCCGGCAGAATCCAGGCGCCACCGGCGTCGACGACGTGATCAGCGGCCACTCGGCCGGAACCGACTGAGCTGATGCGGTCGCCGTCAACGGCAACCGCGTTCGAGTCGGGCCGCCCCCACACCTTGCCGTTCACGATCGCGAGGGATCCCACCGTCGAGCGACAATGTTCGGGCATGGCGAAGCTGGAAACCGATGTCGCCCGCGCGTCGACCCTGCCCTCGGAGATGTACCTCGATCCAGCGGTCCTGGAGCGAGAAAACGAGCGCATCTTCGGCCGCACGTGGCAGCTCGTCGCGCATCGCCACGAGCTAGCTCGACCTGGTGACTTCAAGCCCACGACGATCCTTGACGAGCCCATCCTCCTGACGCATGCCCAGGACGGAAAGCTGCACGGCTTCTACAACGTCTGCCGTCATCGGGCCGCGCAGGTGGTGACCACGCGCGGCAACCGCAAGTCCCTCCAATGCGGCTATCACGGCTGGGTCTACGGCCTGGATGGGAGGCTGCAGACCGCGCGAGAGATGGAGGGCACGGAGGATTTCGACGTGGCGGATTTCGGCCTGGTCCCTATCCGCGTCGACTCGCTCGGGCCGTTCGTATTTGCAAACCTCGATCCCCAGGCGGCGCCCCTCGCCGATTGGATCGGCGCCATTCCCTCAGAGATCGCAAAGGCGGGCTACGACATCGACACCATGCGCCTCATCGAGCGGCGCGACTACGACATCGCATGCAACTGGAAGGTTTACGTCGACAACTACCTGGAGGGCTATCACCTGCCGATCGCGCATCCCGGGCTGTTCAAAGAGCTCGAGTACGACAACTACCGAGTCGAGACGTTCCGCTACTACTCCAAGCAGCACGCGCCGATTCGAGAGCTCAAGCCTGGCGAGGTGCCGGGCCGCGACAGGCGCTACATCCGGATGCCAGGAGCGGAGGAAGACGCTCTGTACTACTGGATCTTCCCGAACACGATGCTGAACATCTACCAGGACAACCTGAGCACCAACGTCATCCTGCCCGTCGGCCCTGACCGCACCCTCACGATCTTCGAGTGGTACTTCGCGGAGCCCGGGACGGGCGCCGGCTGGGAATCGATGCAGCAGACCATCGCGTTCTCGGACGAGATCCAGCAAGAGGACATCGCCGTCTGCGAACAGGTCCAGCGCGGCCTGCGATCGCGCTCTTACAGCCGGGGAAGATTTTCCGCGCTACGCGAGAACGGCGTGCATCACTTCCAGTCGCTTGTTACGGAGTTCCTGGACCGGGCTTAGCTCCCTGGAGCGGCAGGGTGAAGCGGAAGTCCGCGCCGGCGCCGGGCTCGCTGTCGACCCAGATCCTGCCACCGTGCATCTCGATGATCTGGCGCGTGATGGCCAGGCCCAGGCCGGTGCCGAGGATCTTGCTGCTCGTCTTCTCGTAGCGCTCGTAGCGGCTGAACAATCGCTTGGCAAAATCCGGCGCGATGCCGATGCCGTGGTCGCGGACGCTCACGTCGACGTGCCCGTTTTGGGCCACGCTGCTGACTGTGATCTGGCCGCCGTCGGGCGAGTATTTGATCGCGTTGCTCAGCAGGTTGGCCATGACCTGCGCGATGCGGTCCGGGTCGCACTGCACGACCGGCTCCCCCGAGTCGAAGTTGCAGACGATCTCATGTTTTGCGCTCGACGCTCGCGCCCTTTCGACAGCGTCATCGAGCAGGCTGTTGATATCGACCTGTTGCGGCTGCAGGACCAGCTTGCCGGCTTCCATCTTGTCGAGGTCGAGAATGTCGTTGATCATTCGGTTCAGGCGCTCCGCGTCCTTGTTGATGTCTGCGGCAAATCCCTTCGCCTCCTCGAGGGAGACGTCCTCGTCGCGGATCATCTCGCTGAACCCTGAGATGCCGACCAGCGCGGTGCGAAACTCGTGGCTGACCAGCGAGACGAACTCGCTCTTCAAGCGGTTCAGCCGCTCGAGGCCGGCGAGTTGCGCGGCGGCGGCCTCGTTGGCGGCGTGCTCTGCATCGGTGTCCTCGTACATCGCGAGGAAGTAATCGATCCGGCCCCTGGCATTGCGCACGCCGGTTGCGCTCCAGTGCAGCCACGCCTCGGTGTTGTCGGCCCGGATGGCTCTGCTGTCGGACTCAACCGTTTCCACCTCGCCCTTCCACAGCGGTTGAAAGATCTGAAAGACGCGCGCGAACTCCTCGGGGTGCAGGAATTTGGCGACCGGTGCGCCGACCATCTTCCGCGGCTCCGTACGCAGCAGGGCGGCCATGCGTGGGTTGACGTCCACGATGTTCATGTCCGGACCGACCCGAGCGATGCCCAGCGGCGCGTGCGAGATGATCTGATCGAGAAGGTCGTTCCGCCTTCCCAGCTGCATTTCCGCGCGCCGGCTCTTGTGGAGAAGATCCAGCGAGTCGCGGTGGCTGAGGATCTGGCTGGCGACGAACAGGATCCCGATCCCTCCCGCAAGCACGGTCGTGAAGCGATCCAGGTTCTCGTCCACGGCGGCGAGCCTCACGGCTGTGACCGCCGCCACAAGCGTGGCCACCCACGGAAGGGCCAGCTGCCAAAGTTCGATGGGCCCCTCCTGGATCTCACCGGCGACCGGGTGCGCGGGCCACAGCGGGGCGAGCGCGATCAGCAAGTAGCCGACGACCCAGCCGGCATCGAGGACGCTGCCAATCGCGCCGTATGTGCCGTTGGCGGTCAGGTAGGCGAACATGCTGTCAGACAGTGCAACCGCGGCAAGGCCGCCGAGGAGCAGAGCCAAGCGCCCGACCTCGGCCCGCCTGGCCCGGCGCAGGGCGAGGATCAAAACCGTCGCCGTGATGATGTCGCCAACCGGATAAGCGAGACCGATCAGCTGCGCTGCGGGGGTTGCCGGTGAGGACTCGTAGACCTTGCCCAGCCCGAAAGACCAGGCCACGAACAGCAGCGACAGGGCGACGATCGCCCCCGCCAGGACAGCCTCGCCTCGCGTGGCCAGGCGGCGCGGCGCGGACGTGAAGGCGAACACCCCGCCGATCGCCAGGGGGATCGCCACCAGGAAACCGGCGTCGGCCGCCGACGGGAACGGAACGCTTTGCCCCTGGCCGACCTCGTACCAGGACCAGATCACCTCTCCAATCGCCCAGCTCAGCGCCGAGGCGGAGAACAGGGACCAGGCGACGCGGGCGCGGCCTGAGTTGCGGTAGGCGGCAAGCCCGCAGCTGGCGGCCGCGATGAAAGCAGCCACCGCCTCGCCGATGTCGTCGAGCGCGATCGTCGCTGAATCGCTGACCCATCGGTTGGCGGTCCAGGCCACGAACAGGATGGAGACAGTGGCGGCGGCTGCCGCCGCGGCGGCAAACGGGCCCCAGCCTTCAGCCCCAAGGCCAGTCCCGGCGACCATGCGTGCCGGTCGCGCCAGCGCCGGAGTCTGCGTCACCGTCCGAGCGTAGGCCGGGCTGCTCACTTTCGCGCCGCCAAGCGACAAACTCGACTCGTTAAGTGACGCCGGTTTTCATTTAACATGGCGGGCAGTTACTTGTATCACAGCCGAATGGCTGTGAAGCACGGCTAACAGGGAGGACCGCGATTCCGTCTGAATTCGCGCAAGGGGCACGGCTTGCGAGGTCACGGATCTTGCGGCTCAGGAGGTCTTCGTGACGCTCGGGCGAACCGGCGCCCTGATCGGGGTGGCGGGTATGGCGATCGGGCTGGCGGCGCTGCCGGTCGTGGTCGCCCTTGGGCTAGCCCCAGGCGCCGGCGCCTGGCTGGCCGCCGGAGCGGGGAGCTTGGTCGCGGTCGTCGGTGGGGTGAAGTTGGCGGCGATGGGGTGGGGCATTGCGACCCGGTTAGCAACTCGACGAATGCCCCAGGTTGCCGCAGCGTCGACCGATTAGCGCGCTTCTTCCAAGTCCTGGCCGGCACGGCAAAGGAGGTGATATTGAATGCGCAAGTTCCTGTTTGCCGCCATCCTGGCGACCTCAGCCATGCTGAGCCTGGCCATCACGGCCGGTGCCGGCGGGGTTCCCCCCTGCTGCTGAGCGATAACTCTTGACCTAAGACGCTGTCAAGTCAAACGCGCCTACGTTAAGCTGGCCCCGTGCCAGACGTCGGTGGTTTCTCCGCTGCGGCAGGCAGCTCGACAGGGCAGGAAAAGGCCGCGTCGAGCCGCCGTCGCGGACGGCGGCGAGGCGTGGAGATCCGGTCCGGTTCGGTCAGGCAGGCACGCCTTGAGGCAGGTCTGAGCCTCGGCCAGGTCGCGCGAACCGATATCAGCCGGACCGCGATCTATTTCGTCGAGACAGGGAAGGCCAAGCCGTCGCGCGAGACGCTCGAGCTGATCGCCGAGCGCACGGGACGGCCGGTCGAGTTCTTCCTCGAGGACTCCGAGGATGGACGCAACATCGTGCGCATCACGGAGGTGGAGCGGCGGCTGGTCACCGGTGACAACGCCGGCGCGGTCGAAGCCGGCGAGGCGGTTCTCGAGACCAAGCCCGACGACGACACCGCGGCGCGCATCAAGGTCCTGATGTCTTTGGCTTACCTCAGACTGGCTCAGCC
>Ga0070707_100007540_pt1 | contig 10109 bp, 8 predicted proteins | sample KBSK5502metaG_FD_65468 | JGI IMG/M metagenome (GOLD analysis project Ga0070707, IMG submission 65468) | Corn, switchgrass and miscanthus rhizosphere microbial communities from Kellogg Biological Station, Michigan, USA - KBS K5-50-2 metaG | ecosystem: Host-associated > Plants > Roots >... | reverse complement strand
CCAAAAAGGCGTGAGAGTCGGAGCCCGGTGCAAGATCCAGAGTCACACCTTTATCTGCGAGGGCGTGACGATCGAGGATGAAGTGTTCGTTGGGCACAATGTCAACTTCCTCAATGATCGGTACCCTGCAGCCACGAATCGCGATGGGACTCGCAAGACAGAAACGCACTGGACCCTGGAGCCGATCCTTGTTAGACGTCGTGCATCGATTGGCACGGGCGCTGTCATCTTGCCAGGAATCACGATCGGAGAAGGCGCCGTCGTAGGCGCCGGCGCAGTCGTCACCAAAAGCGTCGCTAGCAGTGCCATCGTAGTGGGAAACCCAGCCCATCCGCTCCGCCAGAGGAGAAAGCCATAACTTCGAGCCCGCTAGGCGTTGTGGCAAAGATGGTTGGTAGGCTGATCCAATCCCTGAAACATTCGTCACTCAGCTCATCACCGCCGGAGGCCTGCCCATCTTCCCGGTCGCATGGCGGAGGGCGACTTGACTGAGGAACCAGGATCTAGCACGAGACCTTCGTCGCCCTGTGCCCATAAGGCACACCTGCAAGAGCTGTGGGACCTCCCCGCTCTGGACAGTCGCTCAGAAGCGATCCTCTCTCCAGGTGAGCTGCCGCGTCCCGCCGGCGAATTGATACAAATCGGGAATGGCAATTCGCTGGCATCATCTGGGGGAACCCTCGTGCGACTCCCCGGGCGGCTTGAGGATAGCCAACGCTGTCTGAGGAACCTCGAATGCTGGGCCTATGCGCTCCTGTCCGAGTCCTACATGCGCGCCAGGCCAGGCTCGCCGACCTGGATGCTCCGAGCGTACTACGCACTGCGGCCTTTGGTCCCTCGCCGGTTCCAACTAATGCTTCGAAGATTTTATGCAAAAAGTCGCGCTGCAAAGGCCGTTTTGAGGTGGCCGATTGACGGCCTATACGTGGCGCTTGCGGAAGCCTATCTGGCGGTGCGCCTCGAGTCATCTGAGCGTAGCGCTCTGTCAGTCGCACGGCGGTGGCCAGTTGGGTATCGAGCCGGAGCGACCCTGACGCATGATGTTGAGGGTGCGGTTGGGCAGAGCAAATGCCGCGACGTAGCGGCGCTTGAGGAGTCGAAGGGATTCCGGTCGTCTTTCAACTTCGTTGCCGAGCGGTACCGCGTTGATATCGCGTTGATGGAAGAGCTTCGTGCGAGAGGATTCGAGATTGGGCTCCACGGAATCAAGCACGACGGCAAGAAATTCAGTTCACGGCGTGTTTTTGACCAGCGTGTTCGGAGGTTGGCACATTATCGTGATGCGTGGGGCGTTGAGGGCTTTCGATCCCCCGCGACGCATCGAAGGTGGGACTGGATGCCTGAGTTGCCGTTCGCTTACGACAGCTCATATCCTGACACTGACCCTTTTGAGCCGCTACCCGGTGGTTGCGGCAGCCCGTGGCCGTTCAGGTTGGGTGACCTTGTTGAGCTTCCAATCACCATGCCTCAGGATCACACATCCTGGGAGATCTTGCGCCAGCCAGCGCTCGGCCTCTGGCGGTCGAAAGTCGACTGGCTGGTTCGCTGCGGAGGCTTAATTAATATCGTTGTCCATCCGGACTATCTAAACAACAGCACTCGGTGGAACGAATACGAGGCGTTTCTAGACGTCATTCGGGCAACGACGGACGTATGGGTCCAAGTGCCGAAGGCAATAGCCCGATGGTGGAGGGAACGGACGCAGCATCGGGAGCTGGTGACTCTGCAGCAAGTCGGTGACAACTTATGCTTGGTTTTCGGACATCTAACCGCATGAAGACCACATTCTTGGTGCCGAAGTCGCGGTTCCCATGGCACCACCTGGTGATGTTTGGCTGGATGCCCAGTTGGCTAAAGACCTGGTGTTATCGACACCTGTTGGGCTACAGAATCGGGGCGGGCGTGAGTCTTGGTTTCGGCTCAGTCGTCGTGGGAAGCGAAGTAGAGATCGGAGAGCACGTCGAGGTAGGATTTCTAACGATCGTTCGAGGCCGGCGTATCCGCATAGGTCGGCACACCCAGATCGGTGCAACTTCTTACTTGCTATGCGAGGTCATTGAGATTGGCGAGGACGCAAAGATTAACGAGCAGGTCTTTGTGGGTGGACCGATGCTTCCCGAGTCCCTGTTTCGGCTCGGGAGCCGCACCATAGTCATGCAAATGTCATTCCTGAACCCTACCAAGCCGTTGGTTATCGGCGATGACAGTGGGATCGGAGGGCACTGTCTAATCTTCACGCATGGATCGTGGCTCAATGTTCTGGACGGCTATCCGGTGAGTTTCGCGAACGTGTCCATTGGCAAGAGTGTTTGGCTTCCTTGGCGAGTCTTCGTGCTACCGGGGGCAAACATTGGCGACGGGAGCGTGATCGGAGCAAATTCATTGGTCCAGGGAGAGATTCCGCCCCTCAGCTTAGCGGTAGGCATGCCCGCGAAGGTGATTCGCACAGCACCCGACTTCCCGCGGTCACTCACTCATGAGCAACGTCGCAAAGTGGTCGCGGAGATCATGTCCGAATTCAACAGATTCGTGGAGGCGCAGGGAGTGGAAGTTCAGCCTAATGGCGGTTATCGAGTCAATGGTCGGAGCTTTCGCCTTTTCTGGCGAAACGAGGGGGGGGCGTTGCCGGCGGCTCTCGACCGATGGACGCTAGTTCTGACTGAGGTAGGTCTTGATTCGGCCGAGAGAGAGAGACTTCGTGCGGACCGCGTGAGCTGGCTCGATCTCGAGGGCCGGACGAGGAGCAAGGATGGCAACGCGCTCTGCGAAGAATTGGCGGTGTTCCTCTCGCGCTACGGAATTCGGTTAGCGCGCGATGGATGACGGCTGGCTGTGGTTTGATTTCGAGAACACACCCCATGTCCTATTTCTTGAGCCCCTACTCCGAAGAATGGTCGAGAGGGGACGGCAAATCCGCATCACCGCGAAGCCCCAGAGCCAGACGTTGGAGCTCGCAGACGCCAGAGGTCTGGAGATTACGAGGGTCGGCAGTGGAGGGCACAAGGGTCTTGTTCAAAAGCTATGGGGTGGGGTAGGCCGATCGGTCGGACTAGTAGCGTGGGTAATGAAAGACCGTAGGCCCCAGCTTCTCGTGTCGAGCTCGCGCACCGCGTCCCTTGCCGCTCTAGTATTGGGAATCCCGGCGATAGGCCTCCTCGACTATGAGCATTCGGAACATCGAGCGATTGCGCTAGCCTGCCGAAGCCTGTGGTTACCAGATCTCTTGCGAGACGTGAAACTGCCCGCGCCTAGTAAGAGAATTGCAAGGTACTACGCAGGGCTAAAAGAGAACCTATACCTCGACTCGTGGCCCGTGAATCGTGAAGCCGAACGGTTAGCAATTGGCGTTGGTTCCGCGGATTACTTTGTCGTGGCGCGGCCACCGGCGGAGACCGCTCACTATGGGTCTGAAGTTAGTGGACGTCTGTTTTATGCAGCCGTTGCCGGGCTCCTGCAACGCCCCGAAGTTCACATGATAATTGTGCCGCGTACGGCCGAGCAGCGCCGTGAGGTCCTCCAGGCGGTTGATGGTCCGCGTGCGCATATTCTCGACCACGCCGTCGCAGGGCCATCGCTGGTCGGGGCCTCAGATCTGGTCCTCAGTGGTGGCGGCACAATGAACCGGGAGGCTGCGGTGCTGGGAGTGCCTGCGTGGAGCGTCTTCGCGGGGCCAACCCCCTACATCGATGAGACGCTAGCATCGGAAGGTAGGCTTCGGTGGGTACGCACGGATGTGGAATTGACGGCGGCGCTGGCGGCGCCCCTGCCGAAGCGCTTGGGGGCTCGCGGACCGTTTCCGGAAGGGATCGCTGCCATCCTCGCGGACATCGAGACTTGCCTCCGCGCATGAAGGAGGCGATTCGGTGAATGGATCGGCTAGCGACTTCATACCCTTTCTTGACCTCCACTCGCCCCATTCTCAGCTGGCAGACCAGCTGGTCAACGCGTTCAGAAGAACTCTAAAGTCCGCCCAGTTCGTCGGCGGTCCCGAGGTCGAGGCTTTTGAACGAGAGTTTGCTGAGTTCTGCAATGCGCCCTTCTGCGCCGGCGTCAACAGTGGGACAGACGCGCTTCGCTTTGCGTATATCGCCCTCGGAGTTCAACCGGGAGACGAGGTGTTAACTGTCGCCCACACGTTCATCGCAACCACGGAAGCCATTACGCAGGCTGGGGGGAAGCCAAAATTCGTGGACGTGAGGGAGGACACCATGACGATGGATCCTGCAGCCGTCGAGGATGCCCTCACCTCGAGGACGGTTGGTATCGTGCCGGTACACCTTTACGGCCAAGCTGCTGACCTCGATCCCATTACTCGCGCAGCCGAAAGGAGGCGTCTCTGGGTTGTCGAGGATGCGGCACAAGCCCACGGCGCTACTTACAAGGGCCGTCGCGTGGGGTCCATCGGGTCGTTGGGATGCTTTAGCTTCTACCCGGGGAAAAACCTGGGTTCGCTCGGTGAAGGCGGCGCAGTGACAGGATCAGATACAGCGCGCATCACGAAGGTCCGCCAGCTTCGAGAACACGGACAGTCGACAAAGTATGTCCATGAAACAGAAGGCTATAACGGTCGTCTCCATGCGCTACAAGCGGCGTTCCTCCGGGTCAAACTTCCACATCTGATGGCTTGGAACGAGGGCCGGCGCCGAGTTGCGGCATGGTATCGGGGCGCCCTTGCAGGAATTCCTGAAGTTACGATTCCGGTTGAGGCTCCCGACCGGACCCACGTCTACCACCTTTATGTGATCCGTGCGTCAAGGCGCGACGCCTTGCGTGATCATCTCGCACAACTTGGGATCGGGACTGGTTTGCACTACCCGTCGCCGCTACACCTCCAACGGGCCTACGCCTCACTCGGCTTGTCGCGAGGGGCTCTTCCCGTGACCGAGCGCATCGCGGAAAGTTGCGTCAGCCTCCCCATGTTCCCCGAAATGACCGAGGGCCAAGTCGCCCGCGTTGCGGATGGAGTGCTTTCCTTCTACAGGGGCTCGTGACCGTCGTGTGCGGCATAGGTGGCATCTGGAGTGGGACTGGTCGGCGGATTTCGGAACCCGGGCGCATCGCGCGACTGTTCGGAGATGCACTTGCTCATCGCGGTCCAGACGGCGAGGGGTTTCTGGGTATCCAAGCGGATTCTGGGATCGCGAAGCCCCTAACAACGCGTGACGCCGTTGACGCGGAGCGGGAGCTTTGCGGGCTGCTTGTGCACCGTCGGCTGAGTATTATCGATTTGGCCACGGGCGACCAGCCCATGACCATCGCCAACAACGACCCATGGGTCATCTACAACGGCGAGATCTATAACTACCCCGAACTGAAGGAGGAACTAGAGGCATTTGGGACGCCTTTCCGAACGACATCGGACACAGAGGTCATTCTTCACGTGTACGCTCGTTGGGGGGTCTCGGGCTTTCGAAGACTAAACGGGATCTTCGCCTTCGCACTCTACGACGTTAAGCGCCGCGAGGTGATCCTCGCGCGAGATCCAATCGGAGTAAAGCCCCTCTACTGGTCGGCCGGCACCTTCGGTGTCGCGTTCGCTTCGGAGATCAGGCCCCTGCTGGCAGGCGGGTTTGCCGATCGGGAGGTCGGAGCGGATCGGCTTGCGCAGTTCCTCTTCTATCGATTCGTGCCAGCCCCGGGAACGGTGTGGCGAGACGTTAACAAGGTCGTACCGGGCCATGCGCTCCGCTTCGGGTCGCAGGGGCGGTTGCTGGCCGACACTGATTTCGCCGCCCCAGCACCTGAGCAGCGCACAGTGTCGTGGAATGAGATTGCGGATACGTTGGCTCCTCACTTCGTGAGGACGGTCCAGCGGCAGATGCTTTCGGACGTTCCCGTCGGAGCATTTCTGAGCGGAGGGCTGGACTCGAGTCTGGTGCTTTCGGCCCTCGGCGAGAAGGCGGCGGGCATGCAGACCTTTGCCGTGGGGTTTCCCGACGAGCCTGGATTGCCTAGCGAGCTATCCCTAGCGCAAAGAGCTGCGACTCATTTGCGATCGTCGCACACCGGGATGCAGCTCGAACCGCAGGGATACTTTGACCGACTACCATGGGCGATTGAGCAAGTAGAAGAACCGCTTGCTCATCCTGGCATGCTGCTCCAGAGCGACTTATCTGCACTCGCGAGACAACGGGTCAAGGTGGTGTTGACTGGGCAGGGCGCCGACGAGCCGCTTGGTGGTTACCCGAGACATCACGCAGCCCGGGTCCTTCCTTGGTTTGCCGGTGTGTTGGGTGGTCTCGCCCGGAGTTCGTGGATCACTGCGCTCGCGGCGAGGCGCGAACTAATGGCACGTATTCAGCGCGTTCTCTCTGCTCCGGCTGGCCTCGAGCGCGCTGCAGCACTATTCAGCCCTCTAGCCCCAGAAATGGCGGGGGCGATGGCAAGGGGTTGCGGGCCGGAGAATGGGCGCGCGGCCGTCCTCGGTGCCATTCAATCGTGGTGGAACCGTTCCGAAGGACTCGACACAATGGCCCGAATTCTATACATCGATGTCCGTACCTCTCTCGCCGAAGATCTCCTCCTCGTCGCTGACAAGATGGGGATGGCACACTCACTCGAAGTGCGGGTCCCATTTCTGGATCTCGAGTACCTCGCGGTGGTCGAGTCGATCCCGGGCTCGCAGCGCGTCGGTGTGATGCGGAGCAGAAAGCGCGTACAACGAGAGTTAGGCCGCCGCCTCTTGCCTTCTTCGCTCTTCAAGAATCTGGCCGGATCCACAAGCCCTTTACGGAAGAAACGAGGCTTCGATGTTCCGGTGTCGTCATGGTTTCGTGGTCCAATGCGCGAACGCTTGCCCGAGTTTCTGATTGGGTCTAGCAGCGTGCTCCCAGCCCTCGTGAATCGTGAGAGCGTGAGCCGATCAGTACGCGCCTTCCTTAACGGGACCGGCGACGCTTACAGGCAGGTGTTCGCTCTCTTCGTTCTCGAGCACTGGCTGCGAGCGAACCTCGCGCAGCGTTGAGGTTACAGGCACATAGCGGAAGGCGTTGGATCGGTCGCTAGAGTCGAGAACCTTGTTCACGCGCTCCTGCCTCCGCGGCCACCGTTCGCCGCAGCCCGTCGGATAGAGAAACACTCGGCACATAACCCAGTCTCGCGCGACTGCGACTAAGGTCGTACGACCGATGGTCACACAAGGTATCGGCTTGACTGACTGTGAAAGGAAATGGAAAGCCAAACGAGCGCAGTCGCCTCCCGAATAGCGCTCCTAGACGCACCACCTTGGTGGGGATGAACCATCGGGGAGGTGCGACACTGAGGACATGGGCGGCGAGCTCCACAACTGTGCGCATGGAGGCGGCTTCCAATCCCGCGATGATGTATGGTCCGGTGACGTCTTGTCTGTCTACCGCGAGCGCGATGCCGCTGATTGCATCATCGAGGTAGCATGGGTGGACTAGATTGTCGCCTGATCCCGGCCAGAAAACCATGCCTCGCTGAACCAATCTCAAGAGTCGACACATCATGCTTCTCTGGTCGCCAGGTCCGAAGACTTCACTCAAGCGCAGGACGGCCGAGTCCTCGCCCAGTTCACTTTGGACGAGATCTTCCGCGAGAGCTTTCGCCCGCCCGTATTCTGTATTCGGGCGTCGTGGCGTTTCTTCTGAGATCGGTTGTGTATGTCTTACGCCGTATACGCGTACCGAACTGACGAGGACGAAGCGCCCGACTCGACCCACGGCACCAGAGATAAGCCTAGCTGTCACCTCAAAGTTGCCGTCGCGGATTGCCGCTGCGGGGATATCCTCCCCACCTTGAAGGCCTACTAAGTCAACGAGGACGTCCGCCTGTCCGATCGCCTGGCCCAGCGCTCCCGCAGACCAGGTCGGAAGGGTCGTCACTTCGACATTTGCGGGGAGTGACGCGACTTTACTTCCGGGGCGCACAATCGCACGAACGTCGTGCTGTCGTGAGGTTAGCTCTTTGCAAAGGTGGCGTCCCAAAAAGCCTGTGGCGCCCGCTACAATCACCTTCAAAGCGTTATTTCCCTCCCCTCTTCAGCCGAACGGTAGGCGGCGAGAACCAGTCGGAGTGCCGTCGCTCCCACCTCTATGGAGGGCATACTCGAGGCGTTCCCCAGAATACGCGCTCGGAATGCGCGCAATTGGTCTACGAATGGCTGAATCTTCCGACTCGGCAGCACGTTCACACACATTCCAAGGGACAGAACCCCGTCCATAAGCTCGTTCCAGAGCCTTGCTGCATTGGTTTCACTAACGTGGCGAAGGCGAGGCCGCGTTGTGCGATACATATCGAACGAGAGACGGGCGCGGGTTCCATAGACGTGCAGGTGGTTCTCGTTGTACGAGGTCGAGGAAAATGAGCCCGCAATCCTGACGCCGTTAGCCAGGGTGACCAACGTGAACGCCACGTCATCCTCCGTGATCCTGCTGTCCAAATGACATTCGACGGCGACAGCTGGGGAATCAAAGAGAAACGAATAAAGATCGAAATGGTGGTAAGCGAGATCATAGAGGACGCCTCCACCAGTCGCTCTCGTCCGCTCATAGCCTGACACTGTATTACGACGAGAAAGATGGTTGTTATAACACGAAGTCCCTCCACTGACATCCCCACACAATCGAATCAGGTCGCGCAGTTTCCTCACTTGGCGGAGGTGACGAAGGTGGAGTCCGACGCACGCGACGCGGTCGCTCATTCGAGCCTCCGCGCAAAGTCTGGCGCTTTCTTCCATTGTGAGAGCAATCGGTTTTTCCAGCAAAAGGTGCTTGCCACCCTGTAGTACGGCGATCCCGATGTCAGCATGGCTGACGGAGGGCGTTGCTACGATTAGGGCGTCAACGTCATCCGCGTCTACAAGCTCTCGCCAGTTGTCGGCCTTCCTGACATCGGGGCCGACTATCGCCCGGCGCCGGGGATCAGGATCTGCGACCGCAACCAATCGCAGTCCCCCCGCCATGTGCAAAGCCGGAATATGGCAGCGGGCAGTTACGTAACCACAGCCCACTACTCCGATTCGAATGATCGGGAACGCGGATGATCTCAAGGCAAGTGGTGCAATGGATTCATGCGGAGGATTTCAATGCGACGCGAACGAGCCCGTGACATCTCACCCTCAAGTGGTTTGCGCTTCATTGATTGCCTCGCAAGGGTCAAGCAGTCGCAGCGCCCAAGATTCGGTAACGGGCCGCGCGACGGATTCGCACATGACCAAGCTACTAGTTTCTAGCTCGAGGCAGAGCGTGGTTTTCGAGTCCTCAAAGGTGTGACTTGTCCTCCCGTCCACCTGCCTCGAGTCTCGGCCAGCAACGTGCGCCCTTCGGTCGCGACGATTTCGTGACCATCGGGGTTCTACCTGTCTATGGCGTCCTCTGTGGAGCTCCGCGTTCCTGCACCCCTTGAGTTCCCGACAGCTGATGAGCCTGTGTCCTCGGTGGCTCGGGTGGCCTTAGGGAGGCCTCAGGCCGTTACGGTTTGAGCCCTTGCGCAGGAAGAAGCAACGTTGTAGCAGTCATGCCACACAGCAAACTGCACGGGACTGACCTTGCGAAAGTAACGATAGTGAGCTAAGAGCATCACACAGAAGGGGTTTGCAGTCCGACCCTTCAGGTTGTGACGGGAGGCACATAGGCTGCTCTGGCGTCACATCGCCCTTGTCAACGGTCTAGGATGCTCGAACGGACTTACTTACGCCACAAACCGGTCGTCTGAGTTCCCGGAAACTATGCGTGCCCTCCGCTGGCCATGTTTGGCCGCGACCTTGGTGTGTCTCATCGGGTGTCTTGGAGACCCGGTGGGGCCGGGTGGTGCGCTCCTCGTTCGGCGGATAACCCCCCTCGATTCAGTCTTCGTGGGGGCCCCTGGGCGTCCGCTCCCAAAAGCGATCACATTCGAAGCCGTGGTCAGAGATGGCCGGCCCGTTCGAGGCGCAGCGGTCGTGTGGACCGTCGCCGGCACCAACGGACGGGTGGATCAGGCCTCCGGCTTCACGGACGCCCAAGGTCAGTTCAGTGTCGTGTGGATCCTGGGAACCCGGGCATCCGACCCGCAGGGGCTGACCGCTCAAGTCTCAGAGGGGAAGCACAAGTCCACTGTTACTGTCGCCGCCATCGCCAAGCCCGTCGAAGTCAGCTCGATCGCCTTCA
>Ga0070707_100007537_pt1 | contig 10110 bp, 10 predicted proteins | sample KBSK5502metaG_FD_65468 | JGI IMG/M metagenome (GOLD analysis project Ga0070707, IMG submission 65468) | Corn, switchgrass and miscanthus rhizosphere microbial communities from Kellogg Biological Station, Michigan, USA - KBS K5-50-2 metaG | ecosystem: Host-associated > Plants > Roots >... | reverse complement strand
GGAAGCCGAGCGAGGCCATGCGGGCCGGCTCGTAGACGTTCCGGAGGTCCACAAAGACCGGCGTTTTGAGACTGCTCTTGATCCGTTCCAAGTCCAGGTTCCGAAACTGGTTCCACTCGGTCATCAGCACCAGGCCATCCGCGCCGGCCGCCGCTTCATACGCGTTGGCGCAGAGCGTGACGGTCGGCAAGAGTTTCCGCGCCTCCTCCAGCCCTGCGGGGTCATAAGCCCGAACCTCCGCGCCGGCCTCCTGTAGTTTCGGAATAATGTCCAGGGACGGGGCGTCACGCAGGTCGCTGGTATTGGGTTTGAAGGAGAGCCCCAACACCGCGACGCGCTTGCCGGCCAAGGATCCTCCGAGCGCTGCCCTGATCTTCTCCACCATGCGTCCCCGCTGATTGACGTTCGCCCGAGCGGTCGCTTCGGCGATTTCCATGACACAGTCGGATTGCCGGCCCGTTTGAATCAGCGCCGCGATGTCCTTCGGAAAGCACGATCCCCCGTAGCCGGGCCCTGCGTGCAGAAACTTCGATCCGATGCGATGATCCAGCCCCATCGCTTTGGCCACCACCTGCACGTTCGCCCCGACGCGTTCGCAGAGGTTCGCCACTTCATTGATAAAAGACACTTTGGTCGCGAGGAAGGTGTTGGACGCGTACTTGATCATCTCGGCCGTGGCGACGTCCGTGAACACGAACGGGGTTTCGATCAGGTAGAGAGGGCGATACAGGTCCCGCATGATCGCTTCCGCATGGGGGCTGTCGGCGCCGATGACCACGCGGTTGGGGCGCATGAAATCTTCGATGGCCGATCCTTCCCGGAGGAATTCCGGATTGGAGACGATGTCGAAGTGAGCGGGCTGGGGGGCATACCGCTCGATCAGCTCGCGCAACTGCTCCCCGGTCCCGACCGGGACCGTTGATTTCGTGACGATCACCTTGTAGCGGTCGAGGTGAGTCGCGATGCCACGCCCCACATCTTCCACGAATGAGAGATCCGCCGAGCCATCTTCGCGGGAGGGAGTCCCCACGGCAATGCAGATCGCGAGACCGGTTTCGACGGCCTTGCCGAGATCGGTGGTGAAGGTCAGGCGTCCCTCCGACAGGCCTTTCCGAACCAGTTCGGCCAAGCCCGGTTCGTAAATGGGAATCTCGCCCTTCTCCAGCATGGCAATCCGACGTTCGTCCTTGTCCATGCATGTCACCTGGACCCCGAACTCGGCAAAACAGGCTCCGGTCACCAAACCGACATAGCCTGTCCCGATGACGCTGATGTTCATGCTGCTCCCTCCCGCCGTACCGCAGCGGAGTATAACACAGACCCGGCTCTATTGACTGTCCACCGGGTCCTTCTCTACAATCCCTCTCGCCATGGCGACCGGGGGATCGGTGATCCATAGACCCTTGGCGGTTATGATGAGCCGGCGGATATCTTCAGTGTCTCCCTCCGTGCCGGTCGTTGAAGCCGCTCGGACCATGCGGGACGCGCAGGTCGGTGCATTACTAGTATCGGACGGTGCGCAGTTTGTCGGGATCATCAGCGAGGCCGATCTGGTGCGTCGCGTGTTGGCCGTGGGAGGCGATAGCCGGCAAGTGCGGGTATTGGAGGTGATGACAGCACCGATCATCACCATCGAGATTGACCGCTCCGCACATGACGCGAGCGATTTGATGGCGGAACGTGGTATCCGGCATCTGGCGGTGACGGAAGACGGGAAAATTGTCGGCATTCTTTCAGTCCGGGACCTGTTGCGCTATTTCAAAAACTGGGGAACGCTCTAGAATGAGAGAGATCCAAGTCCAACGATTGCAGGCGTAATGAAGAAGCCCCCCTTCTCGGTGAGAGAAGGGGGGCTTCTCAGTTTAAGCGGGAGACTCGCCGAACGTCAGTTGCGCACGCCGCTCCAGACCTTGTTGGGATCGATCTCCTTGTCCGGGTTCAGCTTGCGGGCCCGTTCTAGGAGCACCTCCGTCGATTCCGGATAGGCGGGATCGGAGATACAACAGTTGTCCACCGGACAGACCGCCGCACACTGGGGTTCGTCGAAGTGTCCCACGCACTCGGTGCAGCGCTCGTGGGTAATGACATAGATGCTATCGCCGACGCCCTGACCGTCGCCGACGTGGTTGCCCTTCGCTTCCGCATCGCTCCGGGTTTCGAAGATGGCTTCGTTGGGACACTCGGGGAGGCAGGCCCCGCAGGAAATGCACTCGTCGGTGATCAGTAATGCCATAACACTTGCCTCCTTCCCAGACTCGTTCTCTCTGGATTTTCCCTTGTCGGAGGCCGGCAGATAAGGTTGGCCCCCGGCTGAGAATTCATGATATGGTAACACGAAATTTTAAGAGGATGGCCCTCTCATTGTCAATGTGAATTTTCTCAAGGGCGTAGGCCTGAAGACCTGTTTCGGCACGAACAAAAGCCCTAGTCCCGTGGGGGGGCAGCCGCCTGGAGCGCGAAACCTATGGAAAAGTCGCAGGCGACGCGGGTAGGTGTCTTGGCGGTCTTGGCGTTATGCCTGCTGATGGCTGGGAACTATTTCATGTCCACCAACCAGGGTCCCGAGTCCCTGCTGGTGAGTTTCCCGTCCGGCGCCCAGTTGCACGTGGAAGTCGCCGATAATCCGTTGTTACTGTATACGGGGCTTGCCTTCCGTGATGCGCTCCCTACCGACTGGGGCATGCTGTTCATTTACGAGCAAGCGGATTTCTACCGCCGGAATACGCGCCAGTACCGCTTTCCTGTGGACCTCATCTGGCTTGATGAAAGCAAACGCGTTCTTCTGGTAATCGAAGAGGCCCAACCGTGTAAGATCGAGAAGTGTCCGGAATACGGTCCCTCCACGGAAAAAGCCCGCTACGTGATTGAAACGCATGCCGGTTTCGCGCGCCGGGAACGCCTGGCGGCGGGAGCGGAGTTGCGCTTCACCTTGCAGCTTTGACTCACTCTGCCGTCTGACGTAAGATACCGCGCGATTTGAGGAAGCGCACGATGTCCGTGGGGATGAGCGAAGGCTGGAAACAGGACAAGACGCTGGAGACCCGCGTCGGCGCGACGTTTACCGTACGTTTGTGGGAAGACCGCACGAGGGGCGAAATCTACGTGCCGTCCTACGATCCAGAAGCCTTGTCGTTACTCAACGATGACTACGAACGCAGCATCGGCGACAGCACGAATATCGTCGATTCCGGAAAGCGCAGTTTCGAGTTTCGCGCGCTGAAGCCGGGCACCCACCGCATCGTGTTCGAGAAACGGATGGGTTGGAAGTTCACGGCCGAGGACCGTCGGGTCTACGTGGTGACGGTGGCTGGTTAGGTGTGCCTGAGATCGCGTTCATCAACAACGTCTTCATGCCTCTCGCCGAAGCGCGTGTCTCGATCGAGGATCGAGGCTTTCAGTTCGGAGATGGTGTCTACGAACTCCTTCGAGTTTACGCCGGCCGCCCCTTTCGGCTGATCGACCATCTCGGGCGTCTCGAGCAGAGCGCGCACGCCTTGGGGATTTCCTTGCCCTATACGCAGGACCGCTGGGCGGCCGTGGTCGCTGAGGCGGTCTCGCGCAGCGGCTTTCACGACGCGAAAGTCTATATCCAAGTGACCCGCGGGGTCGCCCCTCGGGACCACGCTGTCACGGGTCCGATGACACCGACAGTGGCGATGACGGTACGGGCGATGACGCCGCCTGCTCCTGTCCTCTACGACCAAGGAGCGGATGTGATCACCGTCCCCGACATCCGGTGGGCTCGGTGCGACGTCAAAGCCATCTCTCTCCTGGCAAATGTGCTCGCGAAGCAACAGGCGCGGGAGGCGGGCGTGTTTGAGGCGCTCTTCGTGCGGGACGGATATGTGTTGGAAGGCGCGACCAGCAATGTTCTGGCTATACAGGGTAACACCCTTGTGACTCCGCCCGAGGGACCGCTGCTCCTGTCCGGAGTGACACGCAAGGTGGTGCTCGGATTGGCCCGGCAAGCCGGCGTGGTGATCAAAGAGCAGTCGGTGTCCGAAGCCGATCTCTATGCTGCCGATGAGGTGTTGCTGACCGGGACGACGATCGAAGTGTTGCCGGTTGCCCGGGTCAACGGACGCCCGATCGGAGCAGGCGCTCCCGGCCCCATCACGCGATTGATGATGGACCGTTTCAGGGACTCACGTGTCTAGTTTTTCCCTTGCGTTCCCATGGACATGTGTGCTAGTTTTAGATATGTAAAGTGGGCTCGTGCCCACTTTTTTTTCGGTCATGACGGGTCAAGACCATCCCTATGTGCCAGCCGGTGGCGGTCCTCCTCAGGGAACCGCCAGAGGGTCCGAACGGATTGGCGCTGTTGTCCAGCGAATCGTTGGCCCTGTTCTCTCCTCACTCGGATTGACGCTTGTCGATGTGGAAGTGCGGGGGCGTGGACCGAAGACCCTGATCCGGGTGGTCATCGAACGGCCCCAGGAGCAGGGTGATGGGGGAATCTCCGTCGGCGACTGCGAGCGTGCGCACGTTCTGATCGGGCACGCGCTGGACGCGGAGGATCCGGTCCCTCACACGTACATACTGGAGGTCTCGTCTCCGGGGCTTGACCGTCCGATCCGGCAGGCCAGTGAGTATGAGCGGTTCCGAGGCCGTCTGGCGCGATTCAAAATGGCCAAGCCGGTGCTGGGGCAGATGGTGGCGATCGGCCGGATACAACGACTCGACGGTGCGCAGGTCTGGGTGGAAATCGTACCTGGCGGAAAACGTGCCGGGGGCGCAATAGCGGTAGCCCTTCCGCTAGCCGACATTCTGGAGGCCAGGCTGGAAGTGGAATTCTGAAGGGTGACGGAGCAGGAATCATGGGTCGAGAGCTTCTCACAGTGATTGAACAGATCGGGCGTGAAAAAGGCATCGATGCGGGACGCATCTTGGATGCGGTGGAGTCGGCGTTGCTCACGGCGGCGAAAAAGCGCTATGGTGCGGCCGAGAACATCCAGGTTCGCATTGATCGTAAGAGTGGCGATGTGGAAGCTATCTCCCTGAAGAAAATTGTCAACGAGGTCACCAACTCCAAATCCGAAGTCTCGCTGGCTGAAGCCCGCAAGATTGACAGCGAGGCCGAATTGGGGGACGAGATCGGGTCCGTCATTGAGATTGAGGAATTCGGCCGGATTGCGGCGCAAACCGCGAAGCAGGTGATCTTTCAGAAGGTCCGTGAGGCCGAATGGGAGGTCGTTCAACGGGAGTATTCGGCGCGGCAGGGCGATCTGGTCAACGGGATTATTCTCGGGCAGGAGCGCCGCAACTACATCGTCGATCTCGGCAAGACCGAAGCGATTCTTCCGGCTCACGAGCAAATTCCGCGGGAGACCTATCGGCGGGGGGACCGCATCAAAGCGTACCTCCTCGATGTCAAGCGGACGCTGCGAGATGTGCAGGTAATCCTTTCCCGGACCCATCCGAACTTCATCGGCAAGCTGTTTGAGGCGGAGGTGCCGGAGATTGCGGAGAAGATCGTGGAGATCAAGGGCGTGGTTCGCGAGCCGGGCGATCGGACCAAAATCGCCGTCGTCTCGCGTGATCGCGCCGTCGACCCCGTCGGCGCTTGCGTCGGGATGAAGGGATCGCGGGTCCAAGCGGTGGTGCGCGAGCTGCGGGGTGAAAAAATCGACATCATTGCGTGGACGCCGGATTCGCGGGTCTTCATCGCGGAGGCCTTGAACCCTGCGGTCATCGAAAAAGTGGGCGTGGACGAAGAGAAGAAATCGGCACTGGTGGTCGTCGCGGACAACCAACTCTCGCTGGCGATTGGGCGGAACGGGCAGAACGTCCGACTCGCTGCCAAGCTGACCGGCTGGAAGATCGACATCATCGGCGCCAGCGAGTATGAGAAAGAACGGGTGGTGCGCGACCAGGAAACTCGAGCCGCCATCGCGCATCAGTTGCAGGAGCAACACGCGCGGCTGGTGGAAGCGGAATCGGCTGCGGCCGCGGCCCAGCGGGAGGCGGCCGGGGAAGAAGAGACCCCGCCGGAGCGTCCTGCTGAAACCAGCCAGGATGAGCAGGCTGCGGGAGCATAAGCAGAGGCACGAACGGGCATGCGGGTTTTCGAGCTAGCCAAGCAACTTGGGGTCACGAACAAGGATCTGATGAAGAACCTTAAAGGCCTTGGAGTGGCGGTCGCGACGCATATGGCCACTCTCGAGGAGAAGACGGTCGCGAAGATCCTGGCCAAGGCGACACCGAAAACCAAGAAACAAGCGGGACCGTCTGCAGTGAAGGTTCCGAAAACCACGGCAAAGGCCAAAGCCGCCAAGCCCGCCCCAACACCCTCGCTGAAGCCTAAAGGAGCTTCCGCGCGGGCGACCGCGTCGGCCAAACCGGCCCCGCCGCTTGCCGAACCGCCGAAGGCGGAGAAAAAGTTGATCCTGGTCAAACGGCGGCCCAGTGAAACGTCTGCCGTTGAGGATCTCGCTCCCCTCCATCCGGCCGAGGAGGCCGCCGTGCCGCCGTTGAGTCCCGCGCCTCGTGAGTCTCCGTCGCATCCGGCGCCACCGGGATATGCAGAACCTTTTGCCGCGACGACGCCTCCACCTGTCCCGCCAGCCTCTTTCGGTCAAAAGTTGCCGCCATCCCTCTCCGATGCCGATCGCCATCCGGGCGGGAAGAAGGGCGCCGGCATGGCGCCGTCGCAGCCTGATCTTCTCAACCTGAAGGATAAGATCAAAAAAGTCCGCCGGACGGTTCGCGGGCGGGAAGACGAGCCGGTTCCCACGCGGGATGACGCGGCCCGCTGGCGGGATCTGCGGGCGATGCCGATGCACCGGCGCGAGGAAAAAACGCGCCACGCGTCGACGAGCTCAACCGCCGAGGTCACCAAGCCCCGTCTGAAAGCGGTCAAGCTGGAGGAAGGACTCTCCATCAAGGATTTTGCGGAGGCGGTGGGGCAAAAGCCCGCCGATGTGATGCGCAAGCTCATGGACATGGGGACGATGTTGACGCTGAATCAGCCGATTCCCTCCGATGCCGCCACGCTTGTGGCCGAGTCCTTCGGCGTGAAGGTGGAAATGGTCGCCGAACGGCCGGCCGAAGAACTGCTCGAGGAACCAGGCGAAGCTGAAGGAACGCAAACGCCGCGACCCCCCGTGGTCACGATCATGGGCCACGTCGATCACGGCAAGACGTCGCTATTGGATGCGATCCGGGAGACCCGCGTGACCGAAGGCGAAGCGGGAGGGATCACGCAACACATCGGTGCGTACGTCGTGCAAGCCCGCGGCAAGGCCATCACCTTTCTGGATACACCGGGCCATGAAGCCTTCACGGCGATGCGTGCGCGGGGAGCGAAGGTGACCGATCTCGTGGGCTTGGTCGTCGCGGCCGATGACGGCGTCATGCCGCAGACCATCGAGGCCATTGACCATGCGCGGGCGGCGAACGTGCCGCTCATCGTGGCCATCAATAAGATGGATAAGCCGGACGCCAACCCTGACCGGATCAGAAACTCGCTGGCGGAACGGGGCTTGGTGCCCGAGGCGTGGGGCGGGGAAACGATCTACGTCGAGGTCTCCGCCAAGAAGAAAACCGGCCTGGATACCTTGCTGGAGATGATTCTGCTTCAAGCGGAAGTGCTGGAATTGCGCGCCAATCCGGCCCGATTGGCCAAAGGCATCGTGATCGAAGCCAAGATCGACCGAGGCCGCGGCCCGGTCGCTACCGTCCTTGTCCAAACCGGCACTCTTCGAGTCGGCGACGCCTTCGTGGTCGGCACATACAGTGGTCGCGTCCGGGCCCTCTTCGACGACGCCGGGCGGTTGGTGAAAGAGGCCGGCCCGTCCATCCCGGTGGAAGTGGTCGGCTTGCTGGGAGTTCCCATGGCCGGCGACGAATTCGTCGTCGCCAAGGATGAGCGGATCGCCCGTGAGATCGCGGAGTCGCGGCTCGAAAAGCAGCGAACGGCCGGGATGGCGCCCGTCCGGAAAGTGACGTTGGACGACCTGTTCTCACAGGTCACGGAAGGGACGGTCAAAGATCTTGGAATCGTCATCAGGGCCGACGTGCAGGGGTCGGCCGAAGCCATCGGGGATGCCGTGGAGCGGCTTGGCACCGATGCCGTCAAACCCCATGTCATTCTCAAAGGGGTAGGCGGGATCACGGAAAACGACGTCCAACTGGCGGCGGCATCGAATGCGATCATCATTGGCTTTAACGTCAGACCGGAAGCGAAAGCGGCCGCGCTGGCCGAGCGGGAAGGGGTCGACATCCGCGCCTATAGCATCATTTACGAGGCGCTGACCGACATCAAGGCCGCCATGGAAGGATTGCTCGAACCCACCCTGAAGGAACGGATGCTGGGACGGGCGGAGGTGCGCCAGGTGTTCATGATCCCGAAAGCCGGCGCCGTGGCCGGATGCTATGTGACGGACGGGACGATCGTGCGCGCCGGTGCCAGCGTGCGGGTCGTTCGGGACGGCGTCGTCGTCTATACGGGACGGTTAGGATCGCTTCGCCGTTTCAAGGATGATGTGAAAGAAGTGGCGGCCGGCTACGAGTGCGGCATCGGCATCGAGAGCTTTAACGATATCAAGGTCGGTGACCGGTTGGAAGTGTTCACGATCGACAAGGTCGCGGCGAAACTCTGATCCCGCTCCTCCCATGGTCGTTGGCGTCTGTACGATTGATTTGCACCTGCCGGGCATCGGTTCGCTCAAGGGCAAGCGACAGATTCTGTTGAGCCTGAAGGAGCGCATCAAGAACACGTACAATGTCTCGATCGCCGAGGTGGACGCCAACGATCTCTGGCAGCGGGCGGTGCTCGGCGTGGCCTGCGTGGCAAATGACGGTCGCCATGTCAGTCGAGTGCTGGATTCGGTGCTGAATGCAGTTCGCGCTCATCCGTCCGTTGAGCTGATACAGCATCACACGGAGATCCTGTGAGCGATGGTGGGATTTAAGCGCACTGAACGGGTGAGCGATCAGATTCGCATGGAGATCGCTGACATTCTGATGCGGCGGGTCAAAGATCCCCGTGTCGGCTTCGTGACCGTGACGGCTGTGGACGTGACGGCGGACCTGAAGCAGGCCTGGGTGTACGTGACGGTCTTACAGCAGGGGGCGCAAGAGGTTGAGACGCTGGGCGCGCTCTCGCGTGCGGAAGGGTTCATCAGGGGCGAGTTGGGCCGACGCCTGACGCTTCGGTATGTGCCGGCCTTGAAGTTTGTCAAGGACACGTCGATTGATCGAGTGACACGGGTCTTGAATCTGCTTGACGAGGTGCGACCGAAGCAAGCCGAATCGAGAGACGATGGTGTGGGGAGCAAAGACCGTGGCCCAGCTTGATCTCGCCGAGCGCCGGGAGGGCGTCGCCTTGGATGGCGTGCTGGTCATCAATAAACCGGCTGGATGGACGTCCCACGATGTGGTGGCGAAGACGAGGAAGTTACTCGGGGTCTCCAAGGTCGGTCATACCGGGACCTTGGACCCGGCGGCCACGGGCGTGTTGGTGCTCTGCCTCGGCAAAGCCACGCGGATCGCGGAGTACTTGGTCAATACGGACAAGGCATACCGGGCGGTGTTGCGTCTTGGAGTGGCGACCGATACGCAGGATGCGACCGGGAATGTCGTGGGGCGGGCCGAAGGGACGCTGCCCGACGCGGCCGGCATCGTGGCGGTGATGGCGGGTTTTGTCGGACGGCTTCAGCAGGTGCCTCCGATGTATTCCGCCGTCAAGGTCAAGGGCGTCCCGCTGTACAAATCGGCCCGCGCCGGTCGAACCGTTCCCCGGTCGCCGCGTGAGTTCACGGTACGGTCGCTGGAGATTTTGTCTATTGCCCCTACACCAGGGCCCCCTCCCACTCTAGATGTCACCTTCGATATGGTCTGCAGCAAGGGCACCTACGTTCGCACGCTCTGCGCCGACATCGGAGAGGCGTTGGGTGTCGGTGGGCATCTGGCCGGGTTGGAGCGCCGCCGGGTCGGACGATTCAGCATTGACGACGCGTTGAGTCTCGACGAACTGGCGGAGTTGGCGGAGCGAGAGGCAGTGGAATCCCGGCTCTATTCCACGGCGATGGCCCTGACTGACCTGCCGGCGTTGGTCATTGATGAGGTCGCGAGTCGAAACATTCGTCATGGTGTGGCGGTTCCGGCAAC
>Ga0070707_100007535_pt1 | contig 10111 bp, 11 predicted proteins | sample KBSK5502metaG_FD_65468 | JGI IMG/M metagenome (GOLD analysis project Ga0070707, IMG submission 65468) | Corn, switchgrass and miscanthus rhizosphere microbial communities from Kellogg Biological Station, Michigan, USA - KBS K5-50-2 metaG | ecosystem: Host-associated > Plants > Roots >... | reverse complement strand
TCTACATCAACGATGCCGGCGCTCAGATCGACAAGCTGGTGGAAAGCCTGTGGGCCCGGATTCGCCAGCGGGGCGGCGCAACCGCCGCGATTCCCGAAGGGGGATACCACGGCGAATACCTGGCCGAGGCAGCCGCGCACGCTCCGGAGGTTCCCGAGACGCTCGACGCCGCGGCATCCACGCTCCGCCGCTTCATCCTGGCATTTCAGCGGGAGGAACAGGACGCCCTCCTCCGCGATTTCGGTGTCCGCTTCGACGTGCACAGCTCGGAGCAGGCGATCTACGATGACGGCCGGGTCCAGGCCACCCTCGACGAGCTGGCCGCCAAGCAGCTCAGCTATGAGAAGGACGGGGCACTCTGGCTCAAGACCGAGGCCCATGGCGATGACAAGGATCGAGTCCTCCGAAAGAGCGACGGGACCCTGACGTATCTCGTGCCCGACATCGCGTATCACCGCGACAAGCATGAGCGGGGCTTCGAGCGGGTCATCGATGTCTGGGGCGCCGATCACCACGGATACATTCCGCGGATGCGCGCCGCGCTCCGGGCGCTCGGATATCCCGACGACTTCTTCGAGGTGGCGCTGGTCCAGCTGGTCAAGGTGATGAAGGGCGGGGAAGAGGTCCGGATGTCGAAGCGCGCCGGCGACTTCGTGACGCTGCGCGAGCTGCTCGACTGGGTGGGCACCGACGCGGCGCGCTATTTCTTCCTGATGCGAAAGGGAGAGACGCCGTTCACCTTCGATGTCGATCTGGCCCGCAAGCAGACCGACGAAAACCCCGTCTTCTATGTCCAGATGGCGCACGCGAGGATGAGCGGGATTTTTCGGGTGGCCGGAATCGATGTTGCCGACGCTGGTGGCGACGCCACCCTCGATGCGCTGCCGGCACCCGAGGACGCCGAGCTCCTGAAGGAGCTGACCCGGTTTCCCGAAGTGGTGGCCGGCGCCGCGCGCGCCCGGGAGCCGCATCGGATCACCGGATACCTCGAGGAGCTGTCACGCGTGGCCCACGGCTGGTATCACCATTGTCGCGTTCTCGGCGAGCCTCCCGCGACCGAGCGCGCCCGGCTGGTGCTGGCGCGCGCCGCACGACAGGTGCTCGGGAACGGCCTCCGCCTCCTGGGACTTTCCGCCCCCGACCGGATGTGATCGCATGAGTCTTCTCGTCGTCGGCAGCGTGGCGCTCGATTCGATCTACACTCCGTTCGGCGAGACCGCCGACACGCTGGGGGGATCGGCGGTGTTCTTCAGCGTCGCCGCCTCGCTGCTCCATCCGGTGCGGGTGGTCGGCGTCGTCGGCTCCGATTACCCGGTGGCCGAGCTCGAGCGCCTGGCGCCGAAAGGGATCGACTGGTCCGGCGTCGAGCGCGCCGAGGGCGAGAGTTTCCGCTGGAAGGGGAAATACTCCTACGATCTCCAGAGCCGCGAGACCCTCGAAACCCGGCTCGGCGTCTTTGCCGCCTTCGATCCCAAGCTCCCCGCCGCCTGGCGCGACGCGAAGTACCTCTTTCTCGGCAACATCGATCCGGTGCTGCAGCTCAACGTGCTGGAGCAGATGACCCGCCCCGCGCTGGTCGTCTGCGACACGATGAACTACTGGATCCAGAGCAAGAAACCCGAGCTGATGAAGCTGCTCGAAAAAGTCGACATTCTCCTGGTCAACGACGGCGAAGCCCGCGAGCTCTCCGGCGACTGGAACATCCATCGCGCGGGAAAGTGGATCATGGCCCACGGACCCAAGCGCGTGGTGATCAAGCAGGGGGAATACGGCGCGCTGCTCATCGAGCCGGGACGCACCTTCTACGTGCCGGCATTCCCGCTCGAGGAGGTCTTCGACCCCACCGGAGCGGGAGACGCCTTTGCCGGCGGATTCATGGGATATCTCGCGCGGGTCGACTCCACGGCGCATGCCCAGCTGCGCCGCGCCATGGTCTACGGCGCGGTCATGGGGAGCTTCGCGGTGCAGGGGTTCGGGGTGAAGGGGTTCGAGAACGTCGACTACGACACGGTGCAGAAGCGAGTGGACGCCTTCGTCGACCTGACCGACGTGCGCCTCGCGGAGCCGCTGCCGTGAGCGGATCGCAATACGCGGCGGCCGGCGTCGATCTTCAGGGCGCGGAGGCGGCCAAGGCCCGGATTGCCGCGCTGGTGACGGGTGCCCGGACCGCGCACTCGGTCGGGAAGGTCGGCGCGTTCGGCGGAATGGTGCGAGTCCCGGAGGGATACCGCCGCCCGGTGCTGGTCATGAGCACCGACGGAGTCGGGACCAAGGTCCTGGTGGCCCGGGAGGCGCAGCGGTTCGACACCGTCGGAGAGGATCTCGTCAATCACAGCGTCAACGACATCCTGGTGCATGGCGCGCGACCGCTCGCATTCCTGGACTACGTCGCCGGCGCCGGGCTCGGCATCGAGCAGACGGCGGGCATCGTCGAAGGCGTCGCGCGCGGATGCCGGCAGCACGAGATGGCGCTCGCGGGCGGGGAGACGGCGCAGATGCCGGGCCTCTACCGTCCCGGCGACTTCGACCTTGCCGGCACCATCGTCGGCGTCGTGGAAGAGGAGCTGGCGATTCACGGTGACGCCATCGTGCCCGGCGATGCGCTGATCGCGCTCGAATCGAGCGGACTCCACACCAACGGGTACACCCTCGCGCGCGCGATTCTCTTCGACCATCTCAAGCTCACGCTGGAAGCGAAGATCCCCGGCACCGGCTCGACGGTGGCGGATGCACTGCTCCAGGTCCACCGGAGTTACTGGACGGCGCTGGCGCCGGTGCTCGATCGGGTGCACGGCCTCGCCCACATCACCGGCGGGGGAATACCCGGCAACCTGGTGCGGGTGCTCCCCGCGGGATGTGAAGCGGTGGTGGATCAGACGAGCTGGGCGCTGCCACCGCTGTTCGAGCTCCTGCAGCGAGGCGGCGGCGTCGCCCCCGAGGAGATGCGCGAGGTGTTCAATCTCGGCGTCGGCATGATCGTGGTAGCCCCGGCGGAGCATGTTGCGTCGGTTCGAGGCGCCGCGACTGCGGCGGGTGTGCCGAGCTGGGTCCTGGGAGAAGTCCGCCCCGGGACGACCGGCGTCAGGTTCGTGTGAACGATGACGCTTAGGCCGGAAACCCGCGCCCGGGCCCGCGCGCTTCAATTGCTCTACGCCTGGGAAATCGACGGCCGCTCGCCGGTCGAGGAGCTGATGCCGGGCATTGCCCGCATCACCGGATCCCCGTCCGGCATTCTGGTCGAGGCGGTGACCCTCGCGGCGGGCGTCGTCGAGCGTCGCGCCGAGATCGATGAAGCGTTCAGCCGCGCCGCCTCGAACTGGCGGATCGAGCGGCTTGCGCTGGTGGACCGGAATATCCTTCGGCTCGCGGTCTTCGAGCTGCTTTCCGGATCGGTTCCTCCCAAGGTCGTCATCGACGAGGCACTCTACCTGGCCCACCGCTTCGGCGGCGTTCAGTCGGCCTCGTTCGTGAATGGCGTGCTCGACACCGTGGCCCGCACACTTGGACGGCTGTGAACATTCTGCTGGCCAACTGGCAGGATCTGGAAAACCCCCACGCCGGTGGCGCGGAGCTGCATCTCTTCGAGCTCATGAGCCGTCTTGCGGCGCGAGGGCACCGGGTGCACCTGGTCTGTTCCGGATGGCCGGGATGCGCTCCCATGGCTTCGGTTCGGGGAATCTCGGTCGAGCGGCACGGCGGCCGGCACTCATTCGCCACCGTCGGCCGGGCGGCGGTGCGCCGGGCGCTGGGGCGGCACGACTGGGACATCGTCGTCGAGGATATCAACAAGCTTCCCCTCTACCTCGCCTCGATCACGACGCTCCCGTTCTGCGCCATCATCCCCCATCTGTTCGGCACGACCGCCTTCCAGGAGGCTCCCTGGCCGATGGCTGCCGCCGTGGCGCTTGCCGAGCAGCCGATTCCCCGGCTCTATCGCCGCGCCGGATTCCATGCCATCAGCGAAAGCACCCGGGACGACCTGGTCGCGCGCGGCGTCGCCCGGGAAAGGGTGCGGGTAATCCATCCCGGTATCGATGCCGAATCGTACTCGCCGGGCTCCGGGCTTGACCGGACCGAGTCGCCGACCTTCTTATACGTCGGACGCCTGAAGCGATACAAAGGCGTTGACGTGGCAATTCGGGCCCTGGCCCTGGCGCGCCGGGAGCGGCCCGAGCTTACGCTGGACATCGCCGGCACCGGCGGCGACTCGGCCCGCCTCGGGCAGATCGTGCGGGAGCTCGGCCAGGGTGGCCATGTGCGGTTCCTGGGATTTGTTTCCGAGGAGCGGAAGCGGGAGTTGTTTCGGAGCACGTGGGCCAATCTCTTCCCGTCACCCAAGGAAGGGTGGGGGCTCACGGTCATGGAAGCCGCGGCGTGTGGAACCCCGTCGCTGGCCTCCGACAGCCCCGGACTGCGCGACTCGGTGCGTCACGGGGAGACCGGCTATCTCGTGCCGCATGGCGACGTCGCCGCGTTCGCAAAGGGGATGCTCCAGCTCGCCGGCGATCCCGCGCTGGTTGCTCGTCTTGGAGCCGCCGCACGCCGCCATGCCCTGGCCTGGAGCTGGGACGACGCGGCCAACGCCACTGAAGCGCACCTCACCGAGCTCGTCGCGGGCCACAGCCCGCTCCTACCTCGTTCCGGGAGGGCATGATGCAGACTACGATCACCGCTCGCCACTGTGAAGTCACCGATGCGTTGCGGGAGAGGGCTCTGGCCGTCACCGAACGCCTCGCGCAGCTTTCGCCTCACGCCCTCGATGCCACCGTCGTGTTCGATGCCGCCCCGCTTGCCCACTCGGTGGAGATCCGGCTCCACGCCCGCGGCCGGAAGATGCTGGTCGGCGCGGGAGAGGGAACCGATCACCGGACCGCACTCGATCGCGCCGAGGAAAAGCTCCGGCCCCAGCTCGTGAAGGCGGGCCGGGTTCGGCAACGGACGCGCCGCGCCCCGACCCGGGACGCATGAGTCTTCGACCGCGCGATCTTCTCGCCCGCCGCGGCGATCCACTCCAGCTCGAGTCGCTGACGGGGGAGCAGGGCCTCGACCGGCCCCTCCCCGACCAGGAGGTGGCCAGTCCGGGCCTCGTGCTCGCGGGATATACCGGACGCTTCGTCCCGGCCCGCCTCCACGTCCTGGGCGAAACGGAAGTCAGCTACCTGCTCTCGATGGATGACGAGGCGCGCAAGCGTTCGATCGAAACCTTCATGAGCTTCGAGCTGCCCTGTGTGTTCGTGACCAAGGGGCAGGATGTTCCCGAGCTGCTGCTGACGCTGGCCCGCGCGCGGAGCATTCCGGTGCTGCGGACCAAGCTCAAGACCGCCGAATTCTTCCGCCGGATCAAGCCGATCCTCGAGGAGGCGTTCGCCCCCCGCACCACGCTGCACGGCTCGCTGGCCGACGTGTATGGAGTGGGACTGCTGTTCACCGGCCGCTCCGGCATCGGCAAGAGCGAATGCGTGCTCGACCTGGTCGAACGGGGTCACCGCCTCGTGGCGGACGATCTGGTGCTGGTGTCTCGCAAGGGCAACGACATTCTGATCGGCCAGGGCCATGAGCTCGCCGCGCACCACATGGAGATTCGCGGCATCGGCCTGATCGACGTGAAGGCGCTTTTCGGCGTCCGCTCGGTCCGGCAGCAGAAGCGGATCGAGGTGGTGGTTCAGCTCGAGGACTGGGAAAAAGCCAAGGACGCCGATCGCACCGGACTGGTGCGGCAGGATACCAGCATCCTCGACGTCAAGGTGCCCAAGGTGATCGTCGGTCTGAATCCCGGCAAGAACCTCACGGTGATTTCCGAAGTGGTGGCGATGGCCCACCTGCTTCGCATGACCGGCGTCGATGTCGCTTCCGCATTCAACGACCGGCTGATCAAGCGAATGATGGAACAGCGCGGGCTGCGGGAGTACCTCCAGGAAGACTACGAATGACCGCACCCATCATCGGCGTGGTCGTCGGGCATGGCGCGGTCGCGGAAGCGCTCGTGGGCGCGGCGGAACAGATCAGCGGCGTGAAGGACGCGCTGGTCGCGGTGACCAACACCGGCGCGGACCGGGCGGCGCTCCAGCAGCGGGTGATCGACGCCGTGGGCGCCAACCGCGCGATCGTCTTCGTGGATCTGCCGAGCGGAAGCTGTCTCTTCGCCGCGATGCGCGGACTCTCGGAAAACGAGCGCGTGCGCGTGGTGACCGGCGTCAACCTGGTGATGCTGCTGGATTTCCTCTTTCATCGCGAAGAGGACATCGCCGAGGTGGCCCGGCGGGCGGCGGAAGCGGGAGCCCGGTCGATCGCGGAGCGCTGATGTCGATCGTGTTGTGCCGGGTCGATGACCGGCTGGTGCACGGACAAGTGGTCGTCGGCTGGGGGCGGCCCCTCGACCTGCATCGCATCGTGCTGGTGGATGACGAGGTGCGGGCGAGTCCGTGGGAGCAGGAATTGTATCGGATGGCCGCCCCGCCGGAGATGGCAGTCGAATTCGCCAGCGCCGCCGAGGCGGCCCCGCGGCTCGCCTTGTGGGAATCGAGCCGGGAGCGGGTGCTCGTCCTGGTCGGGACGATCGGCATCGCCTCGGAGCTGGAGCGCCAGGCGCCCGGTACGCTGCACAAGCTCAATCTGGGCGGGATTCACGCCGGACCGGGGCGGCGCGAGCGCTTGCGCTACCTCTACCTGTCGGACGAGGAGCTCGCGATGCTCCAGGGGCTGGCGAGGCGGGGGATGCAGATCAGCGCGCAGGACGTGCCCACGTCGCGGCCGGTGCCGCTGGCGGATCTCGTATGAACGAGTTTCCGCTGGGCGCCCTGATGGTGTGGGGCACCGTCGTCGGTCTCGACCTGGCCAGCATGCTTCAGGGTCTCTTCAACCGGCCGCTGGTGGCCGGTGCGGTGGCGGGTGTGATTCTGAACGATCCGATGGCGGGGCTTCGCATCGGGCTGGCGCTCGAGCTGTACGCGCTGGATGTCCTCCCGGTGGGTGCGTCGCGCTATCCGGACTACGGTGCGGCGACGGTCGCCGCCGTCGCCCTGGGGGCGGGGCAGGCATGGACCGCGGCGCTCGGGCCGGCCGTCCTCCTCGGGCTCGTGCTGGCACATTTCGGGGGCCTGACCATCGTGCTGCATCGTCGGATCACCGCGTGGGCGCTTCGGCGCGCCGAGGTTTCGCTCGATCGGGGCGATCCGGGCGTCGCGTCCAGGGTGCACGGTCTGGGACTCCTCGCCGACCTGGTGCGGAGCACCGCACTCGCGGCGCTGGGACTCCTGGCTGCCGAGCTGCTGAAGCACGCGCCGCAGCTCGACGTCGCGACCCAGCGCGCGCTGGCCGTCGTCGTCGTGGGCGGTGGCTTCGTGGCGGTCATCGGCGGTGCGCTCCGCCGCGCGGGAACCGCCCGCCGTATGCTCTGGCTCGCGGCCGGACTCGCGCTCGGCGTGATCGGGCTCGGACTCCGATGATCGGCCGCAGTCGCACCCTCCTCCGGCTCGCGGCGCTGCAGGCGTCGTGGACCTACGAGCGGATGCAGGGCGTCGGGATCGCGTTCGCGATGGAGCCACTGCTCGCTCCCCTCGACGAGAACCCCGAGCGGGCCCGCGCCGCCCGTGCCCGCTCGGCCCAGTACTTCAACGCGCACCCGTTCCTTGCCGGCGCGGCCGTCGGTGCGCTGTCACGGGCCGAGCTCGACGGCGAGCCCGGCGAGCGCATTCTCCGGCTTCGCACCGCGCTCTCCGGCCCGCTCGGCGCATTGGGCGACCAGCTGTTCTGGGCCGGGATCGTGCCGGCGGCGATGGGGGCGGCGATGCTCGGCGTGACCCGGGGCTACGGTCTCGGCGTGATCGCGCTCGTCGTGCTCGGCTATAACCTGCTCCGGTTCCTGGTCACCGCATGGGGACTCAAGATCGGATTGGCGCACGGCCTGCGCGTCGCTCACGCGATCAGCGAATCGTGGCTGCCCCGGGCCGCACCCAAGGCCGGCGATCTCGCCGCGGTGTTGCTTGGCGCCGCCGTCCCGATGGTGGCCGCCTGGCTGCTGCGGGGCAGCGGCGAACCGGTCCGCGCCACCGTGCTCGTGGTGGCGGGTGCCGCCGCCCTGGGCGTGCTCACCCTGCGCCGGCCGCTCTCGGCGCCGGCGCTCACCGTGGGCGCCGCCGCGCTCACCCTCCTCTGGCGATGGAGTGCCGCGTGATCGAGCGCGAGGTGACAGTGGTGAACTCGCTTGGGCTTCACGCCCGGCCCGCGGCGCAGCTCGTCCGGCTGGCCAGCAGCTTCGAGTCCGAGGTCGAGCTGGTGAAGGACGGTGTGCCGGTCAACAGCAAGAGCATCATGGGCGTCATGATGCTCGCGGCTGAATGCGGGAGCGTGCTCCTGATTCGCACCACCGGCGCCGATGCCGAAGCCGCCGCCGCCGCGATGGCGGAGCTCTTCATTTCGGGGTTCGGAGAGACATGACCGGCGAGCGGACGATCCGCGGAGTCGGGGTATCACCTGGGCTGGCGTACGCCCCGGCGGTCGTGCTCGAGTGGAAATTCCCCGTGGTGCCCGACCGCTGGGTCTCGGCCGACGAAGTCGAGGGCGAGGTCCACCGCCTCGACGAGGCGGTCGCGTCGGTGGTGCACAGCCTCAACCGGCTGCGGGAGCGGGTGCTCGAGCGCGCCGGGCTCGAGGAAAGCCAGATCTTCGAAGCGCAGATCATGATGGTGCAGGACGCCGAGTTCCTGAAGGAGGTCGTGCACCTCATTCGGGACAATCGCTTCAGCGCCGAAACGGCGTTCGAGTTCAAGGCCCTGGAGATGCGCGCGAAGTGGGGCGGTACCGGCAACGCGCGGCTGCGCGAGCGGCTTGCCGATCTGCTCGCCACGCAGCTCAGGGTGCTCCGGCATCTCACCGGACACGGCGACGAGGAGCTGTTCGGATTCGAGGATCAGCGTCACGTGATCATCGTGGCGCACGAGCTCTACCCCGGGCTCACGGTGCAGCTCGATCGCGACCAGCTCGCGGGACTGGTGAGCGAGGAGGGCACCCGGACCTCCCATGCGGCGATTCTCGCCCACTCGCTCGGGATTCCCTGTGTGATGGGAGTCTCGGGGGCCGCGGGCCGCATCAAACCCGGGACGATGCTGCTGCTCGACGGCACCACCGGCACCATCCTGGTCGAGCCGACGATCCACGAGCTGGAAGCGGCCCAGCTCACCGCGACGCGACGGCACAAGCTCGAGCTGGAGCTCGAGGCCACCGTCGGGCTTCCCAGCGTCACCCCCGATGGCGCCGCCATCACCCTGATGGGCAATGTCGACCTGCCCGACGAAATCGACATGGCGGTGCGCCACGGGGCACAGGGCGTCGGGCTCCTGCGGACCGAATTCCTCGTCGCCGGGCGCGCCCATCTCCCCAGCGAAAACGAGCAGCTGGAGTATTTCAGGCGGATCACCTCCGCCTTCGGCACCCAGATGGTGGTGATCCGCACCTACGATCTGGGCGGCGACAAATTTCCCGCGGCCTTTGTGGCGCCTTCGGAAGCCAATCCGTTTCTCGGCTGGCGCTCGATCCGGGTCTGTCTCGACCAGCCGGAAATCTTCCGGCCGCAGCTGCGCGCCATCCTGCGCGCCGCGGCCGACCGCAAGCTGCACGTGATGCTGCCGCTGATTACCCGGGTCGATGAAGTGCGCCGCGCCAAGGAGATGATCGCCGAAGAGGCGGCGGACCTGGCGCGCGCCGGGGTTCGCGCCGCGGCCGATCTTCCCGTGGGGGTCATGGTGGAGACGCCGGCCGCGGTGATCATCGCCGACCGGCTCGCCGAAGAGTGTGCCTTCTTCTCGATCGGCACCAACGATCTCACCCAATACACGCTGGCGGTCGACCGGGGCAACGCGCACCTCGCGTCGCGATTCACGCCGCACGATCCCTCGATCATCCGGATGCTGCGCGATGTCCTCGCCGCCGGCAACGCCAAAGGGATTCCGGTGAGCGTTTGCGGCGAGATGGCGTCGGAGCCGCTCTACGCCGTGCTCCTGCTCGGGCTCGGATTTACCACCCTTTCGGTGGCGCCTCCCACCCTGCCGCTGCTCAAGTGGCTGGTGCGGACGATCCCGATGTCGGCGGCGCGCGACGCGGCGGCGCAGGCGCT
>Ga0070707_100007534_pt1 | contig 10111 bp, 10 predicted proteins | sample KBSK5502metaG_FD_65468 | JGI IMG/M metagenome (GOLD analysis project Ga0070707, IMG submission 65468) | Corn, switchgrass and miscanthus rhizosphere microbial communities from Kellogg Biological Station, Michigan, USA - KBS K5-50-2 metaG | ecosystem: Host-associated > Plants > Roots >... | reverse complement strand
CAGCTGAGCTCTGCGGACCCGCGAGCAGCAGCCGGAGGTCGCCGAGCTGCACGTCGGCGAAGGCAGGGCCCTGGTCGGTCAGCAGAGTGAATCCGAGGTGCGTGGTGTAGAACGCGACGGCCGCTGCGACGTCGTCGACGAGGTAGCGCACGTTGACCGTCGCCATCAGTGCGCGGCCGCCGGCTCCTCCGCGGTCTCGTGTGCCGCGACCACCTTCTCCGCGATGTGCGGCGGGCATTGCTCGTATGCGAGGAATTTGGACGTGAAGGTGCCGCGCCCGCCGGTCATCGACCGCAGGTCCGTCGCGTAACGGAACGTCTCGGCCATCGGCACGTGCGCCTTGATGCGCTGATGCCCGGCACCGGCGCTCTCCATCCCGAGCACGCGCCCGCGGCGTGAGTTGAGGTCCGAGAGCACGTCGCCCATCTGGTCCTCCGGGACCAGCACCTCGAGCTCGACGATCGGTTCGAGCAGATACGCCTGCGCATCCTTCACGCAGTTCTGCAGCGCGAGCGACCCCGCGATCTTGAACGACATCTCGCTGGAATCGACGGTGTGGTACGAGCCGTCGAAGAGCGTCGCCTTGAAGTCCGACAGCGGGTACCCGGCGATGACGCCACGTTCGGCCTGCTCGCGCACGCCCTTCTCCACGGCAGGGAAGAAGTTCTTCGGGACCGAGCCGCCGACGACGCGCGTGGCGTAGACGACCCCGCTTCCCGGCGGGAGCGGCTCGACCTCCAGCCAGACGTCGCCGAACTGCCCGTGGCCACCGGTCTGCCGCTTGTACCGGCCCTGCGCCGACGCCTTGGAACGGATGGACTCACGGTACGGCACTCTCGGTAGCCGGGTGTCGACCTGCACCCCGAACTTGTCCTTCAGGTGGTGCACCGCGACCTCGATGGCCGACTCGCCGATCGCCGAGAGGAGGGTCTCGTGCGTCGCGTCATCGCGCCGCACGTGAAGGGTCGGATCCTCGTCGATGAGCTTGTGAAGGGCCGTGCCGAGCTTGTCGAGGTCGGCCTTGCTCGACGGCTCGATCGCGACGCTGAACGAGGGCTCGGGAAAGGTGATCGGCGCGAGCTCGATCGGGGCGTCCTTGTCGGTGAGCGTCGAGTTCGTATTCGATGCGGCGAGCTTCGGCACGGCGCAGATATCGCCCGCCGTGACCGCCTCGGCCGCCTCTTGCTCCTTCCCGCGGAGGAAGAAGATCTGGCCGACGCGCTCGGTCTCCTTCTTCGTCGCGTCGTAGACCTGCGTGTTGTGGTGCAGCGTCCCGCTGTACACCCGGACGTAGCTGAGCTTGCCCACGAAGGGGTCGGCCAGAGTCTTGAAGACGAAGGCCGAGAGCTTCTCGTCCGCCGATACCGTGCGCGCGATCTCCTTGCCGTTCGCGTCGGTCCCGACGACCGCGCCGGTCTCCGCGGGTGAGGGGAGCAGCTGGACGATCGCGGACAACAGCCCGGCGAAGCCGACGCGCTTCGTCGCCGACGTCGCGATGACCGGTACGACCTCGCCCACCCGCACCGCGGCGTGCAACGCGTCGCGGAGCTCCTCGTAGCTCAGCTCCTTGCCCTCGAGGTACCGGTTCATGAGGTCCTCGTTCGTCTCGACGATCGCTTCGACGAGTTGCCGTTGGTAGTCGCCGACGCGCTCCTTCTCGTTCGCGGGCAGCTCGCCGATCGGGTCCTTCGGGCCCCTCAGGATCTGCCCGTGCAGGAGGTCGATGGTCGCCGAGATGTCCTGGTGCGCTCCGACGGGGACCTGCAGCGGCACGACCTTGATGCCGTAGGCGTCGCGGAGCTGCTTCAGCACGTTGTCGAAATCGGCGTTCTCGCGGTCGAGCCGCCCGACGACGAGGAGCCGCGGCGTGTTCGCCTGTTCGAGCTCGCTCCAGACCGACTGCGTGCCCACCTGGAGACCCGCGGAGCCGTCGACGAGGACGATCGCGGCGTCCGCGACGCGGAGCGCGGCGTGCTGGTCGCCGGCGAAGTCGGCGAATCCCGGAGTGTCGAGGAGGTTGATCTTCGTCCCCTCCTGCGTGAACGAGGCGAGGGCCATGTTGATCGTGATGCGGCGCTTGTGCTCCTCCGGATCGGTGTCGAGGATGCTCGTTCCGTCGTCCACTTTGCCGAGCCGCGTGGTCGCGCCGACGAGGTGCAACAGAGTTTCGACGAGGGTCGTCTTGCCGGAGCCGCCGTGACCGGTCACCGCGACGTTGCGGATGCGTTCGGGTGCGACCGAAGCCATCAATGAACTCCCCTAGCGAATGGCTCTCCGCATAGTATTCAAGCCGATGTCCGGTCATTCCAAGTGGTCCCAGATCAAGCGCCAGAAAGGCGCCAATGACGTGAAACGCGGGGCCATCTTCACGAAGATGACCCGGGAGATCATGCTCGCCGCGCGCGAGGGCGGTGGCGACCCCGAGGGCAACTTCCGGCTTCGGCTCGCGATGGATCGAGCGCGCGCGGTCAACGTGCCGCTCGCGAACATCCAGCGGGCGATCGATCGCGCGATCGGTGGCGGGGAGGGCGCGCGGGTCGAGAGCATCGTCTACGAGGGCTACGGCCCAGGGGGGGTGTCCATCATGGTCGAGGCCGCGACCGACAGCCGGAACCGGACCGCCGCCGAGGTCCGGGCAGCCTTCACCCGGCACAACGGGAAGCTTGGGGAGTCCGGCTCCGTGCAGTGGCTGTTCGAGCAAAAGGGGATCATCGAGATCGACGCGGCCGGACGCGGCGCCGACGAGATCGAGCTCGCGGCCATCGACGCGGGGGCCGAGGACGTCGAGCACGACGGCACCCTGGTCACCGTCTACACCGCGCCGAACCGGTTCGAGGCCGTGAAGAAGGCGCTCGAGGCGCAGAAGCTGAAGATCGCCGACGCGGAGGTCTCGATGCGGCCATCGAACACCGTGCGGCTCGAGGGCGAGCAGGCGAAGAAGGTCATCGGCCTCGTCGAGGCGCTCGAGGATCTGGAGGACGTCCAGAAGGTGCACGCGAACTTCGATGTCCCGGAGGAAGTCCTCGAGACCGCCTAGGGTCATCCTCGGCATCGACCCCGGGACGACCGGGATGGGCTACGCGCTGCTCGACGCCGCGACCGATCCGGCGACGGTCCTGGAGTGCGGCATCGTCGCGGTGCTCCCCTCGGCGTCGGCCGCAGAGCGGCTCCTCGCCATCCACGGCGCGCTGGACGCGCTCATCACGCGTCACCACCCGGTGGCGCTCGCGGTCGAGCGGCTCTACTTCAACAAGAACGTGCGCACCGCGATGCGCGTCGCCGAGGCCCGTGGTGTCGCGATGCTCTGCGCGGCGCGCGCGGGCCTCATCGTGGCCGAATACACGCCGCAGGAGGTGAAGCTCTCGGTCACCGGGACGGGTGGCGCCGACAAGAAGCAGGTGCAGCGGATGCTCGCGGTCGTGCTCGCGCTCGCGGAGCCGATCACGCAGGACAACGTCGCCGACGCCGTCGCGATCGCCCTCGCCCACGCCCAGCGCGAGCGGTTCGGCGCGGCGGTCGCGCTCGCGTCCGGTTGATCGCGTCGGTCCGCGGGCGGATCCTCGCGCGGGGCGCGGACCACGTCGTCGTCGAGGCCGCGGGCGTCGGCTACAAGGTGTTCGTGCCGCGCCACCCCTCGAGTGACGAGGTCGTGCTCCACACCCATCAGGTGGTTCGGGAGGACGGGCAGTTCCTCTTCGGCTTCGAGACGCGCGAGGAGCTCGCGCTGTTCGACCTGATCGTCAGCGTCTCGGGCGTCGGTCCCCGCGCGGCATTGGCGATCCTCTCGGTGTCGCGTCCCGTCGAGGTCGCGGCGGCCATCGCGAACGGTGACTCCGCGGCACTGGCGAGAGCTCCGGGAGTGGGGAAGAAGACCGCCGAGCGGCTCATCGTCGACCTTCGCTCAAAGGTCGGCGGCGTGGCGATCGGCCCGGCCTCCGGCGAGCTGCCCGAGGCGGACGAAGCCGTGGCGGCGCTCCGCGCGCTCGGCTACACCCTCGTCGAGGCCGAGCGAGCGCTGAGCGGCGTACCCCCGGCGGGCAAGGCGACCACCGAGGAGCGACTCGCCACGGCCCTTCGCGGTCGATGACGCACGACCGCAGGTAGGAGGTCTGGGTCAGTACTTCCAGGTGCCTAGGCGGCGGCTGTCCCGCCGGTTAGGAAGAACGTTGGAGAAAGGGGTGGCCGATCCGGTACGGGGGGAAGGAGCGACTCTTGGCGTTCTGGCGTGACGACGAGGGCCAAGGCCTCGTCGAATATGCACTCATCATCGCGGTCATCGCCATCGCCGTCATCGTGGCGATGGTCTTCCTTCGCGGCCAGCTCCAGAACCAGTTCTCGAACATCGCCAACAACCTCACCTAGCGCTCGTCCCGGCCGGCCCCTTTCTCCAGCTTTTGGTGATTCCCCAGCCTTCCCCAGGCGAGGGCGGGTGACGCTCGGCCGCGCGCACTTGGCGTTGGCATCGATTTGGTACAATCCTTCTTGGCTGGCGGGGCGCACCCGCCTGCCGCTCGAGCCGTAAAGGTGGGGCGACCCACCTTTTTTGTCGCCGGAAGCGGCCGGGCAAGATAAGGGGGAGCGTGCCATGAACCGAGAACTCGTGACCGGTCTCGCGCAGCTCTCCGCCGAAAAGGGCCTCCCCAAAGAGGTCGTGAGTGACATCATCGCCCGAGCGATCAAGCGGGCGTACGGCGCCGAAGAGAACATCGACGTGAAGGTCGACGTCCAGACCGGTGCCTTCAAGGTCTTCCTGCTCAAGACGGTCGTCGACAAGGTCGAGGACCCCAAGCTGCAGATCCAGATCGATGCCGCGCGGCGGATGAAGCCGGACGTCGCGCTGGGCGACACGATCCCGCTCGAGGAGTCGGCGGCGGCGCTCGGTCGTATCGGCGCGCAGACCGCCAAGCAGGTGATCCAACAGTCGCTGCGCGAGGCGGAGCGCGAGCAGGTGTACGCCGAGTACGCCGACCGCGAAGGCGACATCATCAACGGCCAGATCGAGCGCTTCGAGGCGGGCGCGGCCATCTTCGAGCTCGGCAAGGCGAAGGCCATCCTGCCGCGCAGCGAACAGGCCCCGCACGAGCGGTACTTCGTCGGGCAGCACCGGAAGGTGCTCGTCCTCGAGGTGCGCCGCTCCATCCACGGGCCGCAGATCATCGTGAGCCGCGCGCACCGCGGCCTCGTGAAGCGGTTGTTCGAGCTCGAGGTGCCCGAGATCTATCACGGGCAGGTCGAGATCACGGGCATCGCGCGCGAGGCGGGCTCGCGCACGAAGATCGCGGTGCGCTCGCGCCAGCCCGGGCTCGACCCGGTCGGCGCGTGCGTCGGGCAGCGCGGGCTGCGGGTGCAGGCGATCAGCAACGAGCTCGGCGGTGAGCGCGTCGAGGTCATCCAGTACGACGAGAAGCCCGAGGAGTTCGTGAAGAACGCGCTGTCGCCGTCGCCGGTCATCCGCGTCGACATCGTGGTGGACGAGAAGACGGCGTACGTCGTCGTCCCGGACCGCTACCTGTCGCTGGCCATCGGCAAGGAAGGGCAGAACGCCCGGCTTGCCGCGAAGCTCACCGGATGGCGGATCGACATCCGCAGCGAATCCGAGGTCCGCGCGGAGGCCGAGCCCGAGCCGGAGCCGGAGCCCGTGGTGATCGAGGCCGAGCCGGCCGCCGTGGTGGTCGAGGAGGACCAGGAGGCGATCCGGCACGACCTCGTGGCGGAGGTAGAGGCGGAGTCGCTCGCCGCGGACGAGGATGAGCTCGAAGATGAAGACCGCGCCCTGCTCGGCGGCAAGAAGAAGAAGGATCGTCGCTAGGGCCGTCCCGCAGCGGACCTGCGTGGCGTGCCGTCGGGTCAGGGCGAAGCGCGAGCTCATCCGGGTCGTCCGGGACGCGGGCGGCCGGCTCTCGGTGGACCTTCGGGGCAAAGCACCGGGGCGGGGCGCGTATCTCTGCCCCGAGGACGGGTGCCTGGAGCGCGGCGTCGACGAAGGCTCGCTCGGGCGGGCACTCGCACTGACGATCGATGAGGCGACGAAGCTGCGGCTGCGGGACGAGCTCGCCGCCGGAGCGGAAAAACGAAGAACAGGCGAGGGAGGGCTGAGCCCGACCGAAGCCGCAGGGCCCCCGAACGCAGAGCAGGCGCAGCCAGCGAAGCGTTCAGGGTTGAACAGGAGGACGTAAGCATGCCGAAGGCAAGACCGAGGCGGTTTCCGCCGCAACGCGGACCGCGCCCGCGCCGTCGCCCGTCGCGCGGCAACACCGCGCCGCAGGCCCCGGTCGTCGAAGCGCCGGCCGCGGTCGCCGTCCTCCCCGAGGGTGGCGCGCCGGTCTCGCTCCCGAAGACGATGCAGGTGGGCGAGCTCGCGAAGAAGCTCGACCTCTCGGTGGTGGACGTCATCCGCGCGCTCGTGAACATGGGCGTGATGGCGACGATCAACCAGACCGTGGACTTCGAGACCGCGTCGCTCGTCGCGGGCGAGCTCGGCCTCGAGGTCGTTCCTGAGGAAGAGCTGGTCGCCCCGGTCGAGGAGGCCGAGGAGCAGGCGCCCGTCGGCAAGGAGGTCCTCTGGACCGACGACGACGCGTCGAAGATGGTCACGCGCCCGCCGGTCGTCACGATCGTCGGCCACGTCGACCACGGCAAGACGAGCCTCCTAGATGCGATCCGCGAGACCAACGTCACCGCCCGGGAGGCCGGCGGCATCACCCAGCACATCGGCGCCTATCAGATCGAGCACTCCGGGCGGAAGGTCACGTTCCTCGACACGCCTGGTCACGAGGCCTTCACCGCGATGCGCGCCCGCGGCGCCCAGGTCGCCGACGTCGCGATCCTCGTCGTGGCGGCGGACGACGGCGTGCAGCCCCAGACGATCGAGGCGATCTCCCACGTCCGCGCGGCGGGCGTCCCGATGGTCGTGGCCCTCAACAAGATCGACAAGGCCGACGCGAACCCCGACCACGTGAAGGGGCAGCTCGCGGAGCACGGCGTCACGGTCGAGGAGTACGGCGGCGACACGCCGCTCGCGCCGGTGTCGGCACGCACGAAGCAGGGGCTGCAGGACCTCATCGACGTCGTCCTGCTCGTCGCCGACGTGGCCGACCTGAAGGCGAACCCCGATCGGCCGGCCATCGGCCGGGTCATCGAGGCGCACATGGACAAGAGCCGTGGACCGATCGCGACCGTTCTCGTGCAGACGGGGACGCTGGAGCGAGGCGACCTCATCGTCGTGGGGAAGAACTTCGGCAAGGTCCGCGCGATGACCGACGACAAGGGCAAGAACATCGGGCGGGCGGAGCCGTCGCGTCCGGTGCTCATCCTCGGCCTCCCGGACGTGCCCGAGGCCGGCGACGTCCTTCGCGTCGTCGCGGACGAGAAGACCGGCAAGGCCCTCGCGGACCGGAACGCGCGCGAGCGCGCGGCCGCGGCCGGCGGGGAGCGCCCCGCCACGCTCGACGAGATGTTCGCGCAGGTCAAGGAAGGCAAGGCGAAGGAGCTGAAGCTCGTCCTCAAGGCCGACGTGCAGGGGTCCCTCGAGGCAATCAAGGGCGCCCTCGCGAAGGTGCCCCAGGACGAGGTCGCGCTCGTCGTCATCCACGACGCGGTCGGCGACATCAGCGAGTCCGACGTGACGCTCGCCGCCGCCTCGGGCGCGGTGGTCATCGGCTTCAACAACAAGATCGACGTGCCGGCGAAGCGAGCGGCCGAGCAGACCAAGGTCGACGTTCGCCAGTACAAGATCATCTACGAGCTGCTCGACGACATGCAGAAGGCGCTCACCGGGATGCTCGAGCCGGAGATGGTCGAGAGCATCCTCGGGCACGCCGAGGTGCGGCAGATCTTCACGGCGAACAAGACGACCATCGCGGGCTGCATGGTCTCCGATGGCGTCGTCCGCCGCGGCGCGCAGGCTCGCCTGCTCCGCGGCCTGGAACCGGCATGGGAGGGAACGATCGCGACGCTCCGCCGGGTGAAGGACGACGTCCGCGAGGTCGCGGCAGGGCTCGAATGCGGCATCGTGCTCGAGGGCCACAACGACGTGCAGGTCGGCGACATCATCGAAGCCTTCGTCGTCCAAGCGAAGCCCCGCTGACGTGGCGTACCGGCGCGCGGATCGGGTCAACGCCATGCTGCAGCGCGAGCTCGCGACGCTGATCAGCGAGGAGCTGCGTGATCCTCGCATCGCGTTCCCCACGGTGACGAGCGTCGAGACGACGTCCGACCTCAAGACCGCGCGAGTGTTCGTGAGCGTCCTCGGTGACGACGACGCGGTGACGAGCACCATGCAGGCGCTCAACGAGGCACGGCCCTACATCCGTCACGAGGTGGGGGAGCGGACCGATCTCCGGTTCGTGCCGGAGATCGAGTTCGTCTCGGATACATCGGCAGCCCGCGCGGCGCGCATCTCGAAGCTCCTCCGCGAAGCGAACGGGGACCGATGAAGGCGGTCCTCGACGCGATCCGAACGGCCGACCGCATCGCGCTGGTCTCGCACCGCGATCCCGACCCCGACACGATCGGCTCGGCCCTGGCGCTCGGGCTCGCGCTCGAGCGGCTGGGGAAGCGGGTGTCGTGGCACTGCGCGGATGCAGTGCCGGACGCGATCCGGTTCCTCGCGTCGTCCGATCGGTTCACCCAGGCGGCACCGCCGGCGGACGTCGATCTCATCGTCTGCTTGGACTTCGGCGAGCCGGAGCGCGCGAAGTTCGCGCTGCCGGTCGGACCGAAGATCGCGGACATCGACCATCACGCCACGAACACCGCGTTCGGAGACGCGAACTTCGTCGACGTCACGAGCGCAGCCACCGGCGAGATGGTCGGGCGCGTCGTCGACGCCCTCGAGACCCCCTGGACGCCCGACATGGCGACGGCCGCGCTCGTCGCGATCATGACCGACACCGGCTCGTTCCAGTTCCCGAACACCGACAAGCGCGTGCTCGAGCGTGCCGCCATGTTGCGGGACGCGGGCGCGGACCTGCAGGCGATCACGTACAACGTCTTCCGCAACAAGCGCTTCGAGGCACTGAAGCTGTGGGGCTTCGCGTTCTCGCGCCTCGTTCGCGAAGACGATGGCCTCCTCGTGTGGACATGGATCGAGAACGAGGACCTGGCTGGAGCCGGCGCGCTGGAGGAGGATCTCTCCGGTCTCGTCGAGCAGATCGCCCGCAGCAAGGGGATGCGCGTGGCGCTCCTGTTCAGCGGCACGACCGGACCGGTCAAGGTGTCGTGCCGCACGTCGGCCTCCGACCCATCCGTCGACGCGGCCGCGCTGATGGCCGGCTTCGGTGGCGGCGGGCACGTCCGCGCCGCCGGCGCGCTCATACCCGGCGCAGACCATCCCGCGATCCGCGAGCGGGTGCTTGCCGCGGCGCGCGAGGCGCTCGACCGGGCTCGACAGCCCGCATGATCCTGACCCCCAGCGGGGTCCTGCCGATCGACAAGCCACTGGGCTGGACCTCGTTCGACGTCGTGGCGGTCGCGCGGCGATCCCTCGGCGCGAAGCGGGTCGGCCACGGCGGGACCCTCGATCCGCTCGCCACGGGCGTCCTGCCCCTGCTCGTCGGCAGCGCGACGAAGTTCGCGGACCGACTGCACACCGCGTCGAAGGTGTATGCGGCCCTCGTCACGTTCGGGAGCGAGACGACGACCGACGACCGTGAGGGCACGGTCACACGCCTGGCCGAGCCGCCGGCCCTCTCACCCGAGGCACTGGACGCCGCGCTCACGCCATTCCGCGGCGAGCTCGCCCAGGTCCCACCGTCCTTCGCCGCGGTGAAGGTCGGCGGCCGGCGGGCGTACGCGCGCGCGCGGAGCGGCGAGACGGTCCTGCTGGAGCCGCGGACCGTGACCGTGGAGCGGCTGGCGATCGCGAGCTGGGAACCGCCCACGCTTCGGCTGCTCGTGGTCTGCTCCACCGGGACGTATGTCCGTTCGCTCGCGCGAGACGTGGGCCGGGCCGTCGGCTCGGCGGCCCACCTGGGGGGTCTCCGCCGGCTGGCGGTCGGCGCGCTCGAGGTGGATGACGCACTCGATATCGACGGGCTCCGCGGCACGGCGGCTGCGGCGCGGCTCCGTGAGGCGGACGACCGTATCCTCCCGTTGGCGGGACGGTTCCGCG
>Ga0070707_100007533_pt1 | contig 10111 bp, 4 predicted proteins | sample KBSK5502metaG_FD_65468 | JGI IMG/M metagenome (GOLD analysis project Ga0070707, IMG submission 65468) | Corn, switchgrass and miscanthus rhizosphere microbial communities from Kellogg Biological Station, Michigan, USA - KBS K5-50-2 metaG | ecosystem: Host-associated > Plants > Roots >... | reverse complement strand
CAGCGCGGTCGCGTCCGCGAGAACATTGCTGCGACGGCGGACGCGGGACCCGGTTCAGCCGGGTCCCGCGGGACGGATGGTCAGGCGCTCGCCTGGCCGGTCGCCGGGCGGCGGCCGAGCTTGGTGGCGAGAAGGGCGAGCTCGCTCTTGATGACCGAGATCGGGTTGCCGTCCAGCCGAGCGAAATCGACGACGAGGAGGGTGATGAGCGCGACCTCGATCGCCTTGGCGATGTAGGCCGTCGTGTAGTACGGGCCCTGGACGGCCCAGGCCGCGATGGCGGTGGCAGCGTAGCCCACCAGGCCGAGGCGGATGAACCACCGGAAGCGGATGGCCAGCCCGAGCGGGATGACGATCGCGATGGCGGCCACGACGTAGCCCATCGCGTTGAGCGTGAAGAGCAGGCCGCCCAGGGTCGAGTGGATGTAGGCGGTGCCGAGGGTCAGGCCGACGATCGCGATCCGGATGACCACGTCGAGGGGGCGCAGGCTGCTGCGAGGAGTCATGTCGGGCGTACCTCAGGATGACTGGATGCGGTCGGGTCGCCGTGGTTTATCGGCGTCGAGTCGCATCGTCGCGGCCGCCCGCACCGATGGTCGTGGGCGTGGATGGACAACGGCGGTCGTCGTTGGGAGTCATGGTCGAGTGGGCGCGAGACCGTGCGCCGATGCGTCGTCCGACCGAGCAGCTCGCGACGGATGACGTAGCCCGGATCATCTGGCGACGATCCCCGGGCCGCAGATCGCGTCGTATCCTCCGGACGTGGCCACGACCCGTGCGCGCCGCCGCGCATCCGCATCGCCCGCCTCGCCATCGGCCGTCGAGGCGCCGCCCCACGACGCGGCACTGCTCGACGGCGAGGCTCTGCCCGACGACAACGCCGACGGACCGTCCGGGGCCGACCTGGTCAGCGCCGAGAACCGGGAGACCCTTCACCACGCCATCGAGGAGGCAGCTCGCCTCCTGCGCTCGGACGGCGCGATGGCCTACCTCCTCGATCCCGCGACCGGCATCCTGCGCTTCGCCGACGACGCGGGGATCACCGACGACCGTCGCCGGCGATGGGTCCGCACGCTCAAGGTCGAGCCGGGCGTCGGCCTGTTCGGGCGGGCCGTCCTCGAGCGCCGAATTCACCTGACCGGCGCCTACCTCGACGACCCGAGCTTCGTCCACTTCCCCGACGCCGATCGGCTCGTCGAGTCACTCGCGATCCGCTCGTTCCTCGTCGCTCCGCTGATCGCCGGCGATCGGGTGTTCGGGGCGATGGGGACGTATTCGAGCCGGGCCGACGCGTTCGGCGAGCATGACGTCGCCCTCGTCCGCGCGCTTGCCGATCACGCCGCCGCCGCGATGGCCAACGCTCAGCTCATCGAGCAGCTCGCCGGCTCGCGGGCCGAGGTCGAGCGGCGGGCCGACGCCGAGCGTGCCCTCCGCGAGATCGGTGCACGGATCACCGCGGTCCGCGATTCGGGCGAGGTCCTCCAGCTCGCGGTCGACGAGGCGGCCCGCCTCCTCGGGGCGGACGGGGCCCGGATCGACCTCCTCAACGAGAACGACGGCGCCCTGTACTGGGCCTACGACGCGACGACGGGGCGACGACCGGGCTTGGGCCCGATCGGCGGGAGCGGCGAGGCGAAGGCGGGGGAGGGGATCTCCGGCCGAGCGATCCGCGAGATGCGACCCGTCTTCACGGGCGACTACCTCGCTGACGATCGGTTCGAGCATGCCGAATTGCCCGACGCGCACGTCAAGAAGTACGCGATCCGGTCGGTCGTCGCGGTCCCACTTGTTGGCGATCGCGGCCCGCTTGGCACGCTGACCGTCTACACCGGCGACGTCGATGCCTTCGAAGAAGGGGATGCGCGACTGCTCGAGGCGCTGGCCGGCCAGGCCGCGATTGCGATGACGAACGCGGGCCTGATCGCCCGGCTGGCGGCCTCGCAGGCCGACGAGCGGCGGCGCGCGGACGAGGAGCGGGCCCTCCGCGAGATCGCCGCCAGGATCACCGCGGTCCGTGAACCGTCCGACCTGCTCCAGGACGTCGTTGACGAGGCCGCCCGGCTCTTGCGGGCGGAGCGCGTCCGGATCGACCTGATCGGCCGCGATCTGGGCCAGGTCGGATACACGTACATGGGTGGCGGCCTCGGCGTCGGCGGGGCGGCGGTCGACGACCACGGCGAGCCCTTCCTCGTCGGCGCGGCCGGCCGATCGATCGTCGAGCGACGGACGATCGTGATCGCCGACTACGCGACCGACGATTCATTCGTCCACGTCCCCGAGTTCGACCGGGCCGTCAAGGAGGATGGGATCCGGTCGCTTGTGATCACGCCGCTGATCGCCGAGGACGCGTTGCTCGGCGTCCTCCAGGTCGGCAGCGCCGAGGTCGATGCGTTCGGGGCGGACCAGGTCGGCCTGGCCGAAGCGCTCGCCCACCAGGCGGCGATCGCGATCCACAACTCGCGGCTCATCCAGGCCCTGGAACGGTCCGCGGTCGAGATCCGGCGACGCGCCACCGCGGAGCAGGCGCTCCGCGAGATCGCGACGCGGATCACGGCCATCCGGGATCCGACCGAGCTGCTCCAGCAGGTCGCCGACTCGGCGCGGCGTCTGCTCGAGGGCGATCGCGCTCAGCTCGACATCGTCGATCCCGCGACGGGCCGGATCCACTGGACTCGCGTGTCGGGAGAGGGGCCGTTCGGCGGCGACCTGCCAGGCACGATGGCGGGCGGCGAGGCCGCACTCGGCATCAACGGAGTCGCGATCGAGGATCGGGCCGTCTACATCACGCCCGACTACCTCGCCGATCCGCGGATCCGGCACGTCCCGGCCTCGGACGAGTTCGTCCGCCGGACCGGTCTTCACTCCGCGCTCGCGGTGCCGTTGATGTCGGATGCCGACCTGCTCGGGATCCTGAAGGTGTCGACGACCCGTCTCGACGCCTTCGACGAGGAGGACGCGGCCCTGATGGCGGCGTTCGCCGATCAGGTCGTTGTCGCGATCCAGAACGCCCGCCTCATCGACGAGCTCGGCAGATCGCGCGAGGAGATCTCCCAACGGGCCGACGCCGAGCGATCCGTTCGCGAGATCGCGGCCAACATCTCGGCCCTCCGCGACGTCGAGGCGATCCTGCAGCAGACCGTCGACGAGGCCCGCCGGCTGCTCGCGTCGAAGTCGGCCCGGATCGACATGCTCGACGACGATGGCCTGACCCTGCGCTGGGCCTTTGCCTCGGGTGAGGACGCGATCCGGACCCGCGAGATCGGCTTCGACCGCGAGTTCCTGGTTGGCGAGGGGGTGTCCGGGTTGACGGTCCAGAGCGGGAAGGCGTTCCGGACCGGCAACTATCTCGCCGACGATCGCTTCACTCACGTCTCTCGCTCGGATGCGCTCGTCAAGGCGACCGGCTTCCGGTCGGTCCTCTCGGCGCCGCTCCGTGGCGAGACGGGTCCGCTCGGAGCGATCTCGGTCAGCAGCGAGCTGCCCGACCACTACGACGACAACCAGGCCGAGCTCCTCCAGGCGCTGGCCGACCAAGCCGCGATCGCCATCCAGAACGCCCGCTTGATCGCCGAGCTCAATGCGTCGCGCTCGACCCTGGCCCGGCGGGCCGACGAGGAACGAGCCGTCCGCGAGATCGCCGCCCGGATCAGCGCGACGAAGGGCGCCCAGGACGTCCTCCAGCGGACGGTCGACGAGGCGGCCCGTCTGCTCGCGGCCGACGAAGCGCGGATCGACCTGATCGACGATGACTCGGGCCTGCTGCGCTGGGCCTACCACTCGGCCACGACCACCCCAAACGATGCCTGGGACTGGCCCGCTGAGCCCGACGAGCGGATCGATCAGGGCGTATCCGGTCGGGCGGTTCTCAAGCGGGTCGTCGCGTGGACAGGCGACTACCTCAACGACGAGAGCTTCATCCACGCGGGCAGCCCCGACGGCTTCGTCCGGGAGTCCGGCATCCGGTCGGTGATGTCGGCGCCGCTCCTCGGCGAGGGAGTGCCGTTCGGGGCGATCACGATCTACTCGACCAGGCTCAACGCCTGGTCGGAGCACGACGCCCGCTTGATCGAGGCAATCGCGACGCAGGCGTCGATCGCGATCCAGACCGCTCGCTTGATCGAGGAGCTCGACGCGTCGAGCACCGAGCTGGCCAGACGGGCGGATGCGGAGCAGTCGCTGCGCGAGATCGCCGCCCAGATCACCGCGACCCGCGACCCAGGTTCGCTCCTCCAGCAGGTCGTCGATGCAGCGAGACGCCTGGTCGCCGCAGATGGCGCCGTCCTCGACCTCGTGGATCCGGGCGGCGACGTCCTTCGTTGGGCCTTCGATTCCGGGGTGGCCCAATTCTTCACCGCCGACGAGATCGCCGGCATGACCATTCCCGTCGGCATCGGCGCGACCGGGCTCGCCGTCGCCGAGAACCGGGTGATCACCGCGTCGGACGACCCGAAGGCGCTGTTTCCGGACTCGGCGATCAATGACCGCTTCTTCGACGGCACGGGCTTCCGCTCGATGATCATCGCCCCGGTCAGTGGGGAGTCCGGTCCGCTCGGCGCGCTCGAGGTCTACGCCACCCGGCCGAATGCCTTCGACGACGACGACGCGGGGCTGATCCGCTCGCTGGCCGCCCAGGCGGCGATCGCGATCACGAACGCCCGCTTGATCGAGGAGCTGAATCGATCGCGCCGCGAGATCGGTCGGCGGGCGGCCACCGAGCAGTCGCTGCGCGAGATCGCGGCCCGGATCACCGCGATTCGCGAGACCGACGAGCTGCTCCAGCACGTCGCCGACGAGGCCGCCCGGCTCCTCGACTCGGAGGGGGCGATCATCGATCTCCTCGACCCGCTCGACGGCTCGATCGCCGTCGGCTACGTGGCCGGGCTCGACCCGGACCGGATCGAGCGCTGGGCCGGCAGCCGGGTCGGCGAGGACATCGTCCGACGGGCCCTGGCCGGACGGACGGCGCTCTTCACGTCCGACCTGCTCGACGATGAGCGATTCACGGTCGATGCCGAAGCGGCCGCCGTCGCCCGCGCCCTCGGTCTCCGGGCGATCGCGATCGCGCCGCTCGTCTCGGAGCGCGGGCCGCTCGGCACCATCGCCGTCTTCTCGCCCGAGCCGGGCCGGTTCGGGGAAGATGAGGCCAACCTCCTCGACGCCCTCGCCGACCAGGCCGCGATCGCCATGCTCAACGCGAGCCTGATCGACGAGCTCGAGCGATCGCAGGCCGAGCTCGAGGCCCGGGCCGAAACCGAGCGCTCCCTCCGCGACATCTCGGCCCGGATCACCTCGCTCGGCGACCCGGGCGAAATCCTGGCCCGAGTCGTCGAGGAGTCCCGTCGCCTGCTCCGCTCCGATGGCGCCCACCTGACCCGCATGTCGGAGGACGGCACCTATCTCGTCCCGGTGATCGTCGCGGGTGGGATGGACGCCGACACGGAGTCGTGGCTGAAGGGCATGACGTTCCCCTTGGGGCGTGGGATCAACGGCCTCGCGGCCGAGGAGGTCCGGCCGATCTGGACCTTCGACTACCCGGCCGATCCGCGGATCTCCCAGGAGCTCGGCGACGATGAGGCTGCCTCCCGGCTCGGCCTGCGGGCGATGGCGGCCGCGCCGCTCCGCGCCCCCGCCGGCGAGGTGATCGGGACGCTCGCGATCTCGTACGCCGAGCCGCGCGAGATCCTGCCGGACGAGCTCGATCTCCTCCAGGGCCTCGCCGACCAGGCGGCGATCGCCTTGACCAACTCGAACCTGTACGAGCTCCTCGGCGAATCCGAAGCGCGCTACCGCCACCTCGTCCAGAACTCGCCGGACCTCGTCTGGTCCATCGACGCCGACGCCCGGTTCTCGTTCGTCTCAGACACCTGCCAGCGCCTGACGGGCTGGCGCGCGGAGGAGCTGCTGGGCCGCCATTTCGGCGCGCTCGTTCATGAGTCGTCCCGCGAGGTCGCCGAGATCGACTGGACGGCCGGGATCGCCGACGACCCCGGCGATGGCGACCGCGAGCTGCGCGGGCGGGTGAACCTCCTCCACCGCGATGGCCGGCCGATCCCGGCCGAGTTCGTCGCCTTCGCGACCCGCGACGAGACCGGCCGTTTCGCCGGCGCCAACGGCAGCGTTCGGGATATGAGCGAGCGCGATCGCCTCGAGCGCGAGCTGCGCGAGTCCGAGGCGCGGTTCCGGTTCCTGATCGAGAACTCGCCCGACATCATCTTCGCGGTCGACGCGGACGGCCGGTTCTCGTACCTCTCGGAGACGATCCGGCGATCGCTCGGGCGCGAACCGGCGGATCTCGTCGGCCGGCCGTTCACCGACCTGATCGCGTACGAGCCGGGCGTGGAGCCGGGCTCGCGGTTCGGGCTGATGCGCGAGGATCCGGAGCTCGAGCTCACCAACCGCCTGATGCTCCGACACGCCGACGGACGGACGCTGCCGTTCGAGGTCAGCTCGGTCGGCGTCCGGCGCGACGGCGTATTCGGAGGGATCCAGGGCGCGGCTCGGGACGTGACGGAGCGGGAGCGCCTCGAGCGCGAGCTGCGCCAGTCCGAGGAGCGCTATCGGTTCCTCGTCGAGAACTCGCCCGACATCATCTTCTCGACCGACAAAGAGGGAACCTTCACCTACCTCTCGGACTCGATCGAGAAGGTGACCGGCTTCGCCCCATCCGACCTCGTCGGGGGTCATTTCGCGGTCGTCGTCGACGCGGCATCCCTGCCCGCCGCGATCGAGCGCTGGGAGGCGATCGTCGCCGAGCCATCGCGCCGGCAGGTCGTGAGGCTCGACCTCATCCACAAACGCGGCGGAACCGTGCCGGTCGAGGTCAACACGATCGGGACAACGGTCAACGGCGTCTTCGCCGGGATCCACGGGGCGACCCGCGACATCGCCGAACGCGAGCGTCTCGAGCGCGAGCTGCGCCAGTCCGAGGAGCGCTATCGGTTCCTCGTCGAGAACTCGCCGGACATCATCTTCTCGACCGATGCCGAGGGCCGTTACACGTACTACTCCGAGACGATCGAGCGGCTGACCGGCTTCGGCGCCGGCGACCTCCTCGGCCAGCACTTCACGACGATCATCGACCTGGACACCTTCCCCGACGCCGCGGCGGCCTGGCAGTCGTTCATCGACGAGCCGAGCCACATGCAGGTCCAGCGGTTCCGGATGCGGCGGGTCGACGGCGGTTCGGTCCCAGTCGAGGTCAACGCGATCGGGATGACCGATGCCGCGAACCGCTTCGCCGGGATCCATGGCGCCGCCCGCGACATCAGCGAACGTGAGCGACTCGAGCGCGACCTCCGCCGCCAGGCCGGCGAGCTCGCGTCGAGCCAGGAGCGGGCACATCTCGCCCGGGAGCTCCACGATTCGGTGACCCAGGCGCTGTTCTCGATGACGCTCGTGACGCGGTCGGTCGAGCTGCTCCTCGATCGCGATGCCGCCGCGGCCAGAGAGAAGCTGAGCTCGCTCCGGGATCTCCAGCGCGAGGCGCTCGCCGAGATGCGGGCCCTGATCTTCGAGCTTCGCCCGGGCAACCTCGAGACCGACGGGCTACTTCCGGCGCTGCGGACCCACACGGCAGCCCTCCAGGGCCGGATCGGCCTGCCGGTCGTCGTGACGAGCGAGCTGATGGAGCGGCTGCCCCTCGAGGTCGAGGAGGTCCTCTACCGGATCGCCCAGGAGGCGCTCCACAACGTGGTCAAGCATGCCGGCGCCCGCCAGGTCGAGCTGGCGGTCGATCGCCGCGGCGCCGACGTGGTCCTCCGGATCCGCGATGATGGCAAGGGCTTCGACGCCGCCACCGTCCCGGACGGTCATCTCGGACTCACCGGGATGCGCGCCCGGGCCGACAAGATCGGGGCTACCTACCGGGTGACGTCTCGGGCGGGGGAGGGGACGACCGTCGAGGTCGTCGTGCCGCCCGAGGCCATCGAGCGGGCCGCCGGCAGCGCCGCGCTGGCCGGCAGCGCCGCGCTGGCCGGCAGTGGCGCGGGCTCGGTCGGGCGGGACGGCTCCGTCTGAACGACCGGGCGCCACGCGTGCGGGCGTCCGACCCCGCGCCGCGATCGTCGGCGCCTCGCACGCGCCTCACGCCGCGCCATGCATCCCTGCCCGGTTGCGCGGCGCGTGCGCGAGAGGTGCAAACGGACCGCCGACCTGCCTCCAAGCACGTTACGCGACCGCCTCCGTGGTTCAGTTGTGCGCCAGGCGACCAATCGCAGCACGGAACGCGCCCGCGACCTGCCTGGATGGAACGCTGTTCCGAGGTCCGGTTACACGCCTGCCGCACATCCGGGCCCGGGCCCGGGCCCGCCAACGGGTCCCGCCGCGACTGGCGGAATGACGTAGCCGGATTCGGGACGTCCATCCCTGTTGCCCGGGTGTCGGCCAGACGACACTTCGACGCATGACCGACCTTGCTGCAGCGCCGGCTCCGCTCCGCGTGCTCCTCGTCGACCCCGACGAGTGTGTCCGCGAGAGTCTTGCCGGCCTGTTGCGGATCGGCCAGCAATGCCTCGTCATCGGCAGCGCGGGGACAGCCGACGGTGCCGTCAACCTCGCCGCCGAGACTGCCCCCGATGTCGTCGTCGTCGACCCGCGTCTGCCCGGCATCGACGGCGCCGCCCTGATCGCCCGGCTCCGAGCCGTTGCCCCCGGATCGCGCGTGCTCGTCCTCAACTGGTCGGAAACGGCCGACCTGACGAGCGGCGCCGACTCGTACGTCCGCAAGACATTCCGGCCGCACGAGCTGATCGACGCCGTGATCGCCACGACGCGCCGTTCGCTCGCGTGACCCGAAGGAGGGCTCTACCTTGCTAGACTCGATCCTTGCCAAAGGGTCCGCGACCGCCCGTTCCCGTCCGACGTCTCACGGAGGCCGCGTGGAGGAGAGCTCCCGGATCCGCGTCCTGATCGTTGACGATCACTCGGTCGTCCGGATGGGCCTCCGCGTCTTCTTCGACCTGCAGGACGACATCGAGGTCGTCGGCGAGGCCGCGGACGGCAGCGAGGGCGTGGCCATGGCCCGCCGCCTGGAGCCGGACGTCGTGCTGATGGATCTCCTGATGCCGAACATGGACGGAATCACTGCGATCGGCCGGATCAAGGCCGAGCGGCCGGAGACCGAGATCGTCACGATGACCAGCTTCATCGAGGAGGAGAAGGTCACCGCCGCCCTCGAGGCCGGAGCGTCGGGGTATGTCCTCAAGGACGCCGAGGCGGAAGAAGTCGCCACCGCCGTCCGCGCCGCCTATGCCGGCGAGGTCCATCTCGACCCGGCCGTCGCTCGCCTGCTCGCCCAGCGGATGCGGGCCCGGAAGAGCGGCGAGGGCGAGCCGGTCGAGCCGCTGACCGACCGTGAGAAGGACGTCGTCCGCCTGCTGGGTCGGGGGATGAGCAACAAGGAGATCGGCTCGGCGCTGTTCATCACCGAGCGAACGGCCCGGACATACGTCTCGAACATCCTCGGCAAGCTCGGGCTGGCGTCGCGCACCCAGGCGGCCCTCTGGGCGGTCGAGCACAAGCTGGCCGAGTCGGTCCGCGATTGAGCGATGACCGGCCGCCTGCTGGAACCGGGACGATGACCGGACCACGGCCGGCCGACAACCGCGGGGCGGTGACGCTCGGGATCGTCCTGATCGTGGTCGGCGCCCTGCTCCTCGTCGATCGCGTCGTCGGGGTCGACCTGGCCTCGGCCGGCTGGCCGCTGTCCGTCGTCGGAGCCGGTGTCCTGGTGCTCGCGTGGGGCGTCTCGATGACGGGACGCGAAGGCGTCGGGCTGGCGGTCGGCGGCGGGATCACGACCGTCGTGGGGCTGATCCTCGCGGTCCAGAATGCGACCGGCCTCTGGGCGACCTGGGCCTACGCCTGGGCGCTCGTCGGACCCGGCGGGACGGGCGTCGGCCTGATCGGCTTCGGGCTGACCCACGGCGACCAGGGGCTCATCTCGAACGGCCTGCGCTCGCTCGGCTCGGGTCTCGCGTTGTTCGTCGCGTTCGGGCTCTTCTTCGAGGGCGTGATCGGATTGTCGGGAACGCCGTTTCTGACCACCGACATCGGTCCCGTGGTCCTGATCTGTGCCGGCGTCGTCGTCCTGCTCGTCGGGGTGTTCCGGGGT
>Ga0070707_100007531_pt1 | contig 10112 bp, 10 predicted proteins | sample KBSK5502metaG_FD_65468 | JGI IMG/M metagenome (GOLD analysis project Ga0070707, IMG submission 65468) | Corn, switchgrass and miscanthus rhizosphere microbial communities from Kellogg Biological Station, Michigan, USA - KBS K5-50-2 metaG | ecosystem: Host-associated > Plants > Roots >... | reverse complement strand
CTGTCTTCTCCCGTGCCGAATGTACAAAAATGGTGTGCAAATGTTCGCTTGTGGAGCGGCTTGATCTGCTGCCAATGGCTGTGCTGCTCATGAGTGGGGGCAAACTGCCCGCAAGACGGGTAAAATCCGCTCACTTCGTAGGGCATTTACCAAATGGCTCGGCGTATGTTCGCTGACCAAAGTCACTCTCTCCCAGAAATCTGTGCCGCTCTCGGGATTTCCCGTGCGACGTTGTACCGCTACGTCAAAGAGCAGAAATCAACAGAATAATTACCAAAAAACCAACAGCGTAATCTCAAAATTTACACTAACACTAACAAACAAGTTCTCTAAAAGACAAGTTCTGAGATAGTCTCATGGTATTTTCGCACTATTAACTCAACAATAAGAGAGGATGCGACTCGATGTCATGAACAATCTGACCCAGATGGAGGATTTCATTGACATACGTCACTACGACTCGGTATACTTGTTGCTGGAAAACTAGAACAAATATTCTAAAACTGTGACTAGAAAGGAGCGCGTTTTCGCATATGATGTAACGTGAAATCGCCTCGAATACCTCACTACCGTATTTCTACGTCATGCCTGCAACTTCACCGCTATGAGAAAATGGGCAGAGTGCTCTTTCATGAGCCTTGAAGCAGCTCATGGCATGGCTGAATCTTCACGTGATCACGGAGAGGTCCATACCTCCTATTTTGGGGTGCTCGCTGGCATATGGGAGAACTGTGTCCTCTAGCAAGCCATGAACATCCAGTGTTCGTCTCCTACCACACACTGGTCGTCTTGCAAGGAACTCTTCGTCGCTGCTGCTGTAGCATCTCGGAGAAGCGAACGTCTATGAAACCTGATCCTTCACCTGAAGCCGATCGAAATCAAGACCCACAGGAAGGGTTACTCACCTTTCCGCTAGAGGGCCTGCTTCCCGCCAATCAGACGCTGATCCTTAACCTCTCCATGCGTAGCGCCACGCTGTTCTCTGCTTCTCCCGATGGCGAGGCACAGGTGCTTTCACAGCAGCGCTTTACCCCCAATGGCATGCGCGTCCTGCTCCCCCTGCTCCGGGCCTATCCGCGATATTGCCCCTATGATGCCCTCGTCGCCAGTCTCTTGTCCCTCACGCTCGCGCAAGCCCGCCAGATGTTGCATGACTCCTGGGAGATGGCCATGCGTCCGGTGCGGCGTGCCATCAGCGGCATCATGGATGGGCTCCATGCCCTCGGCTTATCGGTGCGCTCGCTGCGCAAGGCTGGCTATGTGCTGGAAGCCCTCACACTGCCCCACTTCTGACCGTTCTGCTCTCCTACTTCAAACCTCGCCATGTGGATGGTTTACAAATCCCGACAGTGATGAAGACCTATCTGCCTCTAACCGTAGCTCAATTGACTTGAAAAGTCGGTGTCGACATCACTGCCGTGATTTAAGGCATGGCTGAGATGTGTCAAAATCGTTTAGATCGTTTAGTATGTGGAGGAGATCAAACTTGTTCGTGGTCGTGTGACCTTGCCAGTCATACTCTCCTTATGGCAAACCGGCCCCCGCAACAGCAACCTGGATGGTTTCAATGAAGCCACGGGCCTGCCGATCGGTGGGATCCTGACTTTCGGAGGTGGCGATGAACAAGGTGCGGCGGTCTTCGCCGCCTAACATGCAAGCCACGGGGATCGCCGAAAGCGGGAGACGATCGGTAATCTGTGCGCCTTCGTGCACCCGCAGTACCTCCCTGGTATTGGGAGAAGCGATCCACACGGCTCCTTCGGCATCCAGGCAGATGCCATCGGGGGTAATCTGCTCCGGTGTGTCCCCGTAATTCCCAAAGTCCTCAAACTGTGCCCAGGCCCGGCGGTGCGAGAGCGACCCATCGGGCTCAATGTCAAAAGCGGTCAGACGGGCTGCATGGCTTTCCGCCACGATGAGGGTTTGCCCCTCGGGGGTAATCACCATGCCATTGGGGAAGGCCAGTCCTTCGGCCACCACTCGCGCGCTGCCCTCCGGGGTGGCGAGCAAAATGGGGCCGGGCTGAGGCGCGCCTCGACCGAACACGTACCCCATGTTGCCGATATAGGCCCGGCCTTGCTCATCGACGACCAGATCGTTGTTGGGGGCATTCACCAGAGCAGACAGGTCAGCCACTTCGACCAGCCCGCCGTCTTCGAGTCGTAACAAGCGACGAGCGAACGCTGCAACGACCAGCAGGCGTCCCTGCGTCGTCCAACCAAGTCCGCCTGGCATATCCTGGAGCTGGGCTACCATCTGGACATTACCAGTAAGATCAACACTCATCACCCGGCGGGCGAAGAAATCGGAGAACCAGAGTTTGCCTTCATGCCACCTGGGACATTCGGGGAACCTGACAGTGTCTACCAGAACCGTTGTTTTCATTTCCATCTGCATATTCCTTTCTCTGATACAGGGACGTTCACACTGAGTCTACTCAGGAAAGATGGAGCACATTGTCCTGCACGCATGAGAGCAGGCAATGTGCGAAAGGGGGATGCGTCTCAGCCCAGGAAGAACTCTTCCAACGCAGGAGCGAGCACGTCGTCAGCCGGGCCGTGGTCTTGACCTTCCAGGGTGCGGAGCTGCGCATGAGGAATAGCCTGCGAGAGCGTGCGCGCCGTCTCATACATGAAGGGAAAGCTCGCGCTGCCGTTCATGAGCAGCGTTGGCACGCGCAACTGCACTGCTCGTTCGATGGGCACTGAAGCGTCTTCGCCCAGAATGGCAGTGTGGTCGTAGGCCAGCGTTGGCGCTATCGCCTCAAGCGATGACCATGCTGGAGAATGACGCATCCCTTCGATCTGCTCGGCTGGCATCCCGACATACTGCATAAACAGCGCGACCGCGTCACCCCGGCGATTGGCTGCTAACAGCTCGGTCAGTTGCCGGATATATGCTCTCCATGCCAGTTGGAACTCGCGATCATCACTGTAGGGGACCTCATAGATGGCGAGCTTCTTGACTTTCTCGCCGCCGAGCTGCAGGGCCGCTTCAAGGGCAAGAGCGCCCCCCGAAGAATGACCAAAGAGGAACGCTGACCCACCGGCCTCGGTGATCAGAGCGTCACTATCTTCAATCTCGCGTTCGACCGCGTAGGGCATTGTGTCTCCGCTCTCCCCCCGGCCCCGTCGGTCGTAGACGATCACGCTGAAGTGCTGTGCAAGGCGCGCCGCCAGGGAAGAGCTGGCGCGTATATTCAGTGCGCCAGTCACCAGGATGAGCGCCGGTCCCTGGCCCAATTGATCGAACGCGATAGGGGTGCCGTCTTTGGAAATGACTGTTCTCATAGTATGCTCCTTCTGTGCTCGTTCGCTCCTTATCAAGTGAGAGCGACGTTAAGTTCAAATGACTCATCATTCAGCTTTTGAAAAACTCCACCAATACAGGAGCGAGGACTTGCGGGGCGACTTCGTGGGTCTGCCCTTCCAGGGTGCGATGCTGCGCATGGGGCATCGCTTTAGCAAGCGCCAGTGCCGTGACATGCATGAAGGGGTAACTCGCACCCCCGTCCATGACGAGTGCAGGGACAGCGGCACTGGCTGCTTTCTCGCTGGGAACCGAGGCATCTTCTCCCATGACAGCGGCATCGTAGGTAAGAGTGAGTGCGGCCGCTTCCCACATCGGCCACATTGGATGCTGGCGAACCTGGTCAAGGTGGTCAGGAGGCATCCCCACTAGCATCATAAAGAGCGTCAGAGCGTCATCCCGGCGACCTTGTGCCAGCACTTCCGCAAGCTGCTTTCGGTAGGCTTTCCAGGCTTGCCGAGCAGCCTCATCATCGTTGTAGGGTGCTTCGTATATGGCCAGTTTCTTGACCCTGTCACCCAACTTGATGGCTGCCTCCATAGCAAGCGCTGCGCCGGAGGAGATACCGAACAGGAACGCCGAGCCGCCCGCTTCGGGGATGAGGGCGTCGATATCTTCAATTTCCCGCTCTACAGCATATGGCTGCGTATCGGTGCTCTCGCCTCGTCCCCGGCGATCATAGTGCAACACGGTGAAGTGCTCTGCCAGGAGTGGAGCAAGTTGCGCGGTCTCTGAGTCCATCGCTCGGTATTCGAGCGCGCCACCCACCAGGATGAGCGCCAGTCCCTCCCCCAATTGATCGAACGCGATAGTTGTGCCATCGGCTGACTGGATTGTCTTCATAGTATCTCCTTTATCCCTCTTTTTCTGGCTTTTCCTTCATGAGGAGAGTAACCAATGTGCTCCACGAAATTGTCCGGGATCGGTTTATCTAATGGGAACTGGATTGTCCCCCTTCCTCTTTTATAGTTCGCTAGTTCTTGCTGGAACGCTTCATCGCCTGCCGGGACCGGATGCAAGGAGATATGCTCTTTCCAGCCAGCGAAGAACACGAGATGTTTGCCATTGAGGTCGAAGGTAGGCATCCCGTAGCTGATGGTCTCTGTAGCTTCAGGCGCCGCGTGATGGATGGCCTGCCTCACTTTTTCAAGGGCAGCCTGGACCTCCCCTGGAAAGGTAGAGATGTATTCGTCGATAGTCGTGAAGCGCTTTTTGTCTGTCATCTGTTTCTCTCCTTTTGGCCTGTCAACTTCATTATCTGCCAGGCTGCGATACATACCCACAAGCAGTTGGAGAGCACGATCAGCCGGTCGGCCCATCCATCTAATCCTAGAACTCCTGCCGGCAGGTGTGTCGGCGCGTGCTGAGGTAAGTGGCCGCCGTAGGCCTGAGCGACTTGCACCGTCATCAGCACCAAGGTTGCCACCAGCAGGACGACGCTGATCCAATTCAGGTTCGCCATCCAGAGGAGCGGCTTTTTCGCGCCACGCCACGCCTGGGTGCGGCCCAGGCTGACAGAGAGCACCACTGCCGCAATGGGAAAGCCGCCCATCCCAAGCACCCCTGCGATACTGTGCCCGGTGTCATGTGTGATATCGAAGACGGCAGCCAGGGCCTCGCCGAAACCAGCAATGACCAGCAACCACAGGCCGACTTTCCCGGCTCTGGTGCTCACCTGTGACCAGAGCGCGAGCGCCACTGCCCATGCGCTGATCCCCCAGGCGAGGAACATCAACGACAACACCCAGCCGTAATGACCAAGCGCATATTCACTCACCATGCGAAAGGACGGATCAAATTCGGGACTCAGGACATGCAAGCTCGCAAGCAACAGGAGCGTAGCCGCAGCCGCTCCAATCGCCAGGCGTGCTGCTAGGACTTCGATCACCGGTATATCGCGCGTGACAACTCCAGCCTTCATAGCATTCCTTTCCTTTGAACGATCGATGGCGATGGGGGTGCGATCTTTGGAAACGACTGTTCTCATGGTAGCTCCTTCTGTGCTCGTTCGCTCCTTTCAAGAGAGAGGAGCGTCAAGTTCAACCGGCTCATCATGTTGAGCACTCCGTAGAGCGCCGGCTGATCCGGGAGCATGCCGCAAAGTCGAGTCGTGCCATCTGCTTCCTGCACGATCTCTAATCCCTCCAGATACTCCTGCCAGGACGGGTCCAGACGCTCTTTGATGCGAATCGAAACATACATGAATGGCCTCGTGATCTGCGGACTGTGTGCTGTTCTCTATAGAGGAAGTATAGCCGGGACGCGTGGAACCCGCATCACCTGTCTGTATGATTGAACGGGTGATTGGCTTCTTCCTCTTGGGGAGTTGTGGCATCCCGGCAATTCCCCAAGAATATACGCAGGGTCCTGGCGGATTGAATTAGAGGAGGTGCAACAGGGAAGCCATCGCGATGGCTTCAGCGCGCCGGCTCACGCCCAGCTTCCGGTAAATACTGCTGACCTGGGTCTTAATGGTATTGGGGGAGACGACGAACGCCTCAGCTATCTCAGCGTACGTCTGCCCGGCGCAAAGGCGTTGCAGCACGCGTTGTTCTTGCAGACTCAGTGGCTCGAGGTATCCCCATTGCGCCTCAGCCTGATGCGGGTGCAACACCTCGTATGCCTGTTTGATGATGGGTTCACCTACGTCAAGGTACACCCGGGCATACCCTTCTGACCTGGTCATCTGGGCAAGACGGGTCGCGACACGCAGCGCTTGTTCTCGCTGTCCACTCTTCTGCAACGCTACCGCATAGAGCGCCATCCACTCCAGAGCCGTCGGGATATCTCCCGGCTGGTCCAGGTGCTCGCTGAAACGCTCCAGCTGCTCGACCACCTGCGTATACTGCCGCTGTGCCAACAAGACCCGCACCCACATCAGCACCTGCCATCGGTGCAAGGGGTTCCATGTCTGTGGGGAGAAGGTGGTCTGCGCTGCCCACGCCTCCGCCTCTGCCAGGTTCTCCTCCGCCAACCATACCTGCACGCGCAGCGTCATCACCCAGGGCGCATGGTTGGCGAAGCCCTCCTGCTCCACCAGGGCTTCGAGTCGGTGCAGGGCCTCTCGCGCGAGGAAGAGATCCCCTGTTGCCAGCCCGAGCCGCACGGCATAGATCTCTCCCATGACCAGTAGTTCCACCTGTTGCCAGTCCTGCGCGCTGCGCAGCAGCAACTGCCGCCACCGTGCTGCTTCCTCCAGCTGATTTCTGGCGTAGGAGACATTGAAGAGCGAATAATACAGGTACCCTTCGAGCGGGGTGTGTCCGCGGATCTGTTCGAGCAGGGCCAGTGCCTCCAGGCATTCCTGCTGCGCCAGGCGCAACTGGGCAGCCTGGGTGTAGGCAAGCGCCAGCCAGGCCATGAGGCGGATCATGATCAGCGAGTCTCCCACCCCACTCACCGCCTGCTTCTCCTCAAGCAGCCTCGGGATCAGGGTAGTTCCCTCGCCCTGGAGCATCACCCTCAACCAGACGGCGAAAGAGAGCGGAATCATCTTCCAGCTCACCCCCTCATCTGTGGGCAGAGCTTCTGTCTCTTGCACGAGATGCCGCAGGCGCTCCTGATCACCGCGTTTGATGACCGCCCTCGATTCGATCAACGCCCGCAGCAAGCGCAAGCGCCGCCCGATCAGCTCGGCCTCTGCCTCTCCGAGCGAGAGTTCCTGCCTGCTGCGTAGGATCTGATCCATGCGCTTGAAGGTGAGCTCCACCTGAGCAGCCAGGCTGGCATACAGCGTTTTGTTGCTCAGATTGACCGAGTTGCTCAGTAAGTGCAGCGTGGCATCCAGGGCGAGTGGCGTATGCCTGCACAGGACGGGATCGGGCAGGGAGAACACCCAGCCATGCACGGTCCTTCCTTCCCCACTCAACCAGAGGGCGGGTGCCGCCAGCTCCATCAGGTGTGCGGCATAGGGATAGTCTGCCGCGGCCAGCGCGTGGGGAATGGCCTCCTGCCACTCGCTATGGGCCTCATAAAAGCGCGCGGCCCGCTGGTGTAAGAGCGGCAGCAGTTCCGGCTGGCTGGCCTGCAAACGAGCACGCAGCGCCTCGCGAAAGAGATCATGAAACCGATACCACTGACGCTGTTCGTCGAGCGGCACCACAAAGAGGTTCGTCCGTTCCAGTTCCTCTAACATCTGCTGGCAGGTGCGCTCATCCGGCGCTGCCGTGACCATCTGGCAGAGGGCTGCATTCATGCGGGTTAAGATCGAGGTCTGGAGCAGAAAGTCCTGGAGGCTGCCGGGCAGGTGCGCGAGAATGTCCTGCTGCACATAGTCCAACAGGTACCGGTGCGAGCCCCCAAAGTCCTGAACGTATGCGGAGAGGTCCTCGCGCTTGCGCAAGGAGAGCGCTGCCAGTTGCAGACCGGCGATCCAGCCCTCGGTGCGTGTCGAAAGGGTGGCAACCTCTCCTGCTGAGAGCGGACGCGAAACCGGGAGAGAGGCAGCGCAGGATTCGTGCGCGTGGAGAGCACCAGGTGCACATTAGCCGGCGCATGATCGAGCAGCGCGAGCAGGGAGTCGTGAATGGCCTGGTCAGAGATCACGTGGTAGTCATCCAGGATGAGGACTATCTCTCGGTCCATCTGCTCCATCTCACCCAGGAGCGTGGACAGGATGGTCGAGAGTGGCGGGGCCTGGGGCGAGTGCAGCAACTCCTGCGCCGCTTCGCCACAGGTGGGCAGGCGGGTCCGCACTGCCGCAATGACCGAGAGCCAGAAGCGGATCGGATCGTTGTCTGGCTCGTCAAGGGAGAGCCAGGCACAAGCCGCTTCGGCTCCCCTCGGCTCTGCGCTCCGTCTCGTCCCCCCGCGTGAGGGTACCCGAGGCGAAGCGGCCACCCATGCGGAGAGCAGCGTGGACTTCCCGCTTCCAGCAGCGGCAGAGACGAGCGTCAAGGGGTGAGAGAACGCCCCATCCAGTTCAGCGAATAAGCGAGAGCGTTCCACCAGCGGGCCTGGCAGACGGGGAGGAGCGAGCCGCAAAGAGAGCAGCGGGGAGCGGTGTTCAATCTGGAGCGAAGAGGCGAGCCTCTTCCCTTCTGACCCGGTTGCCTCCTGACGGTCGGAGCGTGAGCCTGAGAGCGCCTGAGCCTCCTGCTCCAGGTGTGCGAACGTCACCCTGGCTGATGGTCCCAGATAACGTTTGTGGGTATGTCTATTTCGTGTTCGATAAGCGTACCAATAGCCGGTCCCGCCAGACCTGGCTTCTTTGAGAACCGAGATTCGCCCCGCTTTGCCCACAAAGGTGAATGCGGTGTGCTCGTCCAACCAGCGCGAGAAGGCCTGATCGTCTCCTCTCTGGAAACGCTGCTGGAGTTGCCCGTGAAGATGCAGTTCATAGTGCTCACGCTCGTCCAACCAGATGAGGACATACGGTGATGGTTTGGGCATTGCCCCCTACCTTTGCTGGTGGGTGTTTCACCCGCTATTCCCCAATCCCAAGCAGTATAGCATACAAATGAGCCAGGAAGCAATCTGCATTGCGGCTTTCTGCATCGTACTGTTTCGTTAAAATCACGACTCGCAGGCCACTTCTGTTCCTCTTTTTTAGGAACCATTCATTCCAAAAATTGGAGACATTCTCTCCCCAAAAGTCGGCGTAAAGGTCACACACTTTTGAGGAAAAATCTGGTAATTTTGTTCTAGATAATTTGAATGGGCGAGGCTCTGGGTCGGATGACCGGCGCAGGCAGCGTCCTCGTTGTGCGTCTTGCCCGGCTGCACCGGGGTGAGCCATTTGGGTACTCGCCTCTGTGGCTATACCGGAGCTGTGGTGAATGATGATGGCGCTACGTGTTTGTCACAATAAATAGAAGGGGTGCATCTCGCATGCGTTCTAACGCATCGGTTTCTTTGACGAGTTCGCTTCCTCCTCTCTGTCTGCTGGAGGAAGTCCTGTATGATCTGCCTCCGCTGGAAGGGGTCCTGCTCCACTGGCACACGCATGGAGCTGCAGCGCTGACGCCTGGGATCGTCTCGCTTTTCTCGCGGCGCAAACACCTACTCGGCCCGGCGACCTTGCCGGGAACCAGCATCCAGTTGCTCGCGACCTGTATAGAGGAGTGTCTTCCCCGTGGAGCGGAGGAGGCAGAAATCAGCCCATGGGAGGCGCGCCCGTTGCACAGCCGGCTGGTCCGGCACCGCCACTCCCACAGCGCCACGGAGACCCAGGCGAGGCTTTCACCTGGGGTGCTGGTGCAGAAGACGGTGACGTTGGCGCTGGGCGAGTTGCTCGTGCTCTGCACCGGCGTTGGCACCTGGCGGCTCTCGCGCCAGGACCTGCACGAGATTGCCAAGGCGCTTGGGCTGCCGAACCGCAAGAGCAGGCATATCACCATCAATCCTGAGGGCTGCCAGACGGTCGAGGCATTTGGCATGCTGCCCGGCATGGTCTCGCCGTTTCTTCGCCCGGCTCACACCACCAGGCTCGCGGCGCTCGTGGTGCTTCCCTGGCCCAGGTGCTGGGAGGCCCAGAGGCTTGAAGTGGCGATCTCGCTCTCACTGTGGGAGAGCCTGGTACTCCCCCTCGGCTGTCTGCGTCCGCTCCTGCGGAGCTATGCCAGCCGAGCCTATCCAGCAATGAGCCTCGTTGATCTGTCTGGAACGCAGGAGGACGACGAGTCACTTGGCGGCTCAGATACCTGCTCTCCGATGACACAAGCTGCACCCGCTGTTCATCTGCTTGCCGGGATGGACTGGAGAGGAGCAAGACCATGACGACGACCACTTCTTCCGCCCAGCTCCGGCAGTTGGAGCATCCGCAGTTACAGGAGCACCAGGTCTGGTACAACGACCGGCAGCAC
>Ga0070707_100007530_pt1 | contig 10112 bp, 5 predicted proteins | sample KBSK5502metaG_FD_65468 | JGI IMG/M metagenome (GOLD analysis project Ga0070707, IMG submission 65468) | Corn, switchgrass and miscanthus rhizosphere microbial communities from Kellogg Biological Station, Michigan, USA - KBS K5-50-2 metaG | ecosystem: Host-associated > Plants > Roots >... | reverse complement strand
TCTCCAACTGGGCGGCCGCGGCGCTGATGCTGCCCAGGTAGGTGCCGCCGACTTCGATGGCAGGGACCGAGCCGCCCGGCGCGGCGGCCAGGTGCACGTTGGACCACAGGGCGTCCGGGGCGTGCGGCGCCCAGGACTGCCAGGCGGAGATCACCCGCGCGGCCTGCGACCACGGCCAGGACAGGAAGAACAGGACGATCTCACCCGCCGGGTGGGTGGTGAAGGTGAACGAGGTGACCACGCCGAAGTTGCCGCCGCCCCCGCCGCGGCAGGCCCAGAACAGGTCGGAGTTCTGGCTGGAGTTGCACGTCCTGACCTGGCCGTCGGCCGTGACGATCTGGAGGGACTGCACGTTGTCGCTGGTCAGCCCGTAGGCGCGGGAGACCACTCCCACGCCGCCGCCCAGGGTGAGCCCGGCGATGCCGACCGTCGGGCAGGACCCGCCCGGCACCGCCCGGCCGTGCGCGGCCAGCCCGTTGTAGAAGTCGATCAGCCTGGTGCCGGCCCCCACGGTGGCGGTGTTCCCGCTCACGTTCACCCCGGCCATCCGGGTCACGTCGATGATCAGGCCACTGCTCGAGGACCAGCCGGCGTAGCTGTGCCCGCCGCACCTGGCGGCCACGGGGACGCCGAACGTGCGCACGAAGGCCAGGCAGGTCGCCACGTCGTGCGGGTTGCGGCAGTAGGCGATGCCGGCCGGGCGCAGCGAGTCGAAGCGGGGGTCGAAGAGCCGCTTGGACACGGTGTAGGCGGCGTCGCCCGGGCGGATCAGCGGCCCGGACAGGTCGTGGCCGAGGGCCGTCCAGTCGGCGGGGCCGGGCGATCCCGTGGCCCGGGGCACCGGGGCGGCCCTGGCCGAGCCGTCCGCGGTCGCCGCGGGCGTGGCCGCGGTCCCGCCGGCCGTGGTGCTCGGGGCGCTCGTGCCGCTGCCGCGGCTACAGGACGAGAGCAGCCCGGCCCCGCCCGTCGCCGCCGCCAGCCGCAGGAACGCGCGCCGTCCTTGCTCGTTCGCCATCGCGTGAGCCTTTCCCTCGACCGTTCTCCAGTGTGAGCGCCCAGCGGTAAGACGCCACAGCCGCCCCGATAGTTGAGGCCGCCGCGGGCCCGGGGAGATTCTGCCCGTTATTGACTTGCTTGCACCGGCAAGCGGGAATATAGTTGAGTTACTCAATGGTTGAGAGACTCAGGCAATTATCTAAAGGATTGGCGGAGGTGAGGACAGTGCTCGAGACCGCGAAGCTGGACGCAGCGAACGTTGGCACAGAGCCGGTGCCGCACGTAGAGCCGCTGACCGACGAGCAGCTCAACCAGCAGATCAGCGATACGCTTCCCGAGCTCATCAAGCACTTCCATGACCTCGGACAGCGCATCGCGATCGAGTTCGGGCTGAACGGCAGCGATGCCATCGCCCTAGTCAAGCTCGACGCTCCGATGACGATGAAGGAACTCGGTCAGCGGATGGCATGCGACCCCTCCTTCATCACCACGATTGCGGACTCCCTGGAGAAGCACGGGCTGGCCCGCCGCGAACCCTCGCAGCGGGACCGGAGGAGCAAGAACATCGTGCTAACTCCCGAGGGCGAGGCGGTCAGGGACAGGCTGTTCCGCGAATTCACGACCCGGGCGCCGTGGTGCAGCGCGCTCGACACCGGCGAGCGCCAGTGCCTGCTCGGGCTCATGCGGAAGATGCTCCGGTCGCGCGGTGGGAGGTGATGCTGTCACAACCGCGGTGGCTGTGGCGTCTCAATGGTGCACGTCTGTTCGTCGTCATCGATGAAGAGCCAGCCACAGGGTCGTCTAACCAACGGGGGCGACCGCACGGGGAAGGAATGAACTCTACGGGGAAGCAGAGAGCTCGGCCCGTTCGGGTCCAAAAGATCTTAACCGAAAAGTACGGCGCGCGACCTTGGCCCCTGGCCGGTCACGGCGCTAGCTCTTCACGCCTGAAATTAGGGAGATTGTCTTGTCCGCCACATCACCAGACACCGGGCAGACCCGGCAGGTCAGTATCGCGGCGGCGTCCAGCGCCGCCGCGACATCCACGGGGCCCCCGCGCCGGCTGGGCCTGGCGCTCGCCGTCATCGCGACGGCCCAGCTCATGGTCGTGCTCGACGCGACCATCGTCAACGTCGCCCTGCCGCACGTCCAGAACGCGCTGCACTTCTCCGGTAGCAACCTGGAGTGGGTCGTCAACGCGTACGCGCTGGCGTTCGGCGGGCTGCTGCTGCTCGGCGGCCGATCCGGCGACCTACTGGGGCGCCGCCGGATCTTCATCTTCGGCATCTTGCTGTTCTCGCTGGCCTCGCTGCTCGGCGGGTTCGCCACCGACCAGGCCTGGCTGCTCGGCGCGCGGGCCCTGCAGGGCGTCGGCGGCGCGCTGGCCGCGCCCACCGCGCTGTCGCTGATCGCGGTTACCTTCCCCGAGGGGCCGCCGCGTAACCGGGCCATGGGCGTGTACGCCGCGATGAGCGTGGCCGGCGGCGCGGTCGGCCTGATCGCTGGCGGGCTGCTCGTCCAGTACGCCAACTGGCGCTGGGTCTTCTTCGTGAACGTGCCGATCGGCCTGCTGATCGCGCTGGCCGCCCCGCGCGTGCTCGGCGAGTCGCAGCGGCGCCGCGGCGCCTTCGACCTGCCCGGTGCCATCACCGGCAGCCTCGGCCTGGCCGCCCTGGTCTACGGTCTGTCCAGCGCCGCCACCAGCCCGAACGGCGTGTCGCACTGGGGCGACACCAAGGTGATCGTGTCGCTGGTGGCCGCGGTGGTGCTGCTGGTGGCGTTCGGGTTCATCGAGGTCCGCAGCAAGCACGCGCTGGTGCCGATGCGGGTGCTGCGCAGCCGCGACCGGACCGGCTCCTACCTGATCATGCTGTGCGTGGGCACCGCCCTGTTCGGCATGTTCTTCTTCCTCACGCTCTTCCTGCAGAACGTGTGGGCGTACAGCGCGCTCAAGACCGGCGTGGCCTACCTGCCGATGATCGCCACGGTCATGGTGGGCTCCGCGGTGGCGTCTCAACTGGTGAACCGGATCGGCGCCCGGCCGCTGCTGCTGGCGGGCAGCGTGATCGCCACCGGCGGGATGTTCTGGCTGTCCCGGATCAACGAGAACAGCCACTACGCCTCCGGGCTGCTCGGGCCGATGATGGTCACCGCCGTCGGCATGGGCCTGCTCTTCGTGCCGCTGTCGCTGGTGGCGCTGTCCAGGGTGGCCAACAACGACGCGGGCGTGGCCTCGTCGCTGCTGAACACCGGCCAGCAGGTCGGCGGGTCGATCGGGCTCGCGATCCTGGGCACGGTGGCGTGGAGCGCGGTCGCGACCAGCCTCCACTCGCAGGCGGCCGCCGCGGCCGCCGCCGCGAAGCACGTGACCGTGCACCTGTCCGCGGCCCAGCAGGCCGCGGCGGTCAGGGCCATGACCGACCACGCCCTCTCGGTCGGCTTCTCAAAGGGATACCTGGTCTCGGCCGGGATCGCGCTGCTCGGGCTGATCATCACGGTGATCGCGATCCGGGTCAAGCGCGAGGACCTGTCCGGGATCAACCCGATGGCGGCGCCGACCGACTGAATTTCCTTGGTCAGGGGGCCCCGCGGCGGTTTGCCGTCGCGGGGCCTCGCCGTCCCGCGGCCGGGTCCCGCCCCCGCGGGTCATTTGCGCACTGGTCATTTCGATCTACCGGCGCGCAGGCGTCGGCTAGCCGTATCGTTAGTCACTGCACCAAACGGGCGTATCGGGAGGTTCCGGGTGCATACCGGCAGTTACGGTTTAATGTCGGCGGACGGCTCGCAGGCTACGGGAGGAAACCAGGGCCACACCCCATCCTGGCCGGTCTGGTCGGGTCCGGTACCTCCGCTCGCGGAGGGTTTCACGGTCAGGCCTGACACCGTGCCCGGCCTCGAGACCACGCTGATACCCGGCGCCACGGTGGCGCTGGTGTCCGGGCAGGCGGCGACGCCCTCCATGGCCTCCATGGCCTCCCCGGGCGGCCCGGGCGGCCCGTCGGCTCCGGACTGGCGGGGGCCCGGCGGCAAGACCCAGCTGGCCCGGTACTTCGCCGAGTCGCTGTGGCGCTCCCCCGGCCTGGACGTGCTGACCTGGGTGGTGGCTAGCAGCCGGGCGTCGGTGCTGTCCGGCTTCGTGCAGGCGGCCGCGGCGATCGGAGCCAGCGACGCGGGCGACGCCGAGGCGGTCGCGTGCCGGTTCGTCGACTGGCTGGGCAAGACCGGCCGGCCCTGGCTCGTGGTGCTCGACGACCTGCGCGACGCGGCGGACCTGCGGGGCCTGTGGCCCGCCGGGCCGACGGGCAGGCTGCTGATCACGACCCCGAACCCGGCGACCCTATCCGCCGAGCACCGGGTGCTGGCCCTGGCGGTGCCGGCCTTCAGCTCCCGGGAGGCCATGAACTACCTGTCCGACCGCCTCAGCACGGACCCGGACCAGCGCAGCGGGGCGATCGACCTGGTGGGCGACCTCGGCGGCGAGCCGCTCGCGCTGGCCCAGGCCAGCGCGGTGATCGCCAGCTCGGGGATGTCCTGCCGCGACTACCGGCAGCACTTCACGCAGCGGCAGAAGCAGCTCGTGGAGGCGGGCCGGGCCGAGCCGTCCGCCGCCGCGGTCACCTGGACGTTCTCGGCCGAGTACGCCGAGCACCTGTCGCCGGGCGTGAGCATCCGGTCGCTGGTGTCGCTGGCCGCGCTGCTCGACGGCCAGGGGATACCGGGCTCTGTGTTCACCACGGTGGCCACGGGCCAGTACCTCGCCGAGGACGGCGTCGGCGCGCAGATCGACCCGCAGCGGACCTGGAACGCGATCCTCAGCCTGGAGCGGGCGGGACTGATGACCGTCGACCCGCCCGGCAGCCCGCCGGCCGTCCGGATCAGCCCGGTGATCCAGGCGGCGATCCGCGCGGCCGTGCCCAGGGATCTGTTCGACCGGGCGGTCCGGGCTGCGGCGGACGCCCTGCTCGAGGTGTGGCCCCGGGACGATCCGCGGTCGCGGCTGGCCGCGGACCTGCGGTCGTGCGCCGTCAGCCTGCGGGCGGCGGCGGGCGACCTGCTCTGGGCCGATGGCCGCGGCCACCCGCTGCTGGTGCTGGCCGGGCAGAGCATGGACAGCGCCCGGCTGACCGGGCCGGCCGTCAGCTACTGGCGCAAGCTCGTCGCGGACAGCGAGCGGGTGCTCGGCCACGGCCTGGACACGCTCGTGGTGTGCGGCTACCTGGGCGAGGCGCTGATGGCGGCCGGGCAGGCGGCGGAGGCCGTCCCGTGGTTCCAGCGGATCCTCGACGGCCGGGCCAGCGTCCTCGGGCCCGATCATCCCGGCGCCATCGCGGCCAAGGTGACCCTCGGCCGCGCCCTGGTCGCCGTGGGCAGGCCAGACGACGCCGTCACCGTCCTGGAGGCGGCCGTGGCGGGCAGCGAGCTCGTGCGCGGCGCCGATCACGTCGAGACGCTGGCGGCCAGGGAAGAGTACGCCGCCGCGGCCCGGGCCGCGGGCAAGTCCGCCGAGGCGATCCGCTCGTACCGGCACGCGCTGGCCGACCGTGAGCGCATCCAGGGGGCGCAGCATCCCGACACGATGGCCGCCAGCATGGGGCTGGCCGACGCCTACCTGGCCGGCGGCCAGTCCAAGGACGCCATCGCGCAGTACAAACGGGTTCTCGCCGACCGGGAAGGCGCGCTGGGGCCGGACCATCCGGACACGCTCCTGGCCCGCGGCAGCCTCGCGTCGGCGTACTTCGCGGCCGGCCGGATGGGTTCGGCGCTGCAGCTGTATGAGGAGACCTGCGCGGGCTACGAGCGCACCATCGGCGCCGATCACCCGACGACCCTGGCCTGCCAGGCGGACCTGGCGCGCGGGTACTACGCGACGGGCCGGCTGGGCGACGCCCTGACCCTGCTCACCGACATCATCGCGCGCGGCGAGCAGGCCCTGCCGACGGGCGATCCGCTGACCCAGAAGATGCGGGCCACCCTGGCCAGCATCACAGGGTGATAATTGGGCGCCATGACGGGCAGGCTCACGGCCGGCTGGCCATATCCGATCGGTTTCCTCTACGTAAAACGACTATTTACGACGAGATCGACCGATATATTAGCCTCCGCTACCACATGACGGCCGGGCCGCACCGGCCGGCGACATATACCGATCGGAGGAAACCCGCACTCGAAAACCTCCGGCAGACTTGCACGTTCTCGGCCAGTTCGTTGCGCCTGGCACGCTCCACAATCGCCGCAGTCCTGTGGCGTGCACCCGGACGCCTGCTCAATGGGTTCGGATGTGCCCTTTAATGTTCTGCGTCGAGCGGCCTATGGCCGTGCTCCTCGGCCCAGGCCCCTCAAAAGCTCCAAGTGGTACTCCATAAACGACGTGAGCAGCTTCTTTCGGAAGGGTAATTTAGGTCATGAATGAGACCGTGGTGCAGAATGAGCAGCTGCGCCGGTACGTCGAGACGCACCACATCGACATGATCCCGGCCGGCGCCCGGCACGGGAAACCGTGGCAGCAGGCCGTCTTCTGGGCGGGCGCCAACATCAACGTGTTCAACGTGGTGCTCGGCGGCGTGGTCGTGGCGATCGGCCTCACGTTCTGGTGGGCCATCATCGCCATCGCGGCCGGGACGCTGGCCGGCGCCCTGTTCATCGCCCTGCACGCGACCCAGGGTCCCCGGCTGGGAGTGCCGCAGACGATCCAGTCACGCGGCCAGTTCGGCTTCTACGGGGCGGCGTTCCTGTTCCCGTGCGTGCTGCTGCTCAACGTCGGCTTCATCGCGGCGCAGCTCGTCATCCAGGCGCAGAGCGCCCAGGGCGTCGTCAGCGGGCTGACCATCCCCGAGTGGATCCTCATCCTGGCCGTCCCGGCCGCCGTGATCGGCATCTTCGGCTACCGCTGGATCCACCGGGTCATGCAGGTGACGGTCGTCGTCGTCGGCCTGTCGATGGTCGTCATGCTCGTCCAGGGCGTGCGCTACGGGTCGCTCCCGGCCAAGGAGACGACCATGGCCTCGCCCACGGTGGGCCTGTTCCTTGCGGGCGCCGCGCTGCTGGTCATCGACATGCTGAGCTGGGCGCCCTTCGTGTCCGACTACACCAGGTACCTGCCCGTGAACTCCAGCGGGCGGCGGCTGTTCTGGGCCATCTACCTGGGCAACATCGTCGCCACGATCGTCGCGTGCTCGATCGGCGCCTACCTGGCCGCGCTGCTGCCCAGCCTCAGCCCGGTGGCGGCCATCGGCAAGATCTCCGGCAAGTGGGCGCTCGTCATCCTGGTGCTGAGCCTGATCAACTCCGACACGCTCAACGCGTACACCGGCGCATTCCAGGTGCTGGCGCTCGGCAATATGTGGCGCCGGTTCAAGTCGGTCTCGGTAATGCTGCGCGTCGTGCCATTCATCTGCGTGATGGCGGTGGGCGTCCTGATCGCTCTCCTCGGGTACAAGCATTTCGTCAGCAACCTGTCCAATTTCCTCGACGTGCTGCTGGTCATTTTCATTCCGTGGTCCGCGGTCAACCTCACCGACTATTTCCTCGTCCGGCGGGGCAATTACGATGTGACGGCATTCTTCATCCCGAACGGCGTGTACGGTCGATTCGCATGGCGCGGGCTGCTGGCGTACGCGATAGGCCTCGGCGCGGAATGGCCATTCGTCTCGCAGCCGGACTATGTCGGCCCGCTGGTCAGCCATCTCGGCGGCGCGGACATTTCCTGGCTCGTCGGGTTCTTTGTTTCGGCCGTCGTGTACCTGGTCCTGGTGGTCAGCGGCGCCACCGAGACCGGTCGCCACGACCGGCAGATGGCCGCCACCAGCCGGTGGTAACGGCGCGCGGCTGACGCTTTGACGTCCCGGGCGGGCCTTCGCGGCCTGCCCGGGACGTTGGCTTTTGAGGGCTTGCTTGGTGGCGGCGGCTTCGCTTGGTGGCGGCGGCTTGGCTTGATGGCTTGGCTTGGCTTGGCTTGGCTTGATGGCTTGGCTTGATGGCTGCGGCCGCGGCCGGGTGGTTACTGGCCCAGGAGCCATTGCCCCGGTGCGATGAGCTCGCGGGCTTCGGCCGGCCCCCACGAGCCGGGCGCGTACCCACGGACTGGGGGCGGGTTGGTCAGCAGCGGCTCGGCCACCTCCCACACCGCAGCCAGCCCGTCCGGCCGGGTGAACAGCGAGCGGTCGCCGAGCAGGACGTCGTGGATCAGCCGCACGTACGGCGGCAGCGGGTCGGCGCCGTGCAGGCTGGCCAGCGGGATCGCCGCGCGGGCGACGTCGAGGTCCAGCGCGGGCCCGGGCTTCTTGGCCACCAGGTACAGGTCGATCTCCCCGTCGCCGGCCAGCGAGAAGGACAGCACGTTCCCGTGGCGGGGCAGCTGGCCGGCCAGCGGCCCGGGCGGCTCACGCAGGATCAGGGTGACCCGCTGCTTCGACGCGGCCAACTGCTTTCCGGTGCGCAGGTAGAACGGCACATGCCGCCAGCGGGGGTTGTCGATCCACAGCCGGGCAGCCACGAACGTGTCCCGGTCCGAGTGCGGATCGACACCCGGCACCTTCCGGTACCCATCGAACTGCCCCAGCACGACCTCCTGCGGGTCCAGCGGCCGGAAGCAGCTGAAGACCTTGTTCCGGGCCGCCTGCAGGCCCAGCGCGTCCAGGCTGACCGGGGGTTCCATGGCGACCTCGGCAGTCACCTGGAACAGGTGCGTGACGAGCATGTCCAGGACCGCGCCTGTGGCGTCGTAGAACTGCGCCCGGTCGCTGATACCGAGCGTCTCGGGCACGTCGATCTGCACCGACTCGACGTGCTCGCGGTCCCAGTACGCGGCGGACGAGCTGTTAGCGAAGCGGAGCACATGCAGATCCTGGGTCGCTTCCTTGCCCAGGAAATGGTCGATCCGGTAAACCTGCTGCTCATCCAGGACTGAATGAACGACCCGGTCGAGTTCGCGGAAGCTGTCGAGCGAGGTGCCAAATGGCTTCTCGTAGACGACCCGGGCGCCGTGGGCCAGTCCGTACTGCCCCAGCGCCTGTGTCAGCTCGCCGAAGGCGACAGGCGGCACGGCCATGTAGTACACCAGCTGCGGGTTGTCGCCGAGCGACGTGCGCGCCTCGGCGAGCACGTCCGGCAGGCTGCCGGGGCTGTCGGGGCTGAACCCGCCGCCGGCGAAGAACACGCGCTGCGCGAATGAGTCCCAGTCCTTGCCGTCGGGCTTGGGGCCGAACTCGGTAAGTGCGTCATGGACACGGGCGCGGAAGTTCTGGTGCGTGATGTCGCCGCGGCCGTTGCCCACCAGCAGCCACTGCCGGGGCAGAAGCCCCTCGCACGCCAGCCGGTAGAAAGCCGGCAGCACCATGCGCTTGGCCAGGTCACCGGTCGCCCCGAACAGGACGAAAACCGCCGGCCGTGCCGCCGGATCCGGCTGCTGCGTCACGGTCACCATGCCTCCAAGCTACCAAGATGGCCGCCGGTGCGCCGGCCTTCAGGCCGGTGGTGAGGGCGGGCGGACGTGAGCCGGTCAGGACGGCTGGTCCTGCTGTTCGATGTACTGGCGCAGGACTAGGTTGTGGGGCTCGGACTGGCCAGGGCCAGGCGGGCAGCGCTGATGTCCTGGCGGCCGTACCCGGCGGCCACGGCGGCCTGCCACTGGCCCGACAGCGCGGCCAGCAGCGGCGGCGCCTGACCGCCTGCGGCGTCGATCACCAGGTCGACGTCCTTCAGCGCCCACTCCAGCGGGAACTCCGCGGCGAAATCGCCGCGGTCCATCTTGTGGAACTTGGCGTCGGCGAGCGGCGCGTCCAGCGGGCCGCCCTCGATGACCTCGGCCAGCTGCTGGTGACCGATTCCGAGACGATCGGCCAGCTCCATGGTCTCGGCCACGCCCTCGATGAGGATGGAAAGATAGGCGTTGACGACCAGTTTCACCTGGCTGCCCCGGCCGGCCTCACCTAGCCATACGGTCTTGCGGCCGATGACGTCGAACACCGGGCGAACCGCGTCAGCCGCCGCCGCGGGCCCGGACGCCAGGATCAGCAGCTGCCCCTGTTCGGCCGGCCCCTTGCTGCCCGACACCGGGGCATCCACGAACATGACGCCGGGCCGCCGCGCGGCCAGCCGGTCCCTGATCCGCAGGGTCG
>Ga0070707_100007528_pt1 | contig 10114 bp, 8 predicted proteins | sample KBSK5502metaG_FD_65468 | JGI IMG/M metagenome (GOLD analysis project Ga0070707, IMG submission 65468) | Corn, switchgrass and miscanthus rhizosphere microbial communities from Kellogg Biological Station, Michigan, USA - KBS K5-50-2 metaG | ecosystem: Host-associated > Plants > Roots >... | reverse complement strand
CCAACCCGGGTTCTCGCGTGCGAGCCGAACAACCAGCACCTGCAGGCGACGATCGAGCCGCGGCCGCCCCGGCCGCCGGTGCGGATAGGTCCAGCGCCGCCTGACCAGCTCACGGTGCCAGCGCAACAGCGTCGCCGGACGCACCGACAGAACCGTCCAGGCGCTTCGCGGCAGCGCCCGGGCGAGCGCCGCGAGAATTGCCCGATCGACGGGTCGAACCAGCGCCCGCCGCGGCTGCCGGCGCAGAATCGCCAGCTCGTGCCGGAGCAGCAGGATCTCGAGTTCCTTCGAGCGCTCCGATCTGCACAGCAGCACGACCAGTTGAACCAGACGGCAGAGCGCCAGATAGACGAACGACCAGACCAAGCACACACCTCCCGATCTAGGGGAGCGGGAAGCTATCGAGCCACCAGCCAAGCGCGGCGGTCAGTCCGCGAACCGAGTTTCTGAACCCCACGGGTCGATCCGGACATTTACACACCGTGCAATTGAGATCCGGTAGGGCTCGGGTGAGGCGCGAAGGTGGGCGCACCAGGATCACGGCGCTGCAGCGGCGGCCCAGCCAGCGTCTCGCCAACGTTCGAATTACGGTCCGGGTGGATGCTCCCGTGGCAAGCGACCACGGGGAGGATCCGATGGCAACGACGACGGTGCTAGAGCAGGAGAAGGTCGAAGCATTCGCGGGCAAGGTGATCGGCGACTTCGCCGGCACCATGGCGACGGTCCTGAGCGTCCTCGGCGATCGGCTTGGACTGTTCGCGGCACTGGCTGAGGGCGGTCCGGCGACGAGCACCGAACTCGCGCAAAGGGCCGGCATCAGCGAGCGCTACGCGCGCGAGTGGCTCGCAGGGCTCGCGAGCGCGGGCTATCTCGAGTACGACCCCACGAATGAGCGGTTTGCGCTGCCGCCGGAGCACGTCCCTTCGATTGCTCAGGAGGCCGGACCGCTGTTCGTATGCGGGGGCCTGCAGATGCTGAAGGGAATGTTGAGCGCCCTGGACCGGCTGCCGGAGGCATTCCGATCGGGCGTCGGCATTCCGCAGTCGGCATACGCCGACGAGACGTGGGACGGGATGGAGCGATTCACGGACACGTGGTTTGAGAACCTGCTCCTCGAGCAGTGGATCGCCGCGGTGCCGGAGGTGGAGGCGTCGCTGGAGGTGGGCTGCACACTCGCGGATGTCGGTTGTGGACGCGGCAAGGCGCTCGTGAAGCTGGCGCAGGCGTTCCCGCGCTCGCGCTTCGTCGGCTACGACGTGTTCGGCCCTTCTGTCGAACGGGCGCGCGCGGCCGCCGTGGCGGCTGGTGTCGCCGATCGCGTGGCGGTGTTCGAGCATGACGCGTCGACCGGCCTGCCCGAGCGGTTCGACGTGATCACGACGTTCGACGTGATCCACGACGCCGTCGCACCCCGCACGCTGCTGCGCTCGATCCGCGAGGCGCTCACGGACGACGGCACTTATCTGCTGCTCGAGATCAACGCGTCCGGCAGGGTCGAGGAGAACGCGGGGCCGCTGGGGACGATCTTCTACGGCTTCAGCATCCTCTACTGCATGACGACGTCGCTCGCGCACGGCGGCGAGGGCCTCGGGACGTGCGGTATGCATGAGCACAACGTGCGGGCGCTCTGTGCGGAAGCCGGCTTCGGCAGCGTCGATCGGCTTCCGCTCGAGAACCCGTTCAACGTCCTCTATGCGGTCAGGCCGTAGACGCTGCGGTGCCCGGGCGGAGCAGACGCTCGTGCAACGCCTGCACGTCCGGGCCGGGCGCCATGCCGAGCTCGTCGCGCAGCAGCCGACGCAGTTCGTCGTACACGCGCATCGCCTCGGCAACGTTGCCCTGCGCCTCGAGCGCCCGCATCAGCAAGACGTAGCCGCTCTCCCGGAACGGTTCCAGCGCGACCAGCTTGCGTCCGTGCAGCTCCGCGTAGCGCAATTCGGTGCCGCCGAGCGCGAGGCACGCCTCGGCGGACGCTGCCAGCGCACGCGCCTGCACACCCGCGAGCGACCGGCGCAACTCGTCCAGCCAGGGCGCGTCGTAGCCGGGGAGGATGTCGCGCTCGGCGATGTAAAGCGCGACGTGCGCCTTCGCATAGGCCTCTTCCCATCGCTGCGCGGCGACCGCGGACTCGGCGATGTGGATGGCGTTTGCGGCGATGTCGACGTCGACCCGCGCGCCCGTCGGCAGCGCGAGCTGCAGCGCCGTGCGGCCGACGATCCCGTCTGCACCGAGCGCGCGCCGAAGCTTCGAGAGGAGGGCGCGCAGCGCGACGTCCGGCGCCGACGGCGCGCCCGCTGGCCAGATGGCCTCGACGAGTTCATCCCGCGTCACCGCGCGGTGGCGGCTGAGGACGAGGTAGACGAACAGCAGCACTCCTTGCCCCGGCGGCAGTGCCTCCCCCACGCGGCGCCCCTGCAGCTCGACCGCCAAGTGGCCGCACAGTTGAACGGCAGTCCGCTGCTCTTGAACGGCAGTCCGCTGCTCTGGCACGGTGGCCTCACGGTACTTCCAACAGGCCTGCGTGACAATTCGGTCGAAAGGAGTGAGCGATGGCCAAGGTGATCAACTGCGATTGCGGGGCCGTGATCAGCGGTGAGACGGACGACGAGCTGGTCGCCGCCGCCGAGCGCCACGTCCGCGAGGCGCATCCCGACCTCGCCGGGAAGATCTCCCGCGAGGACTTCCTCGACATGGCGGAGGAGGTCTAGCCGCCGCCCGGCAGAATCGATCCACCGGCCGCAAGCGAAAGGCTGAGGCGTTCTGTGAAGAACGGGAGCGGCGGGACTCGAACCCGCGACCTCCGGCGTGACAGGCCGGCGCCGCCTCGACCGGCACAGCCGGCTGCCACCCTGAATCACCGGCTACAGCAGGCATTTCGTGTCAGTCCGAACCGGCTGTGACCGGCTACAACCCGGTAGAGCGTGTGTAGTACGCGTGTAGTCGGGCTGGTGTCGGATCGGGCAACGGAGCTATGTCGAGCCGGCGATGGCGGCCTCCCCGACGCCTCGATCATGCCGACCGTCCCGGCGGCGTCTGCTGCGGCCTTGAGAGCCACCGCGCCGGCGCTTCTTGCGCGCAGCGTCACCCGCAGCTCTGACCTTTCCGAGGACGCGCGGTCGCGGTACTCAGCGTCGACGGCGTCGCCTTGGCCGAAGCTCGCGCTCGATCTCGTTCAGCCAGTCGAGGTGTGCCTGGAGCAGCCGGCGGGCGAGCCGGTGGTTGAGCAGGAGGTACTTCTTGCGGTGCGGGAGCGTCTCGGCCATCGCTTCGGCGACGTCGAGCCGCGCGGCGAGGTCGGCGATGTCGTGGCGCATCGTCTGCAGGCTGTCGCGGACGGGCGCTTCGCCGACGAGGTCGGCGGCGAGCAGGCGGACGATCGCGTGCGTCTCGAAGCGCGGGAAGCGGACCGGCTGCCGCGACCACTCGCGTAAGGCGTCGCAGGCCTTCTCGGTGAGCGTGTAGTGCGTGCGCTCCCGCGTTCGGCCCGGCCCCTTGTGCGCGTCGAGGTAGCCGAGCCTGGCCAACCGCTTCGTCTCGGCGTAGTACTGGCTCTCGGCGCCAGACTGGTAGACGCGGCCCTGCCTGACCATCCGCACGAGGTCGTGTGCGCCGGCGCCGCCCGGGCCGACGAGGACGAGGATCACGTACGAGAGCGGGCTGAGGGTCTCCGACATAACTCTGAATCGGAGTTATAAACTCCGATTCAGAGTCTAGACGATGAGGTGGACATGACCACGATGACGGGGGCAGGGCGGCGCCTGCAGGGGGTGATCCTGCCCTCCGATCCAGGCTACGAGGCCGCGCGGCGGGTCTGGAACGGGAGCATCGACCGGCGGCCGGCGCTGATCGTCCGCTGCCGCGACGCGGAAGAGGTGGCCGGCGCGCTCGCCTATGCGCGCAAGCAGGAGCTGCTCGTGGCCGTGCGCGGCGGCGGCCATAGCATCCCCGGCCACTCGGTCTGCGACGACGGGATCGTGATCGACCTGTCGCCGATGAAGGCGGTCGAGGCCGATCTCGATCGCAGCACCGCCCGTGCCCAGGCGGGCGTCACCTGGGGCGAGTTCGACCGGGCGACGCAGGAGCTGGGTCTCGCCACCACCGGCGGCCAGGTCTCCACGACCGGGATCGCCGGCCTGACGCTCGGCGGCGGCGTCGGCTGGCTCATGCGCAAGCACGGGCTCGCCTGCGACAACCTGCTCTCGGTCGAGCTGGTCACGGCCGACGGCGAGCGGGTCACGGCCAGCGAGCACGAGAACCCGGACCTCTTCTGGGGCCTGCGCGGCGGCGGCGGCAACTTCGGCATCGCCACCTCCTTCGAGTACCAGCTCAACCCGCTCGGGCCGGTGCTCGCCGGCTTCGCCGTCCATCGGGCCGCGCGGGCCGTAGAGGTGCTGCGGCAGGTCCGCGACCACCTGGCCGAGGCACCCGACGAGCTGACCACCTTTCTCGTCCTCTTCCACGCCCCGCCGGAACCGCCGTTCCCCGCCGACCTGCAGGGGAAGCTCGTGCTCGCGGTCGCGCCCTGCTACGCCGGCCCGCTCGAGCAAGGAGAGCAGGTAGTCGCACCGCTCCGGGCGCTCGGGCCGCCCGGGCTCGACCTCCTCCAGCCGATGCCCTACACGGCGCTGCAGACGATGCTCGACGCGAGCGTCCCGCCCGGGCTGCAGCACTACGAGAAGTCGGACTTCCTCGGGGAGCTGAGCGACGCCGCGATCGACACCATCGTCGCGCACTCGCTCGAGATGACCTCGCCGCTTTCCCAGGTGATCGTCGCGCAGATGGGAGGAGCCGTCCGCCGCGTCGACATGGAGGAGACCGCCTTCAGCCACCGCGACGCCGGCTTCTTCTACATCGTCGCCCCCTTCTGGACGGAGCCGGCGGAGGCGGACGTGCACGTCGCCTGGACGCGGAACTTTTGGGAGGCGATGCGTCCCTTCGCGCGCGGCGTCTACGTCAACTTCCTCGGCGACGAGGGCGAGGAGCGGGTGCGCGCCGCCTACGGCGAGGCGACCTACGAGCGGCTGGTCGCGCTCAAGAACCGCTTCGACCCGACGAACGTCTTCCGGCTCAACCAGAACATCCCACCCAGCAACGCGTGACGAAGCATCCGGCCCGAGGAAGGAGGTGAGCCATGAAACTCCGAGCGAAGGGGCCGCTGCCGGTGCCGAAGATTCACCGACGTGCGCAGCGAGCGGGTTCCCGTCGTCTACGAATTCGACTCCGGGGCCGAGCTTGCACGCTCGATCTCCTCGATCAACCCCTTCGCCAAGGGATTGGTCGAGTCGCAACGCGAACGGCGCGAGGAATGCCTGAGGGCGATCGCCCGCGCAGCCGAGCAGAAATGCGGAGACGAGGCCGGTCGCGTTCGCTTCCCGCCCGAGCGCAACCTCGCGATCACGGTCGTTGGTACGCGTCCCTGCGCTGGCAGACGAGCTCGCGGCTCGATCGCAGGAAGGAGGATCTCATGCGTCAGATCACAGCAGTCGGGTTCGCCGCCGCGATCGCTGCGGCGTTCGTGGGTGTCGTGCCGGCCGAACCCGGAACCCACAGCGACCTGACGGCGATCGCGGGAAAAGGAGCGGGCATCGTCGAGGTCGCACCCACCGCGCACGACGTGGCAGGCGCGGGTACGTTCGACGTTCAGGGCACCGTCAACGTGCGCAACGCGGCCCCGAACACGACGTTCACCGTCCTGCGTCGCGTCGACCTCAACCCGGACGGCGTCTGCACCGGCGCGACCTGGCTCAGGCTGCCGCCCCCGAACGCGCCCACGCTCATGACCTCGAATGGCGGCGCAGGCGCACTGCACTTCGAGATCGCCCGCGGCGCCCCGTTCCTGGACGGCGTCAGCTTCGACGTGCAGTGGCGCCTCGAGGGCAGCGAAGGCTCCGTCCTCCAGAGCGACTGCTTCACCGTCACGGTGAAGTAGCCGTGCACCGGCCGCTCGCCCGCTCGTCATCGCGGGCGAGCGGCCGATGCTTGAAGCCCGTCGGCAGGTTTGTATCGGCCAAAACGCGCGCGACAGAGTCAGCGCGGGTAGCGACCGCGTCAGCGCTCGGCGCCGAGCGTACGGGAAAGCTGCGAGCGCGCCTGGATGCCGAGCTTCCCGTAGGCGTGCGAGAGGTGCATCTCGATCGTCTTCGGCGTGACGAAGAGCGCCTGCGCGATCTCGCGGTTCGTCTGCCCGGAAGCCGCCATCTGCGCCACGCGCCGCTCGCTGGGGGTGAGCGAGTCGACGCCGGTGCGGACGAGGCGGCGGGGTCGCGCGCCCGTCGCGAGCAGTTCGGCGTGAGCGCGCTCGGCCACCGGTGCCGCCCGGCAACGCTCGGCGAGCTCGAGCCCCTCCCGGAGGAAGCCGCGCGCCTCGGCCCGCTGGTTGGCGCGGCGCCGGGCGGCCCCCAGCTCGGTAAGCGACTTCGCCCGTTCGAGCACGGCTTGCGATCCCGCGAGCACATCGGCCGACTCGCGCAGGAGGGCGAGGCCGTCGGCGCCGCCTTCGACGAGGCCGGCGGCGCGCAGCGCTGCGCCGAGCGGGCGGGGCGCCCCCCAATGGCGGGCGAGCTCGACCTCCTCCGAAACGAGGTGGCGCGCCTGGTCGAGCTCTCCCTGCTGCAGGAGCGCCAAGGCGGCGTGCGAGCGCCAGGGGGCGTAGCTCGGGTTGCGCACGCCGAGCGCCTCGAGTCGCTGGCCGACGTCGAGGAGATCGCTGAGGCCCTGTGCGGCCTCGCCGGTGGCGATCCGCAACCGGGCGCGGATGTCGAGCCCGCGCGCCGTATTGAACGTCGGCTCCGCCTCGTCTGGAATGCCGGCCTCGTCGAGAGTTCGCATGGCGTCGGCGAGCTCGCCGCGCTCTGCGAGGGCCTCGGCGAGGATGGTGACGGTGAACGAGTGGGCGTGCCCCTTGCCGGCGAGGGGCAGGGTGACGTCGAGGGCCGTCCGTGCATCGGCTTCCGCCTCGACGAGATCGCCGCGGCGGAGCAGCGCGAGGGCGCGGAGCGACGACACGAGCGCGAATGCGAGCGGCCATCTTCGGTGGCGGGCAAGCTCGAGCCATTCGGCGTAGTGGCGGAGCGCGAGGTCGAGCTCATCCAGCGTCACCAGTACTGCCACCGCGACCCCGTACGCCTGCCAGCGCTCATCGTCGAGCAGGAGGCCCCCGGCGAGCGCGCGTTCCACGAGCTCCCGGGCTTCGTGAGGCGAGTCGCCCGCGCGGGCCAGCTCCGAGGCGAGGAGCGCCAGCAGGAAGCGGCCGCCAAAGCTGTCCTCCCTGACCCGCCCGGCGAGGCCGGCCAGCCGCTCGCGAGCGAGCGGGTAGAGGCGGGTGTCGAAGCGGGCCCACTGGATCAGCTCGGCCTCGAGCCGCTGGACGAGAGCCGGATCGGACGGGTCGAGGAGCTCGATCGTCCGCCGCATGGAATCGGCGGCCTCGTACGGGCGACCCTCCGCGTAGAAGGCGCCGGCGAGTGCGAGTCCCGCCTCGCCCAGCCGGGGGCTGCCTTGCAGGAGCGCATGGGCTTCCTCGAGGTGCACGGCGGCGGCCGGCCGGCCGGAGCGCAGCTCGGCCGCACCGAGCTCGAGGAGCACGTCGCCGCGGTCCGCCGCGTCCGGCGGCTCTTTGAGAGCCCGCTCGAGATACGCCCGCGCGGCGCCGGCCGCCCCCTCGGCCATCGCGCGGCGTGCGGCCTCGCGCAGGGTGGCGACGACGGAGACGCGTGCGCTCGCCGGGACGTGGAGAAGGTGGGTCGCGACCTGCTGGGCGCCTGCACCTCGTGTCGCGAGCAGCTCCGCCGCCCGCTCGTGGGCGAGCGCTCGCTCGGGGTCGCTCGAGTCGGCGTAGACCGCGGTGCGCAGAACCGGATGGACGAATCCGAGCGGCGCGTGCGGTCGCAGGATCTCGGCCCGGCCGAGCGCTGCCGCCGCGGCGGCCGCCACGTCTACGCCGAGCCCGGCGAGCACGGAGGCGAGCGCGACCTCGCACTCGCCGAGGATCGCGACCGCCCGGGCGAGCGCCTCGGCCGCCGGCCCGAGCCGCCGGAGCCGTTGCAGCACGAACCGGGAGAGAGCGTCCGGCCGGAGCTCGCGCACGCGCGCGGCGGCGCTCGCGCTCGGCTTGATTCCCTCGGCGGCCAACTCATGCACGAGCTCGCTCAGGAGCAACGGGTTTCCGGCGCAGGCGGTGTAGACGGCGCGCAGGAACTCCGGCACGGGCTCGGTGTCGAGAGCCGTTCGCAAGAGCTGAGTGACGGCGTCGAGGCTGAGCGCAGCCGGACGCAAGACCGTGGCCAGTGGCTCCGACCCCAGGTCGGTGAGCAGTGCGGCGTCGACGGCCGGCTCGCCGCTGCGAACCGCGGCCGCGACGACGACCGGTAGTCCGTCGAGCCGACGGGTGAGGTAGGAGAGAAAGCGCAGCGAGGGCGAGTCGCACCAGTGGAGGTCGTCGACCGCGAGCAAGGCGGGGGCATGCTCGGCGAGGTTCGCGGTCAGCCAGAAGAGCCCGTGGAGGATCGCGAAGGAGGCGTCCTCGTCGGCCTGGGCCTCGCCAGCGTCGGCAACCTCGAACAGCTGCGCGGCGAGCCGGGCGGCGCCGCCGAGGAGTCGGGCTCGCTCGTCCTCGCCGGCCCGAGCAAGGCGCGGCTCGAAGAGCTGGCGCACGACGCCGTGCGAGAAGTCCCGCTCCAGCTCGCCGCCGCGGGCGCGGAAGACGTCGAAGCCGAGCGCTTCGGCGCGCTGGCGGGCGGCGGACAACAGCCGCGTCTTGCCGATCCCGGCCGGCCCCTCGAGGAGCAGAAGCGAGCCGCGCCCTTCGGGCGCCTGGGAGAGGAGGTGCTCGACGAGCTCGAGCTCTGCCTCGCGCTCCAACAGGGGAGACGGTCCGAGCCCGAGCGAAAGACTGGGGGGTTTTGCAGGGGTCGTCCCCATCGCGAACGCCGCCTCCTTCGGACGAGCATACGACACGAGCCGCTATCGCACGCCCGACCGGAGGAGGCGCGACATGAGCACCACGACGCCCACCAAAGCCACCACGACGAGCTCCGAGCTCATCTTCGAGGTGGCGACCGGCTTCATGGCCGCCAAGTACCTCTTCGTCGCGACGAACATCGGGATCTTCGAGGCCGCCGACGAGTCGGGGGCCACGCTTGACGAGCTGGCGGAACGCACCGGCGTGTCGCGTCGAACCGTGCGCATCGTCGCCGATGCCGCGGCTGTCCTCGGCTTCCTCGAGGTCGACGATGGCAGCGGCATCTATCGGAACGCGCCCGCCGCCGAGGCCTTCCTCAGCGGCCGGGGCCCGGGCGACCTCCGCTCGATCTGCCGCCTCTTCGACCGCCTCAGCTATCCCGCGTGGAGGCGTCTCGAGGAGGCGGCGCTCACCGGGGGCGGCGTCGTCCCGACGTACAGCCCCGAGGAGCAGGCGATCTACTCGCCGGGTGTCGAGGCGTTCACGCGGCCGACGGCCGCGGCGCTTGCCACCGTCTACGACTTCGCTCGCCACCGGCGCCTACTCGACGTCGGGGGCGGGACGGGCTCGTTCCTCATCCCCGCTCTCGGCGCCGCCCCCGACCTGAGCGCAACCCTGTTGGAGCTGCCCGAGGTCGTCGAGCTTGCCCGCGAGCGCCTCTCCGACGCCGGGCTGGCGAGCCGGGTGGACGTTGTTGCCGGCGACGCGTTCGGCGCCCTCCCCGCGGGCCACGACGTCGTGCTCGTCGCCAACCTGCTCCACCTGTTCGACGGCGACCGGGCCGCCGCGCTCGTCGCCCATCTGCGGGGAGCGGTCGAGGTCGGCGGTCGCCTGCTGCTCGTCGATTTCTGGACCGACGCGGGCCACCGCTCCCCCGCTACGGCTGCGCTGATGGCCGGTGAGTTCCTGGTCCACGCGGGCGGCGACGTGTTCAGCGTGGACGAGGGGCAGGGGTGGCTGGAGGCGTCGGGCTGGTCGGTGGTCGCCCACGAGCCGCTCGACAGCCCGATCTCGCTGCTGATCGCCGAAGCCAGGTAACGCTCGCAAGGAGGAGCTCGATGTCCACACTAACGACCAACGCCCCGCTGATCGCGCAGCTCCGGTCCGGGACGCCGGACGACGCCGAGGCCTGCGGCCGGATCTGCCACGCCGCAT
>Ga0070707_100007527_pt1 | contig 10114 bp, 10 predicted proteins | sample KBSK5502metaG_FD_65468 | JGI IMG/M metagenome (GOLD analysis project Ga0070707, IMG submission 65468) | Corn, switchgrass and miscanthus rhizosphere microbial communities from Kellogg Biological Station, Michigan, USA - KBS K5-50-2 metaG | ecosystem: Host-associated > Plants > Roots >... | reverse complement strand
CTTGGCGGCGAGCGCGTCATGCTGATCGAAGCTGCGCGGACCATAATAGCTATGCCAGCCGAAATAGCCGAGCAGGCTCATGCAGACGATCATGACGATCAGGTCGAATTTGCGCTTCACCATCGCCTGAAATTGCCGGCTGACGGTTAACATTGCGTTGCTTGTCAAATGGGCAGGTCGTAAATATGTAATGGGCGGAGTTGCAAAAAATGCTGTCGAGCAGCCGATTCATGGTCGCGGTTCACGCTTTGAGCGTCATTGCCCGCAGGGCTGATGGAAGCCCTGTCTGCTCGACCATCGTGGCTGAAAGCGTCAATACCAATCCCGTGGTGATTCGCCGCCTGATGCGCGATCTGGAAAAAGCCTCCCTCGTCGCCTCGGTGACCGGCCGCGCCGGTGGTTTCAAGCTCAGCCGCCATGCCGGCCGCATTACCCTCGCCGACATCTATAAAGCGGTGGAGGACGAAAGCATTTTCCGCATGCACAAGACCGATCCCAAGCACAAATGCCCGATCGGTGCGGCCGTCATCAAGGTGGTGGCGGAGCCTTTGCGCGGCGCCGAGCAGGCGCTCGAGCGCGCCCTCGCCAGCACCACTCTCGACGACATCGCAAGCCAGATCGCATAGATCACTGTGAGATTCGTTAGGCGGCGGGCCTTGCACCTCTGATCGCGAAGCGGCACAGTTTTCGGTCAACGGCCGGCGTGGGCTGTGCAATGCACAAAACTCTCCGGGCGTCCCTTCCTGTGGAGCATAGGATGAGGCCGGAAACCCGTTACGCTAAGAGTGGCGAAGTTTTGATCGCTTACCAGGTGACCGGCCACGGCGCAGACACCTTGGTCCTCGCCCCAGGTACAGTGTCCCACCTGGATATGGACTGGGACGTGCCGCTCCGCGCGGACCTTATCCAGCGTTTGAGTTCCATGTTCCGGCTGATCCGCTTCGACAAGCGGGGCACCGGATTGTCCGACCGCCCCACCGCAATGGCAACTCTCGAAGAACGCGCCGATGATATCCGCGCGGTGATGGATGCAGTCGGTGTTGATTCTACGATTATCCTCGGTGTGTCGGAAGGCGCGTCGATGGCAGCAATGTTCGCTGCAACCCATCCCGATCGCACACGCGCCCTCCTAATCTGGGGCGGGATGGCACGCTTTGTCGCCACCGAGGATCACCCGTGGGGTCTCTCACGGGAAGAGTCTGATCGCCTGATCCAAGACGTACAGGATAACTGGCCGTCGGAATGGTATCTCCGTGGCCCGGGTGCGGGCCTTGGCCCAGATGCCGACAATGCGCTCGTCCAGTTTTTTATTCGGTATGGCCGGGCTGCCGCAAGTCCATCGGCCGCCGCCGCGTATGAGCGAATGAATTCGGAGATCGACATTCGCCCAATTCTGGGTACGATCAAAGTTCCGACCCTCGTCATGAATCGAACGGGCGATCCGGTTGTTGCGTGCGATGGTGCGCGCGATATGGCGAGGCGCATTTCCGGAGCGCACTTCGTTGAGTTTCCCGGCAACACGCACTCGATAATGGCGATAGCACCGGAGAAGGTTCTGGCGGAAATCCAAGCCTTTGTGACCGGCGCCCGCCCGGCCCTAGTGGACGATCGCATGCTGGCGACGGTCCTTTTCGTCGATGTTGCCAACTCGACACAAACCTTGAGCGCGCTCGGGGATCACGCCTGGAAGACCAGGCTGGAGGATTATTATCGGATCGTGCGCGACGCACTCGCCCGTTATCGCGGCCGCGAAGCCAACACTGCTGGTGACGGTTTCATGGCCAGCTTCGATGGCCCGAGTCGAGCGATCCGATGTGCACTTTCGATCGCCTCTGCCGTCGAGCCTCTAGGCCTTGCAGTGCGTGCCGGCCTACACACCGGCGAAGTGGAGCTGATGGGCGACAACATCGGTGGGATTGCGATCCACATTGCTGCCCGAATAAATGCCGAAGCCGCGGCCGGCGAAGTGGTCGTCTCAGGCACCACCAAGGACTTGGTCGCAGGGTCCGAAATTGTGTTTCAATCTCGCGGCAGCAAGCAGCTAAAGGGCGTCCCCGGCGAATGGATGCTCTTCACTGCAACCGCATAGGGCGCTCCAGTATGTCGAACAGGCGCTCGAACGCGCCTTTGTCAGCACCACGCTCGATGACATCGCGAGCCAGATCGCCTGAACCGACGGCTCATTCGTCGGGGCTCTTTGCCGGCAGATAGATGACAATGCGAAGGTCGGGCAGAACTTCGGGCACCAGGGTCGAATGCTGAAAGGCAAGGGTGCCATGCCGCCGTGTCCGGTAGACATATACACCCTCGCCAATGTCGGTCACTTCATGGTCCGCCCACATCCGCGCAAAATCAGCGCTGCATTTCACCATATCCTGCACCAGGGATGAGAAGGCCGCGTCCGTGGCGGCCTGGCCATAGCTCAGGCGAAACTTCGCCACCAGGCTGCGGGCATCCTGCTCCCAGTTGACCATCGCCCGGCGATGGTAAGGGCGCGAGAACATGAGCCGGATAAGGTTGCGTTCCTTTTCCGGCATGGACGCAAAGTCGCCGAACATTCGGGTGTTGGCGCCGTTCCAGGCCAAGACATCGAAGCGGCTATTGCGGGCATAAGCGGGGCAATCAATCGCATCGAGGATCGCCTGAACCTTCTTCAGCGCTTCCGGCGGAGAAGGTTGTGGCCCCATAGGAGGCGCTCGGTGCTGCGCCAGCGTAAACAGATGGGCGCGTTCCGCCTCGCTCAGCCGCAAGGCACGGGCAAGATTCTCGAGAAAGGGCGTCGAGACCTGAATCTGGCGCCCTTGTTCGAGCCACGTGTACCAGGTGAGCCCGACGCCGGCGAGAACGGCCACCTCCTCGCGCCGCAGGCCAGCAATGCGCCTGCCATTGCCGGCCGGCAATCCAACATCGCCCGGTGACAGCCGCGCGCGCCGCGTCTTCAGGAATTGCGACAGTTCCTGGCGGGAAACCTGATCAGCCATCGGCCCTCCGGCCTCATCCTGTTTCTGCCAGTGCTAGCACAATTTCTCCACTTCCCGCCGCGCTCAGTCCCGATAAGGGTTTCACGCCGCTCGGAGAGGTCAAAAGGCAGAAAAACATGCTGGTCATGATAGTCCTGTGGACGGCTTTCTTCGTCATAAATTTCAATATCGCCATGATGATCCCGCTCCTGCCCTTTATAGAGCGCGATATCGGCCTTTCGCCGTCAGAGGCGGGAATGATATTGGCCGCCTTTCCCCTCGTCGCCCTGGTCAGCAATCTTGCGCTGGGGCCCCTCATCGACCGTTTTGGCCGCAAGCGATTCATCATCGCGGGGGCGGCGGCCTGTGGAGGACTCCTGCTCCTGACGGCCGCCGCGCGTAGCGCCATGCCGATCGCGCTTGGCCGGGCGGCGACAGGAATGTTCATGCCGATGATCGGCGCTTCGATCTTTGCCGCCATCGCCGACTATTTCCCCTCCTCGGAGCGTACCCGCGCCGCCGGCTATATAACCTCGGCAGCTCCGGTGGCGTTCCTGCTCTCGATATCGATGGGTGTCCTGCTGGGCGGGCTCGTCACCTGGCAACTCTCGCTGATCGTGCTCGCGGCGATCTGCCTGATATTGGCGGCACTGGCATCTGCACTGCCTCCGACAGATCCGAAGGCACTGTCGCGTGCGCCCATCTCGGGAAAGACCTATCGCCAGAGCCTGCTGTCGCTTTCGCTCAATGCCGGCACCAGGCTCCTGCTGCTTTCCTATTTCTGCTGGTCGATCGGGATGTATATCTTCCTTGGGCCTTATCCGAGCTGGCTGGTGCAGCATGGACTCGCCGCCGACGGTGCTGGAACGATCGGCATCGTGCTCTTCCTGGGAGAAATCGGTGGCCTCATGGGTGCACTACTGTGTGGATGGTTGACGAAATTCTTCCGACATCCCCTGACCCTGTGCGCCGCCGCATCGCTTGCGATAACCATTGTCGTGCTGGCAGTTCCGTTCGGAGCGGAGATTCCGATTTTCCAAACCCTTGCCTATGGGCTCTTTGCGTTCGGCCGCGACCTGATGCTGGCCCTTATCCTGGGCGGCGCGATGCCTCTCGTTCCTGCCCGGCAGCGGGGCAGTTTGAATGCGACGCTCAACGCCGTCTACCAGACAGGTGCGACCATGGGCGGACTGGCGAGCGCATGGCTCTATGCATTTCGCGCCGATTTCACCGCCAATGCCGTCGTCTCATCCGCCGTGTTTGCGGCCTCGGCAATCATGCTGTGGAACATTACGCGAGTCAGGGAAGACTTGCCGCGTTCGGCATACGAAAATACTTGAAACGCCGGATCAGGCACCGTTCTTGTGGTCGTGCAGGAAGCGGGCAATCTGCTGCTTGAGCTGGAACTGACGAGCGGGATCGCTCATCGATGTCGCATCCGCGAAGATCGACCGCTGGATGTCGGTCGGAAAATCATTCCACTGCATGATCACCGCCGCGCCGAGACATTTCAGGATGCGCTCTTCGTCCTTGCCCAGTGCCGTGTCCGGCACCGGCGGCGTGCCCGTGGCCCCGCCCTCATTGTCCCAGCGGCCAAGAGCCTTGGTCAGGTCGTAGAAATTCCTCGCCGCAGGTTTGGCTTCGGCCATGCCGTCATTTTAGCGTGAATACCGGCCCAATCCAAGTAAAGCGGACGAAATCCGATCATCCTCGCCGATTTCGCTTGCCGTTCGTGTCTCAGGGCACCATGTAGGGAAGTATGTTGGCACTCTCGTCCTTCAACTGCCAGCACAACTTTTCACAATACATGTTGCGTGCAAGCGCACCCTGACCGTGAAAGCTTGGCTTTCCCGGAAGCCTATTCATTTCAAGGAGTAACTCATGAAGTTTCGCCCTCTCCACGACCGCGTCGTCATCCGCCGGATCAAGGAAGACACCAAAAGCAAAGGCGGCATCATTATCCCCGAAAATGCCCGCGAGAAGCCAATGCAGGGCGAAGTGATCGCCGTCGGTCCCGGCCGGAGGGACGAAGCTGGCAAACTTATTCCGATCGATGTGAAGGCTGGCGAGACCATCTTGTTCGGCAAGTGGTCGGGAACCGAGGTCAAGATCGACGGTGAGGAACTCCTGATCATGCAGGAAAGCGACATCATGGGCGTGATCGTCACACCAGCGCTTGCCAAAGCTGCCTGATCCATAATTTCATTCAAAGAGGAAACAACCATGGCTGCCAAAGACGTCAGATTCTCAGCCGATGCCCGCGAGCGCATGCTGCGCGGTGTCGACATTCTCGCCAATGCCGTCAAGATTACCCTTGGCCCCAAGGGCCGCAATGTCGTGATCGACAAGTCCTACGGCGCACCGCGAACCACCAAGGACGGTGTAACCGTCGCCAAGGAGATCGAACTTGAAGACAAGTTCGAGAATATGGGCGCCCAGATGCTGCGTGAAGTCGCGTCCAAGACGAGCGACATGGCCGGAGACGGCACCACGACCGCAACCGTCCTGGCCCAGGCCATCGTTCGCGAAGGCGCAAAGGCGGTCGCCGCCGGTATGAATCCGATGGACCTCAAGCGCGGCGTCGAAATGGCCGTGACGGCCGCCGTCGCAGACCTGAAGAAACGATCGAAAAAGATAAAGTCGTCCGATGAGATCTCGCAAGTCGGCACCATCTCCGCCAATGGCGAGACCGAGATCGGTCAGATGATCGCCAAGGCGATGGCAAAGGTCGGCAATGAAGGTGTCATTACCGTCGAAGAAGCCAAGGGCATGGACACCGAGCTCGACATCGTCGAGGGCATGCAGTTCGATCGCGGCTATCTCTCGCCCTATTTCATCACCAATGTCGACAAGATGTCCGTCGAATTCGAAGATCCCTATATTCTTCTCCACGAAAAGAAGCTTGCCAGCCTGCAGGCGCTCCTTCCGATCCTGGAAGCGGTGGTCCAATCCACCCGCCCGCTTCTCATCATCTCCGAGGATGTCGAGGGTGAAGCCCTGGCAACATTGGTGGTCAACAAACTGCGCGGCGGGCTCAAGGTCGCAGCCGTCAAGGCTCCGGGCTTCGGCGATCGCCGCAAGGCCATGCTTGAAGACATTGCCACCCTCACCGGCGGCCAGCTGATCTCCGAGGATCTCGGCATCAAGCTCGAGAATGTGACGCTCGATATGCTCGGCCGGGCGAAGCGCGTAAACATCGACAAGGAAAACACGACCATCATCGACGGCAGCGGTGACAAGGCGGGCATTCAGTCCCGCATCGGCCAGATCAAGTCGCAGATCGAAGACACCACCTCCGATTATGACCGCGAGAAATTGCAGGAGCGCCTCGCCAAGCTCGCCGGCGGCGTCGCCGTCATCAAGGTTGGCGGTTCGACCGAAGTCGAAGTCAAGGAACGCAAGGACCGGGTCGATGACGCGCTCAATGCGACGCGTGCGGCCGTCGAGGAAGGCATCGTGCCGGGCGGTGGCGTAGCGCTGCTGCGGGCAAAGAAGGTCGTCGAGGCCCTGACCTCAACCAATGCCGACATTACCGCCGGCATCAAGATCGTCGCGAGAGCCCTCGAAGCGCCGCTTCGCCAGATCGCCGAGAATTCGGGCGTCGAAGGCTCGGTCGTTGCCGGAAAGGTGCTGGAGAAATCGGGAAACTTCGGCTTCGATGCGCAGAACGAAGCCTATGTCGACATGGTCGCGGCGGGCATCATCGATCCCACCAAGGTCGTGCGCGTGGCTCTCCAGGATGCCGCCTCCATCGCGGCACTGCTGATCACCACCGAAGCCATGATCGCCGAGCGGCCCAAGACCAGCGCTCCCGCGATGCCAGGCGGGGGTGGAATGGGCGGCGGCATGGGAGGAATGGATTTCTGACGGCGGACTGCCTCGCTACAAACCAACCTAGTCAAGGGCGCTCGCAGGAGCGCCCTTTATCCTACAGAGCACGCTCAAATCGCGCGTGCTCGTATCGGCAAAAATCGCTATCCTGACCGCGTGACAACTCGGCACTCACATTCCCATTTGTGGCCCGGCGTCCCCCTGGCGCTCGCCTCCGCCGTCCTGTTCGGTGCGACACCGCCCTTGTCGAAACTGCTGCTCGATGCCATCCACCCCTTCATGCTGGCCGGTCTCCTTTATCTCGGCGCCGGGATCGGGCTCGCCATCTATCGTCTATTGTCCGGCGGTGCGAAAACGGACGAGGCACGGCTGAGCCGCACGGAGGTCCCATGGCTCGCGCTGGCGATCATCCTGGGTGGTGTCGCCGGACCCGTGCTGCTCATGACCGGCCTTGCCCTTGGCAAGGCTTCCGACAGCGCCCTGCTGCTCAATCTCGAAGGCCTCGCCACCATGGCGATCGCCTGGCTCGTCTATCGCGAGAATGTCGACCGGCGCCTGCTGTTCGGTGCCGCGGCGATCCTTGCCGGCGCTGCTTTGCTGTCGTGGGAGGGTCAGGGCGTCGCCTTGAATACCGGCGCGCTGCTCATCATCGGCGCCTGCGTGGCCTGGGGACTCGACAATAATTTCACCCGCAAGATCTCGGCGGCCGATCCCGTCATCATCGCCATGCTGAAAGGCCTGGTTGCCGGAGCCGTCAATATCGGGCTGGCCGTCATCGTCGGGGCCTCATTCCCTGCCCTGCCGGTCGCTGCCGCCGCGGCGGCTGTTGGCTTCTTCGCCATCGGCGTCAGCCTGGTGATGTTCATCCTGGCGCTGCGCCATCTCGGCACGGCGCGGACGGGCGCCTATTATTCACTGGCACCTTTCATCGGCGCAGCGCTTGCGGTTGCGATGCTGGGCGAACCGCTGACGCTCAAGCTGCTGGCGGCAGCGGCCCTGATGGGCACCGGCCTATGGCTGCATCTGAGCGAGCGCCACGCGCATTGGCATGAACATGACGTGCTCGAACATGACCATAGCCATATGCATGATGAACATCACCAGCATCATCATGACGGACCGGTCAGCGAGCCACATAGCCATCCGCACCGCCACGCGCCGATGCGGCACAAGCACCCGCACTATCCCGACCTGCATCACCGCCACGGCCACGGCTGATCATCCGTTTGAGTTCCCGGTCTGTAACGCCCGTAACCGCTCGAACCAGCCGGCCAGGCCGCGCGGCCAGACTATGACGAATAGGGTCACCAGAAGCCCGAGGCCGATATTCCGATAGTCAGAAAATTCCTTCATGCCTTCATCGGCCAGCATCAGGAGTGCTGCGCCCAGAAGCGGCCCCCAGATGGAGCCCATGCCACCCACAACGATCATGGCGATCAGGAACAAGAGCAGCGAGAAGGAGAAGACCGTGGGACCGATCACCCGGAAATGCACGGCGTAGAAGCCGCCGGCAATACCGGTGAAGAAGGCCGAGACACCAAAGATCCACAGCTGGTATTTGAAGCGGCTGATGCCGCGCGACAGAGCGTAGCCCGGACTGTCGCGCAGCGCCTTGAAAGCGAGGCCCAGGGGACCGCGGATTACGATAATCGAGAAGGTGAGCGCCACAGCGAGCAGCGCCAGCGCCACATAATAATGCGCGACATACCATTTTGACGGGAACAGCGCGCGAAGTCCCAGATCGCCGAACTGGCCGATGCCGCGCACCCCGCCAAAAAGCGGCAGGCAGCCTGAGACATTGGTGAAGCACGCGGTATCGTTGACGATAAGCACATACATCACCTGCGCGATGGCGAGGGTCAGCAGAGCGACATAGGGGCCGCGCAATCTGAGACAGGCCAGGCCGATCACCATGCTGGCGACAACCGTTACGAGACCGCCCAAGGGAATGGCGATAAGCATCGGCACTTGGAGATAGAAGCCCAGCATGGCGGTGGCATAGGCGCCGGTGGCGAACAGCGCCATTTGCGCCAGCGAAAAGATGCCGCCTACCCCCAGCACGAGATTCCACTGAATGACGACGATGGCCCAGACGAAGAACACCGTCGCCTGGGTGAGGATATAGCGGCCGCCAAAGACGACGGGCACCAGGAGCGCCACCAGCAGGCAGATGAGGCCGATGATCATATCGCGGCGGATCAGGGTCACAGGCGCACCACCTGCTGGCGGCCGAACAGGCCATAGGGGCGCCAGATGAGCACCAGGATGACGATCAGCAGCAATGTCGCGAAACTCCAGCGTACGCCCAAGACATATTGGGTCGCCGCTTCCAGCAGTCCGAGCACGATGGCCGCAACAACCGCGCCATAGACATTACCGAGGCCGGCCACGACGCATACGATGAAGGCCTTCAGCATCGGATCGCCGCCCATTACCGGCGTCAGAGTGGCGATCGATGAGATCATCACGCCCGACACGGCGGCGAGCGCTCCCGACAACGCCAGCACCTGGGCATAGACCTGCCCGACGCGCACCCCCATCAATTGGGCGGCCTCGCGGTGCATCGATGTGGCGCGAATGGCGCGGCCGGTACGCGTCTTCTGCAAAAGGAAAGCGACAGCCGCCATGAGGATGAGCGCGGTGACGAGGATCAGGATGTTCTGAACCGGAATATGGACATTGCCAATAATTACCTGTCCCGAAATGCCGAGCGGCTGCGGTATCGGATAGGGCCCGAAACTCTTCAGCATCAGATTCTCGATGATGGCGCCGATGCCGATGGTGGCAATGAAGATGTTGGTCTCGAAATTCTCGGCCCGGAGCAGCGGCAAGGTCGCAAAGACATAGATGACGAGGCCGGCGAAGGCGCAGACCAGGGCCGCGGCGATGAGCGCCAAAGCCGGATGCAGGCCCAGATGAGTGATGGTCGCGTAACAGATATAGCCGCCCAAAGTGAGGAGCGCACCATGCGCCATGTTCAGCATGTTGAGCGAGCCATAGACCAGCGACAGGCCAATGGTCGCCACCGCATACATGGCGCCCAATGTCAGGCCGGAGGCGATGATCTGGATCAGGACGTCCATGTCAGGCTCCGAGATAGGTTTCGATGATTTCGGGCCGCGCCATCAGTTCGCTGCCCTTGCCAACCCAGGCGAAGCGGCCATTGTCGAGAAGATGAATCCGGTCGGCTTCATCCATGATGCGCTGTGCATTCTCCTCGACGATGAGGATCGTCAGGCCGGCGCGGCGCAAATCGAAGATGACTTCGTAGATCTGGTCGATGACGATGGGCGCCAGCCCCAGCGACGGCTCGTCCAGCATCA
>Ga0070707_100007522_pt1 | contig 10117 bp, 9 predicted proteins | sample KBSK5502metaG_FD_65468 | JGI IMG/M metagenome (GOLD analysis project Ga0070707, IMG submission 65468) | Corn, switchgrass and miscanthus rhizosphere microbial communities from Kellogg Biological Station, Michigan, USA - KBS K5-50-2 metaG | ecosystem: Host-associated > Plants > Roots >... | reverse complement strand
CGAGGTGCTGCTCGACCAGCCGGAAGAGCGGGGACTCCCGCGCCCGACGCGGCCGGTACACCCGCGCACAGATCTCCACGCCATCCCAACTGCCGGCGGGAGAGACCGGCGCGAACCAACGAACACGTGCCCCGTGTACGGCCGGGAGAAGAGCTTGGGACCGGCCGGCGTCAACACGGGTCCGCACGAGCGCCGCTCCGTCAAGGTCAGCGGACCGGCGACCCTGGCGGTGATCCGGTTGGGCGAACCGACCGCCAAGCCGTCTTACTCGCGCGGGCCACGGGTCAGGCAGGAGCGGTCGCAAGGGTAGAGGGCGGGGGAATCACACCCCGCCGCTGACCCGGCCAGCCGCTCATGAGGCGGCCTCCACCCGACGGGTTTCGCCCTCTCGCGTACCCCCCGCCGCGCCTATCAGCGGGCTCGGACGGCGCGGCCGCACCAAGGCCAGGAGAAACCCCACGCCAACAAAGCTGAAGAGAGAGGCGAGCCGCGAAACGTGGGCCCACCGACCCGCTGAGGGGCTCGCAGGCGTGAAAGCCGACCGACTTGAACTCCTCGGCCGCGTGCTGCTCCTTCGACCGGCGCGCGTAGACGGCTGCGTGAATCTCGCTCGCAGGCGCGAAAGCCGCCCGGCAAGGATCGCCCGCTCGCACCACGAGCGCGAGAGCGGCGGCCAGGGAGCAGGCGAGGGCGCCAGCGGCGAGGAGCACTGGCCGAGAGAGACTACTTCTCTACCGCAGGGTGCGGCCGCGCCTAGGCGGGGACGTCCGCTTGAGGCCGTACTTGCGCTTCAGCTCCTCGAGGGAGATGCCACCGGCGGCCTTGTACCCAGCCCACGAGCGGTTGATCAAGTCAATGAAAGCAGGCCCGCCTCAGCTTCACGTATGCGAAGGAGCAGTACGAGGCGGGGCAGAAGCAGCTGCAGCTAGGGCTGATCGACTCATTCCGACTGCTACAGATGGAGGAAGAGGTCGCGAACGCGGAGCTGGTGCTCGAGCAGACCCGGTACGAACTGGCGCTCGCCCTGTCGAGCTTCGACCTGGCAATGGGCATCACCGAGGAGAGATACCTCGCCGCCGGCCCGAACAACCACCGGGGGTTCGAATCCCCCCCTCTCCGCCAAGTCATTCTACCGACCGTCGTTAGCGGTCACCTAGGATAGAACATATCGCTGTCCTTCTGGCCGCTCTTCCAGGCTGATCCACAGCTGATGACACGCTGATGACACGCCAACCCGACCGTTTGGCGAACCCCCGATGCCATCCAGGGGGAATTAGACGGCGGGGGTCGTCGGTCGTAAGCGCGGCGACCGCAGATCTGACCGCTCAAGAGCGCCAGAGTACTCGGGAGCGCCCGCTCCGAGCCTAATTGTCAGTGTCGAAGGAACACGTCACCGCCCGAAGGATCGGAGCGTTAGGCGCGTCGCGCGCCAGTCTCACTCTCGGCCTCGAGCGCGGGAGACGACAGTAGCGACGTCCCAGAGAACTATCGCCGTTCCCACCTTCGCGTCCTTGTAGCTCGCAAGCGTAGAGCCGTCCGGACTGAATGCAATCGTGTCGCCGTCGAAACCGGGCACGATCACCGGTTTATCAAGCACCTGCCGGCTCGACAGGTCCCACAGGGCGAGGTGATCCTCTTGCTGGAGTGCGAGCGTCTTGCCGTCGGGGCTGACGCCGCGACTCCTCCACAAATGGTCGAATCGTCTCAGGAGCTCCGGGGGCCGGCTGACGACGTCCCAGAGCTCGAGAAAGCTGCCGGCACCGACTACCAGGATCTCGCCATTCGCACTGAACCTCGGCTTTCCTACGCCTTCGCGGAAACCCTTCTTGCCGCCGATCAGGAGGCGATCTTCAATGGCACGTCCGGACGAGGGGTCCCAAAGCATGACGGTATGGTCATTGCCTTGTGAGGCCATAATCTTGCTGTCTGGGCTGAACTCCACGGTCGCGGCGGTGCGGTGTGTATCGAGAGGTGGAGCGACCGGTCTCCGTTTGGCCAAATCCCACAGCAGGATCTGTCCGGAGTCTGACTCATGTCCGTCGTTGCTCAGCCAAGCGAGAATTCGGCCATCAGGGCCAAACGCGACGTCGCTCTCCGCACCCCAGAAGAACTTGCTGGTTCCCCCGCCGCTGCGTTCCAGGAGACCGGCCACCTCCCCCTTCGCCACATCCCACAAGATCACTTTGTTCCAAAGGACCACGGCCAGGAAGCTGCCATCCGGGCTGAAGACCAGACGCACTTCCCGTCCCTTCAGGGAGTCTGGAACCTTCAGCGGCGATCCGGTCGCCTCTCCTTTGGCGGGGTCCCATAGGGTGACCCCGTCTTTGATGGGCACGGCAGCGAGCCGGCCGTCTGGGCTGAACCGGATGCCGCCCTGCAGGTCTCGCAGTGGCGACGGGATGCCGAGCTCCACACCTTGCAGTGGCGGCCCCGTCGGCCCCCGCTTAGCGATGCTCCAGAAGACGAATCCATCTCTGGTCTCCAAGAGGAGAACTTCGCTGTCCGGGCTGAAGCCGATGACGGACCGGGGGGCGATGCCCTTCAAGAGTCGCCCCCCCGCACCGACCGGGCGACCAATGACCTGCCTGGTGACCACGTCCCAGACGACGACCTTGTCTTGGAACCACCAGGCCAGGCTCCTTCCATCCGGACTGAATAGAAGCTGGCCTCGGGTATCACCATGCCATGCACCCGTCGTCACCTCATGCCCCAATTCGAGGGGAGGCCCCGCAGGTTCGGCAGTAGCGACATCCCACAGCTTGACCGCGCCCTCGGTCCCGACCGTGGCGATCAACTTGCCATCCGGGCTGAACGCTGGCCGGCTGACCCGCCCTTGCAGCGCGAGGCTTCGGCTGTGAGCCTGAGACGTCGAGGCAGGATTCTCGGCACCGAGGGCACCAACCAATAACAAGAATCCTGGGGTCAGCAACGCCGTCCGCCGGAATTCTCCAAACATCGTTGCCTCCGATCTCCGCGCCGCGGGATTCGATGCTACGCCGCTCTACGACATGCGTAAAGATTGGATCACGCAATAGTGTTACGACCGATAACCGATAGGACGTTGAATCCGCGGCCTTGGTCGCGGAAGTCAGCCGTGAGAGGCTTTGGACCCCTCCAATGGCCGCACCGTCGCATCGCTAACTTGTTGAAGGGTTGGTGGCCTGGGACGGAGTTGAACCGCCGACACGCGGATTTTCAGTCCGCTGCTCTACCAACTGAGCTACCAGGCCCGTGGCAAACCCCAATTCAACCACGAGGCCCGAAGGGCCGTCAACGCTGCGGGTCGCTCTCGGGTCCGGCGCGGTTCGGGTGCACGCTCTCGACGCGCGACTGGATGCGGGCGAGATCGGCGGCGGGGATGTCGACGAACTTGAGCCCGCAGCCCGGAGGAAACCGCGGCGCGTTGGCGCCGCAACCGCTGAAGCACGAGGGCGGATTGCACCAGACGACCCGCACCTCGGCGAGCAGCGGCCGCGGGTCTCCGGGGAGCCACAGACGGACGCGGAGCGAAGTGTCGACCTCGGGGATGTCGGTCTGCAGGACGAGGTAGAGCCCGGCCACGCTGAGGTTCCAGATGATCCCTTCGCGCGTGCCGTCCGTGCCCGAGACCTCGAACTCGCAGCGCTCTCCGCACGCGATCCGCTCGGCTCCCATGAGGGTCGGCGTGATGGGCACCGGCTTGGGCGGCTGCTTGAAGCCCGGCACGCTTAGACAGTACACGCTAATCGAATAGCGGGGAAGATGCCTGGCTCACACCGGTCTTTCGCGCTGGCCGGGTCTACCGCATATACTGCTAACGGGCCGGCTGGCCCGAGGAGGACACGAGAGCGATGCCTGCACCGCCGCCGGGGAAGCTGCCGAAGGACTACGACAAGCTGCCGGTGCCGCAGCCGCAGGCGACCAGCGTTCGCAAGCGCGACCCGAAGCTGCTCGCCGTCATCGATCCCGTCAAGTGCTTCGGCCGCGGATGCGAGTACTGCATCGCCGTGTGCCCCGTGCCCGACTGCATCACGCTCGTGCCGGATCCGCAGGCCTCGACGCTGCACGTCTGCTCGGTCAACTACGACACCTGCATCGGCTGCATGGCGTGCGAGAAGTGGTGCCCGGACGACTACGACGCGATCCGGATGCTGCCCTTCGCGCAGGTGATCAAGGACCGCGAGGCGTACGAGACGGCGACCTTCAGCGTCGACATCCCCTACGAATAGCCACCGCGCCTAGGGCGAGCCGCTCACCCGCCCGCAGCTCCACAGTCCCGGCCGGCGTCATCACTTCGTCGCCGGATCGAGAACGCTACGCCTTCTTCTTCTCCGGCATCTGCACCACGTCGGCCTTCTCCTGCTTGGGCTCCACGCGGTGCTCTATAGCCGGCAGCCCCATGCCCTTGCGCAGGCGGGAGTCGACCTCGGCGCGGATGTCGTGGTTGTCCTTGAGGAACTGGCGAGCGTTCTCCCGTCCCTGGCCCATGCGCTCGCCGTCGAAGGTGTACCACGCCCCCGACTTCTCGATGACCTTGTGGTCGACGCCGAGGTCGAGCAGGTCGCCCTCCTTGCTGATGCCCTCCCCGTACAGGATGTCGAACTCCGCTTCCCGGAACGGGGCGGCGACCTTGTTCTTCACGACCTTGACCTTGGCCCGGCTGCCGATGACGACGTCGCCCTCCTTCAGAGAGGCGATACGGCGGATGTCGACGCGGATGGACGAGTAGAACTTGAGCGCGCGTCCGCCGGTGGTGGTCTCCGGGTTGCCGAACATGACGCCGATCTTCTCGCGGAGCTGGTTGATGAAGATCAGGCACGTCTTGCTCTTGGCCACGATGGAGGTGAGCTTGCGCAGGGCCTGGCTCATCAGGCGGGCCTGCAGGCCCATCTGGGCGTCGCCCATCTCTCCTTCGAGCTCGGAGCGCGGGACGAGGGCGGCCACCGAGTCCACGACCAGCACGTCGACCGCGCCCGAGCGGATGAGGACCTCGGCGATCTCCAGCGCCTGCTCGCCGCTGTCGGGCTGGGAGACGAGCAGGTTGTCGATGTCGACGCCCAGCTTGCCCGCGTAGGTGGCGTCGAGGGCGTGCTCGGCGTCGATGAAGGCGGCCATGCCGCCCCGGCGCTGGGCCTCGGCGATGACGTGGAGGGCGAGGGTGGTCTTGCCCGAGGACTCCGGGCCGAAGATCTCCACCACGCGCCCGCGCGGCATCCCGCCCACGCCGAGGGCGGCGTCGAGGGAGAGCGAACCCGTCGGGATCGCGGGCACGTCCACCTTCTCGCGGCTTCCCAGGCGCATGATCGAGCCCTTGCCGAACTGCTTGTCGATCTGCGCCAGGGCGGCCTCGATCGCCCGGGCCCGCTCGTTTCGGTCTTCTACAGGCATATGCACCTCTCTGAGGCCGGCCGTCCCTACGACCCCGGCCACGACAGGCGGATCTTATCCGCCGGTGCGGCCAGGCCGGGTCCACACGGAAAAAAGAACGCGGGGCAACGACTGCACCGGCCTTGCCCTCCCCCTACGTGGGGAGGGATAGGGTGGGGGGTCAAGAATAGAGCGAAAATTCCGGGACATGATTCTTCCCCTCGTTGCCGTCCTCGCCGCGTCCAGCCTGGAAGTGCCTTTCGTCGCCCAGCGGAAGGACACCTGCGGGCCCGCCGCCCTGGCCATGGTACTGCGCTACTGGGGCGATGAGGCTACCCATGACGACGTGGCGCGCACGCTGCTCACGCCCGAGCTGCACGGCATCGCCGGCTCCCGGCTGGCCGCGTTCGCCCGTGGCCGCGGCATGGAGGCGGTGGCCTACCGCGGCGACATGGCGAACCTTCGGGAGTTCGTCGGCAAGGGACGGCCGCTGATCGTGGCGTGGGACATGGGCCGCGGCCGTTACCACGACGTGGTGGTCGTGGGCTTCGACGTCGGGCGCGGCGCGGTCGTCGTCCACAACCCCGCCGAGGGAGCGTCGCGCGCGGTCAAGACCGGCGCGTTCGAGAAGCGGTGGGCCGGCGCCGGCTACTGGACGCTGTTCGTGGCGCGCGACAAGGCCGCCCCCGCCCCGCCCACCTACGAAGAGCTCGTGGCCCGCGGCGTTGCCGCCGGCCGCAACGGCAGCTATGTCGAAGCCGAAGACGCGCTGCATCGGGCGATCGCCGCCGCTCCTTCCCGCCCCGAGGCGCGGGTGGAGCTGGCCGGGCTGCGCTTCCTGGAGAAGAGATACGAGGATGCGGCGGCCGGCTTCGCCTCCGCGCTCGTCTACCAGCCCGACCCGTATGCCCGGGAGATGCTGGCCGCTTCGCTCCACCTTGCCGGCCGCACCGAGGACGCGCTCAAGGAATGGAACCGGCTGGGGCAGCCGCGGCTCGACCAGGTGGCGATCAAGGGCCTGATTCACACGCGGGACGACGTGGTGCGCCGGGAGCTGAAGCTGGCCCCGGAAGGCGTCCTCGACCTCGGCGCGTACCGCGAGACGCGCCTTCGGCTGGAGGAGCTCGGCATCTTCAACCGGATCGAGCTGCGGCCGGTGCCCAGGCAGCTCGGCCACATGGACCTGGAGGTCGATCTCGCCGAGCGGCACGGGTTCGGCGACCTGGTCGAGGTCGGGACCCGCAGCGCCGTCTACGCGATTCGCAAGAAGGTGGTCCTCCGCTACTTCAACCTCGCCGGCGAGGGGATCAACCTCGGCCTGGATTACAAGTGGCAGAAGACGCAGCCTCACCTGAAGGGCAGCGTCGAGTGGCCCCGTCCCTTCGGCCTTCCGGTGAACCTCCGCGTCGAGGCACTCCGTGCGCGGCCGTCCTATGACCTCGGGGGGCCGTTCACGCTCCGAACGCGGGGTGGCGATGTGAGCCTGCGGCGGGTCGTGGGCCCCGGGACCGTCGCCGAGGTGGGCTGGCGCGTCCGGGACCGCACGTTCAGCATCGCCCGTCCCGACGCGCCGGACGGCCGGATCTCCGGATACCAGCTCGGCCTCGACCACCGCTTCGTCGACCGGCGCCGGTACCGGTTCGACGCGTCCGCGCGATTCTTCCAGGCGCTGTCCGCGCTCGGCTCCGATCTCTCTTACCCGATGGGTCGAGTGGCGCTTCGGTATCACGGGTTCATCGCGCTTCCCGATGGCAAGCCGATCGCCCGCTCGGCGCTCGCCGCTCAGCTGATCATGGGTCGGGGCGGGCGCCACACACCTCTCGACGAAATGTTCACGCCGGGCGCTTCATCGGAGATGGAGTACCCGCTTCGTGCTCACTACGTGAGGCGCCGCGGCATCCTGGGCGGTACGGCGATCGGCAAGGACCTCGATCTATGGAACGTGGAGCTGCGGCAGCGCGTCGTCGACGCGGCGCGCTTCCAGCTCGGCGCGGTGGCCTTCTACGATGGCGCGCGGCTCGATGCGACGGTTCAGGGCGGGTCGCGCAGCATGCACGACGTGGGTCTGGGCCTTCGGCTCGCGTCTCGAGGACTTCTTCTGCGGGTCGATTACGGGCGAAGCGTCTCTGGCGACGGGAAAAATGCCTGGACTGGTGGCATCGGCCAAGTCTTCTAAGGCCCTTTCTCCACGACATTTAGTATGTGTCGTGCCAGACACAACGGATCTGGCGGCCCTAAAAAATCCTGGCGTCAGCCGAAAGGGTTTTGGTAGAATCTTTTCGGCAAGTCGGCCTCAGAGAAGCCAAACCCAGAAGGGGTGAGGGCGGCCGACCAAGGGGGTTGAGTGAAGTCACGGCGTCAGAAAAAGCCGGCCCGCAAGTCCTCGGGCGGTCCCTCCCGCCGGCCGCGGCAAAAGGCGCGCGCCAAGACGCGTGCCAGCCGCCGTCCCGACCGGAAGAGATCGGGAGCGCCTCGTTCGAAGTCGAGGAAGTCGTCCACCGTTCGCGCGACGACTCCCGCGCGCAGCACTCATTCCGGTGCGATGCCGAAATCGGCGCGCACCCGCACCGAACCGATCCCGTCGCCGATGCCTCTGCGGCACGTGGCGCCCTCTCGCCCGGTGCTCGTTGCGCCTGCGCGTTCCATGCCACCCCTGCGCGACAGCCGCAAGCCGGTCGGTCCCGCGGCCCGGGGCCCGCTGGTCATGCCGGACTTCGCCGAGGCCGGCGTGGTCCTCGCGATCACGTACTCGATCCGCGAGGGGCGCCGCGGTGAGTTCTTCGACCTCATGCGCGAGCTGAAGCCGCTGCTCGCCGCCATCGGCGGCACCGACTGCACGATATACGAGGACCGCAGCCGGCCGAACTACTTCATGGAGGTCTTCCGGTTCAAGGACGAGGCGGAGTTCACCGCCTTCGACGACAAGTTCCACAAGGACCGCAAGATCGCCGCCATCTACGCGCTCCTCGACGACATCGTCGAGGCCGAGAAGAGCGACTTCAAGATCTTCGAGCGGCGGCTGTAGCCTCATCGCCGTAGTCTTCCCGCCTTCGCCGGCGGGGCCCAGGCCCGGAGCCTCCGCTCCGGGCCTTTTCTCATCTCAGGGGGGGCACTCAGTCGTGCCGTAGCCGCCGCTGCGCGGCGCCGACGCGCTCTGCGCTCGGACCGTGCCAGAATAGGCGCCGTGCCCAGCCCGCTCGCGCACGCGCTCGCCGGACTCGCCGTCCACATCGCCACCGCACCCGCCGACCAGATCGCGGACCGCCGGCGCGCCCTGGTCACCATCGGCGGCGCGCTGGCCCCGGACCTGGATTTCGCGTGGAAATTGGTTGACGGCGTCAACCATCATCAGGCCCAGGGGCACAGCCTCGGCGTGGGGCTGCTCCTGGCCGCGCTGGTGGCGGCGGTGGCCGCGGGTCGGGGCGCGCCGCGTCCTCTGGGGCTGGGCCTGGCCGCGCTGCTGGGTTGGGGCAGCCACCTGCTGCTCGACCTCATGAACGTCGACACCAACCCTCCCATCGGGCTGATGGCGCTCTGGCCCTTCTCTGCCGGATACTACAAGTCGCCCTGGCCGGTGTTCCTTGACATCGGGCGCACACTGAACTGGAGGACCGTCCGGCACGACACGCTGGCCATCGCGTGGGAGGTCCTGGTGCTCGGTCTCGTCCTCGTCGCGGTCTGGCGGGTGCGCGGCCGCCGCCGCCCCGGAGCGTGGGATGGCGCGAGGGTTCGAGAGCAAGTCAGTGGCTGACCAGCAGGAGGCCGCGCTCAACCCGCGCCCGGCGGGCGAGAAGGGCCCCGACCCCCGCCGCCGGAGCCTGGAGCTCGCGCGCACGGACATCGCCCGCCGCCTGGAGGGCGCGACCAGCGGCCCGCATCGCGAGATGCTGCAGCGCGCGCTGAGCGACCTCGACGAGCGGCTGCGGCGCCTCGCCGCCGAGAGCCCGGCTCAGGAGTAGGTGTAGAAGCCGCGGCCGCTCTTGCGGCCGAGCCATCCGGCGTCGACCATCCGCCTCAGGAGCGGGCAGGGCCGGTACTTGGGATCGCCGAGCCCCTCGTGCAGGACCTCGAGGATGGCCAGGCACACGTCGAGCCCGATGAAGTCGGCCAGCGTCAGCGGCCCCATCGGGTGGTTCATCCCCAGCTTCATGACCTCGTCGATGGCTTCCGGCTTCGCCACGCCCTCGTAGACCGCGAAGACGGCCTCGTTGATCATCGGCATCAGCACGCGGTTGGCGACGAAGCCGGGGAAGTCATTCACTTCCACCGGCGTCTTGCCCAAGCCGCGCGCGAGGTCCATCACCGTGCGCGTGGTCTCGTCCGAGGTGGCCTGGCCGCGGATCACCTCCACCAGCGCCATCAGCGGCACCGGGTTCATGAAGTGCATGCCGATGACCTTGTCCGGCCGCCGCGTGGCCGCGCCCAGCTTCGTGATCGAGATCGACGACGTGTTGGAGGCCAGGATGGCGGCGGGCGAGGTGAGCCGGTCCAGCTCCGCGAACAGCGCGCGCTTGACTTCCAGGTTCTCGATCACGGCTTCGATGACGAGGTCGGCGCCGGCGACGGCGGCGAGATCGGTGGTGGCGGCGATGCGGTCGAGGGTGGCCGCCCGCTCGGCCGCGGGCAGGCGCCCCTTCTCGACCAGCTTGCCCAGGCTGCGGTCGATCTGCGCCCGCGCGCGGTCCAGGATCGACTGGTCCAGGTCGCGCAGCGTTACCGCGTGGCCGGCCTGCGCGAACACCTGCGCGATGCCGTTGCCCATGGTGCCCGC
>Ga0070707_100007518_pt1 | contig 10120 bp, 10 predicted proteins | sample KBSK5502metaG_FD_65468 | JGI IMG/M metagenome (GOLD analysis project Ga0070707, IMG submission 65468) | Corn, switchgrass and miscanthus rhizosphere microbial communities from Kellogg Biological Station, Michigan, USA - KBS K5-50-2 metaG | ecosystem: Host-associated > Plants > Roots >... | reverse complement strand
CGGTTGATGAAGCGGCCCATCACTGGATCGGTTTCCGACTGCTCGAGCAGGGCCTGCCCCACGCCCCAGGTGATCCCGCCGATCGCCTGACTGCGAGCGGTCTTGGGATTGATGATGCGGCCGGCGTCATAGGCGCCGACAAAGCGGCTAAGGCGCACCAGTCCGAGATCCGGGTCGACCCGCACCTCGGCGAATACCGCAGAGAAGCTGAAGACCGCCTTCGGCCCGTTCGCCTCTTCAACCGGATCGTAGTTCCCGTCGCCGACTAGCGTGGCAAGCCCGTTGCGCGCGAGCAGCTCGGCATAGGTGATATCCAGATTCTTTCTCGCCAGCACCAGCCTGCCGTCGGCGACGAGCGCGTCTTCGGCGGCCGCGCCGGCAAAGGGCGCATTCCCGCCAGTCAGGGCCAGCTCGATCGCCCAGTCGCGCGCCGCTTTCGCGGCCAGCATGACCGAGGTACCCGCGTTCGCCATCGTGGCCGAGCCGATGGAGGCGTGGGACGCAGGCAATCTCGTGTCGCCCAGTCGCACGGTCACCTTGTCCGGCGCGAGACCCAGCGTGTCGGCGGCGACCTGCTGTATGACCGTGTAGGTGCCGGTGCCAAGGTCGTGCGTTCCGGCCTCCACCAGGGCCGACCCGTCGTCGTGCAGCGTGACCCGTGCCTTCCCTGGCCAGCGCCAGTGTGTGAAGATCGCACCCGCCATCCCCTGCCCGATGAGGTAGCGGCCATCGCGCATCGAGCGTGGCTCCGGTGTTCGCTTGTCCCAGCCGAAGCGCGCGGCCCCGGCTGTCAGGCACGTGCGCATCGCGCGCGTCGAGAACGGTCGACCGCTAAGCGGGTCGATCGGCGTGTCGTTGAGCAGCCGCAGCGCGACCGGATCGACGCCGGTCGCGTAGGCGAGCTCGTCCATCGCGCTCTCGAGCGCGAAATGCCCGAGCGCCTCGTGAGGCGCGCGCATCGGCGTGGGCGTGTTGCGATTGACATGGACCACTTTGTGATTCGTCGAGATGCCGCCGCTGGCAGCCCAGAGCGAGCGCGAGACGAGCGCCGCATACTCGATGTAGTCATCGAATACCGGCGTCGGCGAAATGCTGTCGTGCCGAATGCCGGTGAGCCTGCCGTCCTTGTCGGCGCCCAGCGCGACCGACTGGATGGTCGCCGGCTGGTGGCCGACCATCGAATACATCTGCGCGCGCGTGAGCTGGAGACGCACCGGTCGATTCAGCATCTTCGCGGCGAGCGCCGCCAGCAGCGTATGCGGCCAGACATACGCCTTGCCGCCAAAGCCGCCGCCCAAAAAGTGGGACACGACATTGATCCTCTCCTGGGGTATGCCGAGCACGATCGACACCAGCTCCCTGGTGCCGAAGATGTGCTGCGTCGTTTCATAGAGCGTCAGCGTGCCGGCGGTGTCCCAGACGGCCGTGGTTACGTGTGGCTCCATCTGGTTGTGGTGGCGATCGGACGTCGTGTACGTCTGCTCAATCTTGACGGCAGCTGCTACGATTGCCGTGCGGGCATCACCGACAGAGGAAGCGACAGGCCACAAGAACTGTGGCGGGTCGATCGCATCCTTCGTCGTCTGCGGGCCGAATACCACAGGCTGCCTGGCGTCGTACTCGACTTGGATCAGCGTGCCGGCATGGGTCGCCTGGTCCCGCGTCTCGGCGACCACCAGGGCAATCGGCTGGCCGGCGTAATGCACCTGGTCGTCCTGGAGCGGCAGATAGGGCTGGCCGTGAGGATGGAGGTGGCTCCAGGGCTTTGGCGTCGGGTTCATGCGCGGCATGTTGCGATGGGTGAACACAGCCAACACGCCGGGCGCTTTTTCGGCGGCGGTCGTATCGACCGACACCGTCCGACCGTTCGCGATGGTGCTGTGGACGATCGCGGCGTGCGTCGCCTCTGCGAGCGGAATATCCGCCGTGTAGCGCGCGGCGCCGGTTACCTTCAGCCGCCCATCGAAGCGTGAGATCGGTTGTCCGATGGCGCTCATGCGCGGCCTCCCGCTATCTGCAGCGCGCGCAACGCCACGCGCTGGGCAAGGTCGATCTTGAAGACGTTGTGAGCGAGCGGGCGAGCCTCCGTGAAGGACCTGGCGATCGCCGACCTGAGCGTCTCGAGGTCGTCGAGCCTTGCCCCATGTAGCGCTCCTTCGGCCGATGTGAGACGCCAGGGTTTGTGCGCCACGCCGCCAAGGGCGAGCCGTGCCGAGCGGATGCGCCCGCCCTCGGTCGCAACCGCGGCCGCCGCCGATACGAGCGCGAACTCGTAGGATTGGCGGTCGCGGATCTTGAGATAATGCGAGGCGCGACCCTCCGCGCCTGCAGGGACCTCGATCGAGACGATGAGATCACCCCGACCAAGCGCGTTGTCACGCTCCGGGGTGTCACCGGGCAAACGATGGAAATCGGCGAACGGGATCGCTCGTTCGCCCGCGGGCCCCTGTACCACGACCGTCGCGTCCAGGACCGCGAGCGCCACCGCCACGTCCGATGGGTTCGTGGCAACGCAGGCTTCGGACCATCCAAAGATCGCGTGGTTGCGATTGAGGCCGGGCCGGGCCGAGCAGCCGGAGCCGGGCCGCCGCTTGTTGCACGGGGGATCATCCTCGTCGCGGAAGTAGGCGCAGCGCGTGCGCTGCATGATATTGCCCCCCATCGACGCCATGTTGCGGAGCTGGCCGGATGCGGAGAACAGCAGCGCCTCCGCGATGACGGGAAAGCGCCGACACACTTCCGCGTCGGCGGCGACATCGCTCATCCGGGCCAGCGCGCCGATGCGCAGGCCGCCATCGGGCAGCGTTTCGATCCGCGCCATATCAGGCAACTTGTTGATGTCCAGCAGACGCTCGGGACGCGCCGCGCGGTCCTTCATCAGGCCGATGAGGTCGGTACCGCCCGCGATGAACGCGAGCTCGGGGTCCCGGGCATGGGCCGCAATCGCCCCCGCCGGTTCGTCGACCGTCGAAAGCATGAAGGGATGCATTGCTCAGTTCCTCCCCGCCGCTTCGGCGACCGCATCGACAATGTTGGGATAGCAGGCGCAGCGGCAGAGATTGCCGCTCATCCGCTCGCGAATCTCCGCGCGAGACAGATCCGCGGCGGTGACTTGGCTCGTCACGTCGGCCGTGGCGGCGCTCGGCCACCCCGCTTTCACCTCTTCGATCATGGCGACGGCCGACATGATCTGGCCGGAGGTACAGAAACCGCACTGGAAGCCGTCGTGCTCGATGAACGCCGACTGGATCGGGTGGAGATTGCCATCCGGTTCCAGCCCTTCAATCGTGGTGATGTGCTTGCCGTCCTGCATTGCGGCCAGGGTCATGCAGGAGAGAATTCGGCGGCCGTCGACATGGACGGTGCATGCCCCGCATTCGCCGCGATCGCAGGCCTTCTTCGTACCGGTCAAGCCGAGCCCGTCACGCAACGCATCGAGCAATGTCGTGCGCGGCTCCACCGTCATGTTCCGAACCCCGCCGTTGACCGTCATGCTGACGGGGACGCGCGGGTCGTCCGGCGTCACCGAGCTCTCGTGCCCCTTACGTGCGAGCGTCACGGTTGGTTTCATCGCGTCGCCCTCTGGCCGGCACCCTCCAGGACAGGCTCACTCTTCGGCGCCGAGCGTGGCACTCGTGCGACGTCCTGCTTCAGCAGATAGACCGATACCGCGAACAGGACGACGTCCTTCATGAGGAACGGCACGTTGCCCGTCATGGCCGGAAACCCGCCGGCGGACGCCGCCCAGCCGTCCGGCATGAACGGGATGATCGTGACGGTCCCGATGAACGACGCGCAGGAGCCGAGGGCGCCGAGAATTCCGAATCGTTTGTCCCAGAATCCGAGGAAGAGGAGCAGTCCGAACAACCACTCCAACGCGCCGAGAAACCAGCTCGCCCCCCGAACGCCGAAAACGGGGTACATCCAGGAGATCAACGGGCCATTGCTGATGTAGGGAATGAGCGCCTGCGCCTCATACTCGAACCACTTCTGGTACCCGAAGAACAGGAAGAGAAGGACCATCGACGCCCGAATCAGATGATAGTCGAGGTCCTCTTTGAGCAGACCGAGCTTCGTCAAAGCGTTGATGAGCCAGTTCATGATGGTACCCTCCTTTGTGGCCTTTCGACGCGCGCGGCGAGTTCCGGTTCCCGTCACAACGATGGCGGCCGGACACGCGCTTCGCTCGGCGGCCAGCCAGGAGAGCCCCGCCGCGAGCGCCGCCTGGGCCGGACACCGCCGCGGCTCCTCGTTAACCAGCTCCGCCAAGCGTGATGGTCTGATCACCGACCCGCAGGGCGGCATCCCAGGTGATGTCGATCGCGTCCTTCACGCTCTGATGCGCGGGACAGCCTTGGGGATGAAGCTGGAGGGCACGCTCGGTTGCCTCGCACGCATCCGGAAGCACAGCAAGATCATAGTGGACGTGAATCGACTTGATGCGGATCGCGTTGCCGATGCCCGAGATGCGACCGTCGACGGTGGCCTTGAAGGAATCACGATCGAAGGCGATCTTGCGCCCTGCCAGGGCGCCACGCAGCGTGCCGTACATTCAGCCCGCGACGGCGGCCACGATGTGGTCGAGCGTGGAGGCCACCGGCGGCCCTTCCTTGGCGCCGTAATACTGACGGCGCGCGCCCTGGACGCCGTAGACGATGGGTTCCGGCACCTCGCCGAGATAGGCGTGGCGGTAGCCGTCACGGTACTCGAGGCGGGCGGGCGAAATGTACTCGAAGTCGTCACCCATGGTATCTCTCCTTCTGCTTGACCGCGGCTCGCTCAAGTACCGGAACAGTTCAAACGAGCTCCTACCACGGCGATGTCCCCGGCAAGGCGCACCGGAGTCTGGCAGACCCCGGATGGAAGCCGCCTGCGCTCGACATCACGTGTGGACACGACGCCAATGCGGCGCCACTTGTCACAACGTCATAGACCTGCTGTTCAGGCCCGTGGCGCCATTCGGCGCCGCCGGGCTCGGTTTCGCGATTTGGGATGCGCCATTCCCCTCGTAACAACGGACCGTAAAGGTGTGCTTGCCTGACTGAAACGGCCAGTCATACTTCCAGATGACCCAAGTCAACTGCGACAGCGGCGTGCGTAGCTCCGCCTGCTGCCACGGGCCGCCGTCCACCTGGACTTCGACCTTCGATATTCCGCGCGCGCCGGCATGCGCAATTCCCCCGATTGGCACTAGTTTGCGCCGGTCAGCGCCGATGATCGTCATATCGACGCCGACGGTATCAATCACAGACGTCGCATGCATCTGCGCCACCTCGTTCCAGCCGCGCTGCACCCAGTAACCCGGTTCCCAACGGTCGACGGCCTCAATGGACTCGATCCATTTGGGCTGCTTCATGCCGTGTATGTCAGGGATATAGATTCTGAGCGGATAGCCGTGCTCCTGCTTGAGCGGTACGCCGTCCCACGAATAGGTCAGCATGATCCGCGGGTCGGCCTGGATGGCATCCAAAGAGACCACCTCAAAGAACTGATCCGCCGAGCGAATCTTCAAGTGAGTCGCACCTCTCTTGAGCCGCAGGTCCGGCAGTAGTCGCTGCAGGCTCACGCCCGTCCAGCGTGTGGTGCCGATCAGATCACCACCCACCGGATTCGAAATGCACGACAGCGTCACGAACTGATGCATCGGTTCGTAGAGCTGGAGATCTTGCAGCGTGAGTGTTAGTGGTGTCTCAACCAGCCCCGCGATTCGCAGCCGCCACTGCCGCTCGTCAATGTTCGGCAGAGTCGTGTTGATATCGATGCGATAGTGCCGTTCCAGAGGAGTAAATTCGAGCCGGGTACCCGGGGCAGGTTGCACCGCCGCGTTCGCGTTGGGCAGCGGATGCGTCGCTGACCACCGCATCGGCTCTCCACCGGCCATCATCACCGCCTCTCGGCGCCGCGCCTCGGCTAACTCCCCTACCACTGCGCCCGCCACAGTGATTACCGCCGTAGCGCTCCCGAACTGTACAAGGAACCGACGCCGATCAATGCGCTTTACGCCCAGGTCAGCGGCGGCGTCATCCGTCTTCTCAAGACTAATCAGCCGTTGCTGTGCCCGGCCGAGAACCACGCCCCAAACGAGAAACGCTCCCAGCACCCAGATGGCACCCGCCGCCCGCCCGACGCTAGCAGTCCCGCTCCCGTGCAGGCCGATGAGCATCGTTGGAATCCCCAAGACAACGCCGAGCGCCAGTCCCGCGATAACTCCGTGTCCCTTGCGGAAGGCGCGAAGAATCAAGAACAGAACGAGGCCGCCGACAACCCCGGAGATGAACAGAACGGCTATCGCCATTGCCTGTTCTGCCATCTTCGCGGTCGATGAAATCGGCCCCAGGTTCAGCAGGCGAATAACGGTCACCATGGTCGTGATGGCAAACGCGATGAGGCGGCCCGGAAGCAGCCGCGTCAGCCAATCGAATGTGTCGAACACCACGAACGGCAGTCCCGCCACTCGCCACGCAAAGAAGAACACCCCGATCAGTGTTGCCGTCAGCATGGCAGCCACAAACAAGCCGTCCGAAATCCCCGGCCGCCGCATTTTCATCTCCAGCCTATGTCTCCAGAGCTATGGAGGTCTGAACACGACGGCTCCAATACCCATCGTGAAACCGCAGGCGGGGAAAGGGCTGCGGCGCTCTTTGCTTTCCCGTCTTTCATGCCGCAGCTGCCCGCGCGCCCGAGGGCGTCGGGTCCGCCATCAGCAAGAGCCTTGCTCCTGTGGCATCGAGACACAATTGCCTCGGCGTGCGCGCGGCGCGCAGCACAACCGCATCACAGGTGGGACAGCGCATCACCGCGCCCATGTTCTGCCCGTAGACGGGCAGCGCACCGATCGGGTTGGTAGCTCCGCAGTTGGCGCACACTGCGCGGGTGGTCGTGATGTCTGGGACGAAGACCTCGCTCAAGATCCCAGCCGCGAAGTTCCCATCGAGTCTCACGGGCTTACCAACACGGTCATCGGCGGGTTCGTGGTCGGGCACCCCCCTCTTGTCACCGTTCATCGATGCCGCCTCCCTGTGCTGAACCACGGTAGTGCAGCGCGTCGCTACGCCGGTCCGCCAGTAGGCCCAAAGCGCTCTGTTTTCACCAATGCCGCATCGTGGCCGAGCGCGACGAGCGCCGTGGCCGCCGTTTCCACCAGTGCGGTAGGGCCACACACGAAGACGCGTGGCCGCTCGCTCGGCGGCCAGGCCACCTCCGCCAGCATCATGCGGTCGATTCTGCGTCGAAATCCCGTCCAACCGGGCGGCGGCTCGCGCGTGAAGGTGGGCGCGACCTCCAGTGTCGCGTCGTCGTCAGCTAGGCGGGCGAGCGCATCACGGTAGATCATGTCGTCCCAGCGCCGCGACGAGTAGAGGAGCCGTGCCGGCACGTCGCGGCGGGCCTCGACGGTCTCGAGCACGGCGGCGCGGTGACGCAGCATCGCCATCAACGGGACGATGCCCGAGCCGCCAGCGACGAGGAGCAACGGCCCGCCGAGCGCGACATCCCAGACGAAGTGCCCGCCGATCGGTCCCCGAAGCTCGAGTCGATCGCCTCTTCTCATCGCGTCGGTGAGATATGGCGAGACTTCTCCGTCGTCCAGCCGATCGACCGTTAGCGCGACTCGGGCGTCTTGCGGTGCCGACGCTATGGAATAGCTTCGCTGCGCCTGATAGCCGTCGTCCGCCGTCAGCCGCACGTCCACGTGCTGGCCCGCACGGTGGCCGGGCCATCCCGGGACGTCGAGGACCAGCGTCCGCGTCCGCGGTGTTTCGACGCGGACGTCGACGACCGTGGCGAGTCGCCACGTGATCGGCGTCACGCGCGACGGGGCTGAAACCAGCATGCCGCTCACGGCTCACCAGCGTGCCGCTGCTCACACCACGGCTCACGTGGTACGGCACTTGAGATCAGCTTGCCGACATGTCCGCTGCCGAGGATGAGGGGCTCGAACGATTCCGATGCAGCCATGCCTGACTTCGGAGTCAGAAGATGCTTCGTACCACGCCATCGTCGGCTATTGCCGCCACTCCGCGGCCACCAATCGTGGGGGACGAGCAACCCAGCATCTTTCTGATGAAGATATCGACGGTCGCGTTCCAGAGATCGCTCCTCGCCCGTATTTTTCGCCAGGGACAGCTCGGCGCAAGGATCGGCGCTCGCCATGAACATCGAAAGACGTTTGCGTAGCAAGAGGCGGCCGCGGCGCGCGCGGCTCTTCGCGGTCCCAACCGTGATCCCTAGAGTGTCGGAGACCTCGGCCATCGACAACCCTTCGACGTCGCGCAGAACGATCGCGGCCCGATAGTGTGGCGGAAGCTCCGAGACGGTCGAGCTCAGCACGGCCCGAAGTTCTGCTTGCACCGCGGGGTCATCGAGGCCCGCCGACCCGTCTGCGGACAGGGCGTCATCACGCCCATCCTCATGGAACGCGAGTTCAGCGTCGAGCGAGATCACGACACGTCCTCGTGGACGTCGGCGGAGTTTCGCGTAGGCGGCGTTGCTCACGATCCGGTAGAGCCAGGTTCCGAAGGCCGAGTCTCCCCGGAACGTATCGATCTTCCGGGCCACGCTCCAGAACGCATCCTGGACCGCTTCCTCGGCATCCTGCTGGCTGCCCGTGATCCTCATCGCCAGACGATACGCGCGGTCGCCGAACGTTGCGAAGAGACGCTCGGCGGCGGTCGCTTCGCGCAGACGCAATGCTTCGACGAGCTCAGCGTCACGGTCGATGGCGGGAGCGTTGATTGTGGCGTACATCGTCGGTCCAGCGGCATCTTCAGCTCGGGCGAGGCCCGTAGCGGCGCCGAGCGAAGGTCCGGAGCCCGGCTGATGGAGTAGAGCAAGCCCTAACCGTGGATCAGGTCGTCCCAGCGGGTCGCCGGCGAGGCCTGAGCGCCGGCTCGACCGTCGAGGCGCCTCGCGCACCTGTCGGGTCGGCTGATGCGCGGAGCGCATGGGGCGACCCCAGTCACGCTTACGTCTCTCGGCAAGGCTGGCGTTCTGACTCATGACAAGGTCGTTATGCCACCGGCGCGGCGCGGCTCGCCATTACTTTGTTTGTCTTACAGACATTCGACGCGCGCAGTGGTCGGGGCATCCCGGGGCGTCCAGCCGCTCGGTGGTCCGGTAGCCTCCACGCGGTTCCCCGATCCCGTGCCGGGCCTAGAGGCTTGCACCACGGTCCCTGACCCAGCGCCGCGCTTCGTGAAAGGCGGCGCCCGACACGCCGAGGAGGCGCACCAGGAGCACTCGGTCGTTCAGCCGGTCCGCGGCGGCTCGCACGCCGGCGAGGCGGCTAAGCTCGCTATAGAGGCGCTCCGCAACACCCGGCTCGATCGTTCGACCGCTCACCAGCGTCGTTCCGAGATACGAAGCATCGCCTGCCGCCCACGGCCGCGCCACTGCCAGCTCCTTCGGTTCGATGCGATAACGCTCCAGATACTCGAGCGAACCATCGCGGGACACGGCGAGCTCGTGCGCGAGCGACGCGAATGTCCAGCGCTCGCCGCGAGCGTGCCGGCCGCTCATGAGCGCGTCGCTCCAATAGAGGGAGCCGTCGCCGGCAATGTTGACGTCGATACGCTGATCGATCCGCGCGTCCGCAAACGGGATCAACGGATGCCAATGACAGTGCAGATGCGCACGGTTAGCGACGTGATACGAGCTCTGGAGATGGGCGGTCCCGCCGTCGGGCGATGGATGGACCTGGAGCGCCGACTGCGAGGTCAGCCACACGCGCGCGTCGGACCCGACGCGGACGATCTGCTGCAGGTGATCGTGCCCGAATGCGCCCGGGGCGCACGAGGTGAGGATCAGGCGCAGGCCGTCGCCCTCGGCAAAGCATCGCCCCACGCGGAATGGTGGCTCGGCATACGCCTGAGCCAACACGGTCCGGCCGTTGCGGTAGAGGAAGGTGAGATCCAGGCGCGCGTGCCGCCCGATGACGGAGGGTGCGCGCTCGTCGCGATGTTGCGCGGGCGCCCGCGGCGCATGCAATGCCGCAGTTACGCATGGACCACAGGCTCGTACAACAACTCCTGTCGAATCCATGTGACGACCCCTTCCAGGCCGGCGCCGCTCTTGAGGTTGGTGAAGAGGAATGGCCGCTCGCCGCGCATCAGCCTGGCGTCGC
>Ga0070707_100007517_pt1 | contig 10120 bp, 7 predicted proteins | sample KBSK5502metaG_FD_65468 | JGI IMG/M metagenome (GOLD analysis project Ga0070707, IMG submission 65468) | Corn, switchgrass and miscanthus rhizosphere microbial communities from Kellogg Biological Station, Michigan, USA - KBS K5-50-2 metaG | ecosystem: Host-associated > Plants > Roots >... | reverse complement strand
AGGAGACCCCAGACCTTGCGGCCGAACGGCGCCTCCTTCTCGATCGACCTCAGGATGGCGTCGTAGTCGAAGAATGGTCGGCCTAGTCTCTGGCCGGTCTGGAACACGTCCGTCACGAAGCCCTTGAGGTCGCCCTTCATCCATTCCGTGAGCGGGACCGGGAACCCCATCTTGTCCTTGCGCTCGGCGACCGAGGCGGGAAGGAGATCGCCACACGCCCGCTTCAGGAGCCGCTTGAGCTCGCCGTTCTTGAACTTCACGTTCGAGGGCGCCGTCGCGACCTTCTCCACCAGGAAGTGGTCGAGCAGCGGGACGCGCGATTCGAGGCCGTGCGCCATGCTCATCCGATCCTCGACGTGGAGGAGGGCGGGCAGCAGCGTCTTGAAATCGAAGTGGGTCATCCGGTCGAAATAGGACTCCCTCTGGACGTTCGGGTTCAGGAAGATCCCTCGGAAGGTCTCGAACGGGGAGTAGTCGCCAAGAGCGCCGCGATCGACTTCCCCATCCCACTCCGCGCTTCGATCGACGAGCCGGAAGTAGCGGTGTTCGAGGTCGTCGAAGAGGCCTTCGCGGAAGAACTCCTTGATGAGCGGCTTGTAGTTCTTGAGGCTGGCGAGGTTGGGAATGATGCTCTCGTAGGTGACGATGAAATTGCCCGAATGCATCGTTCCTTCGATGGCCGCCTTGATGCACTGCTCGAAGTACCCGATGAGATACCGGGCATAACCGCCGAAGATCTCGTCACCGCCTTGCCCGCCCAGCACCACTTTGCGATGCCGCGCGGCCAGGCGGGAGACGTGGTACTGGGGGAACGCGCCGGGGCCCGCCACCGGGTAGTCCAGGTGGTAGACGATGCGGCGGATCGAGTCCTCGAAATCGCGGGCCGTGATGTCCACGTCGAGGACTTCGAAATGGTGGGCGCGCGCGACCTCGCGCGCATAGCCGCTCTCGTCGTATCCCGGGTACTGGCTGAACCGGCCGTTGAAGCCCAGGAAGTCGTCGCGGCCGAGCAGCCGCTGGCCCAGAGCGGCCACGACCGAGGAGTCGATCCCACCGCTGAGGTAGGCGCCCAGGGGGACATCACTCCGCAGGTGCACGCGCACGGAGTCCTCGATGAGCTCGCGCGTGCTTCTCTCGAAGTGCGCGTCGGTATGGTCCCAGTCCAGCTCGTAGCGGACGTCCCAGTAGCGGCGCACAGAGACGGCGCCGCCATCCACGGTGAGGCTGTGGCCCGGCTCTAGCTTGCTCACGCCGGCGAAGAGCGTCTTGCTGTCGAGGGTGAGCTGGAAGGTGAGGTAGTCCTTCAGGGCGTCGGTGTCCGTCTCCACTGAGGGGAGGAACGGCAGCAGCGCCTTGGGCTCGGAGGCGAAGTAGAACACGCCATCTACGACCGCGTGGTAGAAGGGCTTGATGCCGAAGCGGTCACGCGCGCAGAAGAGGGCGTGGCGATGGGGATCCCAGATCGCGAAGGCGAACATCCCCCGCAGGCGGTCCAGACACGCCTCGCCCCATCGCTCGTAGGCGGCGAGGATGACCTCCGTGTCGGACCGCGTCCGGAAGCCCTCCGCTCCCAGCTCGTCCCGTAGCTCGCAGTAGTTGTAGATCTCACCGTTGAACGTGATCACCACGCCGGAGGGGCGCTGCATCGGCTGCGCGCCCGTCTCGAGGTCGATGATGCTGAGCCGATTGTGCGAGAGCCCGACGGTGGCGCGGGTATCGGTCCAAAGCCCGCTGCCGTCCGGTCCGCGATGCTGGAGCAGCCGGTTCATGAGGGCGAGGTCGGAAGAGAGGCCCGGCCGCGTCTGCCCACCGAGGTCGACGATCCCAGCAATGCCACACATTGTCGTCTCAGGCCGCCGCCGGTCGCGCGCCGGAACCGGGCTTGACCGCCTTGGCGTAGAGGAACCAGCCGAACCGCCGCCCCAGCGCGTCCAGCGCTGGACGCGGGATGAACCCGCCCAGCCGCGGCAGCATCCAGGGCTGGAAGAGGCCAACGGAGGTCTCCACGTCGGAGAACCCGCGCAGCATCGCGCGAAGCTCGCGCCGCGAGTAGACCTCCCCCTTCGGGTTGCCATACCCGTCTACTTCGTCGACGAGCTGCGCCCGCGGCTTTCCGCGGACGATCGAGAAGACCGGAAACGTCACGCGGTAGAGGATGGAGTTGCGGTGATAGACCATCAGCACGAGCCGTCCACCCGGGCGGAGGACGCGCCGTATCTCGGCCAGCGCGCGGTCCATCCGCGGCGTGTGGTGCAGGACGCCCATCGAGCACACGCAGTCGAAAGAGGCATCGGCGAACGGCAGGTCCTCGGCGTTCGCGACCACGAAGGTTCCTCTCAGCCCCGAGAGCGCGAACCGCTTCCGGCAGAGGGCGGCCGCAGCCTCCGTGATGTCCACCCCCGCCACCCGTGCTCCCGCCTGAGCGTAACGGCTCAACACGTACCCGTTGCCCGCGCCCACGTCGAGCACGTCGCGGCCAGAAAAGTCATTGTACTCGTGCAGCCATCGCGAGAAGGCGGGACTCTCGTTCGCTTCCCGCAGCGCGTCGTAGGCCCGGAAGAACTCGCGGGAGCCCAGGGGATGCGGGATCGCGGAGGCGCAGAGCGGATGAGACTCCCAGAATGCGCGCACGTCGTCGATCTGGACGGGCTTCGGGCTCATCGTGGCTGGCGCGGCCCTGCCACAAAGGCGCGGCCGCGGCGGAACGCGGGATTATAGCGCGAGGCCGTTGGAGCAGGTTCCTGGCCGGGCCCGCCTACTTGATCGCGATGGCGTAGATGTCGAGGCCCAACCTGCGCCCGAGGACGCGGAGGAGTGATCGGCGCGACATCCCGAGGTTGAAAGCCACTCGAAGCCGGAACCCTGTCGCCTCCTCCGCGATCTCGATATCACCCTGCCTGGCCGCCTCGCGCCGGGCACGCTGGGGGGGCCAACCGATCCCGCCCGAGAAGCCGACGCCGATATCGGTGCAGTTCTCCTTATGGAGGTCCACACGCGAGAAGGCGTGGAAGGCACTGCGGAGCGCGCGCGGCGACGTGAATACCGTCTCTGGAGCGCTGCGGCCCGCAGGATCGGCGTCGTAGGCGTGCCGCTGCGCCTCGTTGCCGTCCATGCGCGATTCACTGGAGGAACGCTCCTGGATGGCCGCCCTCATGGTCCGGACGGGCCAGCGAGCCCATTGCCGATAGGAGAACTGGTTGTAGACCATGATCACGGCGCGGCCACCCGTCTTCATGACGCGATGGGTCTCATCGGTGCAACGCTGGAGGTTGCCCGTGTGGTGGAAGCACCCGATGGAGACGACGTGGTCGAGGCTCGCCGTCGCCACGGGCAAATTGAGCATGCTGCCCCGCGCGGCATGGCCCGCGAGACGGGCGGCAGCGAGGCGCGCGCGCATCATCGCGACCGGTCCGGGAGAGACGTCGAGACCGACCTAGTAGCGGGCCGACTCCGCCAGCCGCTGTCCCAGGGTGCCATATCCGAGACCTATCTCCATCACGCGCTGGCCGGCCATCAGCTCCGGCCTCACGTGCTCGAGCAGGTACGGATACATCCGGAGGTAGGCCGCGTCGAAGCGCCTCCAAGCCTCCAGTGTGTTGTCGACGATCCTGAGTGTCCGGGCCATGTGCGTGCCGCACAGTTCGGTCCAGAACTCGGCGTTCGCGCGATCGAGAGCGCTCAGGTCTCGATTGGCGGTGGTCTCAGACGACGATGCCATGGGATGGATTCAGGCGCCAGTGCGTCCCGTGGGCTGGGGATAGCGAAGACTGGGCCCGGAGAGAAGTGCCAGACCCACCTCGCGCGGGAACCGCCGCGCCACTTCCGGCAGCGTCCGGAACTCATAACGGCCCTGCTCGAAGCTGAGGTGAACGGTGCTGAATACCGAGCGCACGGACACGTCGCCTCCGACGGCCGAGTGATCCCAGACGATGCGGTCGGGGGCATCGAAATCGCTCCCCCGCAGAGCGTCGACCGCCGTCCCGGAGGTTGCAGCCACGCTGCGGAGCAGGATCGTCGACGGTTCCGCATCGAACACGGGCTCGACGACGAACTCGCCGCCGGGAGGACGCGCCCTGGCGCATGCGTCCTGGAGCGCGCGGAGACGGACGAGGTCCTCCAGCAACCACATCGGGTGCGCGCGCGCTTCCGTACGGAGGGCGGCCCGCAGCACGCGTCGCAACGAGGGTCGCGGCAGCACGACGGCCAGCCGCGTGATCAGCCGGGGGATGGAAGCGAGCGTGCGCGGACGGAAGCGTCGCGCCCAGGCGAACGGCGGACGGACGCCCCGGATGATCGACGCGATCACCGCGGCCGCGCTTTCACGGTCGGCGCATTCGCGGCCGAGGAGCGTCGCGAACACATAGGGTGTCCCCGCGCGCACCGGCAGCGCCACCCAATAGCTACCCACGCGGAATCGAACCGGGCCCGCTCCCGTGTGCCGCCATTCTACGCGCATCGCCCCGACGCTCACCGCGGCCGCCTCCCCGGGGGCACGGCGAGGGGCGAGGGCGACACCGGGGCCCCAGGCGCAGGTCTCGATCACGACCGTGCCGTCCTCGACGGCGAGGACGGCCACGCGAACGAGTGGTTCCACCGTCATTTCCGCAGCGGAGGCGTCGCACAGAGCGGCCAGACAGAGCGCGTCCTGGAAGGCGGCGGCGGAAGGCGGCGCCGAGGACAGGAGACGATGGAGGGAACGGCGTCGCCGCAATTGGCGCTCGAACGCACGGCGAAAGGCGGCCGTCTCTTGGACCGGCACGGCGGCCAGCGCGGCGCGGAAGACGTCGCGGACCACGGCTGGCGCGGATCGACCGAGACGGGACAGGGCCTCGAAGCGGTAGCGGCCCAGGTCGCCGAGCGGCAGCACGAGCCGCTGGCCGTCGGGCAGCGAACAGGTCGCCGACGTCCCCACGCGCGAGTGATCCCATTCCCAGGCCGTGGCGGCGGTCGGCAGCGCGGCGACTCCGAGCCGCGGCGCCATGGCGGGGTCGGCCACGCTCGTCAGGACGGCGACATCCGAGGCCGGTTCGACGTGGCACGACAGGGAGAACGTGGCTCCGCCGGAGCCGCGGCTCGCCTGCGCCTCGGCGATGGCGGTCAGCCGGAGCACGTCGGCGCCGAAGCCCGCCCACTCGCCGTGGCCTCGCCAGGCGCGCTTGCGGAGGAACGCCGCCGTGAGACGGCGAAGCTCAGGCGTGGCCATGGCGAGACGAGCCGCCGCCATTCCACGTCCGGCGAGCTGCAGGCCGCGCCGTGCGTGGCCGAGCTGGTCCGCCAGCACGTGGCGCTCGAGGCGGGCGATGGGGAAAGCAACGCGCACGGCTCGACGGTGGCGCCGCCCGTACCGCGCCACGACCTCGTCGAACTGGTCCGCCATCGCGCGGTACGAATACCGGCCGGACCGGATGATCTCGTCGTAGGTGCGGTCGATCATGGCCTTCATTGCCGAGGCATCGCGGAAACGCTCGACCACGTCGTCGACGTTCGAGAAATCCTTCTCCAGCGGGAGGTAGTGATGGCCGGGACGCAGGATCCCGGAATACTCGGCCGGGTACAGGATGAGGCCGGTGCGCAAGGCGGCGGCCTCGAACATCCGCGGCGAGATGCACGTCACGAGAACGTTCCCCTCGTAGGGCTCGAGCACGGAGCGGTGGATCTCGTCGAAATCGGCGGACGGGTGCGCGGCGAGGTAGGCCTTGACCGCGTTCTCGGCGGAGCGATCGAAGTCCGTGATGCTGGCTCCGCTCTCCGTGCCCAGGTTCGCGCGGCAGCTGCTGACGAACTCGATCCACTTCTCACCGTAGATCCGGTCGTTCTCGCGCCATCCCACGTCGAGGCGAAGGCCGGCGAACCTCGGAGCATGCGTCAGCATCTGCTGGGCGACGCGTACCTTGTCCTGGCCTATCCGGCCCAGCCAGTAAGGCAACGGCCGTCCCCGGTAACCGATGTCGATGGGCCTCTGCTCATAAGGGGGCACCGGGCGTCGCGCGAGATCTTCCGGAACGTAGCCGGCGAGGGTATTGATCTTCACGACGGCCGGAAGCCGGCCCTCGTCCCAGATCTTCGGGATCTCGCGATCCGGCACCAGCGTGAACAGGACGTCGATCCCGACGTACCTCATGGCCGAGGTGATCTCGTCCACCCACCGGTAGTCGTCCTGGATGTATTGGATCTTCAAGCCGCGGTAGCGGCGAAGCTTCTCGCGCAGGTCCGGCGGGACGTAGTGGTCCACGATGATGCACAAGGAGTAATGCAGGACCACGACGTCGAACTCGTCGAGGTCGAGCGCGCGCAGCCGCGTCAGCCCCTTGGGGTTGTAGGTCGAGACGCGGTGGCGGGACAGGTCGACAAACGCGCGGATGTGGTCCAGGACGGTGTTGGCGTGCCCGGGCCAGTCGTCACACAGGAGCAGGACCGATAGAGGTCGGCCGTCCTCGTAGGGCGTGGTCGCCTTCACAGACTCCGCCGCGATTCGGTCGGCACGGCGGCCCCGGACGTAGGCTCCTCGGCGCCACGGCGCGCGATTGTCCAAGGCGCCGTCTCCACCACGACGCCGTCCAAGAGGGGCGGCGTCCCCTCGACCCGGAACTCGTAGCTGCGGTCCATGAGGTCGTAGTACCGCGCCGTGGACGGATCGTGCACATCCAGCATGCGATAGAGCGCCACCGTGAACACGTAGTAGCCGTTCCCCAGGCGCAGGGCGGGAAGGCTCAGGGTGGCGACGCGCTCCTCGCCGTTAGCCAGATCCAGCCGCGACTCCTCGCCGATATAGCGGCTCACGAGCACGCCGTCGAGCCGGTAGAGGACGGCCGTGGGGGTGACCGGAAACGTCCCCCGCTCCTCGCTGTGGAATCTCAGGGTAAGGGTGAGCGGCGACCCCACCGAGAAGACAGTCCGCTCACCGCCGTCCGCGTCCGCAAGTCGAACCTCGTCGATCAGGAGGCTCCCTTCGCCGGGCCACCGTCGTTCCGCAGCCGCCACTGCCGGCGCCGGCTCGGCCACCACCTCCTCACCAGGTGGCCGGCGGCGGATCGATCGCAGCTCGATGTTCGACTGGGACCATTCGTCCGGGGGTCCGTCGAGCTCCACCTCCTGGAGCACGTGTCCATTGAGAGTGACCCTGGCCTGCGCGCGGGCCCTCCCCCATCGCCGGGAATCGATCTCGACGGTATAGCCGCTGTCCTCGTGCACGGCATAGAGCGCGAAGGCTGTCTGGCCCAGGCCCGGCAGCTTCCACCGGCTGGAGAGTGCCCGGAAGTTGCGGGTCTCATCGCGCTGTGGGTCGCCCCAGGTGCCCGTGCGAAGGTCGACGAAGGCGGAGTGTGTGGGCTCCGCGTCCTGGGCGTGGCCGACGCAGAGCTCGTCGATGAGCTCCCCGTCGCGCCGCAGGACGACCCGGCTGACGTCGCAGCTCCCCCCACCCTCGACCTTGAAAGCGACGAGGAGCGTGTCCTCATAGACGTCGAGGTGCAGCGGGTTGTAGGTGGCGTTGCGGACCTTGCGGTTCTTGGCCTTCAAACGCCGCTCGTCGAGCACCCGGGTGTACTGCTGATAGGCCTTCACGATCTCGAGGGCGGGACCGCGGCGGATGATCCGGCCCCGGTCGACCCAGAGCGCCTCGTCGCACATCCTGAGGATGTGATCAAGGGAGTGCGAGACGAGGAGCACCGTGGCCCCGATCGAGACGAGCTCGCGCATCCGCTCGTTGCATTTCTGGAGGAAGTAGGCGTCTCCCGCACCCAGGATCTCGTCGATGACCAGGATCTTGGGGCCCACGATCGTGGTGGCGGTGGCGAAGCACAACCGCGCCTGCATTCCCGATGAGTACGTCTTGTAGGGCTGATCGAGGAAGTCGCCCAGCTCCGAGAATTCCGCGATCTCCTGGATCCTGTCCACTATCTCGCGCGGTCTGAGACCCTGGTAGGTGAGAGCGGCGGCGGCGTTCTCGCGGCCCGTGAAGTCGGGGTGGAAGCCGCCACCGGCCTCGATGAGCGCGTGCACGCGCTCGCCCACCTCCACAGTCCCTTCCGTCGCGGCGAGATTGCCCGTGATCAGCTTCAAGAGCGTGCTCTTCCCCGCTCCGTTCCGGCCGATGACCCCGACTCGGCTTCCCGGGGCCAGCTCCAGGTCGATGCCGCGCAGTGCCCAGAACTCCCGGTATCGGCCGAATGACGACAGAAGCCGCGAGGCCCCGAGCGCGTCGAGCACGTTGTCCCAGCGGCTGGCGAAGATGCGGTACATCTTGCCCACTCCGCAGAGCCGGATGATGGGCTCAGACATAATCGACCAGCACTCGCTTCGCGCGGCTGAAGAACCACCCTCCGAGATAGAAGAGCAGGAGCGAGCCGGCGGCAAGCGTTGCGAACTGCGCGGGAGAGGGCCAGGCCGAGAGCACCAGTGTCCGTTGGTACGCGGTGATCACCCACGCCACCGGGTTCAGGAAGAGCATGGGACGCAGCAGGCGCGGCACCATCTCCGGGGTGTACGAGATGGGCGAGGCGATGAGGAGGACGATCAGCACCGAGTTGAGGACGTTCTGGAGGTCGCGGGCAATCACGTTCAGGAGCGACAGGATCCAGACTGCTCCCACCATGGCGAGGAAATGCAGGAGGACGATGACGGGGAGCAGCAAAGCCGGCCAGCCGAGGAGGCCGGCGAACAACGATCCGGCGAGGACGACCGAGAGGCCGGCCACGAGCGTCACCTGGCTCAGCAGGACGGCTTTGGCCGGCACGAGGTCCACTGGGAACACGGTGTTCGCGAGCACCGATCGGCTGGCCACCACGGATCCGATACCGACGCTGAGCGCCTCCGCCGTGGCGAGATAGGGCACGAGCCCGGCGAAGATGTACAGAACGTATTGACTGCTGGTCAGCGTCGGCACTCGAACGCGCAGCACCGCCAGATACACGATGGCATAGATGGAGAGCAGGACGAGCGGGGAGATCACAGCCCAGGCCGCGCCGAGGAGGGAGCCGGCATAGCGCGTAGCGAGGTCCTGGCGCGCCACCCGCCACAGGAGCGATGCGTGCGTGAGGAGGAATCGCGCCGAGTGGCGTGGACGGGCGAGCTGTCCCGCCCGGGTCATGTCGTCGCGGGCTTGAGGTGCGTATAGGTCTCCGCGATGCCGTGCCTCTGGTAGTACGCGATCGCCTTCTGGATCCCGGCCTCGAGCGGGGTGGTCACCGTCCACTCGAAATCGCGTCTGGTCTTGCTGGGATCGAGCAGGATCGAGAACACGTCGTCGGGGCCGCGCGGGCGCACCTCCACCGGCTCCGGGAGCGTCATGCGCAGAGCCTCGAGGGTGAGGTCGAACAGCTCCTTGATGGCGTAGTCGGAGCCCGACGAGATGTGATAGAAGCCGCGGTTCCCGGAGCCGTCGATCGCCTTCACCACCACCTGGATGAGGTCGTCGATGTAGATGAAGTCGCGCCGTGAGTCCATGACGAAGCACTTCTTGCCTGTGGTCAGCCGGCTGTAGAACGTGGGCAATGGACCGCTGAGGTTGCGAGGCCCGTAGGCATTGGCCAGACGGAAAGAGAGGAAGTCCAGGCCGGACATCTCGATGTACTGCTCGCCCGCCGTCTTGCTGATCGAATAGCTGCTCTCGGGCCGGATGGGGTGCGTGAGCGTGATCGGCTGCTCCAGAGGGTGCGCGCCGTAGCAGAGGGCGGTCTGGAAATAGAGGAAGCGAGCCACGCCCCCACGCTTGGCCGCCTGCACCACGTAGGTGGTGCCGAGCGCGTTCGTGCGCAGGTCTTCCTCCCAGTTGTCGGGGTCCTTGTAGGAGGCGGCGGCGTGGACGACGACTTCGGGCCTGAATCGCTCGAAGATCTGCTCGACGAGGCCTCGATCCGCGATCGTGCCTTCCACCACTTCGAGACCCGCGCGCGGCTCGAGGTTGTCGCGGCGGCCGGTGGCGTAGTTGTCGACGACGAGCACGCGATCGCCGCGCCTGAGGAGAGTATCGGCCAGGTTCGAGCCGATGAAGCCGGCCCCACCGGTGATCAGGACATTCTTCACGCGTTCCCTCGGGATAAGGTCAAGCCGGAGATTATACGCGGATCCCCGGCCCATCCAGAAACCGCCGGCACCACAGCTCCAGCATCAGGAGCGCCCA
>Ga0070707_100007511_pt1 | contig 10123 bp, 12 predicted proteins | sample KBSK5502metaG_FD_65468 | JGI IMG/M metagenome (GOLD analysis project Ga0070707, IMG submission 65468) | Corn, switchgrass and miscanthus rhizosphere microbial communities from Kellogg Biological Station, Michigan, USA - KBS K5-50-2 metaG | ecosystem: Host-associated > Plants > Roots >... | reverse complement strand
GATATGCTGCGGATGGAGAGGGTCTTGGAAACTTCAAACCTAGACTGGACGATTCTGCGGCTGTCTTACCTCACCAATAAGCCTGGAAAGGGTGTCTATCGGACCGCGCATAATGCTGCAGTGCGGTATGGCTTTTCGATCAATAGAGCCGATGTTGCCCATTACATTGTGGGACACCTCGCTGACCCGCAGGACTCTCGCCAACACGTTTGCATTGCGTATTAATTTTCCCCTATGAATCCTCTGGGAGAGTAGAATTTTCGGTAGTTACCCCAGTAAGATAGTGTTGGCGAATTCAAATACGACGCTTACAATGAGCGTAAAGCATAACAGGCCAAGTACAAACCTCGAATGCGCCAACACTCTCATGAAGGGGTGATAGGAATCCGAGTCGTCAGGAAGCGTTAGGGCGCATCGATATTCTGGTGAGTAATGCTGCGATTGGTCCACAGCGTTCACTGGAGGCTATTACCATCGAGGAATGGGATCAGGTCATGGAGGTTAATCTTCGCTCCTCCTTCTTGCTCTCACAACGGGTGATACCGGGTATGCGCGAGCAAGGTTGGGGGCGGATTATCCTGATCTCGTCGGTTGCCGGCTTTCTTGGCGGAGTGGTGGGAGCCCATTATGCCCCATCAAAAGCGGGTCAGATGGGTTTGATGCATGCCCTGGCAGGCTCGCTTGCCCCCTATGGTGTGACAGTCAATGCGCTTGCACCTGCTCTGATTGAGGGTGGTGGAACGTTACCAGGCGATGAGCAGGTCCATCGGCAGCTTGCCACACGCGTTCCTGTCGGGCGTCTTGGGTGTCCAGAAGAAGTGGCTGATGCCGTTCTCTTGCTCATTGGCAATGCGTTTATCACTTCTCAAACCATTGTCATCGACGGCGGACTGTATCCTCGCTAACACGCTCTTTTTTGAGTGAGGGAACAACTCATGCGGAAAAGTGAGTATCCATAGAGCTCGCGAAACCACCTGTTCGGCACTGAAACGGTCAAACTTTGACTCATCCGCAACCTTGCTCATCAAAAACGCCTGTCAGAGAAACGAAGGACATGAGATCTGCTCATCAGATCTGGGAATCAGCACGGTTGCGTAACAATCAAACTTTCGGGTAATCTGCACAAGTGCTCACGTTTGAGGGGCAAACCTGCTCACATATTTCAGGTCATTTACCAACAAGGAGGAAGCACCATGGACACTGAAATCGGATACCTGCATCACGTCGGCCATATCGTCGGCGATATCGCGCAAGCGCGAGAAGTCTATCAGAAGCTCGGTTTCCTGTGCCCTGCTCCTGCCTATCCGGTGCTGGAGCGTATTGCGGGCGAGCCGGCCACACCCTTTGGGGTCGCGAATATGCATGCCACCTTCATGCGCAATTTCGTCGAGATCCTGGCGGTGGTCACCCAGGAGAGTCACCTGCCTCTTGATGCCCATCCCATCCCGCTCCAGATTCCGCCGGCCGCTTTTGCTCAAGTTGTTGAGAGTATGGAACGGACGATCGCGAAAATCTCTGCTTCACTCGCGCGCTTTGAAGGACTCCACATCGTGGTGTTTCAGACGGAAGATGCGAACCTCTCTGCTCAGCGCTTCGATCAGACCGGCGTTGGTCATAGCGGCGTCAACAGGGTCCAGCAACCGCATCAACTGATTCCCATGGGTGTGGTAGAGATCGACCGGGAGGAGGTGCCGGAAGGACGCCTCGCCGTTGCGGAAAACCCGGTCTTCGAGGCACCTGGTCCTCAAGCCTCCCTTCACCATCCCAATGGTGCGGTGGACCTGGTCGAGTCGATGCTGTGCGTGCCTGATGCCCAGATCGAAGCGTATGTGGAGGGATACCAACGCTATCTGGGTCGCGTTGCGCGCAAGGACGGTGCGGTACGCGTTTTTGACTTGCGAGAGTCCTGTGTGAAGCTTGTTCCCGACAGCTGGCTGGCAAGCACACTGCCAGGTGAAACAGCACCAGCGCTTCCTGCATTCGTCGCCTATGCTGTCGCCGTGCGTGATCTTGCCTCAACGCGTCAGTGGCTTGAGAGCAACGGGGTGGGCGTTCACGCAGAGCCATCGGGAGGCATTTTTGTCCCGGCCAGAGGCGCGCTGGGTGCCGCCGTCATCTTCCGTCAGGCTTGACTCACCGCACAAGGCAAATCATCTGAGCAAGCCGGTTCAGGTCGGGATCTTTGGTTACAAGAGAGCGAGATTCGGCTGCATTCGTCCAAAGGAAGGCCAATGCAAAAAACTCGCTGGAAAAAACCAGAACGAATTCTATTCTGATACAATGAGATGTATCCTAAGTCAAGCTTCCTTGAAGGAGAGAAGAAACGATGAGCACTCATCCGAAGCCACAACTGCTCTTGTCAGGCCTCGCCTTTGGCGAATCACCCAGGTGGCATGCCGGTCGCTTATGGGTATCCGACTGGGGAACCCGCCAGCTCATTGCCGTCAACCAGGAGGGGAAGAGGGAAGTCATGGTCACGCTCGACTTTCCTTCGTTTCAGCCCATCTGCATAGATTGGCTGCCCGATGGGCGTTTATTGATCGTCTCCTCAGCAGAGGGACGCCTGGTATGCAGACAACCAGGTGGATCGCTCACGACCTATGCAGAGCTGAGTCAGCTCTCTGATAAAGGCTGGAACGAGATGGTGGTGGATGGCCGCGGCAATACCTACATCAATGGGGAAGTGCTGGCGCTCGTCACTCCAGACGGCGCGGTGCGGCGGGTGGCCACCGACTTCGCCTTTCCTAACGGCATGGCGATCACGCCCGACAATGCGACCTTGGTGCTGGCCGAGTCCCATGGCAAGCGGCTCACCGCTTTCGATATTGCCAGCGATGGCAGTCTGTCTCACCGCCGCGTCTGGGCCAACCTGGGCGACGGCGTTCCCGATGGCATCTGTCTGGATGCTGAGGGGGCTGTGTGGTATGCCGACGTTCCGAACAAGCGCTGTGTGCGCGTGCGCGAAGAGGGCGAGGTGGTGCAGACGATCGCGTTAGACCGAGGATGCTTCGCCTGTATGCTCGGTGGCGAAGATCGCAAGACGTTGTTTCTGGTGACACGGGAGTGGCACGGCATGGAGCGGGCAGCCGATGCGACACAGACCGGCCAGGTGCTCTTCATTGAAGCCCCGGTGGCCGGTGCAGGCTGGCCTTAGCCGGTTCGCAGGTGGGAAGCCGCAGACATCTTGAGGTTCTTCATCTCGTGGGCATTGGCAGATTTACAACCTGAGAGACGAGAAGACCTGGTGGCCTCATACCCATCAGGCAACAAAAAGCAGGTGAGAAAGGAATGGGCGTAAACAGGCACCTTCTTCACTCTGACAGGTGCAGCTGCATCGTAAGCAGTGAGTGGCGAGAACGTGGGCACGCTCATCCTCCTCGCTGTGCACATGCTCGCTACGTGGGTGCTTCGCCCGCCAAGCCGGACCCTGGGAGTCCTGTCCTGGGCTTGGTATGGGTCTGCACCAAATACGAGATAAAACCCGGTTTGGCGCAGTCCCAGACCATCCCCCAAAAAATGACCTGGCAATGCTTCGCCTGACTCAGCCAGAGGCTCCAGGGACGGTTTCTGTTCGTTAGGATGGCGCCGTTCGTGGGGCGATGCTATGTCGGCCGCTGTGCCACAGGCATCAGTGTCTCTTGTGCTTGCAGTGGGTTCTCACGACAAGCACGAGCGAGAGCATCAGCGCCTGTTTGAGCAGCGCTTCGTGTAGCCGAGCGTCGTGGCTCAACCAAGATACGGCTCAAGGTAGCGCTGCAACAAGATTTTCAGTTCACGCACCAGCAGTCGTCGCTCAGTCTCCTCCGCCTGGAGAAGGAGCCGAGGGACCGCCCTGAAGAGTTGAACACACATGGTCGCGCTCAGTCTTCGTTCTGTCACAGAGAGGTGTGGGGCGCGTACCTGAAAGCCAAGCTCAAAACGAGTTTGCAGGTCTTGCGGCAACTGCTGCGTCAGACCTGCTACCTCCAGGGAAGGAGGGGCATCGAAAAGCGTATGGAAGGCCGGATGCGTCAGGTGAAACGCCATCAGGGCGTCAACGATCTGATCGAGCCACTGTGAGAAAGGGAGCGTGGCGGCCTCCAGGGAAAAAATGGTGGTATACACCAGCTTCAGTTCCTCGACGTAGCGAGCCGCCAGGGCCTGGGCAATCGCTTCTTTGTTGGAGAAGAATTGGTACAACGAGCCGGGCGAAATCCCGGCCGAATCTGCAATCTGATGGGTGGTGGCCTCGTCGTACCCTACCTGCGCAAAGACGGTTTCAGCCGCATCGAGAATAGAGGCGATCCGCTGTAATCCTCGTGCGCGTCGCCGAACCGCTCGTACCTCGTTCTGCTGATCCATAGCGTCTTCCCAAACTTCCTTCCCAGACCGAGCCACAAGGCTTGTGTCTTTTGTGGAGTTTCCAGAAACACGACAAAAAAGTCTCATATCTATTGACTTTTACAACTTTTTCATCGTATAATTACTCATGTAAGCGACTTTTTGGTTGCATACGTAGTATAGCGCAGCAGGATGGCATTGTCTACACGAAGGGGGGCTTTTCGAGAGACGCTTCGTCTTCACATGCCATGCGAACCTGCTGAGAGGAGATTCTCTATGATTCTCGTTACAGGATCGAGCGGGCTGAGTGGATCTGCTGTGGTGCGCGAGTTCGCTCGTCAAGAGTATCCCGTCAGGGAAAAGAAGAAAGGATAACAACAGCAATGCCCATTCTTTTTATTGAGGGCCCGGCAGGGCTGAGCCGCGAAGCCAAAAGGACACTTGTAGAAAAGACCACCACCGCGATGTTTGCGGCCTATCAAATGCCCGACGATCGTGTATACATCAACGAGTACGCTCTTGAGAATGGCGGACATACTGGCCTGGAATGGGAAAACGGGCACCAACTCCTTGATCCCGAGCCTGTCAGGCCCCTCTTAACCATTGTCGCCCCTCCAGGTCTGCCTCTGGAGGCCAAGCGCAAGATGATGCAGGATCTTACCGCGTCCATCACTGAAATCTATCATATCAGCGACCAGCGCGACATCTTGATCTTCCTTCAGGAACATCCGCTCGATGCCGTAGCGAACAACGGGTACCTGCAAACAGAGAACCCGGCTTTCGCGGTTCCTGGCGTACAGGGGGCGGCAAGCAAGTAACCTGATACACGCCTGATAGATTTTTTTTCACTGTGCGGCGGCCACTTTTCAATGAAGAGCAGTGGACGGTGCTGCCCAGGCCGCAGGACCCACCGCTCCTCGCTTCATTAAGATGAGAAGGGAACACTTCCCTATGACTAGCAACGATTACCAGCGCTATCCACTGGTGGATACCGCCGTGGGCACCCGACTGCTGCTCGGCTTCATCGCCGACACGGTGGCCGTCCAACGACGGTTACCCCCTCGGTGGCGGATGGCGCCCCTGCCGGCCTTCGAGGACTCTGCTGGCGAATGCGAGCAATAGAGCAAGCGCTCAGGCGGCGGCATCACGTCGCAACAAGGGATGAGAGGCCAGTTGTGCCAAAGGCGAGCGGTAGGTCTGCCCCGGCGGCCGGCCACACAGCCAGTCATCAATGCGCACCACATTGATGGCGACCGCCGTCAGGATGTGTTGCAACTGGGTCTTGGGCAAACCGAAATAGCGTGTCCGCCGCAAGCCCATGCGACGGACCCCCTGCGACAAGGTGCCTTCAATGCCCGCACGGGCCTGGTAGGCCTGGCGGAACTCGGGCGTCTGTTGGGCGTGCCGGCGGGCTTGCAAGGCCTCATGGGCCGCCTGATGGCGCAGATTCACCACCCGGCCCGTCTCCTGGGCCCGGGTACAGTTGGCCCGCACCGGGCAGTTCGCACAGGTCTGCTTGCTGAACTCCACCTCAATGCGCTCCTCGTAGACGCGCCAGTGGCTACTGTGCTGGCCTTGCGGACAGGTCACCTGCTGGCTCTGCCAGTCGATCTGAAAGTGCGTCAGATCAAAGCCCTGGCCTGCTTTGGCTTGCCAACTGACGTCCGCTAAGACCGGGCCGTGCAAGCGGATCCCATGCTGCTGTTGGCTGCTCACCAGCAAGTCAGCATCCACGTAGCCCGCATCCACAAACTGCTCCTCGGGGAGCAGCCCGTGGTCGGCCAAGTCCTGCTGAATGCTGGCGGTCACCTCCACATCTTGCACCAGGGCCAGCGTGGTCTACACTTGCACAATCATGTGCGGGGCTGCCAGCGCCTCGGCCTTTCCGTCGTCGGTCTGCGCCTCGCTCTGGCAGGTCTCGGTCAGGTGCACTTTGTAGCCCAGCCAGGCCGTCTCCCGCTTTTTGCCCGTGCGCGCTTGCGGGTCGTAAGGGGAGCGTACCACGCCCTCGCTCTGCGCAGCCTGCGGCCCCGCGCGCCACTTGGCTCGTCCCCCCTTGACCTCATAGTACTGCTGCCACACCTGCCGCAGCACCCCCACGCTCTCCAGTTCCCGTAGTGCCTTCGGCGTCTCGTCGTGCTCCAGTTGCTGCAACAGGAATAGCCCATCCTCCCCGATCTGCTCGGCGAGCTCTTTGCGCTGGCTCTCGGCCTTGGGCAAGCGGTAGTTCTCCGCCCGATGGCCGTAGCGCTGCAGCCAGTCATGGCTGATGCGTGCAGCCAGCCAGTCGGCATCTATGCTGGCCAGATCATTAAGCACCGCCCGTAGCGTCTCGGCGACACATTCCAGATTGGAGAGCGAGCGCGCTCGCGCCAGCACGTGGGTCGAATCGGTGCGTTGCTTGCCTCCCGCTTTGAGCCAGCCCCGCTGCCGGCACAGCTCTAAGAGGCTATCCAGCAGCAGCGCTTCCGCTTGGCCGGCCACGAGGCGCTCGCGAAACTCGGTGAGCACCGAGGCATCAAAGCCGCTATCTTCCAGCGACAAGCCCAGGCAGTACTTCCAGTCAATGCGTCCCCGCACCGCATCGGCGGCTTGTCGATCCGTCAGTCCATCCGCATACTGCAACACCAGCACTAGCGCTAACCGCCAGGGCGCTTCGGCTGGCCGTCCGCGGCTGGCGAATAACCCTGTAAAGAGCTCATCGCGATAGATCCCTCCCAACGCGTCGCGCAGCCGTATCGCCAGCGATCCTTTCGGGTAGGCGGCTCGTGCGACGCGCGCGGTTTCAGCGGGAATGGTTCCCAGTTCTTGCGGATACATGCTCATCTGTGCTCCTCCTTGGTGAACTCCTGTAGCTCTCTTTGAGCGGCTCTGTTGGCCTGCTCTCCCCCTATTCTAGCATACCTTCCTTTTCTACTTGTACCTCTCTCCCCTGCTAGAATTCGCCAGCAAAGTCTTCGAGGCCCTGGGGCTGCCAGCAGAGGACCAGCCCAACCTGGTGCTCGCTTTCCATCACCTGCTGCTTGACCAGGACGCACAGGGGCGGGTACTCAGCGATTCCGGCTCCCGCTTCCTCGTGTTCGATATTCCAGCACGCCATCCAGACACCGGTGAACACGGCCTGGTCCACTTTCAGATGTGGACCGGCGGAGCCATTCCTGGTCGCTTCCGTGACGCGCTGCCGGCGCATGTAACGCATGACTATCACCTGAGGGAGGAGAGTGCTTCCACCCGCATCAGCGAGGCCTATCAGGTGCTGACATCTGCCGGAGGCCTGATCGAGATGCAGGTGACCTATCACAGGGGACCGCTGCTGCGTCAGACGGCAGGCGTCCCGAACTTTCCGCTGTGGGCCGCAGCCGATCCAGGCATCGTGCGCGTCTATCAGGAAGATAGCGTGCAGGAGCTGCTGCGTAATGACTTCACCGGCTTCAACCGCGTCCAGGAGCTGGCCTTCCGAGTGACGGTGCCAGCCCTGGCTGATCTCTTCGATGGCCAGGAGCGCCTCGTCGCGATCTGGGGCAACCCACATTATATGCGCAAGGTGTTCTCGCCAACCAGCGAACCTGTCCACCGCGAGGAAGCGCTGGAAAGACAAAAATGAGGAGGAAATTGTGTATGAGCAAAGTCATTGTCTTCGAGCTGCTCACGCTCGATGGAGTCATGCAGGCACCTGGACGGCCAGATGAGGACCAGCGCATCGGCTTCAAACATGGTGGCTGGGCAGTGCCCTACGCCGCGATGGAAGCCGCCGATAACAACACCGCCAATACCAGTCTGCTACTAGGCCGACGGACCTACGAAGACTTCTACGCCGTCTGGCCCACGCGAACGGGCAGTTCGAACACGGAGGTGCTCACTACCACCCAGAAGTACGTGGCGTCAACCACGCTCTCTGAGCCGCTGCCGTGGAGCAATTCCACGCTGCTCAAAGGCGACGCCATAGAGGCCGTAGCCAGGCTCAAGCAGGAACTGGACAAGGATCTCGTCGTCCTGGGCAGCAGAGAGCTGGTCCAATCGCTGATGCAGCACCAGCTCATCGACGAGTATGTCCTGTTGATCCACCCGCTGATTCTCGGATCGGGGAGTCGCCTCTTCCCCGAAGAGCATCCCTTCACGGCTCTCCGGCTCGTTGACGTCAAGACGACGCCGACCGGCGTCGTGGTCGCAACCTACCAGTCTACTGCATAAGACCAGGGAGGGAATTGCTGATGGGAAACTCCACTCGAGGTGGTTTCCCTCCCCTCCCGTGTTGTACAGGTGATCGTTTGGTGACGAATTGAGACCATTCGCTGGCGTAATGCAGAGATCTTGTTGGTGGAAGGACAGCGATGTCATCCGTGTGCAGAGCGGTGTGAGCTGCTCACAGAAGAAGGAAGCGGGCAGCGAAAAGGAGTGTGGTGCGAAATGACAAAGAGACCTGACGGCATGGCCACTGCCGTCCCGAACCGGCTCCCGCGTTGGGCGAGCGGGGTGGCCTATGCCGTGTGCGGCTGGGCGCTGGGAGGGACGGTGGGCACGCAGACCGTCTCACCAGCCATTGTGCAGCTCGCTCGTGCCCATGACCCCCTGGTGGAGGCAGCGCTCTGGCTCAGCGCCGTCCTCAAAGTCCTCAGCGGGATCGTCGTCCTTGCGCTGGTCCAGCCCTGGGGAAGACGGATTCCCCGCTGGCTCCTGCTCCTGCTCGCCTGGGGAGCGGGGACCCTCGTGTTCGTGCATGGGGGACTCTTCTTGGGAGTGGGCCTGCTCGCCATGACCGGGGTCATTCGTGTCAGCACCCCTGCCACGCTGCTTCACTGGTACACGTTCCTGTGGGGTCCGTGGTGGCTGCTGGGAGGGAGCCTGTTTCTGGCAACGGCCTGGAGCGCTGTGCGCCGCGCGCCTGTGTGGCGCGCGGACCTCGTGTTCAGCGCCCTTGGGGTGGGCGCAGCACTGGTTCTGCTTGTGCTGAGCGGGGGGACCATTGGGTGAGTGGACTGAGCAGGTGTTCTTTCGATGTGAAAGGGAAAATCATCCTCTCCTTCACAAGCAGGAAGTGAAGTTATACTGAAAAACCTGAGTCAGCACATTCCCCCACTCTCGATGGCGAGTGCCTGACAGACTTAGGCTCCGGAGATTCGCGCACATTTGTAGCATGAAGAGCAAGAAGAGAGAAGACTGCCCCCTACCTTTCATCTGATGATAGAAGCAGACTGCTGCTGGCAGCATCGAGAGAATACTTGCATGCAACCTGATCTGTGGGCGGTAAAACGAGCAAGAGCGTGCAGGAGCATTTTTGAGGGTTTGCAGAGACGGCAGCCCGGGAAGCTGCTCGGGGTGATGGCGCAGAGCCTCGTTCCCGCCCTGGTGCTCGCGTACCTTCTTGGGCTGATCGGGAAGGTCGACTGGCTGGGCGCCCTTGGAGTGGGCGTCTTGCTGTGGATTGGGCTTGCCACGATGCAATGGGTGGGGTCTCTCATGTGGGAAAACATCCCGTGAAGATGGCAGCCATCCATGCTGGTGACTGGCTTGTCAAACTTGTGCTCATCGCGGTAATCGTCGGCGCGTGGCACTAGAGAACAAATGAGGAGGAGAGCTATGTTTCAACCGATCTCAGCATTTAGTGGGTTTTCAGTGAACGACCTGGCAAAAGCCAAAGCCTTTTATGCCGAGACACTCGGATTACCAGTGGATGATGAAGGCGTCGGGATGAGGATACATTTGCCGGGCGGTGGCACGGTGTTTGCCTATCCCAGAGACGACCACCGACCGGCGACGTTCACCATCCTAAACTTTGTGGTGGGTGACATCGACGAAGCGGTGG
>Ga0070707_100007508_pt1 | contig 10124 bp, 9 predicted proteins | sample KBSK5502metaG_FD_65468 | JGI IMG/M metagenome (GOLD analysis project Ga0070707, IMG submission 65468) | Corn, switchgrass and miscanthus rhizosphere microbial communities from Kellogg Biological Station, Michigan, USA - KBS K5-50-2 metaG | ecosystem: Host-associated > Plants > Roots >... | reverse complement strand
TGGGTCAATTTGGGCTCGGTACTGGGTCAAGTTGCGAGCCAGACGAGGCACGAGGGAGCCAGCGACGCGAGGCGTACTCCGCTTGGCCAGCCGAGCCGGAGGCGAGGCGAGCGTATCCGGAAATTGGGCGAGTGTGAGCGAGCCACGTTGAGCGTCGCTGGCGACCGAGTAACGTGGTAATGCGAGCCGCCGCCGAAGGCGAGGCGAGCGCATCCGGAGATGTGGCGAGCGCGAGCGAGCCCGGGCGAAGCAAATTGACCAGTACCCGCCAGCCGCGGTACCGGTTCCCCTCCCCCGGTCTACGGGAAGAGGCGCTCGGCATTCTTGGACGCGATCTTCTCCGCGACGTCGGCGGGGAGCTGGCCGAGATAGTGCCGGACCTCGGCGATCGAGCCCGGCAGCGAGTCCCAGCGCGACGTGGTCCACGTGTCGGTGCCGATGAGGAAGCGGTCCGCGTGGCGGATGAGGACCGCCCGCCACTCGGGGTCGAGCACCCCGCCGGGGGCCACGTCACCGTTGCGATAGGAGAGATCGGCCCACAGGGTGGAGTACCGGTCCATGAGGGCGCCGATCTCTCGCGGCCTCGACGACATCCCGGCATGAGCCCAGATGATACGGAGCCGGGGCTCGAGTCGGAACAGCTCGACGACGGCCGCCTCGTCGGAGTGGGCGTGAAGGATGAGGCCTTCGCGGGCGGCCAGCTCGGTGAACCGCTTGATGACGGGGGTCTTGGCCTCGTCTCCGTGAAGATGGAACTCGCCGATGCCTTTGTGCACGCGGCGCCGGAGGCGCTCTTCGAGGTACGTGATCACGGTCGGGTCCCGCCACCACTGGCTCATGTCTTCCCGCGTGCGGTAGGGGCGCAAAATTGGCACGATGCGCGCAGGATCCTTGTCGTAGAGCGCGAGCGTGCCGTCGTCGGGGGTGCTCGACACGAGTGCTCGCTTGATGCCGGCCTGGTCCAGGATGGCGAGGATGCGCTCCGGCGGGTAGCGCGTCCAGTCCGGCAGGCTGTAGTGGATGTGAGCATCGAAGAGGTCCGGGCTACGCCTCGGAGGCGCCGCGCTCTCTGAACAGGCGGGGCGGGGGATGAGCGAGCCTACGAAGACGGCGAGTGCCGACAGGAGGAAGAGTATCCGGCGTCGCACCGTGCCAGAGCGTAACACGGCACGAGTACTGGGACAATTTGCGTCGCCATACTTCGTTACTCGGTCGCCCGCGACGCTCAACGTACAGGCAGTACGCCTCGCGTCGCGGGCTCCCTCGTGCCTCGTCTGGCTCGCAACTTGCCCCAGTACAGAAGGCCAAAGTAATCCACTACCACGGCACGAGTGCTTGCGTCGCCGGTCATCCTCCTTTACGCTGGGCCTCGTGAAGCTGCTGGTCGCTCTGCTCGTGTCCATCGCGGGGCTCGCTGCCGCCACCGGCGCGTCCGCCCAGGTCATTCCGCCGATCGCGGTCGGAGGGCCGGCTCAGAGCGCGCTCCAGCAGCTCAGGCCGCCCAGCCCCCTCGACCAGGTCCGCGACCAGGCGATGCGCCGCTCTTCGCCGCTGCCGCTCCCTGCGGCACCCAGCGAGCGATGGGTGCCGGAGCGCCGCGTGTATGCGCCCGAGCTGGGGCGTGAGGTGGTGCTTCCCGGCCACTACGAGCGTCGCATCTCCGACCAGCAGTACGCCGTCCCTCCGCTACCCGCCTACGACATCACGGGCGGTACGACCCGGATCGTTCCCGGTGGGGAGCGGCCGCCCGCCGATCTACGCCAGGGTCCCTGAAGGCCGGGCCCGCGCATGCTCGACGCGGTGGGCATGAACGAGATCAACAAGATCTTCACGGTCATCGACGCCATGGGGATTCATCGCGAGAGCGTGGTGATCCCGCTCGGCACCGGTAAGGGCCGCGTGCGCAAGCTCATCAACGGCAAGCTAGAGATCATCGTGGACGCCGAGACCCCGCTCGACGAATGGCTCAAAAGCTTGCCGGAGCTGATCAAGGCCGCCTCGGCCCCGTGACCACCCGGCTCCGCCGGGATCTCGGCTTCCTCCCGCTACTCGCCGTCCTGTTCTTCAATGTCAGCGGCGGCCCCTACGGTCTCGAGGACACCATCGGCGTCTTCGGCCCCGGGATGGTTCTGCTTCTCCTTGTTCTGACGCCGCTCGTCTGGAGCGTCCCGACCTCGCTCGCGATGGCGGAGCTGGCCTCGGCGCTGCCGGAAGAGGGCGGCTACGTCGCCTGGGTCCGCCGCGCCTTCGGCCCGTTCTGGGGATTTCAGGTCGGCTGGTGGAGCTGGCTGAACAGCTTCGTGGACGTGGCGGTGTACCCGGCCCTCTTCGCTGACTATCTCAAGTTCTGGTGGCCGGACATGTCCGTGGTCGAGCGTGGAACGGTCGTGCTCCTTTTCGTCTCGATACTGACGGCGCTCAATCTGGCGGGAGTGCGGATTGTGGGCAAGAGCGCACTGATCCTCGGAATTCTCGTCCTCGCTCCCATGGCCGTCTTTACCGTGGCCGCTCTCGCGCAGGCGCGGCAGGTGCCCTGGGTACCGTTCGCGAACGAGCCCCAGAACTGGAGCGCCGGGATCGGGCTAGGGCTCGCGACCATGATGTGGAACTACTCGGGCTGGGACACGCCCACCACCTGTCTCGGCGAGACACGGGCCCCCACCACCGCCTTCCGCCGCGCCGTCTGGATCGCGCTGCCGCTGATCACCCTCGTCTACCTCCTCCCGGTGAGCGCGGCGCTCTCGGCGACGGGGGACTGGACCGAGTGGAAGACGGGCTACTGGCCCGTTGCCGCCGAGGCGGTGGGCGGTGAGAGGCTCGCCGACCTCGTGATGCTGGGCGGGCTCGTGGCCTCGGCCGGGTTGTTCCTGTCTTTACTCCTGACCAACTCCCGGCTGCCGTTCGCCCTCGCTCTCGAGGGCCAGATGCCCGCCGCGCTCACCCACGTCCACCCGCGGCTGGGCACGCCCTGGGTCGCGGTGCTGGTCTCGAGCGCCTGCTACAGCGTCTTCGCCTACTGGAGCTTCAAGGAACTGATCGTCCTGGACATGTGGCTCTACTCGCTGACGCTCCTGCTGGAGCTGGCGGCCTTCGTGGCATTGCGCGTTCGCGAGCCGGATCTGCCACGGCCGTGGCGAGTGGGCGGGGGGGCGCTGGGCATGTGGGCGGCCGCCATCCCGCCCGCCGGCTGCGGCCTGCTCGCCATGGTGACGGCGGGGTGGGCGAACTCCGTCGTCGGCGTGCTGGCCGCGTCGACGGGCCCGCTCGCGTACTGGCTGTGGCGCGATCGGGCGCGAGCTCGCGCTTGGGGGCCGGAACCTCCCGGTCGAGTGTAAAACAGGGCGCGACGGTCGCGGAGGGACGACCGCCGCACCCTTCTAGGACCTGAACCGGCGCGCGGTGTGCGCGTGCGCCTCCACAATGGGCGCCGGCAGCCGCGGCCCGAACTGCTCGTAAAAGACGCGCAGCTCATCCAGGGCCTCGAGCCACTCGTCACGATCGCAGTGCAATGCCGCCGCGAGCGTGGAGGGCGCAACATCCAGGCCGCTGAGCTCGATGGCGCCGGGGCTGGGGACATAGCCGATCGGCGTTTCCGTGGCGGCGGCGGTGCCGCGGATGCGTTCCACGATCCATTTCAGGACGCGCACATTGTCGCCGTACCCGGGCCAGAGGAACCGGCCGTGGGCGTCCTTGCGGAACCAGTTCACGCGGAAGATCTTGGGCGGGTTGTGGAGCCGGCTCCCGATGCTGAGCCAGTGGCTGAAGTAGTCGGCCATGTTGTACCCGCAGAAGGGGATCATGGCCATGGGATCGCGGCGGACGACGCCGACCTGCCCGGTGATGGCGGCGGTGGTCTCGGTGCCCATGGCGGAGCCGAGGAACACGCCATGGGTCCAATCGAAGGCCTCGAAGACCAGTGGCACCACCCGCGCGCGCCGGGATCCGAAGATGAAGCCGGAGATGGGCACGCCCTGGGGTTCTTCCCAGTTGGGGGCGATGGAGGGGCATTGGCCAGCGGGCACGGTGAAGCGGGAGTTGGGGTGAGCGGCGGGGGCGCCACCCGATTGCCAGGGCTTGCCCTGCCAGTCGATGAGGCCGGCCGGGGGCTCGGTGTCGATACCTTCCCACCAGGGCTCGTTGGCGGTGGTGAGGGCCACGTTGGTGAAGATGGTGTTGGCGCGGACCATGGCCATGCCGTTGGGGTTGGTGTTGGGGCTGGTGTTGGGGGCGACGCCGAAGAAGCCGCGCTCGGGGTTGATGGCGCGGAGCTGTCCCTGGGGATCGACATAGATCCACGCGATGTCGTCGCCGACGGTCCAGACGCGGTAGCCCGGGAGCTTGGAGACGACCATGGCGAGGTTGGTCTTGCCGGAGGCGCTCGGCATGGCGGCGGCGAGATAGGTGACCTGGCCGTCGGGGTCCTCGAGGCCGAGGATCAGCATGTGCTCGGCCATCCAGCCTTCCTGCCGCGCCTGCCACGAGGCGATACGGAGGGCGTGGCATTTCTTGCCGAGGAGGGCGTTGCCCCCGTACCCGGAGCCGATACTCCAGATGAGGCGCTCTTCGGGGAAGTGCATGATGAAGCGCCGCTCGGGGGAGAGGTCGCCGAGCGAGTGGAGCCCGGCGACGAAGTCCTCGGGGTCGCGCATGTGCTGGAGCGCCACGTCGCCCACGCGCGTCATCGTGTGCATGCTGGCGACGACGTAGGCGCTGTCCGTCACCATGACGCCGGTACGACTCATGGGCGATCCGGCGGGCCCCATCAGGTACGGGATGACGTACATGGTGCGGCCGCGCATGCTGTGACGGAAGAGCTCGCCGAGGCGGGCTTTGGCCTCGGCGGGGGCCATCCAGTTATTGGTGGGGCCGGCGTCCTCGCGGGCGCGGGTACAGATGAAGGTGAGCTGCTCGGTGCGGGCGACATCACTGGGGTGGCTACGATGCAGGTAGCAGTTGGGGTAGGTACGGGGGTTCAAGGAGAGCACGGTGCCGTCGCGCAGCATGGATTCGATCAGCCCGTCGTACTCGGCCTTGGAGCCGTCACACCAGACGGTGCGGCTGGGGTCGGTGAGGCCGGCGGCTTCCTCCACCCACTTCTCGACGAAACGTGTCGTGGTCATCCCAGGTCCTCGGCGAAAAATTGGTGCATGCCTGGTGCCAGCGAGGGTCGAACGATAGCGAGCCTGCCCACCTGGCCCGGCCGTTCGCGTGAGACCCCTGAAATGTATGCTGTGGAAGCCCGGCGCCTCAACGCTGAATGGAAGGTTGATCCTTAGCCGGACGGGCGGTCGGCCCGCCGATGCCCGAAAATTTCCTCCCCAAATGAGGCGGTTTTCCCTCAAATAGGGGGCCACTCACGGTTCCCTGCGCAAGCGCTGGGTCGGACTCGGTCAGCTGAGCAGGCGGGCCAGAACCGCGTCGAGCTGGCACCTGCGCCAGCCGTAGGCGGTGATTCCGGCCACGCCCGGGGCCAGGTATAGGGCGTCATAGGGGTCGCGCATGAGCACGACAGCGAGCGCGCGGGCTCTTCGCTGGAGGGAGTCAAGGAGCCGCCGGTTCGAGGGATACAAATGGGCGTCATACAGGAAGAGAATGGTCGCGTCGGCCGCCTCGGCCCGGGCGCAAGCCTGGCCGATCTCCACCTCGGTGGGCTCGACGCCGACCACCTCGACCTCGGGCTCGATGCCGTAGGGCAGCATGGTGTCCCGTAGGTACCGCGCCTCATCGCACAGGGCCGGCTCCACGGTGATCCGGTCGGCCAAGGACGACAGGCACGGAAACACCACGGCGACGCGGCCGTTCAGGCTCGCGCGCCATCCGGCAGAAGCGGGGGTGACAAAGGTCGCGGCGCGCGCGGCCATGGCCTTGGCGAGCGGCTCGCCGTCCCGCTCGCACCGCGGGGGCCCGCCCTCGAACCGCGTCGCGCGCTTTCCCTGGAGCGCGTCGAGCCGGGCCACGCTCTGCTCGAGCCCTCGCCGGGGCAGCGCGCCGTGGCGGTAGGCGTCGAGCAGTGCCGAGTGCGCAGCGCGCTGGGCCGCCTCGGTGTGGCAGACCAGCAAGAGATCGTGCCCGGCGGCGGTCGCCCTGACCGTCGCCTCGCCGATGCCGCACAGCTCCCCGATCGCTCCCATCTCCAGGTCATCCGAGACGATCACGCCCCGGTACCCGACCTGGCCGCGCAGGTACTCGTCGACGATGAGACGCGAAAATGTCGCGGGCGTGCGCGGGGCGGGATCGAGCCGCGGATAGAGCGGATGCGAGGTCATGAGGCAGTCCACCCCGGCCTCGATCGCGGCCAGGAACGGAACGAGGTGGACCGCGTGCATCTCGCCCCAGTCGGACTCGATCACGGGCAGTCCCAGGTGGGCGTCGACCGGCGCATGGCCCTTGCCCGGGAAATGCTTGGCGCAGGCCGAGACACCGCCGGCCAAGAGCCCGCGAACCCGCGCCGCCCCGTAACGGGCGACGAGGGCCGGGTCTTTGCCGTAGGCGCGGATGCCGATGTTGGGGCTGTAGCGCTCCGTGAGGACGTCGAGCACCGGCGCGAAGTCGACGTCGACGCCTAGCCGCCTCAGCTCCCGCCCCTCGATGAGCCCCTGGCGGCGAACGAAGGCGACCTCGCCCGCGGTTCCCGCGGCCAGGTTGTCGGGAAAGATGGTGACGCCTTGGCCCAGCATGATGATCCGCCCCCCTTCGTGATCCGTCGCGACCAGGAGCCTCTTGCCGAGCGCATCCTCGAGACCGGTGAGCATGCGTGAAAGCCGCTCCGGAGTCTCGAAGTTCCGCCGATAGAGGATGAGCCCGCCCGCTCGGGTGTCCGTGAAGAGACGGATGTCGGCATCGGTCACGTCCGGCCCCGGCAGGCCGAACATCAGCCGGCGACCCACCATGTCCTCGAGGGTCACCATGTGCTCACCGATAGAGGAGATGAGGACGCCGCTGGCGCGCGAACCGCGAGAGGTCCGTCCGCCACGAGCGCTCGAGGCGGGCGAGGGCGACGTCGCCCTCGATGGCGCGGCGGATCGCGTCACCCCCGCAGAGGAGATCGATGGGCCAGCGCTTCCGCTCGAACTCATAGGGTGGACGGCGCCAGCGGAAGTGACGCGGCGCCTGGCGGCGGCCTTCGATGATCAGCGCGAGGTAGGTCGCGAAGGGCTTGAAACGCGCGGTATCGGTGACGTGGACCTGCACACCCTGGCAGAGCGCCTGCCGGTACTTGTGAAACGCGGGCTCGAAGGCGGCCGCGCGGAAGGTGACACCGGGCAAGCCCCGACGAGTGAGCGCGCGCGCGAGGCCCTGGGCGTCGAGGAAGGGGGCGCCCACCAGCTCGAACGGGCGCGTCGTGCCGCGACCCTCGGACAGGTTCGTGCCCTCGATCAGACAGCCCCCCGGATAGACGCGCGCGGTGTCGGGCGTCGGCATATTGGGAGATGGCGCCACCCAGGGCAGCCCCGTCTCTTCCCAGCTCATGGCGCGCCGCCAGCCCTCCATCGGCACACGGGTGAGCGCGCAGCCGATCTGGTGGGTCTCGTTCAGATAGGCGGCGAGCTCGGCGATGGTCATGCCGTGGCGCGCCGGCAGCGGATACAGTCCGACGAAGGAGGCGAAGCGCGGATCGGGGAGATTGCCTTCCATCGCGAGGCCGCCGAGCGGATTCGGGCGGTCGAGCACGACGACGGGGATCCGCGCCCGCGCGCAGGCCACGAGGCAGAGCACCGTCGTCCACACGAAGGTGTAGTAGCGCGAGCCGACGTCCTGCAGGTCGACGACGAGCGTGTCGAGACCGCTGAGCATGGCCGGACTCGGCCCCAGGCGCCGGTCGTAGAGGCTCCACACCGGGAGACCGGTCGCCCGGTCCGTCGTCGAGCCCACGCGCGCGTGGTCCTGGGCCGCGCCCGCGAGCCCGTGCTCGGGAGCGAAGAGCGCGGTGAGCCGCACACCGCGGAGGCGCAGAATGGCGTCGACCGCGTGAGTCAGCTCGCGCGTGACCGAGGCCTGATGACAGAGGAGCCCGACGCGGCGTCCGTTGAGAAGCGTGGGCAAGCGGGTCAGGAGCACGTCGAGGCCGGAGCGGACGCGTGTCATGAGCCTCTATACTAGCCCGGATGGTGCGCGAACGGACGCCCCGGCCTCGGCCCGTCCCTCTCCCTCACGCGGGTCCAGAGGGAGAGGGAGCCGTTTCCTCGCCCCCGGAGGAGGAGACGGCCAGGGTGAGGGGACGCGTAGGACGTGGAGAGCGCGTTCGTGAATAGGGCCAGGCGCGGCGCGAGGGGGATTCGCTACGAGGGACTCCCCACCGAGCGCGCGGATCCGCGAAGCCGCGGCCTCGATCGCCTCTCGCCCGCGCAGATCGCGAAGCTCATGAACCGCGCCGATCGCGGGGCGGTGGCGGCCGTCGCCCGCGCGGCGCCCGCGATCGGCCGGGCGGTAGCGCTGATCGTGCGGGCGCTCTCGGGTGGAGGCCGGCTCATCTTCGTGGGCGCCGGCACGAGCGGGCGGCTGGGCGTGCTCGAAGCCGCCGAGTGCCCGCCGACCTTCGGCACGTCGCCGACGCTGGTGCAGGCGGTGATCGCGGGCGGCCGCCGGGCGGTGTTTCGATCGGCGGAGGGCGCCGAGGATGATGCGGCCGAGGGCGCGCGGCAGGTCCGCGGGCGCGCTCGCGCCGGCGATGTGGTGGTAGGAGTCGCCGCGAGCGGAGTGACGCCATTCGTGCGGGCGGCGCTCGAGGCAGCCCGCCGCCGTGGCGCCGCGACCGTCCTCGTGACCTGCAATCCGCGTGTTCCGCGTCGCGCCGCGCGCGTGCTCATCCCACTCGCCGTCGGCCCCGAAGTGCTGGCGGGATCCACCCGGCTCAAGGCGGGTACGGCCACGAAGCTGACCCTCAATACGCTCACCACCGCGACGTTCGCCGGGCTCGGCAAGGTCTACGGCAACCGCATGGTGGACTTGCGGCCTCGCTCGGCCAAGCTCTACGCGCGCGCGGTTCGGCTCGTGCGAGAGATCGGCCGGGTCAGCGAGACGGAGGCGGCGCGTCTTCTCGGTGGCGCTCGGGGCAGCGCCAAGCTCGCCATCGTGATGGCGCGCCTCGCGGTCGGATCGAAGGAGGCGCGGCTCAGGCTGAAGGATACCTCGGGCTCACTCAGAAGGGTGCTGGACGATGGGGGCACTCGGGCTTCTGGGCCGGGCTCTCGAGCTTGACTTCGGCCTCGAGAGCCCGGCCCGATACCCGCGCGTTACTGAAATGGAGGGGGTGGTGGCGGGGGTGGTGGCAGAGCCGCGACGGGGACCCACACCCACCGGTAGGCGGTGTAGACACCGTCTCCGTGTAGCTCGTACCGCCCATTCGGGTACTGAACGACGGTCTGGTACGGCGCGGGCGGCTGTGCGTACACCACGGGCTGGGTATAGACGACCGGCCGCTCGACCACCACCGGCCGGGCGAAGACGGGCCGTGGGGCGAACAGGCCGCCGACCACCTGATTGAACACCGCGAACGAGGCCAGCCCGAGCGCCACATTGGTGGCCGTCCCCGCCTGGGCGGCCGGTACCGCCACCCCGACCATCAGAGCCAACCCGACCACGAGAGCGGTGATTCGACGCATCATGGGACCGTACCTCCTTTCACGCGTAGTCTGACGGGGCAACCCCCCCTGCTATTTGGCCCCTGTGAGGAATCGACGCGCCCTCAGGAGTGGCTCGGCCCCGTCGTGTCCTCTGAGCGCACCGGGGTCTTACCCCGCAAAAAGTCAAAATCGACGCCCTCATGCGCCTGGAGGACACGATCTTCGGGCGGGACGGCTCCTGGTCGAGCCGTCGGCGGATCTCGTGCCGCGCCGCCGGTGATATGATCGGGGTCGCGCCGAGGCCGCGGACGGATCCTCGACACGCGCGTGATGGCCTCACGAGAGGAGGCGGGAGGGGATGAGACTCCAGGGCAAAGTGGCGGTAGTCACGGGCGGCGGCTCGGGCATCGGCGAGGGCATCGTGATGTGCATGGCACCGGCCAGGCGCTCAACGTGGACGGCGGCTCCGTCATGCATTGACGGGCGAGCGATGAAGGCCACCACGATCGGGCTCGAGCTGGCGGCGGCGATGCTCCTCGTCGTGACCGCGTCGCTCGCCCA
>Ga0070707_100007507_pt1 | contig 10125 bp, 8 predicted proteins | sample KBSK5502metaG_FD_65468 | JGI IMG/M metagenome (GOLD analysis project Ga0070707, IMG submission 65468) | Corn, switchgrass and miscanthus rhizosphere microbial communities from Kellogg Biological Station, Michigan, USA - KBS K5-50-2 metaG | ecosystem: Host-associated > Plants > Roots >... | reverse complement strand
CTTGCGCGCGCACCGTCAGGTCGAACCCTGCGTGCTTCCCGAGCTGCTCGATCATGTGATCGAAGAACGGGATCCCGGTCTTCGCCGACGCGTCGCCGGTCCCGTCCAACCCGAGCGTCACATCGACGCGCACCTCTTTCGTCGCGCGGTTGATCGTTGCGCGCCGCTTCCCGCGCGCAGCCCGCGTGGAAGACGTTGCGACTTTCTTCTTAGGCATCGGCGAGCACGCTCCTCAACGTTTCAACGAAATCGGCGTTCTGGTTCCCCGTCCCAACCGTGACGCGGAGCGCGCGCGGGATCACCTGCGAGAAGTCGCGCACCAACACCCCCGCATCGGCAAGCTTCTTCCACAACAACGTTCCTTCGACCGGCGTCCGGAACAAGATGAAGTTCGCGTCGGAGTGGAACACTTCGACGCTCGGCACACGTTCCAGCTCCTTCGACAGCCGGTCGCGTTCGGCGACGATCTCCGCGACGCCGCTCAGCACGACCTGCGCGTGCTTCAGCGCAACCTCCCCAGCCGCCTGCGTCAGCGCCGACAGATGATACGGAAGGCGCGCGACCTGGATCGCGTCGATGAGCCACGAGTGCGCCAGCATGTACCCGATGCGCGCGCCTGCCAGCCGCCACGACTTCGAGAACGAGCGGATGACCACCAGCCGCTCGTACTTGTCGAGCAATGCGCGCGCGGACTCACCGCCGAACTCACCGTAGGCCTCATCGACGACAACAAGGCCTGAGCCTGCTTCCAGCGCAGCCTCGACAACGGAAAGCGGGTGCGCGTTGCCGGTCGGGTTGTTCGGCGAGCAGATGAACGTCACCGCCGGCGGATCGAAGGAAACCGCGGAATAGACGGTGTTCACGTCGAGCAGCCACGGCTCGGGGATGTCCTTGCGCACGACCGGAGACAGCGTCACGTGCGCGATGTGGGAGTGCATCGCGTACGTGGGCTCGAACAGCAGTACCGACCGGCCGGGCCCGCCGAACGTCAGCAGCAGCGTCTGGATGATCTCGTTGGAGCCGTTCGCCGCCCACGTACCGGCGGCGGGCCAGCCGTGGCGCGCGCCCAGGCCTTCGCGCAACGCGCGCGCCTCGCGGTCCGGGTACCGGTTCAGGTCGATGTCGCGAAGGCGCGCGGCGAGCTCGGTCGCGAACTCCTTGGGCGGCGGCCACGGCGACTCGTTCGTATTCAGCCTGATCGCGGCGTCGGCTTGGGGCGCGCGGTACGCGGGCAGCGCGCGCAAGTCGTCGCGGATCTCGAACGGGCGGTCGGTCATGACTCCAACCGGATGCGCAAAGCCCGCGCGTGCGCGTCGAGACCCTCGGCCTCGGCGATCTGGACCAGGATGGGCGCCACCGTTTCGAGACCTGCGCGCTCGAACGCGATGACGGCCGTCGATTTCACGAATGTCGACACGCGCAACGGCGACGCGAAGCGCGCGGTCCCCGCGGTCGGAAGGACGTGGTTGGTGCCTGCAACGTAGTCGCCCAACGCGACCGGCGAGTACGCGCCGACGAACACAGCGCCGGCGTCACGGACCTGCGTGAGGCGGTCGGTCGCATCGGCGGTCACAAGCTCGAGGTGCTCGGGCGCGAACGCGTTCGCAACCTCCATCGCCCTGTCTAAGTCTTCAACGAGCACCGCGCGCCCTTGCCCGTGCAGCGCGGTCTCGATGTCCTCGCGGCGCGACGCAGACGCGACTTCTTTCTCCAGCGCTTCGCCGACGGCCTCGACCAAGGACTCGCTCGGCGTGATCAGCAACGCTGTGGCCAACGGGTCGTGCTCTGCCTGCGCCACCAGATCCGCCGCCACGAATGCCGGCGGCGCCGTATCGTCGGCGACGATCGCGACTTCGGTCGGCCCCGCGAAGCCGTCGACCCCGACGTCCATCGCGACTTCGTGCTTCGCGATCGTGACGTAGATGTTGCCCGGCCCGGCTATGACGTCGACCCGCTTGACCGTCTCCGTCCCGTAGGCCAAGGCGGCGATCGCCTGCGCGCCGCCGATCGCGAACACCTCCTCGACGCCCGCAGCAGCGCACGCGGCCAGGGTCGCCGGGTGAACCGAGCCGTCCGCCGCCGGCGGTACGCAGACCACCACCGACCCGACGCCGGCGATCTTCGCCGGCAGCACCGTCATCAAGACGGTCGACGGGTACGCCGCGCGCCCGCCGGGGACGTAGCACCCCGCGCGCGCCACGGCCCGCGTCTCCTCGCCGACCCATGCCCCCTCGCCGCCGGTGCGCCAGAACGGCGCGCGCTCCTCCGCCGCCTGCCGCTCGTGGTATTGGCGGACCCGGTCGGCAGCCAGGTCGATCGCGTCCAACAGCTTGTCCGAGCAGCGTGCGCGCGCCGCTTCGATCGCTTCCGCGCTCACCCGCAACGACGCCGGGCGCGCGCCGAACCGCTCCTGCTGCTCCAAGGCGGCGGCGTCCCCGCCTGCCCGGACCGCGGCGATGATCTCGCGAACCGTTTCGCGCGCGAGGTCCCGGTCGACGGCCGCGCGCGGCAAGCGCGCAAGGGGGTCCCCCGCGTCTCCACGGAGGTCGACGACGGTCAACATAAGTCGCCGTATCCTAGCCGAGCCTCCCAGGGGTTCCCGGTCGTTTTCTCTATGATCCAGCACATGGACATGCCCTTGTTTCCGCTGCACGTCGTGCTCTTTCCGGGCTCGGCGATGCCGCTGCATGTCTTCGAGCCGCGCTACCGCGCGCTGATGGACCGGGTGCTGTCCGAGGACCGCCGGTTCGGGGTGCTCGCCATCCGTCGCGGCCGCGAGGTCGGCGGGTACGCCGACACCTTCCGCATCGGGACCGTCGCCGTCGTCGAGCAGGTCCAGCGAGCACCCGACGGCTCGATGGCGATCATCGTGACCGGCCACGAGCGCTTCGCCTTAGACGTTCGACTCCCCGACGACCCGTACCCGATCGGCGAAGTGACGCTTCTCGATGAATCCCACGGCGAGCATCCCTCGAAGGAGCTGGCGCCCGCGCGCGCGGCCGTGAATCGCTACCTCAGTGTCGTTGCGCGCGTCCATGGCGACGACGTAGTGGCGCCCGCGCTTCCCGACGACATCGTGACCGCATCCTTCGCCCTGGCGTCTACGTTGACGCTGGACCTTCCCGAGCGGCAGAGGCTGCTCGAGGCGGACGACGCCGCGAATCGGTTGCGGCTGGTGACGGAGCTGGCGAAGCGAGAGGCTCTGCTGCTGGAAGCAGTCGGGCCGTCGGTCGGGCGCCCGACCGACGCCGTCTCGCCGAACTAACCGACCACCACACGGCCGTTCCTGAAGCGGACGCCTTCCGCCCTCAACAGCGCGGTCTGCTTCACCGCGAGGTGCGGCGCCGGGGAGCCGTCCGAGCGGAGCACGCGATGCCAGCCCTCGACGTCGTTCTCGGAGAGGATGCGGCCGACGATGCGGGCGGAGCGCACGCCTGCCCGGTCGGCAACCTCACCGTAGCTCAGCACCGTTCCGCGAGGGATCGACGCGATGATCTTGAGCACACGCCGGAACGTCTTCTCGTCCATCTACGAGCGTGGGAGGAAAGCGAGCACGACGTCGCGGGTTGTCTACGTTCGGATCGACGATCGCGATGCTCTGCCACGTTCCAAGCGACACCTCGCCGTCGATGACCGGCAAGGTCAGCGTCGGCGCAACGAATGCCGGCATCACGTGCGCGGCGCCGTGTCCGCGACTGCCGTGGCTGTGGCGGTAGCGATGGCCTTTGGGAAGCAAGAACTCGAGACGGTCCCAGAGATCCTCTTCGCTGCCCGCGTGAAGCTCTATCAACACGAGGCCGGCCGTCGCGTGCGGCAGCGAGATGTTCACGAGCCCATCTCCTTGACCAGATACGAAATCCTGAACGCGATCGGTGATGTCGAAGATGGCCGGTTCGCTTCCCGTCTTGACGCGGAACCGCTTCGTCTTCATCGAGCCGATTCTAACGAGAGGCCGGATCTATCGATCCGCTTCGACAGGCTCGCGCAGCCACTCCGGCAGGTAGACGGCCCCCGGGCCGTACTCCGCGGCCTCGTCATGCGGGTTCGACAGCAGGCATGTCTTCAAGGAGAGACAGCCACAACCGATGCACGAGGTCAGTCCGTCACGCAACGCGATCAGAGCATCGATCTCGCTGTCCAGTCGCTTCCGCCACGATCGAGAGATCTTCGTCCAGTCTGCGCGCGTCGGCGTCCGTGACGCAGGCAGCCTCGAGAGCGCGCTGCGCACCTCGTCGAGCGTTAGCCCGACGTGTTGAGCAGCGCGGATGAACGCCAGACGCCGCAACACGCTCCGTTCGTACCGGCGCTGGCCGCCGTCCGTTCGAGAGGCTTCGATCAACCCTTCGCGCTCGTAGAACCGCAGCGCAGAGGCTGCGAAGCCGCTGCGGTTCGCAACCTCGCCGACCGTCAGGAGATCGATGCTCACGGAAAATCTCCCATCGTGCTTGACTTGAAGTTGACTTCAACTCTTAGTCTACGCCCGAACCATCCCGAATGGAATGGAGGGACCCATGAAAGTTGCGCTGGTCACCGGGGCGTCGAGGGGGTTCGGCGCTGCTCTCGCGGACGCGCTTCACAAGCAGGGGTGGACGCTGATCGTCGATGCGCGCGACGGCGATGCGCTCACGAAGGCAGCCGCACGCTGGGCGGATACGACGGCGATCCCGGGCGATGTCTCCGAGCCGAACCATCGCGAGGAGCTCGCGCGCGCCGTCCACCGGCTGGGTCGGCTCGACCTCCTGGTCAACAACGCGAGCCTGCTCGGTCCGAGCCCGCAGCCCACCCTCGATCGCTACCCCATCGGCGTGCTCGCGAGCGTCTACGACGTGAACGTCTTCGCACCACTGGCCCTCACCCAGCTTGCGCTCCCGTACCTCAGACAAGCCGGTGGGATCCTCGTGAACGTCACGTCGGACGCAGGCGTGGAACCCTACGAAGGCTGGGGTGGATACGGGTCATCCAAAGCCGCCCTCGATCAGCTCACGGCGATCCTCGGAGTGGAGAATCCCTCGATCGCGGCGTACGCGTTCGACCCCGGCGACATGCGTACGCAGATGCACCAAGAGGCGTTCCCGGGAGAAGACATCTCGGACCGGCCCGAGCCGGAGACGATCGTCCCTGCGCTCATCAGGCTGCTCGAAACAAGGCCACAGAGCGGCCGTTACCGTGCCGCAGACCTGTTGGTGAATGCATGACCGCGACGTTCACCCTCCCTGCGGAGCTGTCGGCGACCGAACCGCCGGAGGCGCGCGGCATCGCGCGCGATCAAGTCAGGTTGCTGGTCGCGACGCCGGACGGCATCGCCCACGCGATCTTCCGCGACCTGCCGAGCTTCCTCGAGCCGGGCGACCTCGTCGTCGTGAACACGTCATCGACGCTGCCCAGCGCGGTGGACGCCTTCCGTGCGTGCGACGAACGGATCGTCGTCCACTTCTCCTCCCCCTTGGACGACGGAACCTGGGCGATCGAGCTCCGCCTTGTCGATGGATCGGGCCCGATCGGTGACGGTGTCGTCGGTGAGACCGTCTATCTCGCGGGGCACGAGAGCGCGCTGCTCGTCGAACCGTATCCCGACGCATGCGAGTACCTCGGCTCTCGGTTGTGGCGCGCGCGCCTCTCGGTCGACTCCGTGCCCCACTACCTCGCGCGGCACGGCCGGCCCATTGCGTACAACTACCTGCGCGGTGCGTGGCCGCTCGACGATTATCAAACCGTCTTCGCGCGCGACGCGGGAAGCGCGGAGATGCCGAGCGCCGCGCGCCCGTTCACCGACCGCATGGTCACGGACCTCGCCGTGCGCGGCGTCGCCGTCGCGCCGATCACGCTCCACGCCGGCGTCTCTTCCCTCGAAGCCGGCGAGGCACCTCTCCCCGAGCGTTTCAGCGTGCCTGAGGCCACCGCGCAGCTCGTGAACCACACGCGGAAGAACGGTGGCCGCGTCGTTGCGATCGGCACGACCGTGACGCGCGCGCTTGAAAGTGCGGCGCTCACGGACGGCGGATTACGTGCGAAGCACGGCTGGACGGATCTCGTCCTCGGTCCCGACCGGCCCGCGCGCGTCGTCGACGGCCTCGTCACCGGTTGGCACACGACGGAGTCCTCGCACCTGCAGCTGCTCGAGGCGGTCGCGGGAGAGCTGCTCGTCAGACGCGCCTACGACGCGGCGATCGACGCGCGCTACCTATGGCACGAATTCGGCGACAGCTGCTTGTTGCTGCCGGACAAGCAGGCCTAGTAACCGCCCATCCCACCGTGGTGGAACGCGAACAGATAGATCAGCAGATACGCGATCCCGCCGACCACCAGGTAGAGGCCCGACGTAACTCTTCCAGTTCTTCTTGTAACCGGTCCTGTGTGTGTCGCGCTCGCGCGTGTCCATGGGGAAGACCTCCTTCGCCATGTACTACGCGCGGCGCGCGCGCAAGGATTGTCGGGCGGCAGTTACTGGCCGACGCTGCCCGGTTCAGCACCGCGCGCGCGGATGTCGGCGAGCACCTTGTCGAACAGCGCTTGCGCTTCCTTCGCGATCTGTTGAAGGTCTTGAACCTCACGCGACGCTTCCTCCATCGCGGAAGGGTTCATGCGTTGGGCAGTTTGTTCGAGCAGCTGCGCGCGCAGCCCCGCCGAAACAGAAACCTCCGACAGCTCTTGCAGCGTGATACGCAAGAGCCAGCGAACGCGACGGTCTTGCGTCGCTTTGTCCACAACGCGCGGCTCGCGTGCGTGCGCGCCCGTCTTCTGCTCGGGCAGAGGGACACCCTCGCCGAAGTTCTCGCGCACATACGCTTCGAAACGCACGCCCTTCGGGATCCCGAGCTTGCGGCGGATCGCTTGCTTGTGGCTTTCGAGCGTGCCGAGCGCGATCCCCAACGCTTCGCATGCTTGGCTGGGGGCGACGCCTTCGATGGCAAGCGCGATCACGCGCCACTCTTGTGGCGTGATCCGGCTCGCTCGATCAACCATCGCTTCGTCCACAGACGTCGCCCTTTCAGTCCAGCGCTTTCTGCCCCAACAAGACTTTCAACTCGGCATAAAGCCCATTTCGCCTCTCCACACAGTATCGGTGCGGCAAGCGGATGGTTTTAGCCGGGGTTGCCCCCGACAAAAGGCGTAGATGCACCGGAGTCGCACCCGGATGCGACTCGAGCACGCCTTTCAGGCGCTCGACGAACGCCGGCGTGCACGTTTCGGCGGGGACGCTCAGGATGAGGGGCTGGCCGCCCGGGTCGAGGCTCGGGATGGCAACCTCATGCGCGACGACTTTCGGTTCGTCGTCTCGCGTGTCGATCTTGCCACGGACGGTGACGATCGCATCGGGGGCAAGCACCGGCGCGGCCGACACGTACGAGCTCGGGAAGACGACGACTTCGACTGCGCCCTGAAGATCCTCGAGCCAGAACACCGCCATCGGCTCGCCCTTCTTCGTGAACTTCTTCTGCATCCGCGTGACGAGCCCCCCGAGCGTGACCGGATCTTGGTCGCGCAAACCGTCGAGGTCGATGATCCTGTGCGACGACGCTTGACGCAGGACGTCTTCGACCGCGAACAGCGGGTGGTCCGACACGTACACGCCGAGCATCTCCTTCTCGACGGCAAGGAGGATGCTTTGCGGTAGCTCTTCGACCGCCGGCGGAAGCGGCGTGTGCATGTTGACGCTGCTCGCGTCGTCGAGACCGGCGAAGAGGCTGAACTGCCCTTGCTCGCGCGCGCGCGCATCGGCATTCGCGGCGTCGGCGCGCGCGGCGGCCGCGTCCGACAGGACGATCCCCTTCTCTGCGTCGCGCTGCAGCAGTTGCGAGCGCGCGACGCCTAGCGAATCGAACGCGCCCGCTTTGGCCAGCGATTCGACCACTCGCCGGTTCAAAACCATCGGATTCACTTTCGCGATGAAGTCTTCGAACGTGGTGAACGCGCCCTTCTCCGTGCGCGCTTCGATGATCTTCGCGACGACGTTCTCGCCGACGTTGCGAACCGCGGACAACCCGTACCGGATCGTGCCGCCTTCGGTCGGCGTGAAGTCCTTGTCCGAGGCGTTCACGTCGGGCGGCTCGACCGTGATCTTGAGCGCGCGCGCTTCTGCGAGATACACCGGCGAGCGGTCGGGGTTGTCCTTCACGCTCGTCAGCAGCGCGGCCATGTACTCGACCGGGTAGTTCGCGCGCAGGAACGCGGTTTGGTACGCCACCAGTCCGTAGCACGCAGCGTGCGCGCGGTTGAACGAGTAACCGGCGAACGGCTCGATCAGGCGCCACAACGTCCGCGCTTGCTCCTTGGAAAGCCCCTTCCGCTCCGCGCCCTCGATGAACTTGGGCTCCTCCGCATCCATCTTCTCCTTGATCTTCTTGCCGATCGCCTTGCGGACGATGTCGGCTTCACCCGCGGAGTAGCCCGCCATCGATTGGAGCAACTGAAGGATCTGCTCCTGGTACACGATGACGCCGTACGTGTCCTTCAGGATCGGCTCGAGTGCAGGATGCAGGTACTGAACCGACATCGGCTCGGTCTTCCCCTTGACGTACTTGGGGATCTCCCGCATCGGGCCCGGGCGGTACAACGCGACCATCGCCACGATGTCTTCGAAGTGGTCGGGTTTCAGCTTCACGAGCGCGTCGCGCATCGCCGAGCCTTCGAGCTGGAAGACCCCCGTCGTCTCACCGCGCGAGAGCATCTCGTACGTCTTCGAGTCGTCCATCGGGATGCGGTCGATGTCGATGTCGATCCCGCGACGCCGCAACAGGTCGATCGCATCCCCCAAGATCGTGAGGTTCCGCAGCCCCAGGAAGTCCATCTTGAGCAGCCCGAGCTCGGCCACCGCGTTCATCTCGTACTGCGTGACCGTGCCGCCGCCGAGCGCCTCGTTGCGCCACACCGGTACGACCTCGGTGAGCGGCACGTCGCTGATGACCACGCCGGCCGCGTGCACGCCCGCCTGTCTGCGCAATCCTTCGAGCCCGCGCGCAACGTCGATCACGCGCTTCGAGTCCTCGTCGGTCTCGTAGGCGGAGCGTAGGTCGGTCGCGCTGTTGTAGGCCTGGTTCGTCCCGTCACCCGGCGGCCACTCGAACGTACGGTCGAAACAGGCGATCAGCGGTGGGTCCTTGCCGAGGATCCCCGGCGGGTACGCGCGCGCGAGGCGGTCGCCGACCACGTACGGCATCCCGAGCACGCGCGCGGCGTCGCGGATCGCTTGCTTTCCCTTGATCGTGGCAAAGGTGACGATCTGTGCGACGCGATCCTCGCCGTATTTGCGCACTGCGTAGCGAAGCACGTCGCCGCGCCCGCGCACGTCGAAGTCCATGTCGATGTCGGGCATCTCCCGTCGAGCCGGATTCAGGAAGCGTTCGAACATCAGTCCGTACTTCATGGGATCGATGCCGACGATCCCAAGGCAGTACGACACGATCGAACCTGCGGCGCTCCCCCGCCCCGGGCCGCACCGGACGTTCTGTGACTTCGCGTACGCGATGAGGTCCGCAACGATCAAGAAGTAGGACGCGAACCCCATCGACGTGATCGTCGACAGCTCGTACTCGACCCGTTCTTTCACTTCCGCCGACAGCGGATCGCCATACAGCTTGGCCGCGCCTTCATACGTGAGCGCGCGCAAGTAGCTCTCGACGTCCTCACCTTTCGGCGTCTCGAACCGCGGCAGCCGTTGCACGCCGAACTCCAGTGTCACGTTGCAACGCTCGGCGATCGCAAGCGAGTTGTCACATGCCTCGGGATGCTGCGAGAACAGCGCGCGCATCTCGGCCGGCGACTTGAGGTAGAACTCCTCCGCGTCGAACTTGAACCGCCCCGGCTCGTTGATCGTCGAGCCCGTCTGGATGCACAGCAGCACGTCGTGGGTCGGCGCGTCGGCCTTGTGCACGTAGTGAAGATCGTTCGTCGCAAGCAGCGGCGCGCCGATCGCTTTCGCGATCTCGAGCAGCTTCGGGAAGACGGTGTGCTGGTCCCCCAGCCCGTGGTCCTGCAGCTCGACGAAGAAGTTGTCCGGGCCGAAGATCTCCCGGTACTCGCCGGCGACGCGCGTGGCCTTCTCGACCTGCCCTTGCAGCAAGAGCTGGCCGACTTCGCCGGCCAAGCACCCGGTCGTCGCGATGATCCCCTTCGCGTACTGAGCCA
>Ga0070707_100007505_pt1 | contig 10126 bp, 8 predicted proteins | sample KBSK5502metaG_FD_65468 | JGI IMG/M metagenome (GOLD analysis project Ga0070707, IMG submission 65468) | Corn, switchgrass and miscanthus rhizosphere microbial communities from Kellogg Biological Station, Michigan, USA - KBS K5-50-2 metaG | ecosystem: Host-associated > Plants > Roots >... | reverse complement strand
GTAAGGCTGGACCAGCGACCAGATTCCGCCCGGAGGCAGAAGCCAGAACTCATATCGCGGGTTGGCGCAACCCGACGCGCTGCCGGTGACTGTTACCTGGGTGCCCACACCCGCCGAAGTAGGCGGCGCTACAGAGGCGCTCATGCCAGTGCACGCGGACGCTGCCGTCAATGCGTAGTCGAACGCGCTGAATGAGTCATAGGAATTTCCGCTGCCGTTTTCGCGCGCCCACACCGAGAAGCGATACGTGCCCGGCGCGAGCCCGGCCGTGTCCCAGCCATACGCGGCGCTGGCAGAATAGGGCTGGACCACCGACCAGATTCCACCGGGAGGATGCAGCCAGAACTGGTATTGCGGGGCTGTGCAGCCCGAGCCGTTGCCGGACGCACTGCCGCTAACTGTGACGAGCGTGCCCACAGTCGCAGTGGTAGGCGGCTGGGCCGAGGCAGCCATCGTCGAGCATCCGACCACCATGTTGAAAGACCTCACGTCGGTGTCGGACGCGACAAAGATCTGGCCGCCAGCCTCGCTCGGCGTTGAGAAATGAGTCATCGGAAACCCACCGCTCTGATAGACCTGTGCCCCCGTTGAGGCGTCAAAACCAGACAGGCCTCCTCCACCTATGTCGGCGGCCCAGACGACCCCACCGACCACGATGGGAGGCCCAAAGGTTGCGTTACCGCCTGCGTGCCAGGTCCCGGGAGCATTGCAGCTCGAGTCGCAGAGGCTGAATGACGGCGCGGCGGTGTTGACGGTCAAAGAAACGATGCCATGCCCCTCGCACTCGATATAGACGCGTGGCGCCGCGTACGCAAACGAGCCGAAAGTAGCGTCGGAATGGTTGCCGAAGCACACATCCGCACCTACATAGGGCGACTTAGCTGGAAACAGCTGGCCGTTGGTGCTTCCGAGCGCGGCTGGGTTCAGCAGAAAGCCCTGGCCGTACTTGCCGGACATGAACATCAGCGAAGGGCTGATGACCACCGGGCTGGCCGAACCCAGGTCCGTGTCGGTCCCACACCAGTGGTTCTGCCAGTCCGCGGGCTGAAACATGCTCAGTCCGCCGAGCGCTGCGTTGGTCTCGATGACTGAATCGCTCTGGATCGCGCCCGAGCACGGGATGGCGTTGCCGGTCGAGAAGAAGGCATGACCCGTTGAATCGTCGATCAGCACCCCGCCGGCCGCCCACGAACCCGCACCGGTCGAGGGTCCCTCGAACAGCTCGTCGGGAGCGGCTCCGCTAGTCGGCACGCCGTCGACCCAGGCGTGATACGCGCCGCAGTCTCCCCAACGTCCACCGAACGGGACGTAAACGTGGCTCCGATCACTCGAGAGAGCCAGCGCGCCGCGCTGCTGCTGGATGGTCCAGTCGAATCCGTTGGGGCTGACCTGCGTGAAGAGGGCCTGGGTGCCGGAAGCCAGGTCGAGGCCGAAGAGGAAATAGGACAGGTACTGGTGGAGAAACGCCACCACGTAAATGCGCGACCCGGTGGGATCGATTACACCCGTGCCGAGGATCCCTGTCGGATTGATGTTTCCGCATCCCCATCCGCTCGTCTGCGGAGCGCCCAGGTTTCTCGACCAGACCACGGCGCCGGTCGATTGGTTGAGCGCGTACACGGTGTTTTGAAGGGTGGCGACGTAGACCAGCCCGTTGTAGACGAGCGGCTCGCCGTAGACGCTGCCATCCAGCGTCGGAGACACCCAGCCCGTAGCCGCGCCCGCGGCCGCCGGTTGTGTGCTGTCGTAGCCGGTATGGGCGTTGTCGCGGTGATAGACGGTCCACGAGCCGCTGACGGCACCCGCAGCTGCGGGCATCCTGAGGCCGTGGGGGGTGCTTGATCGCGCCTCAATCGCGGAGGGCGCGAAGCACGCGAGCATGCCCGCCGCGGCAAGGACGGCAACTTTGCCGGCTGATCTCGTTTTCAACTCGGTGACTCCTTAACGCAGCAAGGGTAGGTGTCCGGTCACTCAAGTTAACCAACGGCCCCCTGCCGGCAAACCTGTGGGCTGGGACCATTTCGGTAAGCTGACCGCCGTGGAGCTAAAGGACACCCGAATTGCCGTGATTGGCGGCGCGGGACTGCTCGGATCTCATATCGTCGACCAGCTCCTTCTTGAGCCGGTGGCCGAGGTCGTCGTTCTCGATAACTTCATGCGCGGCCGGCCTGACAGTCTCGCCGGCGCGATGCGCGACCCGAGGGTACGCATCGTCCGCGGCACGATGACCGACCAGGAGACAGTGCGGGACGCGCTCACCGGAATCGACGGGGTGTTTCAGCTCGCGTCGCTCTGGCTTGGCGAGTGCCTGAATGATCCCCGAAGCGCGTGGGAGGTCAACGTCGTCGGCATGTGGAACATCGTCGAGGCCTGCCTCGACCTGAAGGTCAAACGGATGGTTTATTCGTCGTCGGCATCTGTCTACGGCAACGCGCTTTTCACGCCGATGACCGAGGACCATCCGTTCAACAACCGGACCACGTACGGCGCAACCAAGATCGCCTGCGAGCAGATGCTGCGAGCCATCTACCAGCAGCATGGACTCCCCTATGTCGGCCACCGCTACATGAACATCTACGGGCCCCGGATGGATTACCAGGGGACGTACGTGAGCGTGATCATGAAAGTCATCGACAAGATCCTTGCCGGCGAGCCGCCCGTCATCTTCGGGGACGGCAGCCAGGTCTATGACTTCATTTATGTGGAGGACACAGCCCGAGCCAACATCCTGAGCATGAAGGCGGACTGTGCCGACGAGTTCTTCAACATCGGGATGGGCGTCGGCACCACGATCAACGAGTTGGTCCAGATTCTCCTCAAGCTCATGGACTCCGACCTGGAGCCCGAGTACCGGGCTCAAGAGCAGAGCTTCGTGACCTACCGGATCGGCAGCGTGGACAAGGCGGAGCGACTCTTCGGGTTTCGCGCCACGACGCCGGTTGAGGAAGGTCTCCGGCGGGTCATCGAATGGCGGTTCGACAAGGGCCAGCAGGTGCCTGCCAGCAGCAGCAGATGACGATCCCGATCACCAGGCCCTTCTTCGGTCCGGAAGAGCTGCGCGCGGTTCAGGAGCCGCTCGAGACGGGTTGGGTGGTGCAGGGACCGTTCGTCAAACGCTTCGAGGACAAGTTCTCCGAATTCACCGGGGCCGCACACTCGATCGCGGCGAGCTCGTGCACGACGGCTCTACACATGGCCGTCGCCGCGCTCGGGCTGAAGCCGGGTGACGAGGTCATCGTTCCGGCTTTCACGTGGGTGGCCACAGCCAACGTGGTCGAGTACATGGGCGCGAAGCCGGTTTTCTGCGACATCGATATGTCGACCTTCAACATGAGCACCGATCGAATCGATGCGCTCGTCACCGGCCGGACGGTCGGCATCATCCCGGTGCATCTCTTCGGCCTGTGCGCCGACATGTCCCCCATCCTCGATGCCGCTCGCCGGCACAAGCTGTGGGTCGTCGAGGACGCGGCGTGCGCTCTCGGCGGTTGGTACGGCGGCGCCCACGCCGGGACCATGGGCGACATGGGGTGTTTCAGCTTCCACCCTCGCAAGTCGATCACCACCGGTGAAGGTGGAATGATCACGACCGGTCAAGCAAATCTCGATGAGCTGTGCCGGTCCCTGCGCGACCATGGCGCGTCGAAATCAGATCACCAGCGGCACACCGAGTCCGGCGGTTTCCTGCTCTCCGACTACGACATGCTTGGCTACAACTACCGGATGACCGACATCCAGGGCGCTCTCGGCTGCGCGCAGATGGACCGGGCGGGCTGGATCCTCGAGCGCCGGCGCCTGATTGCCGAGCGGTATGACGAAATGCTCGCCGAGCTCAAGTGGCTACGGACACCTCAGGTTCCACACGGCAGCATTCACGGATACCAGTCGTACGTCTGCTTGTTCCACTCCGAGCAGCCGACGCCCGAGAACGTGGATCGACTTCACGAGCGGCGCAACCAGCTGATGGAACGGATGGAGACGGACGGCATCTCGACGCGGCAGGGAACGCATGCGGCGCACCTGCAGGGGTACTACAGCCACAAATACAGCATCGCGCCAGGAGACTTCCCCAACGCCTGGATCGCCGACCGGCTCAGCATCTCCCTTCCTCTGTATGCGCAGATGACGGAGGCCGAGCAGGACGAGGTCGTGGCAGCCCTGAAGCGATCGGCGAATTCTTGAAGAGCCGCCTCCTCGAGCTGCTGGTCGACCCCGTCGCCCACGGACCGCTCGAGCTCAAGAAAGGTACGGACCACGGCGACGAGCGCCTCACCGGCCGGCTGATCGCCGAGGACGGCAGTACCTATCCCGTGGTCGGAGGCATACCTCGGTTCGTCAAGACCCAGGACGAGGGCCAGGTCCAGACGCAAGGCTCGTTTGCCTTCAAGTGGAAGAAGCGCGACACGTATGGGTGGCTGCTGGGCGAGAGCGACGACGCGCCGCAAACCTCCTGGCTGCTGGAGAAATACGGCTTTGAATCGACGGCGGAATGGGCGCGCAAGTTTTCGTCCGTGGGGCGCGTGCTCGACCTCGGTTGCGGAGCCGGCACGGCCTCCTGGCCGTGGCTGCGCTCGAGCGGGTGGAGCGGAAACGCGATGTGGGTGGGCCTCGACATCTCGGACGCGGTCGACGTCGCCGCAGACCTGCTCGGCAACTTCCCCAACACACACTTCGTCCAGGCGGATGCCATGCGCATGCCGTTTGCCGACGGGACGTTCGACGTCATCCTCTCCGAGGGCGTCCTGCACCACACGCCATCAACCGCCGCTGCCATCTCGTCCGCCGCTCGGATGCTTCGCGCCGGGGGCGAACTCTACTTCTACGTGTACCGGCGCAAGGGCCCGATCCGTGAGTTCACCGACGACTACGTCCGCGAGGCCATCTCGGGTCTTTCTCACGAAGAGGCCTGGCACGCGATGCGGTCGCTGACGGAGCTGGCGAGGAAGCTCAGCGAGCTCCACGTGACGGTCGACATCGAGGCGGACATCCCCCTGCTAGGCATCAAGGCGGGCAAGCAAGACGTGCAGCGGCTCATCTACTGGAACTTCGCCAAGCTGTACTGGAACGATGCCGCGTCATTCGAGGAAAACGTCCACTCGAACTTCGACTGGTATCGCCCCCGGTATGCGCATCGCCAGACGGAGGCGGAGGTTCGCGAATGGTGCGGAGCGGCAGGCCTGACGATCACGCGGTTCCACGAACAGCCGAGTGGGTTTACTGTCATAGCGGCTAAGAGCTGATATATGTGCGGTATCTGCGGCGTCGTCCAGCTGGACGGTGCGCCGGTCGCGGCGAAGACTCTCGAGCGCATGAGCGAATTGATCGCCCACCGCGGACCCGACGGCCACGGAATCTACCTCGATGGACCGGTTGGCCTCGCGCACCGGCGCCTGGCGATCATCGACCTCACCGAGACCGGCCGCCAGCCCATGGGCAACGAGGACGGGACCGTGCTAGTCACCTACAGCGGCGAGATCTACAACTACCTCGATCTGCGCAGCCAGCTCGAGGGTCTCGGACATCGCTTCCATTCACAGTCCGACACTGAGGTCATCGTCCACGCCTACGAAGAATGGGCCGAGGACTCGGTGCGTCGGTTCAACGGGCATTTCGCTTATGCCATCTGGGATGCAAAACAGCAGCGGCTGTTTCTCGCTCGCGACCGGTTCGGCACCCACGCGATCTACCACTTTTCCGACGCCAAGCGCTTCATCTTCGGTTCTGAGGTCAAGGCGATCTTGGCGCACCCCGACGTGCCGCGCGGGGTTGAGCTTGCCGCGCTGAACGAATACTTCACCTTTCAGAACGTCCTTACCGACCTGACACTGTTCAAGGGCGTCCACCTGCTGCCGCCTGGGTGCTGGATGTCTCTGGAAGCCCGCACAGGCAAGCGAGCCGTCACCCAACGGTACTGGGACTACAAATTCGATCCTGATCCTCCCAAGATGGCGATGGAGGAGGCGGCCGGCGAGCTGGAGCGCCTGTTCACGCAGGCGGTGACTCGTCAACTCATGAGCGAGGTGCCGCTTGGCTGCTACCTCAGCGGTGGGATGGATTCCGGCTCGATCACAGCCACCGCCCGGAAGCAGCTGGGACGCCTCTGCACCTTCACGCTTGGCTTCGACCTTTCCTCCGCCTCCGGTCTCGAGCTCGGTTTCGACGAGCGTACCCAGGCCGAGGCCCTTTCCAACCTGCTCAAGACCGAGCACTACGAGATGGTGCTGCACGCCGGCGACATGGAGCAGGTCCTCCCGCAGCTGATCTGGCACGTCGAAGACCTCCGCGTCGGCCAGTGCTATCCGAACTACTACGTGGCCCGGCTCGCTTCCAAGTTCGTGAAGGTCGTCCTGAGCGGAGCGGGCGGCGACGAGCTGTTCGGCGGTTACCCATGGCGTTACTACCGGGGACTGAATGCGACTTCGGAGCAGTTTCACCGCAGCTACTACGACTTCTGGCAGCGCCTCGTATCCGATGACGACAAGCAGCGGCTCTTCCGCCCGGAGATCCAGTCGGCGATGGGAGATCACGACACTTTCGACGTCTTCCGATCCGTGCTCGATGGCGGCAACCTACCGCTCGAAACGCCCGAGGATCGCATCAACGCCTGTCTCTATTTCGAGCTGAAGTCCTTCCTTCACGGGCTGCTCGTGATCGAAGACCGGATCAGCTTTGCCCACGGCCTCGAGACACGGGCGCCATTTCTCGACAACGACCTGGTGGACTTCGCGCTGCGGGTTCCGGTTGCGCTCAAGGTCGACCCCGAGTCGCTCGTCACCGAAGTCGACGAGGACGATGTGCTCAAGAGCCGCATGCGGACCTCAGGCGGCAAGCGCGTGCTGCGGGAGGCCATGAGCAGGTCGATGCCCGCGCTGGTCACCGAGCGCGCGAAGCAAGGTTTCAGCGCGCCCGACGCAAGCTGGTTCCGCGGCGAGAGCATTGACTACGTCAACTCTCTGCTTCGCGACCGGCGGAGTCCGATCTACGAATTCCTCGAGCCTGGCTTCGTGGCGAGCCAGCTCAATGAGCACACGTCCGGGCGAGTCAACCACCGCCTGTTCATCTGGTCCTTGCTGAGCTTCGAATGGTGGCTTCGGAACTTCGGAGGTGCAGATGGCCGAAACTGAGGACGATCTCAGGCGCCAGATCGTCGAGCTCTGGAAGCGGCTCCAGGAAGAGGTCGACGCCCGCTGGGATCGAACGCTGCCGTTCGGCGACTACTTCGTAGACCGCTGGGAGAAGGCGACTCGGCTTGGCTTTGGCGAGGGCACGAGCATCTATGACTCCTCGCTTGTGTTGGGCGACGTGAAGGTAGGCAAAGGAACCTGGATTGGGCCATTCACCGTCCTCGACGGCTCGGGAGGCTTGACCATCGGCGATCACTGCTCAATCTCGGCCGGCGCGCACCTCTACACGCACGACACGGTCAAGCGCGCGCTGAGCGGCGGCGAGCACGCGATCGAGCGAAAGCCCACCTCGGTGGGATCGCGGTGCTACATCGGGCCACACACGGTGGTCGTGATGGGCGTCACGATTGGCAACGGGTCGGTGGTCGGCGCCAACAGCCTGGTGCTCGACGACATACCTCCTGGGAGCCGGGCATACGGTAATCCGTGCAAAGTGGTGGGCAGTTCCGCCTCGCTTCTCGTGGACAAGACATGACGTTCTCGCTCGAGTCATACCGAGCCCTCATCAAGTCCGCCCTCGACACCGGGTTCGAGCCGACCGCTTTCGACGCGGGATCGTGGCCCAAGCGCGCGCTGCTCCTGCGTCACGACGTCGATTACTCCGTCGACATGGCGGTCAAGCTCGCGCGCGTCAACGCGGACCTCGGCGTGGCGGGCACGTTCTTCATCCTGCTCCGAGGCCACGCCTACAACGCGCTTTCGCCGAAGTCGACGGAACGGATTTCCGAGCTGACCTCACTCGGCCAGCGCCTCGGCCTGCACGAGCCCGCGACGCACGAAGTTGACCTCGCCGCCGACTTCGCCTACTTCAGCTCTCAGGCTCAGCTCGACCGCGTCTTCTCGTGGCACAACCCGACGCCGCAGATCATCGAGAAGCACCGCGATCGCGACTCCATCGACGGCCTCGTCAACGTGTACTCGAAGAAATTCCTCGACGGCGCGCTGTACCGGTCCGACTCGAACTTTGGCAAGACATATGAGCAGCTCGTGGAAGCGTTCGACGGCAAGCGTGACGCGATCCACCTCCTCGTCCACCCCATCAACTGGGTCGCGGGGGGTGGAACGATGATCGAGGTCTTCGAGCACGCGTGGCCTTACCTGATTCGTGAGTGCGAGGCGGAGGCGCGCACCAATCGCGTCTACGGCGAGCACTTCCCCGGGGGAATGCCCGAGACGATCCTCACCGATTTCTCGCGCCGGTGGCGCGAGGCGGCGGGCTGATGCCGCGCGGGAAACTCGTCGAGCTCAGCCCGCTGACGGACGCGGACTCGGAGACCATGCTGCGCTGGATCAACGACCGGGACCTCGTGCTGCTGAGCAGCGCTTACCGCCCGGTGGACGAGGCGAACCATCGCGCCTGGTTCGACTCCATCAGGCGACGCTCCGACGTCGTCATCTTCGGCATTCGGGAGACGACCGGTGGGCGGCTCGTTGGCAGCTGCCAGCTGCTTGGTATCAACCCGACGCACCGCAAGGCAGAGCTGCAGATCCGGATCGGGGAAAAGGACGCAAGAGGCCGCGGCTACGGCAAGGAGGCGGTCGGGCTGCTCGTGGACTTCGCGTTCCACGACCTGAACCTCCACCGTGTGGAGCTGACCGTGTTCGACGGCAACGAGGCCGCCATCAGAACTTACCTCGGTGCCGGCTTCGAGAAGGAGGGGATCCTGCGCCAGGCGGCGCACATCGACGGCCACTACGTTGACTTGATCGTCATGGGCATCCTCCGCGACGAAGCAATGCACGGTCCAACATGAGAGCCTCAGTCGCACTGCCGCGACAGACATTGGTCCTGGAGCCAACCCATGGCTGGCGATCGCTCAAACTGGGCGATCTGTGGTCCTATCGGGACCTCTTCTGGCTGCTCGCTTGGCGCGACGTCCGCGTGCGCTACCGCCAGACGGTCCTTGGCGTCGGCTGGGCGGTGCTGCAGCCACTGCTGACCATCCTCGTCTTCACCCTGGTCTTCGGCAGGCTGGCGAAGGTCCCTTCAGATGGAGCGCCGTATCCAGCCTTCGCCTTTTCCGCCCTCCTCCCGTGGACGTTGTTCTCCACCGCCCTGACGCGAGCCGCCGCCAGCCTGATCAGCAATTCGGCTCTGTTGAGCAAGGTGTACTTTCCGCGACTCGTGCTTCCGCTCGGTTCCGTGCTGACGGCGCTGGTCGACTTCGGCATTTCTCTGCTCGTCCTGCTCGGTCTGCTCGCCTGGTACCACATCGTTCCGACATGGGCCGCCCTTCTCATGCCCTTGTTCGTCGCCTACACGGTGGTGGCTTCGTGGGCGATCGGTATCTCGATGGCGGCGCTGAACGTTCGCTACCGCGACGTCAACTTCGCTCTTCCCTTCCTGGTCCAGATCGGGCTGTTCGTGTCGCCGGTCGTCTACAGCGTTTCGCTGGTCCCCAGCGCGTTCCGCATCCTCTACGACCTCAATCCGATGACGCTGGTGATCCAGGGGTTCCGCTGGGGCCTGCTGGGTGACACAGCACCCACCTGGACGATGTTCCTCTCGATTCCACTCGTTGCGCTGCTCCTGGTCGCAGGGGTCTTCTACTTCCGGCGCACGGAGCGGCTCTTCGCGGACATCATTTAGCCCTTGGCAAACACAGCACTGGCGGCCGAGCACGTCGGGAAGCTGTACCGGCTTGGCAACACCCAGGACACTCTGGCACGCACCCTGCTCGACGTCATGGTCAAGTCCGCGCGGCGGAACGGCAGTCAAGTGGACGAGCTGTGGGCGCTCGACGACGTTTCGTTCCAGGTGGCCGAGGGTGAGGTCTTGGGCATCATCGGCCGAAACGGCGCCGGGAAGAGCACGCTCCTGAAGGTGTTGAGCCGGCTCACGGAGCCGACTCGGGGACGGATCACGGTCGACGGGCGTGTCGGCAGCCTGCTCGAGATCGGAACCGGCTTCCACCCCGAGCTCACCGGGCGCGAGAACATCT
>Ga0070707_100007501_pt1 | contig 10129 bp, 7 predicted proteins | sample KBSK5502metaG_FD_65468 | JGI IMG/M metagenome (GOLD analysis project Ga0070707, IMG submission 65468) | Corn, switchgrass and miscanthus rhizosphere microbial communities from Kellogg Biological Station, Michigan, USA - KBS K5-50-2 metaG | ecosystem: Host-associated > Plants > Roots >... | reverse complement strand
ATCACCCCTCTGGCCACTTGATCATCGAATGTCTGGGAGCGCAGGACCTCGAGCCCTGGCACGGCTGCTACGTCTTGCGCGCTCACTCCGGAAATGACCAGAGTGTCAATCCCCAGGCCGCGCAGCACAGGAATTGTCTGTGGCGCGGTCAGATCCGTGATCGAGTAGCGCACAGGCTCCTGGGGGCTGTTAGACAGCACGCTGTTGAGGAGTTGCTTTTTGTGGACAAACTGCATCGTGAGGTAGTAGGTAGTAGAAGCGGTCTCGCCGACTTTGTCGAGCGGATAGGCTGCAACGTGCTGGATGTCGGTCTGGTCGCGCAGCCAGTAGTAGATCGAGGGGACATCTGTGGCGTAGTTGAAGTTGACGCCGCTGCCCGCGAAGGGCGTGAACGGCTGGTATTGGACAAAGATAGTCAGGAAGGTGAGCCCAAAGAGCAACATACGCAGTCGTGGCCGGTTTCGCAGGAATCGCTGCGCGAGGAAGAGGATGGCAATCATCGCCAGGGCAACCAACGCGATGTTGACGACTAGAAACTCCCGCGCCAGAACTCTCCAAGTCTGAGTCACCTTGAACAGCAGATAACCCAGAGTACGCTTCCCATTCCACAATGCCGGGAGGCCCAACACGAAGCCTGCCGCGAGCATACTCGCGAGCGCAAGCGTAATCCACTGGTAATCGAAGCCGGGTGGCAGATCCGCATCAAGGCGGCGGCGGGTCTGCTTCATTCGCACGAAGACGATGGCAGCAACGGCGACAAGGCCGAGGAGTGTCAGGCTGAGCCCCACATTATCTTCGCCGCTGTTACAGTAATGTCGCAGGGGCACGATTGACCGCGCGTAGCCGCCATTGGTGAGCAGATCCGCGAAAAAATTGTTGTCTGAGGGAATGAGATAGTCTCTCGGCGTATTCGCACAGATGCTCGGAACCCAGAGTGAATCGCCACGCGGCCCGAAGACTGCCGCGCTGATCTGGCTGGCATTGACCTTGGCAATGATCACGAGCGGCAGCATTGCCAGGAGAACCAGGAGGACCGAGACCGCAAAGGGGCTCAGACGCGCCCAAATCTCGCGCGCCAGGTCGACTGGGTGGCGGCGCTTGGGCGAGATGACCACGTAGTAGGCGATCGTGACGAAGACCAGTGGCGCCATCAGCGTCGCGATGAGTAGCGAGAAATACGGGTCCCAATAGAAGCAGGCGGCGACCGCAAGGGCGAGGAGCAGAATGTCCAGCGTTCGCCGCTCGCGCACCAGGCGAAAGTACATCCAGGTCGCCACAATGAGGAGTGCCGCGTAGCCATAGCTGGGGTGCATGCCCACCTTGTACTGGAAGTACGGGGCGAAAGAGACGGCGTACCCCGCCAGCCAGGCCAGACTCTTCCGGCGGGTGAGCCAGAAGATGAAGCCATACATCGCGGCGGCGGTGCTCACGAAACCGACAATATTGACGAGATTATAGCCACAAACGGGGCCCGCGATCTTGGCGAAGACCCAGAAGAGCGTGTAGACAAGCAAGCCGCTGTAGTTGATCGGGCTGCTCAGGCTTTCGCCGTAGGGATAATTCGTGACGTGCTCGAATCCCCACAATGGATTGCTGGGATCGACCGAAAAGCGCCAAATCGGGCCGCCAGTGCTGTCGCCGAAGCCATAGACGACCGTCTGGCAATGCAGCAGTTGCGGCGTCATGTAGTAGAAAGTGCAGAGCAGATAGCTCAGCAGAAGCAGCACGTGAGGAAGCCACGAAGTCTTGCCGAGGTAAAACGCCTTCATCAGCCAACGTCCGGCGCTGCTCACAGGCGTCTTTCCTTCTCGGCGTGTGTTTGGACCGTTTGTTTGTGCCCCCTGCGCGTGCTGGTATCAGAAAGGTGCGCCTCTATCAAAGCCTTATGGGCGAGATCGCTCACAAAGATCAGATTCGCGTTCGAGATGCGCTTGATGAAGTCGGCAATCGAATCCTGTTTTACCTCGATAACCACATCACTGATCTCATCAATGACATAGCAGGTAGGGTAGGACTGAAACAGCATGCCGATGCACCGGGAGGGATCGTACCCGCAATTCCACATGAGCTTAGGGATGAACTCAACAAACAGCGTCGGCTTCCATCTTCCGATGATCTCCTGGGCTCCTTCGAGCACAAACCCGTCGTAGCCTTCCACGTCAATCTTGAGGATGTCAACAGAGGAATCGCGGCGGGCATCGTCCGCAAAGTAGGTGTCAAGCGACACTCTTGGCACTTGCGTGCTCTCCACTGAATCGGACACATTACTCTTCGCGGCTGAGTGATTGCCGACGTTATGCCTGGACAGGTGGATCGTTAATTCACCTGGCTCTTTGCCAACCGCCACAGGCTCAATAGCAACCTTTTCGACAAGCTGATTCAGGCTGAGATTCCTCTGAAGGTAGTCTAGATTCTCGGCAATAGGCTCAAAGGTAATGACCCTCCCCTCTGGAGGCAGGTTTTTAGCTCCAAGTGCGGCGTAGAGGCCGATATTGCCGCCCACATCTACGATGCACTGCGAGACGGCCGCAAGCCGTTTGAAGATCTCGACCTCAGCCGCTTCATAATAGCCGCCCACCAGTCCGGGGGTAACCGAGACATCCCGGGACGGAGCCATGATGCTGAGTCCCTGGAACTGGATCACACGATCAGTCTTCCCATAGCCCAGCCGAAAAAGCCAGCCTTTCACAGCACCGGCGGGCCGCCAGTTATTTACGGGGGTGTTCGCAAACACCTTTCTGGCAACCTTGATGGTTGCAAGCATCATCTTTTGCACAGATGTCATCCACTCGCCTTCCCTGCGCTCACAGGATTGATCCCGTATTGAGTATGCCCATACCCTTCAGATTCTCTTGTTCCTCTGCCAAAACGTCATGGCTGCTTGATGTGACATCCAACGTATTGTGGCCTCAGCCTCAGGACGTTTCTAGCGTAACCTTGGGCCTGGCAAGAGTCAACCTTGATTAGGACTCACAGCAACGTCAATGCCCTATCAGCCATGTGACGAATATGCACGGTTGACCATCAGGCAATCCATGACCGGTATCGTCCCTTCGCCGACATCCGCGTAATTGCGGAACGCGACAATCTGGAAGTCGTAGCCATTCCCATGGAGCAGGCCCATCAGCGAGGAGATGGTGTAGTTCTGGTTCCCCTCGATGGTGATCTCGATGAGCAGATACTTCGTCCGCGCCAGCACCGAACTTGCCCCACGCAGCACGTGCGCCTCGTATGATTCCGTGTCAATCTTGAGCAGGTCCACAGGCCCGATGCCCTGTTGTGCCGCGAAGGAGTCAAGCGTCATCGCTGGCACCTCCACATTTCCCTCTCCGCCGTCGGTAATGTGGCTAATCGCCGAGTAGCCGCTGTCGAACGCCATGCGCACCTGTCCAGCGTGGTCGGTGATCGCTGTCTGGAAGACCCGGACGTTAGGCGATGTGGCCACGTTGCGCTGTAGATTGGCAAAAATGGCAGGGACCGGCTCGATGGCGTAGATGTGTGCCTGAGGAGCAAGTTGCAGGATCATCTTGGAGAAGAAGCCGACATTCGCGCCGCAGTCAATGACGGTTCCGAACACCTTCACGCCAGCCACACGGAAGAGATTGACGGGCCGCGTGAGCATGCTCTGGTAGCCAGCGAGCCCGAACCGAGAATCGTAATAGATTCGCTCACCCGCCCACTTCGTGCTCGACTTCCCAAAGCGGAATGGGCGTATCGAGAGTCCGCCCAGCACGGCATACTTTTTCATGATGAACCGCACGCGCTTGCCAAATGGCCACGCCGTGAAGCCAAGCGTCCGGCGGTCGAACGCGATTGATTGCTGCACCAGCCACAGTGGGTTTGTCACAGACCTATCCTTTCGTACAATGTGTCGCTATTGTATGCGGCGTAAAACCGCTGAGCCCGCAGGTGAAACGCGGCCGCGTCGAAGGCATCCAGCGCGGCCCGTATCTCGTCCAGGTCTCCGTTCTCATAGACGAAACCCAGCCGATCCGCTGTGATGGTGCCGGCCACCTCTGGCACGGATGAGCAGATGGCGGGAACGCCGGAAGCGATGTATTCGCTCACCTTCAGTGGCGAGCAGTAATACGTCCACTTCGAGAAGCGGTTATAGGGGGCAAGGCCGAACCCATCGAAGTCGCGTAGATAGTCAAGCACAGCCTCGTGCGACCAGCCTGTGTGTGCCTCGTGGGGAATCCGCTGCTCGACGCAGAGCCGGAGCACCCGGTCCCAGTCCTCTCCCTGCCCGATGATGATCAGCTTTCCAATAAGCGGCTTGATCGTGGCCACGAGCTCATAGAGCCCATGCTCGCGCGTCACTGCCCCCACGAAGATGAAATGGTCGTTGCGGATAGCCTTTGGCTTGAACTCGGGCTGCGCAAGCAGGACCCCATTCGGCACAATCACGCTCTTACGCTGGTCGAGCCCAAGTTCCAGACGCTTGCTTTCCGCCCGGTGAGTGTTCGAGACGACGAGATCAGCGTGGCGGATCGCCGTCCGCTCCACGTGCGTATATATCCAGTTCATCAGACCACTACTGAAGCGGTCCTCTGAGAAGTCGGCCCCAAAGTAGATGACGCGCGGCTTGCGAAAGAGCAGGAGCCGGCGCGCAGCCAGGATGCTATAAGTATCGAAGTTGTTCGAGCCCACGGCGACAGGCGCCTTGGCGCGCAGGACCGCCCGGATTGTACTCATGAAATCCCGGATCAGCCCGCGTGGCCCGCCCTGACGGCGTCTCCACTCGTGCTCCACCCTTCCATTGCGGCGCAGCAGCGATTTGTGGCCATCGTACCGATCGAGCGGATGGTCTATGCGCACAGTGTCGTGCCCGTGCCGCCACAGGTAGGTCTCGTAGTAATCAATCGGCCCCATTCCGCCAGTAGTATGGTTGGCCACGAACACCGGACTGGCCGCAGCTACTTCGCTCTTCTGCCGCATGCCCGGTTACCTTGCCTTCACTGCTCTGCGTATCACAGCTTGCCAGATGCCGATGCCATAGCATGCCGTGAACAATGGTGTTAAAGCGAAGAGACTGGCCGCATCCTTGATCCCCACACCTAGCATCAGGGCTACCAGAAACTCCAGGAGCCACAATGCCACGCCAGCGCCGAGCGCCACGAGGAGGGCAAGCGGACAGAAGATGATCGCCGCTACCGCGCCGACCATCAGGAGTGCCGAGATGATGAGGAAAAAGATGAGTGGAACGAAGAACCTGTTCCCCGGTCTAAGGAACCCATCAACAAAGACATGCCCGCGGTGATTGCAATGCTGGATGAACTGGGAGAACTTGGTGCGAGCATGATACGTGCAGGAAAAGCCGGGTGAGAGGTTGATACGGTGGTCGCGCGCGATAATGCGGATGAGATGGGTATCGTCGCTCGAGCTCCTGATGTCGTGGGTTTGCTGCTCGAACTCTTGCACCGCCTGGATCAGCGCGCTGCGTGGGGTAAAGAAGCACGTTGTCCCTTTGGGGTAATGGTCGAAGTCTTCCGGCCCATAGGAGCACGTGCGAGGATGAGCAAAGTATCTGCGCCAGCCAATGAATGTGATGGCGTCACCAAAGCGCGCGATGACATTCCCCTTCTTCTCGACGATGACGTGACCGTTCCAGATCACTTTGGATGGGTCTTCCGCCTGCTGCTGGCGGACGAATGCCAAAGAGGATGGATGCAGGAAGACCCGCGAGTCGATGAAGAGGACATTGTCTTTGCCGCTCGCCAGCACCCCTGCCTTGCGGGCCAGAAAGCGACCGCTATTTGGCTGGTCCACGACGATGACGCGATATGCGCACGTCAGCGCCCGCGCGGCCCCAGACGTCTCATCAGTTGATCCATCATTGACGATGATGAGGTCCGCATCCTGGGGCGCAACGCCGGCTTCGCGGAGCGCGACCTCGATATGGCCGACGGTAGGTTCTAGCCAGGGGGCTGCATTGTACGCAGGAATAACTACTGAGAGATCGTCGGCCATTGCTTGTTCCCCCGGGGTGCCAGCCACATTCCGGCGTGTCGCCTCGCCGCCAGACGAGTATCCACTTCCCACCGCGACGTGTCAAGGAAACATGACGGCAGGCCTAATGGTACCAAAGCCAGCATTAGTTCCCCAACAGCCTGATTTGCGGTAGGCTGCGTGGGGAAGAGTCGCAGGGAGTGAGGAACCGGTTGCTGCGCCGTATCAAGCTGGAAGATTTCTACATCCGATCAAGTCTTTTTGCCTTCCTGTCACTCGTCGGCGCGATCCTCAACTATGCGCTCTATCCATCTCTGGCGCATGTCTTGAACCCCACCGAGTTCGGCGACTTTGTCGCCGTCCTGGCTATCTCCAACCAGCTGCTGGGCATCATGCTCGCCTTCACCCTGACCTCTATCTCGTTGGTGAATACCTATCCCGAAGATGAAGCACGGGAGAAGGCGCAGATCATCCAGAAGGTCTTGATCTGGCTCTTCCTCGGCGCGACCGCCGTGCTACTTGTGGTGTCGCCCCTTATCAGGCAGCAGTTGCACATCGTTGATCCGCTCACATTTGTCATCCTCGCGCTCTTGTTGGTCGCCGCGGTGCCCGCCGTGATGTGGACCGGATACCTTCAGGGACACCAGCGGGTCATCAAGGTGGGCATCTACAATGTGGCTGGCGTAGTGTCAAAACTGGTCCTCGCGCTCCTTTTCGCGCGCCTCTGGGGGGTGAGTGGCGGCCTTTTGGGAGTGCTTGCCGGGACGATGCTCGGCATTCTCACGCTGCGCCTGATCGCTGGCATGCGTTTGCCCAGCCTGAGATCGTCGCTGACTCCGCTTACCGCCTCCCAGTGGACCTATGTGCGCGGCACCATGACCTCTCTTGGCGTCTCCGTCTTGGTCGTCGGCATGCTGAGTGTCTTGCAGAATATTGACATCATCTTTGCCAAGATTCTCTTCCCTCCCGCTGTCGCTGGAGTCTACAGCGGCATCAGCGTCCTCAGCAATGCGCTCTACTTCCTCGGGTTGCTGCTCGTGTGGATCGTGCTGCCCGCGGTCTCACCCGCGAACCCACGCCACAACCGGCGATTGCTGCGGACTTCCTACTCGCTCCTGGCGCTCATGGCTGTGGGCGTGATGGCCGGGGAGTACCTGCTACGCAACGTGCTTGCCAGGTCTTTGCTGGGTCTTGCGTTTGGCGGGCAGGGTGATATCCTGATACTGGCCAGTCTGTTTCAAATCTTGCTGGTGGGATCAACGCTCTACGCTTACTATCTCCTGGTCTTGAGACGGAAGCGGTCGCTTTTGCTCGCGGGGTGTGTGTTCCTGCCGTCGGTGGCGGCGCCCGCCGTGCTCGTGCCGGGTGACACGCGCGCCATGATCACCACCTTGCTTCTGGCAACGTTGTTGGGCTGGGTAGCATACGGCATCGGAAGTGGCATCTATCACGTCGTACTCCATGCCAGGGGAAGAACCCAGTGATTAGCATCATCATCCCCGTCTTCAACGAGCAGGCCAACCTCGCATGGCACCACGAGAAGATCACCGCGCATCTCGCGAAACTGCCCTATGAATTTGAGGTCCTGTACGTGAATGACGGGAGCCGCGACAAATCGCTCGACATCCTCAGGAGCCTTGCCGCACAGTCCAGCACGACTCGCTATATCAGCTTCTCGCGTAACTTCGGGAAAGAGGCGGCCATGACGGCTGGACTGAAGGCGTGCCGGGGCGACGCGGCCATCATGCTCGACGCTGATGGTCAGCATCCTATCGAGGTGCTGAGGGACTTCATCAGCAAATGGGAGGCAGGTGGGCAGGTCATCATTGGTGTGCGGCGCGGCAACGTCAACGAAGGAGTCATCAAGCGCCTCGGCTCGCGCCTGTTCTATCGCATGCTGGCCACGATGGGCGGGAGCGGCAAATCGGTTGCGGGGGCGACGGACTTCCGACTGCTGGACCGTCGCGTGATAGACGCCTTCAATGAGCTGAGCGAGCGGAACCGCATGACACGTGGTCTGATTGACTGGCTGGGCTTCAGTCGCGAGTATGTTTATTTTCTCGCTCTCAAGCGACACGGCGGGAAAGCCTCATATAACGTGGGGAAGCTCATCGGGCTTGCCATGCACGGCCTGGTCTCACAGTCAACCAGGCCGCTCCAGGTGACGGGTTTTCTCGGCTTCTTCGTGACGATCGTCTCGGCGATCATGGCGACCCTGATTCTGGTGGAGAAGTACGGTTTTCATGATATCCTGCATCTGGGCATCTCTGGCTCGGCAATCCTCGCCCTCTTCGTGAGCTTCCTCGTCGGCATCATGCTCGTCTGTCAGTGGCTGCTCGCGCTCTATATCGAGAGCATCCATACCGAGGCGCAAAACCGCCCGCTCTACGTCATTGACGAAACGTCCTGAATGTACCTCTGCGCGCTCAGGAAGTCGCAGATCATCTGCGTGGGGCTGACTGTGCTACCTAACGGCTCTCTGCGATAGCTCCCGACGTGATCGAAGAAATCCCGCACCCGGTTTTCATCAAAGAGCGAGAGCACAACATTCTGGCCGAGTCCCTCTTCACGCTCGGTCGCCATGCGGTGTACCAGGCAGGGAATGCCCATGTACGCCGCTTCTTCCTGAAGGCCGCCACTGTCAGTCACCAGGAACGATGCCCTGACGGCAAGGGAGATGAACTGGAAGTAGCTGAGCTTCGGCACGCGGGTAATTCCAGGGGCGTCCAATATGCCATCGTAGCCCAGCTGCTTGATGCGCTCCCTGGTGATTGGGTGATCGAGAAAGATGCAGGGAGTGACCTTGGCCTCCTCCGCAATGCGCTCCAGCAGCTTCTTCACCTCCCTGGGTTGCGCCAGCAACTCATTGCGATGAATGCTGGCGACGAAAAACTCAGGTGGCAGGGCGTTGATGCCCTGAATGGCTGGCTGGGCCTGTTTGGCAAGCATGAGGCTGTCAAGGACGGTGTTATAGTGCGTGTCAATCACGCGCCCCTTCACTTTCGCCGCTTTGAGGTTGCTGACTGGTGTGGCGCCCGGTGCAAAGTGAATCGTCGCAATGCGTGAGGTCAAATGCCGGTCGAGCTCTTCCGGGAAGGGATTGCGCCAGTCGCCACTGCGCAGCCCCGCCTCAATATGCATGACAGGCAGCTGCTGCATGCGACCCCAGAGCGCGCCCAGCACCGTGGTCACCGTGTCGCCGTGCACAATCACACCCCGTGCTTTGCGGCCATGGAGCGCGGCTTCATAGCGCCTGCGCGTGAACGGGTAGCGGAGTAGCATCCCGCATAGCCAAAAGAACATGTCGGAGATCTTTTCGAGGTCGTGGTGGCGCCAACCGTTCGCGATCGTCAGATGTGGCGCGGGAAGATCAGCTTCCTCCATCAGCTTTGCCAGCTGGTCCGGTTGTTGCGATGTCGAGACCCGCAGTTGCTGATCCTCGGGAATGCTCTTGATGAGTGGCAAAATCTTGATAAGCTCGCCAGTTGTTCCATAAACAATGACAACCATGGGAAAGCACCTCACTGGCTCTGCTGGTGAAAATCGCTCTGCGCAACACTTGCCAACCAGGGCCAAGTTCGCGCTGTCTATATTACCTCACGTTTGAAGATGACTGAAGTGGCACGGAGGGCGTGACCGCTGCCTCCCTGGCTCACAGTGCCGAACATCGGCTCAGAGAGTAATTGCGGCGCTCAAGCGGACGATGTGTTCAGCTGTTCCGACCAAATCGGGCAAGAGCTCGTCACCCCCACATTGCGCGCGCTCGTTTGCCTCATTTGTACATTTTCTGCACCTCGGGGCCCAAGAGTTCGACGACCAGTGCGTGGAGCGGCAGGAGTCCGTGCACCAGGGCCTCAGTGCTGCCGGGACCCCGAATGGTGACCAGATGGATACCTTCGAAGCACTCAAACATCCAACGCATCGTGGGATGATCAGTGGGCTGGTGGAGTTGGTTGGGCACCGTCTGCTCGGTGTGGGCTAACGCCTGGCGCAGGCGCCACTCAGCCAGCCGATAGACCAACAAACACAACACCATAATCAGCGAGAGTGCCATGATGCGTTCGGGCTTCTTCAGGAACACCGAGGAGGCCAGAAAGAGCGGATCCTTGAGAAAAGAAAAGCCGCGTTCCACCCCCGACTGGGCTTTGTACAGGCCAATGGCCTCTTCATCAGCGAGGTC
>Ga0070707_100007500_pt1 | contig 10130 bp, 10 predicted proteins | sample KBSK5502metaG_FD_65468 | JGI IMG/M metagenome (GOLD analysis project Ga0070707, IMG submission 65468) | Corn, switchgrass and miscanthus rhizosphere microbial communities from Kellogg Biological Station, Michigan, USA - KBS K5-50-2 metaG | ecosystem: Host-associated > Plants > Roots >... | reverse complement strand
TGCGCCAACTCGCGCTTGAAACGCTCCTCGTCTGACCAATAGACGATGCCTTTCCCACTGCTGAATGGCTGAAACGAAGGCGGCACAGGAATGACCTCGACGCCGTTGTTGAGCAAATCGAGGTCGAGCATGATCTTGGGCTGCAGTAGCGACATCCAGTAGGACGCAACCGATACTTTGTAGCCCGGCCAGACTTCACGGGTAATGGCCGCCCCGCCAACGAATGGCTGACGCTCAACGAGGCATGTCTTGACTCCCGCCATTGCAAGATACGCCGCGCAGACAAGGCCGTTGTGCCCGGCTCCGATGATCACTGCGTCGTACGTTTTCACGTTCAAATTCCTCGGTATCAGGGAACGACAGCGATCACTTCTGCTTCAACCTTGACACGCGGATCATAGAGCCCCGCCGCCACCATAATACTCGCGGGAGGGCAGGCCTGATTCAAGTAGCGAGCACGAACGGGCCGAACTGTTCCGATTGTGTCAGGATTGAGATCTGCTACATACGTTGTCATGCGGGCGACGTGTCCGAAGCCGAGCCCCGCCGCAGCAAGGGTTCGCTTCAGACTTTCAAACATGGCAACCACCTGGGCTTCCAGCGATTCAGTGACGATCTCGCCGCTCTCATCAGTGCCGACATGCCCGGTCGAGACGAACATGCCCCTGCCATTGATGATCATGCCTTGCGAGACGCCCGGCCACGCAGCATCCGGAAGATTAACGGGAGTGAGCATGTGAGGTTCCGGCATATGCTCCGACTTTGACATCAGGCCACCAACCAGTCAATACTATTTGTCCAAATAACGTACTTGCCGGTCAGTTATATTCGGCAGTGGGACGGATTCCATTGACCAAGTCTGTATTTTAGACTAAGTATTCTGCAAATTGGTCCAGTGAGGATATGCCCGCTTAGGCCCGTGGTTGGCTGGCCTTCAGTTAAGGTGAGTACGTGAAATGGCCCGCAAGATCAACTTCATCAACCCTTTCGGGACGACGGCCTATGACGGATTGATCAGGGAAACGCTGCTGCATTACGCCATGGACGGGACGGAAGTGGACATTACCCATCTCGATGGGTGCCCGGCAGACATGGATTACTTTTACCCCAAGCATGTCGTCGAGACCGCACTGTTCGAGGCTGTTTGCCGGTCTGAGGAGCAAGGTTATCACGCTATCATCAGTGGATGTTGCTACGATCCTGGTGTGCTGACGGCGCGCGAGCTGGTTTCAATCCCCGTGATCGGCCCGATGCACGCGTCAATCCAAATGATGGGGTATTTTGGCCGCACGGCGGTCATCGTTACCGACCACTTCAAAGCAAGCACGTTGATGCGCGATAACATTCGGCTGTACGGCGCCACTGACTATATTCTCGGCCTCGATGTCATCGACTGGTACGTACGTGACATGATCAAGGACACTGATGCGGTCGCCCAAGATGTCATCGAAGTCTCACGGAAAGCGGCTGAACGCACAGGCGCGGAATGCGTCATACTCAACTGCACGATCATCGCTGCCTCCTATCAGCGCTATCTGATGAAAGGGGGCAAGCCCGCGGAGGTGCCCATTCTCAATCCCAATCTCATGGCCCTCATGATGGCCGAACCTTTGGCACACCTCTACCAGAAGGGTGCCTACCAAATATCGCGCCTTGGCTATTACGGCCAGCCGAAAGATCGGCATTTCGCGGGCATCACCGAACAGACCCGTGCGGCGTGGCAGACCGTTACCCCTGCCCTTTCCAAGAGCTTCCGCTGAAGAGGCAATTTAGAATCCGCGCCCTAACTTATCGTTGGAAATGATCATGACAGCCAGTTCACCTTCGCATTGGTCCTCCGCAGTGAGCGACATTACGCCGGAAGATGTTTACGTTCGCGGCTATTCAATTCAGACGCTGATGGGCTCGTTGCCATTCTCGGCAATCACCTATCTGATTGTCCGGGGCCAGCTGCCGACGCCCGGCGAGACCCGGATGATGGAGATGATCCTCTCGTCGATCCTGGACTATGGATTGCAAAAGTCCGGAACCGTGGCGGCGCGCGCCGTGGTTTCGGTCAACCCGCAAATGACGGCAGGCCTTGGCGCCGGTGTACTTGCCGCAGGCGAATATGCCCTGTCACCGGAAGGCGCCGGCTGCTTTATTTCCGATACTTATAAGGCATGGAAGCAATCGGGGCGGCCAATGCAGGAGGCGTCGAAGCAGCTCGTCGCCGGACTTCACGCGGCCAAGCGGCGCATTCCCGGATTCGGCCATCCGGTTTTTCGCGGCGTCGATCCGCGCGCCGAAAAACTCAGAATCGCAGCCGTCGAGGCGGGCGTATGGGGTGAAACCAACCAGTGGTACGCTTCTGTTCATGAAGCCTTTCGGACAGCAACTGACAAGCCGGACCTTGTTCTCAATGATGTCGGCATGTTGGCCGGGATCATGACCCAAATGGGATTCACGCCGCAGGAAATGGCGGGCATTGCTGTCCTCTCCACCATCCCGGGTCTCGTCGCACACATTTCGGAGGAGCTCCAGTCCGGCGTGCGCAACCGCATCATTCCCGATCAGAACGTTGCCTACGCACGTGCTCGCCACGATCTTGCCGCCGACATGAAGGCGCGGGGCTGGAGCTGATGGTGTTCGATTGCGAGTGACCGGACATGGCGCAACCGGCATCGCGCGAACGGTCCACAAGTGCGGCGGCCTTGCTGCTGACCTTGCCGGGATTAGCTTGGATTACAGCCTTGCTGCTCGTACCGTGTGGGCTGATCTTCGCATATAGTTTTCTCGAGCGCGGAACCTACGGCGGCATCGTCTATAATCCGACTTACGCAAATTTCGTTAGGGCCTTGGAGGTCACCTACGTCGGAATTTTTCTCACGTCGTTGCGGATCGCGTCTCTTGCGACCGCGGTTTCCCTGATCGTCGCCTATCCAGCAGCCTACGCGATTTCAAGACTTCCTCCCCGCTGGCAGCTCCTCGTGCTGTTCCTTGTCATCCTGCCATTCTGGAGCAACTATTTAATTCGCTCATACGCCTGGATGGTTGTCCTCAACAATCAGGGCGTGCTGAACCAGGCACTCCTTTCCTCGGGCGTGGTCTCGCAACCGGTCAAGCTCCTCTATAACGAGTTCGCCGTCGTTCTCGGCCTCGTCTACAACTATCTTCCATTCGTCATTCTCTCGATCTTCGCGTCAATTCAGAGGCTCAATCCCGAGCTCCTTGAAGCCAGCGCTGACCTTGGAGCTCCGGGGTGGCGCACATTTTTCAGCGTCATGCTCCCCATGACCGCGCCCGGCATCGCTGCGGGCGGCGTGTTTGTATTCGTCCTCTCAATCGGAAACTTCGTCACCCCAGACCTGCTGGGCGGCGGACAGGTCACTATGGTCGGCAACGTCATCTATGGGCAGTTCATGTCGGCGCGTGATTGGCCGTTCGGCGCGGCTCTCGCCCTCTTTCTGTTGACGATCATGTTCGGCCTCCTGTGCGCCCAGGCCTATTTCGCCAGCAACACCAACATCCAGTCAGAGCGTCAGACATGATCCGCAGGCACGACTGGCTCTTCATGTTGCATCTGGGGCTGACCTTGTTCTTTCTCTACGGTCCTATCGTCGTCCTCGTTGTCCTGAGCTTTAACGAGCTCGGCCTCGCGACCGCATGGGGCGGCTTCTCATTGAAATGGTATGCGGCACTCTCGAAGAACTTCAAAATCATCTCTGCCGCGGTCAACACGCTGATCGTCGCCAGTGTGACGACCGTCATCGCAACCATAATCGGGACAATGCTCGCAATGGGCATCGAGCGCTTGCGCAAATCCCCGTTGCTCGATGCCTTGCTTTTCGCCCCGATGGTCGTGCCGGACATTGTACTTGCGATCGGCCTTCTGTCTCTGTTCACCGCCATCAACCTGAAGCTTGGACTGCACTCCATCATCATGTCGCACGTCGTCTTCAACATCGCCTTTGTCTGCGCCGTGGTCAGGACACGGCTGAATAACTTCGATCATTCCCTGCTCGAAGCTTCGACGGACCTTGGCGCATCGACTTGGACGACATTTCGGCGCGTGACGCTTCCCATTATTTTCCCCGGCGTTTTCGCGGGGGCGCTGCTCGCCTTCACGCTGTCCTTCGACGAGTTCGTAATTGCATTCTTTACAGCTGGAACAAGGCAATCTTCGACAACGCTGCCGATGCAGATCTATTCAATGATAAAATTCGGCATAAAGCCGGACATCAATGCGCTTGCCACCATCATCATGGGCGTGAGTTTCATCCTGGTCTTCATGGCGCAGCGACTGAACAAGGAGGCCCTGACCGGGCGATGATTGCGAAAAACGTCATTGAACTGCGGAATATCGTCAAGCAGTACGGCGCCGTCAGGGTCGTCGACGATGTGAGCTTCGAGCTGCGCGAGAGCGAGTTTTTCGCCCTTCTTGGGCCATCGGGATGCGGCAAGACCACCCTTCTGCGGGTGATGGCTGGCTTTGCGGACCCATCGAGCGGGCAGATGCTGCTTGACGGCCAGGACATGGTGAGGGTTCCGCCGCGCCGGCGTCCGCTCAACATGATGTTCCAATCCTATGCGCTTTTCCCCCACATGACAGCTGAGGCCAATATAAGGTACGGGCTCGAGAATGCGCGATTGCCCAAAGAAGAGATCGCGCGGCGGACGGCCGAAATCATGGTGACGACTCAGCTGACCGAATTTGCCCGGCGCAAACCGGCGCAGCTGTCCGGCGGGCAGCGCCAGCGCGTCGCGCTGGCGCGGGCTCTGGTTATGCGACCGCGCGTGCTGCTGCTTGATGAGCCTCTGGGCGCCCTCGACAAGAAATTGCGCGAGGCGATGCAGCTCGAATTGAAACGTTTGCAAAACGAGCTCGGCATCACTTTTGTCGTCGTTACGCATGACCAGGAAGAGGCGCTGGTCATGGCGGATCGAATTGCCTTGATGCGGGGCGGACGCGTCGAGCAGATTGGTCCGGCATCTGAGCTATACGAGAAGCCGACCTCCCGCTTCGTCGCAGACTTCATCGGCCAAAGCAATTTCTTCGAGGGCACAGCTTCTGGGTCGCAGATCAGCGTAGATGGCCTCGGTCTGCTCCACGGTCCAAATGATGCCTCAGTCTCTGGCGCAGCGGTTCTTTCGGTGCGGCCAGAACGCATCAAGGTCAACACCACGCCAGTTCGCAGCTTTGACAACAGCTTTGCGGGCACGGTGCGCGAGATCGCCTATCATGGTCAAGATGAACATATCCACGTCGAGTTTGACGATTGGAAACGCCCGGTTATCGCCCGCCTCCCGGCCTATGATGAGACTGTTCAGCAAATTCATGAAGGGACTCGCGTCTGGCTGTCCTGGAATGGGCGGGACGCCCGCATTCTCGCACACTAGTTGCTTCATTCGCGGGTAGGAAACCCATACAGCGGCAGACTGTCCGCACCTGACCACGGCCGCGCCGTCACGTTCAAATCCGCCGACCATCTTTTTCCCGGGTGGATCGTTTGCGCGGACGACAAAGGGGCGCCACCCATTGACTATTTGACCAGGCATGTAATAAACTGACTAGTCAGTCTTTTTGCATATTCGGTCTGTTTTGAAGAAACGCATACGCAATAGGGGAGGAGAAAATGAAGATGTTCACGATTGGAAAGGGCCCAGTCGTATCGGCCGCGATGCTGCTTCTGTTGGCCGCGCCTGCCGCGGCGGACACGATTACAGTGTTGAATTTTGCCAATTACATGCCCGAAGACTTGCCCGCCAAATTCAAAGAAGCGACAGGCAACGACATGGAACTGGTCACCACTGGCACCAATGAGGAGACCATGGGCCGGCTGACGGCCAGCAACGGTACAGGGTTTGATGTTGTCTTCGTCTCCTCCCCGTTCGCCGAGGCTCTATATAAGCTCGGCATGCTCGAGACGCTCGATCAATCTCTCCTTCCGAATGCGTCGAACCTCTATGACGAAGCGAAGAAGCTTTCATATGATCCGGGGAACACTTTCTCTATTCCCTACGCCTGGGGCACCACGGGTCTCTGCTACCGGGAGGATCTCGTCAAGACCGCCCCAACGAGCTGGTGGGACCTGCTCAAGCCGTCGGACGACCTCAAGGGCAAGATCACCATGCTCTCGACCGATCGCTGGCTCCTCGCAGCGGCACAGCTCGCCAATGGCTATTCGGTCAACGATGTGACCCCCGAACACCTTGAAAAGGTGAAAACGGACCTGATTGCGGCAAAGAAGACCATTCTGGCCTATGACGATGTGACGTTTTACTCCAAGCTCGTGGCCGGCGAAGCCGCGATGGTTCACGCTTGGGATGGCTGGTGCAACTATGCGGTCGCGGACAATGACAAGGTGAAGTTTGTTGTCCCGAAAGAGGGATCCGACTTCTATATCGACGTGATGACCGTCCCCAAAGCCTCCGAGCACAAGAAGTCCGCCCATGAGTTCATCAACTTCGTGCTGAAGCCGGAGAACCAGGGTTGGGTGACGCAGAAGCTCTTCTTCAAGGTTCCCAACAAGCCGGCCATGGAGGCGCTGCCCGCCGATCTCCTGCAGAAATACCCCAACATCGCCATCACGCCGGTTGAGCTGGCAAAGTTCGAAACCTTCCACGATCTGGGGGCCGATCAGCCGGCCGTGACAAAGATCGTAACCGAGATCAAGTCAGCCCAATAGGCTCTGGCTGACAGCATCGAATCAGCCGGCGCTCACGCGCCGGCTGATTGCTTCTGTTTTCTAATTTCGGTCCGAAGCCCACGCGTCCTCACGGAAGCCCGAGCAGGTTCGATTCACCGTCTTCCAGCATGCGCCGGCAGATGACCAGTTTCTGGATATCACTCGTTCCTTCGCCCACAAGATAGAGCATGGCCTCACGCAGCAATCGTTCGACCTGGTAGTCGGTGATGTAGCCGTGGCCGCCGTGAACGCGAAGAGCTTCTTGAGCAATCTCGGCGCAAGCCTCGCTGGCGAAGAGTTTCGCCATGGCCGAAATCATGTCGGCGCGCTGGCCGCGTTCTTTCTCCCCGGCGGCCAGCAGCGTCATTTGACGTGCGGCGACCAGACGGGTTGCCATGTCCGCAAGTCGCAGCTGGATCGCCTGGTGCTGGTGAATGGTCTTGCCGAACGTCTTTCTCTCTCCGGCAAAGCGCACGGCCGCGCCGAGTGCGGCGGCGGCCAGCCCCACGGCGCTGGCTGCAATGGCAATCCGCCCCACCTCAAGCGCATCCATCAGTTGCCCGAATCCTTTCCCTTCTTCGGATCCGACCAGCAGATCATCGGCAACTGCGACCGAGTCGAACTCGATGCCAACCGTGTCGACCTGCGCAAAACCCATTTTGTGGAATTCGGTCGTGACCGACACGCCGGGCAGATCCTTCGGCACTAACATCAGGCTGATACCGCGCGAAGCTTTCTCCACCTTCGGATCAGTTTTCGCCAGCACCAGCAAGAGCGATGCCCTGCCCCCATTCGTCACATAAATCTTCGTACCGTTCAACGTGTAGGTTCCACCGTTTCTGAGGGCCGTTGAACGAATGGCCTGCAGGTCCGAGCCGGCCTCAGGCTCCGTCAAGCACAGGGCCGCCCTGATCTCGCCGACTGCCATTCCCGGCAGAAATCTTGCCTTTTGCGCCCCGGTGCCGAACCGGCTGATGACATAAGCGACGGTGCTGTGGCTGTTTACGTACGCAGCGAGCGAAGACCACCCCTTGGACAACTCCTCAAGCACTGCAGCGAAGACAGGCAACCGCAAGCAAAGCCCGCCAAACTCCTGCGGCACAGCGATGCCAAATAACCCCAGGCCCATCATCTGGGACACGATGGAATCCGGATAGGCGGAATCACTTTCTAGTTTTGCCACATTCGGCGCCACCTCCTTCGCGACGAACCTTGCAACCGTATCGAGAATTTCCCGCTCTTCGGGCGAAAACAATGGATAATCCATGGCATTCTCCAAGTGCCGAGCCACGACGTCCCAAGCGAAGAACATCGTACTCCCAAGTCTTTTCTTAGACTAAATGGTACATAAACACGAACCGAGACTTTCGCGCAAACGTTTTGACACTATATTTCCAATTGCAAAGAACTCGATCTCCGGCCACAATTCTGTTTTTTCAGTCTATCGGGTCTTTTTTCTAGACCGCACTTAGGTAATGTGCCATTTTCGCCCCCATGGCAGCGAGTCGTTCGCTGCCGTGCCTATCCAAAAAGCGAGCGAGAGAACGACCATGCCTCCCAAGACCAAAGCCACTGTCAGAGCGGATATCGCCTCGCGCAAGCAGGCTTTCGTGCGGGAGGAAATCCTTGCTTCCGCGACTGCCCTCTTTGCTGAACGAGGATATCGCGCGGTGACCATTGACGATGTCGCGGCCAATCTCGGCTACACGAAGTCCGTGGTCTATTACTATTTCAAAAGCAAAAACGAGATCCTTTGGCAAATCATCAGTCGGATCTTTGACAGCTTCCTTCAGAAGATAGTGGTGATCACGGAACAGAACCTTCCCCCCGACGAAGCGCTTTCGAAGATGGTCCGGCAACATGCATTGAGCGTCATGGAGAATCCGCAGTGGACCTCCATCTTCAACAAGGAAGAAGCCGAACTTGATCCGACACAGCGCCGGCAAGTCAGACGTATGAAGCGGGATTATGACGCCCTTTTCGAGTCTGTTTATGAGGCTGGCGTCGCCAAGGGGTTGTTCCGTAAGATTCCGTCGCATGTTATCGTTGGCGGGGCGCTCGGCATGTGCAACTGGCTCTACGTCTGGTACGACCCTAAGGGCTCATTGAGCGCGGAGCAAATCGCAGACCACTTCGCCTCTATTTTGTCCACTGGCTGTGTGGAAAGGCCTGCGACCTGAATTGCCTGCGGTTGTCAAACTAAGCTGCGCGCGTAGCGGCTTGAGCTTTTTGAGTTACGCGCCGCCAAACTCCGGTTTCGAGGCGTTCCAAGCCTTTCGCGCTCTGTTAAATTCGGCGAGGTAGTGTCCTGTCGGCTTCTGATAGAAACCCGATCGCGCCAGGTGGTATCCACCATTGCGGTGGAGGTCAGCAAGACCCTCGGCGACTTTAAGCGCGATCAGATTAGGATTGACGATCGGCACTTCGGATGGTGTCCCGCCCTCCATCAAATGTTCCTGGTAGATGGCGGCGATGATCGTGCATCCCATAATGACGCACTCCGCGTCCATGCGCTTGGCCGTTTCCTTCGAGAGACGCATGATGTCCTTGACCACGGCCTTCCGGTCTCCAATCATGTCGCGCACGAACCAGTCAATGGCGTCTACGCCGCGCAAATTTGCGCCGCCGCCGCAGAGAAGAGCGCTGTCGCGTAGGTATGGCACAGCCTTGCGGTGATCGGTCAGGAGCATAAAGGAGTGGCCGAAATAGGGGGCCATCTGGAACGATGCCTCCAAAGGGCCGATCACTGGAATGTCTACGAGTTCGCGCGCCACGCGAACGCCGGGATCATAAAGGCATCCGACGATGACCGCGTCATAGCCCGCCTCCTCCGATCGTATTACGGCCTCATAAAGCGACATCTCTATCATGTGCTTTGAATAGAAGTAGTCGATGTCCGGCGGGCAGTTTTCAAGGTGCGTAACCTTCAGTTCGGTGCCCTCCGCGCGATAATGGCCCAACGTCTTGGTTATAACTTCGTCATAGGCCGTGGTGCCAAAAGGATTTATAAAGTTAATCCTGCGTCCCATTGGTTGTCTCCGTGCTTGATTGAAGGGCCTCTTCTCGCTGCGTGTCACTCAGCCACCAAGGACTCGAGCTTCTCCATTGTCTCCACGTACTCTCCGAGCAGGTCAGCGAAGACTTGCCGGACGGTCGTCTCGCTCTTCATGTCACCGACGATCTGGCCAACGGCGTAGGTCCAATAGTCGAGCCTTCTGGCTCGTTCGGCACGCCTCAGCGGCTCGCCTGCGAGAATCGACTGGAGGGGGAAAGTCAAAGGTTTTGGGCCGTCCTTGTCCCAGGCTTCGGTATATTCGCTCTTGAGAATTCGGCACGGCTTGCCTGTCAGCGCACGGCTGACGACGGCGTCTTCTGATTTCGCATTGAACAGCATCTCTTTCATGGCAGGGCTGAGTTCACCTTCGGTAGTGCCGAGCCAAATCGACCCGCACCAGATGCCCG
>Ga0070707_100007499_pt1 | contig 10131 bp, 8 predicted proteins | sample KBSK5502metaG_FD_65468 | JGI IMG/M metagenome (GOLD analysis project Ga0070707, IMG submission 65468) | Corn, switchgrass and miscanthus rhizosphere microbial communities from Kellogg Biological Station, Michigan, USA - KBS K5-50-2 metaG | ecosystem: Host-associated > Plants > Roots >... | reverse complement strand
TGATGAACAGTGCGATCGGAAAGTGAATCAGTACAACGTGTTGTGCGTGCTTCGCTAAGAGTGCGGTCTTAAGATCGAAAGGATTTACCATCGCCTTGCCCCTTCTGAGATTGCGCGGGGATTGCTAGGGGGACCATGCTGCCTCTGCCGCCGATTAATTAGTTTTGCTCCCCGTGAGGCTCACCGCAGATAACGAACTTTCTGGCCTTTTATTCCGGTTCGATCAGGTAAATCGTGGTGTGGCACCAGAAATTGATTCCGCTTCCATGGAATATTGACTAGAGAAGCCGGTTGTCAATGTAGTTCGTATTGGGCGTGCTCTTATGGGATTCATGAGAAGCGGTTGTCATGCGACCCGCTCAGACTGCACTTCAGTTCCTGAAAATAATTGCTCTCCTGAAGGGAATAAATTCACCCTCCGGATGTTTTACCATGTGGGTGTGTCAGGAGTGGATCTTCAACCCGCCTCGTTCGAAGAACTGGCCATACCGCTCTTCGATCAGTTGTACAACTTCGCTCACTGGCTCACACAGAATCGCGAAGAAGCCGAAGACCTGGTTCAGGAAACCTACGCCAAGGCTTTGAAAGGGTTCTCGTCTTTCCAGTTAGGGACTAATTTCCGGGCGTGGATGTATCGCATCTTGCGCAACACCTTCTTGACCTCGCGCACGGGGTTGAAGGCGACAATGACCGTACCTCTCGATCCCGAGGAGGACGGACCTGAACTGGCAGTTGAGCACGAGACACCAGAAACGCTGCTGTTTGAACGCTCGAACCGCGAGCTTCTGCAGAGCGCGATCGATGAGCTCCCGGTGCATTTCAGGGAGATTCTCCTGCTTTGTGAGGTGGAGGAGATGTCATATCAGGAGATTTCCGAAACGCTTTCCGTTCCTATCGGCACGGTGATGTCGCGTTTATCACGTGCGAGAAAAACGCTACGCGATCGCCTGCGGCGACCACAGCCACAAGTAGGAGCAGCAACGGCGGCGATCACAAAGGGGACGAAACATGGTTTGTGAGTCTTGGAAGGCGAAACTCGACACCTACGTGGACGGCGAGCTTCCGGAGCAGGAGATGCGCGCCTTTGACGCTCATGTGCGCAGCTGCCCCGCTTGCTCGGCGGACGCTCTAGCGCGCGTACAGATGAAGCGCACGATTCAAGTCGCTGGAAAACGCTTTACTCCCAGTGCTGAGTTTCGGAATCGGATACAGAAGAGCATTGCATCCAAACCGCAGCGCAGGTTCCGTCTGGGGTGGATGTTAGCTGCGTTGGCAGCCGTCATTCTTGTGGTTGGGACGTTGACCTCAGCCTATCTTGGAAGCCGGTCCGGCAGAGACCAGGTTTTCAGTGAGATTGCAGACTTGCACGTGGCGGCGCTGGCAAGCCCATCGCCGGTGGATGTGATCTCCACTGACCGGCACACGGTGAAGCCCTGGTTCCAGGGAAAAATTCCTTTCGCGTTCAATTTGCCGGAACTTCAGAACTCCGACTTTTCTCTGGTTGGCGGCCGGATGGTCTATCTTGAGCAAGCGCCCGGTGCGCATCTCATTTACGATGTGCGGAAACACCACATTTCTGTGTTGGTATTCCAGGAACGGTCATTGCCAGCCAGTTTGGACAGGAGCCCCAAGAAGCTGCCATTCAACATGGAAACATGGAGTCAAGGCGGGCTTCGCTATTTTGTGATCAGCGACGCGAGTGCTGCGGACGTCGATAGACTCGCAAAATTATTTAAAGCCGCGTCATAGACTTGGACCCCGGTAATTCCGATCGTACATCCGAGACAGGATCGAAGCGGCACTATTGCCACTCCGATGACCTCAAACGAATGGAGCTGACGCTCCTACCAAGGATTCCCATCGCCGGCGCCTAAAACAACGCCAGCCCTCCGTGGTGCTCTTCTCGAGTTGCAACACAGAACAAATGTCGCAACTCGCCCCGGACTCGCATGCCTCAGCAGTTATAAGCCTAGATTGGCGGGCAATTCGTGCAATGAAAAAGGGCGGCCCGGAAGGGCCGCCCCAGTTTCAGCTCGGATTGCGACCCTAGAACGTGATGCTCGCGTGCAACTGAATCAGTCGCGGCGAAGCGTCCGCCCCCAGGAAAGAGGAACTTAAGGCTGGCGACTACGTCGTTGAGTCGTTGCTCGCAGACAACACGCTGCAATTCCGCAGTGAGGATGGGAGCGTTCAACGTCACGCAGAGGAAGATCGAAGATGCGAGGTAGCGATTTGGGAGTTAATTTTTAGGGAGGCGGACAGGTCGTCAACTCGGTTCGATTCCATTCGAGAATCGTTGTCCTTGATGACGCCCTGTCCGAAGGGGAGGGGTGACCCGGAGGATATCCTAATGACACGAAACGCAGACTCGACAATTATGCCAAAGCGGGAGGGGCAGAGTTAAGAAGGTTGATTGATTGACCAAGCGTGATGCAATTCACTGTTTACGACTACGGAGTTTACGTTCAATGGTTCTCACCAAGGAATCAAGGTCGGCAGGCTTCACGAAATAATCGTCCACCTCATCGTGTAAGGCTTGCAACGCGCTCTCGAAGCCGGGATACCCTGTCAGTAGAATATTAATGCAGTGGGGATGAGAACTTCGCATCGCCTGCACCACAGTAAATCCATCGTCGTCTTTACCAATATTTAGGTCGGATAGCAGGACGTCGAAATTGTGAGTTCTCATCTCCAAGAGCGCTTCAGCTACGTTGGCGGCAACTCGTACATCAAAGCCGCGTGCGCGCAAGAGGAGAGGAAGCGTGGCCCGAATACCTTCCTCGTCATCCACGAACAGGAGTCTTTTGCTGAGGGGTTCCTGTGAGGACTTGCGGTCAGGCTTTACAGTCTGCTCGTCTAACGCTTCGGTGAGTTCTCGAATAAGGGCACGAAGTTTATCAGGGTCACGTTCATGTGCGGCTAGCTCCGCGAGTTTCTGCCACGTCTTTCGTGTCTCCCTCATGCTACAAAGTAGAGTACCTCATGCGGCAGGCGAGATTCCCTAAGCTTCGTCACAGCTAAGCAGATTTCTTGTGGAAATCCCATTGTTTTTCATGATAATTGCTGAAGTAATTCCTTGGCTTCTTTTGCGTCGAGCGTATCAAATCCTTCGCTGAACCAGCTGCAAACCTCGCCTAGGAGACATCGAGCTTCTTCCTTTGTTCCCCGTTTAAGATGCAGCCGCCCGAGACTCACAAGAGCCCTCAGCTCCCACGATTTCGCACCCTGACTGCGAGCGGTCTGAACGGCTTGGCGAAATGATCCTTCTGCCTGGGATGGGTCGGTGCTTTGCGACGCTGAGATGTCGATCGGGTCAGTCAACATGAGCAGTAATTCGCCTTGCAGCCGATAGAGTTCCGCTTCGTAATAGCGCTCTCTTGTGCTGTGGCTATCCACCAAGGCCTCGGCCAGCGTATCCAACCCTTCTTGTACTTGGCCTTTTTTAGCAAGCGTCTCAGCGAGCAGAGCAAGATAGTGTGGTCGCGACATCTTGGAGCCGATGGATTGGTGAGCCGCCAAGCCTTCCCGTAGATCAGAAAGCCCTTCGTTCACGCGTCCGAGCTGACCCAGTGCCCACCCACGAAAGGGGAGTGCCCACGCCCAGACTTGCGGAAGCCCGTGTTCTTGGGCGAGCGCGATAGCCGCCTCAGCCCCCTCCAGGGCTTTTTCTGCCGCACGGCGGAACTGATGGTGAATTGCAGCAAACACCAGCGCATGACCCAGACTTGGAGGATGTGACAATTTCCGGGCCGCAGCAATGGCGTTCTGACCGCGAGCGAGGGCCTGATCCGGAAAACCAAGCATCCACAGACTGCGAACAAACTCGCAAAGCATGAATACACCGGGGTCAATTCCAACCGCGTAAAGCAACTGATGACTGCGGTGCTTGTGAAGTTCATATAACGCGGATGCCTTCTCCAACTCTGGAAGTGCCGACCGAAATTCACCGAGATTGAAGAGTGTTGTTCCCAGGCGGCCGTAGGATTCGATGAGCAGCGCGGGGTCCTGCAGCGTCTGAGCCACTGTGAGGAACTGCTCGGCAAGATCCCGGCTGGCATCAACGTTCGCTCGAATTGTGTAACACGCCCACAGCCCAGCAATAATCGAAAGCCGTTGCGGAACGCCACCCCGCCAAAGCGACTGCGCCCGCAAAAGTGTTTCTTCCACTTCGGAGTGCGCATAGCCTTTGACTACGGCAAGCGGCGACGCCAGCGTAAGCAGCAACGCGAGTTCTTGTTCATCACGATCCGAGCTCTCCGGGAGCGTCCGCAAAGCATCCAGGCCCCGGCGTGCAAGGACAATCGCCTCGCGATTTGCAAACACGCGCGCAGCATTTTGAGCCGCGATAAGGAAATGATGGGACGCGCGCGGAAAATCTCGCGCCGCCTCAAAAAGAAAGCCAAGCTCGGAAGCGGACTCAGAGCTCCGCTCCCCTTGGTAAGCCAGAAGAGCATTAGCGACGGCCATACTCAAAATGGCCTTCCGCGTAGGCGCCAGTGAATCATAAAGAGCATTCTGGTAAAGGGCGTGGACGAAACGGTAACGTACCGTCAGCGTCTTATTTGGAAACTCTGTTTCTTCAATCCGCCGCACGAAAAAATGAATGCGGTCCAGAACTTCCAGCCGGTCTTCCACGTCAGCGGCATCCATGGCCAATGCTTGGCTAACAATTGCGGAATCGAACTCGTAGCCTTGAACGCTGCCAGCGACCAATAAACGCCGATCTTCGTCGCTCAGCTGATCAATTTTTTTCTGGATCATGCCGCGTATCGATTCCGGCAGTGCTTGCCGCACGTCTGGAAGGGTGCGCGCCAGTGCCCAGCGGCCTTGCTCCTCTGCAATGACTCCGCTATCTCGCAGGTAACGCAGCAGGTGCACCATGAACAGCGGGTTGCCTTCCGTCTTGCTCTGGAGGAGCGCCAAGAAATCCTGTGGGAAGCGGTGCCGCGGAAATTCCAGGGCGAGATACTTCTTAATATCGCCGCCGCGCAGAAACTCCAGGGATATCTCACGGCACACACCGCGGGCCTGTAAGTCGGGTTTGATTCGCAAAAACGGGTGTTTCGCAAGCAACATTTCAGAGGAGCGGAAAGTGACCATGACCAGCAAGCGCATCGATCCCAATTTAGCTGCGATATAGGCCAACAGATCGATGGTCGAGACATCTGCCCAATGCAAGTCGTCAAAGAATAAAACCAATGGCCGGATGCGACACACTTCCTGAAGCAATGCGCTGAGCTCTCGCTTCATCCTCTCTTGTGACGTGCCTTTCCAATCCGCGAATTCTGAGATCGCAGGATCGCCAGTGAGCGCAGAGGAAAGCTGCATATACCAGCTCGGCGCCATTAATTTCACCAAACGGGCAAATTCGCCACGGAGCAGACTTTCAAGTGCTTCCAATATCGGCAAATAAGCTTCGGTGCCGGCCAATCGCTCAGAACAACCCCCACGGACGATCGTGCAGGGGTGATCCCGGGAACTGAGCTCGCCGAGGAAATCTTCGACGATAGTAGTTTTACCCATCCCCGCTTCGCCCGCTACGCAGAGGAGCAGACCACGACCGCTTTCCGCTGATTCGAAAGCAGCTGAAAGCTGTGCCCGCTCCTTCTCCCGACCCACGATTAAGCCCTGAGCCTCAAGTCTCACCTGGACCGGACGGACTCCGACGTCAAGACTGTTGCTTTCAAGTGCAGCCAGCTTAGCCTCAACCTCGGCAGCGGTGGGACGAAGGCGAAAGTCTTTTTCGAGCATTTGAGTGATAAGACCCTCGAGAGCCGCTGGTATTTCCGGGTTCAGGCGCGAGGGACGCAGCAGCGGCTCTGACAAGATTGCATGCAGTACCCCGATTCCCGTGTCAGCTACAAAAGGATGCCTGCCGGTCGCCAACTCATATAAGACAAGCCCCAGCGAAAACACGTCACTAGCACAGCCAACTGTTTCTCCACGCATTTGTTCGGGAGACATGTAGCGTGCAGTGCCGATCAGCGCTCCGGAAACACTTATGGTGTCGGCGGTCAACTGTGTGCTCTTGATTGGAATAAGGCGAGCCAGGCCGAAATCGAGCACTTTCACATAACCATCGGCTCGCACCATAATATTTTCTGGTTTGATGTCGCGGTGAATAATTCCGACGGCGTGAGCAACGGCGAGAGCGGTTGCTATCTGCCCGCCCAGTTTTACAACCAGCTCGGAAGATGGCGGCTCAGCGGCTATCGTCCTCAAGGTTCGTCCCTGAACAAATTCCATGACGATGAAACAGCTGGATTCGGTTTCCACAATCTCGTGGACGGTAACAATGTTGGGGTGATTGAGCGCAGACACGGCCCGAGCTTCGCGGATTAATCGCTCCACCGCTGTCCGATCCAGCACGAGAGGTTCGGAGAGCATTTTGAGAGCGACAGTTCGGTCGAGGCGCTCGTCCAGAGCGCGGTAGACAATGCCCATGCCACCAGCACCGACTGCGTCCAAAACCCGATAATGCGAGAGTGTTTGGCCAATCATGAGCAGCTCGCCAGGGGGCAATCTTAAGCCGAGGCAACAGGCGGGTCAACGCCGGGGCGTTGTTCGCAATTGATAGCTGTACAGTTGAATATGCAGCCGGCAAGCTGATTGGTCTGCAACAACACGCTAATCACGAAAGACTCTTGCGCATTGCCACCCAGAGGGTCGCAGCGTAAAGTTAGTCGCTGTTTACGTTGACATTCCAAAGAGGCAGTATTGTTCGTTCGAAATACATACATGCGAAGTCGTAAACCTCGCATATTGATCGTCAATTGTTACTTTGACGATCTCCGGGAAAACATTCCCCGGACACGAAAGCTTCCCATGGCGATGGGTCCGGTATACCTGGCCGGCGCTTTCGATCGCAATTTCTGTGACGTGCGCCTTTATGACGAAGTCAGCGGGGGTGCGCTCGAAGATTCACAACTGTTGTCATGGCCCGACATCCTGGTGCTTACAGGGCTCACTTCCGGATTTGACCGCATGCTGCACATTACTGCCTATGCCCGGACTCTGAATGCACAAGTGATCGTGGTGGCGGGCGGACCCGCAATACGTTCGTTTCCGCGGTATGCAAGGAATTTCTTTGACTACTGTTGTCTGGGAGATATTGAGGAACTCTCCAGTGTAGCGCGGGAGGTGCTTGGTGACGATGCTGTTGCCGAAGAGATGAACCCCCGCTTTGATCTCGCCTATTGGATTCGCAGTCTGGGCCATATCGAATCCAGCCGAAACTGCAATTTCCGGTGCTCGTTTTGCACGTTGAGCTCTGAGCTCAGGGGCTATGGGAAATACAGTCTGGAATATACGCACAAACAAATCCTGGCAGTGGATAGGGATTTCTTTCTGTTTATCGACAACAATTTCTATGGCAATGACAAAAAGTACTTTCATGAGCGCATACATCTGCTAAAGCAGATGTATGAAGACAAGCTCTTTGCCGGATGGGCCGCGCTGGTCACGAATGATTTCTTTTATGACGATGCCAACCTTAAAGCTGCCCGGGAAGCCGGGTGCATCGCACTCTTCAGCGGAGTTGAATCATTCGACACTGCGTGGCTGCGGTCGATGAACAAAGCGCAAAACAATCGTCTGCCGCAGGTCGATATGATCGCCAAGTGTCTAAATGCGGGAATCGTCTTCCTGTACGGCATGATTCTGGATGCGACATCTCGAACGGTGGACGAACTCGAACGCGAATTGAACTTTGTGATGCGGGCGCCCGAAATCTCTCTGCCCAGCTTTCTGTCTTTGCCGATCCCTTTTCCCGGAACGCCATTTTTTCAGGAGTGCGTAGAAAAGCGGCGCCTGCTTCCGAACACCAGGGTCCGCGACCTCAATGGCACCATACTATCGCTAAAGCCGCTTGAGAGCATTGCTCGAGTACAACCCTTTATCGCGGCAACTCAGACTATGAATGGTTATCGCAAACGGATATTGAGCCATTCGTTCAATTTTTATCGGCGCTATAGAACGGTATTAACAGCCCCGCAAATGCGGCTGTCCTTAATGAATTCCGGCCTGTTGTTTGCCCACGAAATGCTCACAGCGCCTGGGTGGATCGGACGTAGGCACAAGAGAACCCATATCAGTAGCTCTGAGCGACTGGATAAAGTGTACCAGCCCGCACTTCGAATCAATCCACGTTATGCCCACTACTTCGCGCCCACCATGCTTACTAATAAAGGTGGCGAGATTGCGGCGCACTTGCGGGACGATATCGGCTCTGCTTTGTTGTTTACGAGAACTGAAACAGCGTGACCCCTGATTCCGGCGTTCCAGACTATTTGCTATAAATCAGTAACAAAGGTTAAGTCTGACAGAGTTTTCCACTTGCTACCGGCAGTCTCAAACCTAGAGGCTCCGTGCAGTAGTAATTAATCGCGGAGCTTTGAGTGAACTGGCGGAGCGTGCAGTCTTGAGCTAACCGTTCTCTGCGAATTCCCTGCTAACAACGAAAAATACAGGGAAAATCTCTCGGAATCTTATCAAAATTAAGAAGAATTCTCTCTATCACTAGCGTCATGCAGCAGATCCACCGAAGCGCCTTAAAAATCGATCAGGGAAGAAGCAAGGGAGGAACAGGGATTACCCTGCCTCTTCCCCAGGCTGGGCTCGGTCGGAGGTTCATGGATCGCCACGCAGAATCGGTGCCAACTTGCCATTGATTCGCGGTTCTTCCGTGCAACTAGGTGGCGGTGCCCAGTGGCACTCTGCGCGAGCAAAGGCGATTCGGACGAATAAACACACCAAGTTGGCCAGTTTGTTGGAATGTTAGAAAACATCAGGAAAATCTGCTTCTTTAAATCCCTGAAAAACATTGGCTCATTGCCCATGAATCACCGGCGTTAGAAAAGCTTTTCTTGGGCTTAATGTACGCATGCCGACGCATGGTGTTGTGCATCGGTGAGGACAACGGCACTCACCTCGGAATCATCGGCCAGCCTGTGAAAACAATTGCCGCGTTCGTCTGCAGTCTGCTCATGAAAGTAGACGCCTTGGCCTCGGCAAGTGTCTTCTTGATGCTGTCTTCGATCTCGCTCTTACTCTTCAGTCCGAAAGCCTTTTCAACTGTGGACCTGACCGCTCGCATCCTTGACGCAGTAGCTGATCGTCTTCTTGTGAACATCCAGTCCGATCCAATACATAAGGTCCATGAGGAGCCTCCTTGGGTTAACTCTGAATCAGCACCATCGCTGAGTTCAGTTCTTGTACACCAAGCGCTCCTCACGACTTTGCATTCAAACAATACGTCCAGAATCGCTCCGTGCAACCCAGGCCGGTAGCCTCCACACCGGGTCGAAAGGGCCGAAACAGATGTTCAGGACTTTTTGGAGAGCCCGAAGGGCGATGTGATTCGCCGATGGAACTGGTGGATTTTCTACCAACGCGGTGCTGTACTGCGCCCAAAATGGATTGTTTCCGAGTAGCCAGACAGCCTTGCGGCCGCCTGGCCCTCTCAGAACTGGGGCGTGAAGGTTTCCCTTCAGGCACTCAAATGGGGCCAAGTCTACATGCTCGTGTTGGCCAAAGCATACGACCCTGGCACTGGCTGGATGTGCTGCACCTGTGGGGCCGCGGGAGTTGAGCCGACGCCCATCAAGATCTGTTCTGAATGCTTGTCTAAAGAGGTACGCGAACTCAACGTCAAGGAAGAAATTGTGAGGATGGCGGAAAGAACCGGCTCCAGAGTCGAGGTCGTGAATCATAACGATGCGTTGATGCGCCTCGGCGGTGTCGGTTGCCTTTTGCGCTTTCTCGGACCAGAAAGGTACGGCACCGTGGCTGCACGAAGCATGCAGTAGTCGCGTTCCCAATTTCGAGAAACCGGAGGAGAAGACTATGCCCGTAAAGCCTGGCGTCAAATCTGAAAACAGATTTTATCGAAGTGTGCGCGAACAGTGTTCCCAAAACTGGATAGAAGAGGCAGGCACTACTATCGTCAGGGTGATGGGTTTAAAGATAGTCAGCAAGACCTGCCAGTGAGACGCGATAGCTGTAAGGAAGATCACTATTTCGCGCTGCTCTCGCCAATCTTTTCCTTTGGCAGCGCTCCAGACCATTTTCAGTTTTCCGTAATAAGATTCCAGTTTTTGTATCTTGATTGACCACCTTCCGCTGTTATGTCCC
>Ga0070707_100007498_pt1 | contig 10131 bp, 12 predicted proteins | sample KBSK5502metaG_FD_65468 | JGI IMG/M metagenome (GOLD analysis project Ga0070707, IMG submission 65468) | Corn, switchgrass and miscanthus rhizosphere microbial communities from Kellogg Biological Station, Michigan, USA - KBS K5-50-2 metaG | ecosystem: Host-associated > Plants > Roots >... | reverse complement strand
TCGCCACGGAACTTATTGGAGCGGCCGTGGCCTTTCACCGTCCAGTTTAAGCATCCTGGGGAATCGGCGCTAATCTCCGGTGGGCCTTCCGGCCGATAAGAGTGTCGAACGTAGGGTGCTACAAAACTCCGAGAATCCAACCCTCAATTTCGGCCTGCTTGCGCTCATGCGGTTCAATCTCAGGGCAGAAGTACTCTTCGAGGCTGCCATCAGAGTCCGCCCGTTGCAACCATTCGGCGATAGCAAAGGCGTCTTGCTGGTCCGGCGTTCGCTCTGCGCCTGGAAAAGTCCTGCTCCAAAGCGCAGGGTAGACCTCAGCGACCACCGAGCGATTGGGCGGCACGCTCCAACCGTCAAAGGGCCAGAAATGGACGCGGTCTTTGGCGTGCTGCCGGATGTAGAGCAGCCACGGAATGCCTGCGTGCGTAGACTTGGCTACTGACCCCTGAACGTCAAACTGGAATACGGACTTGGCGGTACGTACTCGCAGTTCGGTCACCCGCCGCCATCGAGGATTGCCTGACCGGGCATCAGCATTTCCCGTGACCCCTTCGCGGACAAAATCAACGTAGATGTCCTCGTCGGTCGGCCAGTGGCGTTGGAAGTCGTCAAGGAAAGTGGGCCAGTCGAGCGACAATCGGTGCTGTTCGAAGTATTGCAGCGGGAATGAAAAACCGTGGTCGATGCCGACGAGAGTCGGCGGCCCTGCGGAGAGTCGCTCAACCAGCCACTCAGCAATGCCCCTGCGAGTCCAGTATTTACGTGGACTGGGTGGCGGCTCGACCTCCTGTGGGACGGTCAAACGGTCGGCGGCGTAAACGCGCAGGCCTTTAAGACTGGACGTTGGAGTCTGAGCGCCGGAATAGTCAATGCCGACATACCGTTCGAATGCGGGGTTCATGCGAGAGCACCCACGGGGCGGAGCCGCCCCGCTTGCAGAGCGACGTGTACCATTCTAAGAGAGCATTCCTGTCAATCTCAATCGTGGTCGCAGGACTATAATTGAACGATGCTTCGACTTCGCGCCGCGGCATGACCTGGAACTCCGGCGCCTCGGGGTAGGGCGCCGGTACCGTCTTCGCCGGGGGGACCCGAAACCGGAGTTCGTGCTCGATGCCGGGCCGCAATGACTCCTACGTTCAACGGACGAGTGTATAATCGCGGCGTTTCTTTGCCTGAAGGATTTGTGCCTTGACCGGGACCACGGACGAACAGCTACCAGGAAGGGCGCGGGTTCGTGACATAAGTGAGACATGGAGAACCAGAAGCAGAGTCCAAAGTTCTTGGAAGCAAGGAACTCCCTTCCAGAGGAACTTCGCCCAATCTATGACCGAATGGTTGATGAATATCGTTACCAGGCGCTGAGGTTATATGGTCGCGGATGGGTCGCATACAAAGTGATTGCTGAGCTTGTAAAAGAAGGCTGGCGACCTGAATGAACAATAATGAAGAGTCTCCCGACTCAGGCGCGCTTGTCTTTTCAAACTTTTCGATTGTTCTTCACACTACCACACCTCGTTCCAAATTTAATCGTTAGGTTGATTAATGGCCAGACTGGTGAAGGCTGTAGGCCCTCTACGCCTAGAGGATATTCGAGAACCGGACAACCGAGCGCGGGCCACTTCTGAGATAGAGGTCAAGAACTTTTCTGGGCACCCTGCCCAAACTCGATTCCAAACTGGCTGGGCCTTCGGTGCCTTTCAAACCTAGAACAGAGATGCCGGTTGCAGAGCCGCGAGGTCTGTTAGGCGATTAGGCCGTAGCGCCTCATAGTCCTTCTGAGGCACTTGACGTACTTCCATTCCTTTCCCGCCAACTTGGTCGCGTTCTCGCACCACCGCAAAGCAGCACCGTGAACACACTGTGGTCTAAAAGAAATCACCACTAACAACAATTTCACCGCTAGAGGTTTTCAGAAAGCATTTCAAGCAACGACCGTCTTTTAGGTGGAGGGTCAAAATATGACCGTCAAGCCAATCCGGCACTGGTTCGATATGGCCGTGCGCTTGTTCCATTCCGGGTTTATATTGACCAGGCAGCGGCTCAAACCACTCCTGTATTATCTCCAGCCAATAGTTAACAGCAATTGTTTCCCTTGTGCCGTCGTGGACAAGCGTTCCCTCTCCAGTCAGCGTCTCCCGCTTAGTCCGTGCTCCGCCCATATCAGTTGTCCGCACTGTGGTGGCGCAATCTCAACCCATGACATTCTATCGGCATTGCGACCCAACGGATTTCTTCGGTACTTTTGCGTAGAACAGTTTACTATCGGTGACCGATACTTGGTTTCCGAGACGGAGTATAACCCAAAGGAGGTGCGCGTGATAGAATGTGTGCCGATGGACAAGAAAAGCGCTTTTGCAGGCAACGCTGGCGAGTTCTTCGTGCTTGCGGAGTTGACCCGACGAGAATGGACGGCTGCACTTACCGCGAGAAACAATCGCGCCTACGACATACTTGCAAAGCGAGGCGATGAATCTGCAGCCCTTCGAGTGAAGACGAAGACCTCGGCCTCCGCTGCCTTCCAGTGGAACGCAAAGGGCAACGGCGACATCTTCCTAGAGATGTCCGAGCACAAGGATTTTTGCATTTTAGTGGATATTCCCGAGGAGGAGCACGCAAGCCCTACTTATTACATCGTACCTACGCACGTGATTGACAAGTGGCTCCGCGACGATTTTGCCGCTTGGGTGACCAGCCCTGGGGCAAACGGACAGCAAAGAGCGAAGGACAACAAGCGGCGAATATTTCACGCTGACGACCAGAAGGGCAGAGTCGGGCACGGTTATCTTCGGAGACTCCGACAATACAAGGGGGCTTGGCACTTGCTAGATGCGACTTAATCTGTATCCTCACTTCGTTCGGATATATGGCCAGTGTCGCCCCGTCTGACTTCTGAACCGCTGCGCTTCGCGCGGTAGTGGTGGCTGCTGCTCAATCGGCTAACTCGCCGTCCTCAACGTCATGCACGGTGAATGATTGCTTCGTTGATAGCCCGACAGATGTTGCCAATCCACTCTTGACTTGTGGATTGCAGGGGTGTTGATTCTCCAGACGCGCTTGCAATTCGAAGGTGCCATATTGGTTTGCATCCGCGATACCAAACAATTCCAAGTAGAACTGCAAGCACTCCGACGACCGCCGCACCTGCCGATTTTCTGCCAAGCCCAGAGAGCAGCAACACGATACCAATGACGGTTGTAAGGAATGGCCCTCGTAGACTCGGCTTTTCAACTGAGGTGGACACGGACGTGATGTTCGCCAGCGAGTAGGTCGTATTCCCCACGATAATTCGCTTGTCGGTAACTCTCACGCCGCTTTCGTCTGAGTAGAAGGATGTTTCCTCTGCCATCCTATCCTCCCCGGCGGCAATCGAGACAAGCGATTTTACTCCTTCTGGCTTATCGCAATAAATACTTAGAAGCTGAGGCTGCTGCCCATCGGGCTATTGCCATCACGCCTCCCATCCGGCACAGGCTAGGATTCGCGTCGGATTCATCTGCACAATTCTCTTTCGCTTTCCGTCGCCGGTTCCAAACGAAAATCTGTGCGGGCCACATCGTTCACGAGACGAAAAGCGCCGACGCATTTCTGCCCTGACGAAGTGATGGTCACCTTTACTAAGTAACGTGCACGACGCAGTTTCCAATTGGGGTTGCGCCACAGAGGGTCGCTGAAGTACGCCTCGTTGTTCCAACCGTAGCATTCCTCGTCCTTATCGAATCGTGCGCCGATATCCAAAAGCTCGCTTTCATCGAAGACCCATCTGCTACGGAGGAGCCGCAATCTACGCAATACATAGTCAACCTTCATCTGCAAGCGATATGAGTATCCTCGAATTGCGGCAACGATACTAAAGGCGCTCGCGCTACGTCAAGGCAGCGACATTTTTCCGGCCATGCTACGGACAACGGGACGTGGTAGAATCCCGCTACATGGCGTGCCCTATGACACAAGGGCCGGAACTGCCGCAAGCTAGAAGGCTATGACAAGAAAACGCAGGGGTAACACGGATAGTAGCCCACTTGTAAGGAAGCACCTCACCGAAATTAGCCGGGCTCTCCTAGAAGGTGGGAACAAGGAAAAATTTGCCGACTTTTTGAAAGACCATGAAAGGCACGGCCTCTATGCGCTGTACAAAAAGAACGGCGAACTCTACTACATCGGAAGAGCTTCCAACTTGCTGCAAAGACTAAGCACCCACAGGAGCGACCTGCATGGAAAAAACTGGGATAGGTTGGCAATCTACATCATCGATGAAAAACTGACTCTGCATGATGTAGAGGCGCTCCTGATTGCAGTTTCCAAACCCGAGGGTAACAAGAATCGTGGCCGATTGAAAGGCGACTTGAAAAAAGCCTTGAAAGACTCCATGAAGGCAGCCGCCATAGAGGAAATCACCGCCAGTCTTTACCCCAACCAGCAACCTAAGCAAACCAAAAAGAGCCGCAGAATTACGGAAAACAAGGTTGAAGCCTTCATCGACAAAGAGGGCGTAGAGAAGACGGCGCGTATTTTGGGAGTTTCGCCCGGGCGTATAAGCCAGCTTCGGGGAGACAAGCGAGGATTACGCCAATGGGTCATTGCTGCTGGAAAGAGAGAAAAGCTCTTAGTTGCAATCGAAGCAGCGAGAACCTAAGAGGGGCTTGCAAAGTTCCGCGTGCACGAAACCTCCGGCGCGGGATTCTACCATGACGCCAAGTGCGCTGGGGCACGCCTCTCCCTCGTGCGTCTCTACTTGGCTTCTGGAAGAACTGTGACGAAAATGTTCGCCCCATTCCAGCACGCTTCTTTTACTCTCGCGTCAACGGTCTCCCATGCTTTTGCGAGGCTCCAATTCTCGGACGCATCGTAGGCCAGCAGACAGGCATAATCGTAATCCCAAGGCGGCACCCTTGGCAGCCCCCGATAATAAAAACACTGATATATTCCCCTCACCAATTCTGTCCGAGCCGCATCAATTTTCCCTCTTCTAAAATACTTGGCTTCAAAGACTACCTTGCAAGGGAAACTCAACGCGAAGTCCGGACAGGCGTGGCGGACAGGAGGCTCCTTTGAATTGTTCCACCACGACTTCACAAGGCTATTGACTGCACTGAATTCCTTTTTGAAAGGATATACGCCAGCACTCATCGGTGAGTTCAAGGCTATCCCGAGTTCCTTTGCATCCGCTGACTCGGCAAGAAACGACTTGCAGGCTTCTTCCGGGGACAGGTGAAGAGTACTGATAAGATACTCATGAATGGGACGAAGGATGAACTCGTTTAGGAAATTTCCCTCGTGCGACACTTCTTGGAGTTGCGGTTTGCAACGTTTTCTATCTGCCGCAATCTCCTGCATCCTCCGCCTGACCTCCTGTGGCGGAGGAATCCTTCCGTTCAGATGTGCCTTCAATCCTTCCAGAAACTTTCTGGCGTCTTCTCGGTTCATCAGCCGAAAATACGCTCTTAGCGGCCTACGGTCAACAAAGGGAAGCGACTACACGGCAGGCAATTAGGCATCGGCTGCGCTTCGCGCGGGGTGGTAGCTTCGTTTGGGTAACAGAGGGGCGAGCAGTGGTCGAGGGTTGCTCGTGGCTCGATGGTTGCTCTGCTCCGCCGCAAGGACCAGACCTTCGTCAGAGGCCCAGAACTGAAAGCGGACCTCGACCGGCTGGACCAGCACTATTCGTCTCTGCCAGATGAAGTTAAGGTCCGTGGCTTGCACGCTTTCGCAGGCTTGCCGCCCGCAGACACATCCTTCCTGGTGACGCGACTATGGGACAAACATCTGCCCGCTTGGAGGAAGCAGGTCGGTAGGCCGAGTGTGACGTTGAGCAAAGAAGAGCAAAAGGCTTTGGTTGACCTCTTGAATCGCTTGGGAGAAGAATCGCGGCCCATCAACCCGCCTCCGCAAATGTCCCCCGAAGACATGCACTTCGTTCAGATTGAGCGGCACGTCATTCCGAGGAAGGGCAAGTGGAACCGGTTTCCCCCGGAGGTCGTCGAGAAGGCTAGATAGCAGCTGATATTCCTTGTGACTGCTCCCCGGCGCGGTGACCCGAGAATACCTGCATGTCGTCCGCAAGTATGCGTCATGCTTTCACTAGGGCCGAGGGCTCGACGACAACCGACTTCGGGAACAGTTCCGCTCCCGCGTCGAAGACGACCAGCTGGACGGCGACCTGCTCGAAGCTGTGAGAGCACGTCGGGCAGGCCAGACATATGACGGTTGACGGCGGCAATTTCTTCTTGCCAATCCGCCAGACCAGCCGGAATCGCTCAGAGCACTTCGGGCAGGTTGCCACGCAGAAGGCCATGCCGACGATGTTATCAGCGATTCAGTGGGGTTGCCCATTACCGGGGGGGCAAGTTAGGGGATGCGGCGCACGGCGCGTGGAAACGAAGCCATCGGCGCTCAGCGTTGGGCCCGGCACTTCAGGCATCATTCGGGCTGGGTGGGCGCGAGTTTGGGCAACAATTTGGGCAACGCCCGCCATGTAGCCTTGTGGCTTTCTGTGATGACTCTTGCTTATCTGCGTAGAAACTGGGCGGCTGCTTGTGGTGGTGTCATCATCAGCGCGCGGCTTTTTCCTTCATCCGTTCCTTACTGGCCTGCAAAATTTCGTTAAGCTGTTCGGCGAGCGTCTTCTCCACCACGGCCATATTCTAAAATGTGGGCCGCGGAGCTGCAGGACCAAACTGGACCCGTCTGAACACTGACACCAACTTCCGGTTTGGATTCACTCTTTCGAATCGTCGGGCTGGGAGTTCGCAAACTTTCGCAACCCGCAGTTCACACATTCTCGACCAAAAAAGGCACGGGGCTTAGTGAAGAAGGACCAGTCGGGAATATTTCCAAAAAAGTTTTTGCCGCATCGTGGGCAGGGAAAAATGCGAAGGCGAAACACCGTCGAGATATACCAGAGGCCCCACATCCACGCGGCGGGCATTACCAATGAGGTCGCCAAAAATACTTTTCGGTCTATGAAGGCGACTAACGTCAGAAAGGGTATGATGCCAAAGAATTGAGCGACTAGCAGGAGTGTGAGGTTTCTCTTACGCACCCGGTAGGCTTGCCACTGCTCCTGATAACCGTGGGTCACAGAGGTGAGTATTCCACGTTTCAACGAAAATGGCACCGGCCGTTCAGACACACATTGGCCGGACAGCCGGGTCTTGCGGCGGGACGTGCCACCAGTTCTTGCGGTTCACATGCGCGATAAGTTTGTCGTAGAAGGGGCTACGGTTTTTCATTGGCCTTCATTCTACTCCTGGCGGCCCTAGGTGGCCCTTCAACAATAGGATGTTTTGTGAACGCTAGAGACCTCTCTGCTAGGCTCACAGAATCAGGCACCTGCAGGCCCGCTCGCAGACAGGTTTTTTGAACAGGGGCAGGACTTGCCTACCAGCGGCCGCCCGAGTATGCTGCCGCCTCAGTTTTTGCCCTCGGAAACTCAAGATAGGAGACAAGCCATGAAGAATCCACGCCGCATGCTTCTAGGAGCTCTGTTCGCCACTGTGGCTTTGTTCTTTGTCGCCGGGACGGCCCTGGCACAAGACGTGATGACAGTGGCCGGAGGGGCGGAGACCCACAAAGTACTACTCGAAAATGACCACGTTCGTGTGTTTGACGTTCAGTTGCAACCCGGACAGAAAGTCGCGATGCATTCGCATCCGGCTAACATCGTCTATTTCCTAACCGATGCCAAGTTTAAGTTCACCTACCCTGACGGGAAAACCGAAGAACGCGAGAGCAAGGCAGGTGCAGCACGCTGGAACGAGGCAGTAACGCACGCTGGGGAAAACGCGGGCACTACCGAGATTCATCTTCTGCAGGTCGAGCTAAAGGAAGCAGCCAAAAAGCCCGCGCCCGCAAAGAAACAGGCCAAGTGAAGCAACAGGCCCCCTAGCGCAGGCTATTCGCAAGGGTTTTGTGGACAAGACCCGAGGAACAGCCCAGCTCGGCTGCAATGTCGCGCAGAGAGCGGCCCTGCGCCCTCAGAGCGGCTATTCTAGCGGCATCTAGGGCCACCCGGGGCCTGCCCAGCCGCTTGCCCTTCGCCCTGGCGTTGCGCAGCCCGGCCTTGACCCGTTCGGCAATCAGGCTGCGCTCCAGTTCGGCCACGGCGCCCAGGACGGTGAACACCATTTTGCCGGTGGGCGTCGAAGTATCGACCTGTTCCGAAAGCGAAACAAACTCAATCCCCAAGGCCCGGAGCGTCTCCAGCGCCCGCAGCAGGTGGGAGACGGAGCGGGCGAGTCGGTCGAACCGCCACACGACGACTGCGTCGAACCGCCTGCGGTAGGCGTCGGCCACAAGCCTGTTCAGTTCGGGACGGGAATCCTTCGCGCCGGAAATGCCTCGGTCGACGTATTCGCCTGAAATCTGCCAGGCGCGACGCTCGACGTACTCCCGAAGCTCACGCAACTGCATCTCAGGGTCCTGTCCGCTCATAGTACTGACTCGCGCATACAGAGCTACTCGCACAATTCGACCCTGGGTGCCCGGCTCCTGGGGTGCTGTAAGACCAAGATTCCTCTTAGTGCCGGTTCCCCGACCCTTCGTTGGACCCGCGACCTCTTTCGTCATCTTCTGGCTTTCCTTTTGCGACCCCGACCCTTGCGGTAGTTGGCCTTCTTGAATCTCCGAACTTGTCCCACGTCCGCCTTCGTCCAACGCCAAAGTGTGCGACCCTTCATGGGGACCGCAACGGAGGGGCGCACCCTGCCCTCCGCCAGCCATCGCTGGAGCGTCAGGCGGTGGACGCCGATGGCCTCGGCCACCTTCCCCGTGGAAAGCGTGCGTGGCACACAACAACATGTAGCATATTTCTAGGAACGAGTCAAGGGCGTCGCCGCGTTGACTTGCTGTTAGGCGCAGCCTAACATGCCCAGCAACGGGGCAGCGTCTTTCTCCATGGTCGGCCAAACCATCTCCCACTATCGCATCCTGGAAAAGCTGGGTGGCGGCGGCATGGGCGTCGTCTACAAGGCCGAAGACACAAGACTAGGCCGCCAAGTGGCCCTCAAATTCCTGCCGGACGAGCTTTCCCGGGATAGCCATGCGGTCGAGAGATTCCAACGCGAGGCCCGCGCCGCCTCGGCGTTGAACAATCCGCACATCTGCACGATTTACGACGTGGATGAGCACGAAAGCCGGCAGTTCCTAGTGATGGAGCTGCTGGAAGGCGAGACGCTCAAGCACCGCATCCACGGGAAGCCGGTCGAGACGAAACACCTGCTGGAGTGGGGGATGCAGGTGGCCGACGCCCTGGAGGCGGCGCACAAGAAGGGCATCATCCATCGGGACATCAAGCCGGCGAACATCTTCGTGGTCGAGCGGGGGCAGGCGAAGGTGCTGGACTTCGGCTTGGCCAAGCTGTTGCGGCCGGTGAGCGAGGCGACGCTGACAGAGAGCCTGACCGAGACGCAGGGGGTGGCGGGCACGCTGCCGTATATGGCCCCGGAGCAGTTGCGTGGGGAGAAGGTAGATGCCCGAGCGGATATCTATGCCTTGGGTGTTGTTCTCTATGAGATGGCTACGGGCCGCCGCCCGTTCGAGGCCACGCTACCGACCGCGTTGGCGGCGGACATCCAGCACAAGCCTCCTCCGTGGCCCGGGCGACTGAACCCCGAGCTTCCGCCCAAGCTGGAAGACATCATTCTGAAGTGCTTGGAGAAGGACCCGGAGAACCGCTACCAGTCGGCGAAAGAGTTGACTGTTGACCTGCGGGCCGACCTGCAGCTGCTGAAGCGCGATACCGAGTCGGCGCGGTTGCCCGCAGCGACGAGGGCGGCAGCGAGAACCGGCCCCGGCGTCCGTGGGCTGGTTGGAAATCGCTGGAAGGTGCTTGTCCCCGCCTCGCTAGCAGTCGCCGCCCTTGGGGTGGGGACGTACTTCTATTTCCATCGCGCACCCGTGCTGACCGAGAGGGACACGATTGTCCTCGCCGACTTCACGAACTCGACGGGCGATGCAGTGTTTGAGGGCACGCTGCGGCAGGGCCTTGCGGTGCAGCTCGAACAATCACCCTTCCTCAGCCTCATCTCCGAGGAGCACGTCCAGCAGACCCTGCGCCTGATGGGCCAGCCGGCCGATGCGCGGCTCACGCCCGAAATTGCCCGGGAGATTTGCCAGCGGACAGGGAGCGCC
>Ga0070707_100007496_pt1 | contig 10134 bp, 9 predicted proteins | sample KBSK5502metaG_FD_65468 | JGI IMG/M metagenome (GOLD analysis project Ga0070707, IMG submission 65468) | Corn, switchgrass and miscanthus rhizosphere microbial communities from Kellogg Biological Station, Michigan, USA - KBS K5-50-2 metaG | ecosystem: Host-associated > Plants > Roots >... | reverse complement strand
GCGCCACTCGCGCGATATTTACCGCCGGCTCGATGCCCAGAACGCGTATGCCTGCTCGTTTGTAGTACTGCAGCAGATAGCCATCATTGCTGGCTATCTCGACGACCAGGCTCTGACCGTCAAGTGCGCGAGCTTTAGTCATTCGCTCCGCGAGCCTTTGAGCGTGATTGAGCATCGTATCTGAGAAGGATGAGAAATAAAGATATTTGCGAAACAGCTTCTCGGGGGATACGGTCTGAGGAATCTGAACCAGCGTACATGCGGGACAAAATACCAGGTCAAGCGGATAGGTCTCTTCGGGATTGCTGAGTTGCTGGACGGTTAAGAGCGAATTGGCCAGCGGCGTCCGGCCCAGAGAGAGAATCATTTCCAGCTTGCCGGCGCCACACGAGCGACATCCCGGAGTCCCGTTGGTTGCTCTACTCATTCAGACTGTCCGAGGAATGTTTGATACCAGTCGATAGTTCTTCGCAGGCCTTCGTCGAGCGTGAAGAGCGGTTGCCAGCTTAGCTCTTGCCGCGCGCGCGCGGCGCTGAGGTACTGACGGCGAATTTCGTTGGCAGCTTCGTTGCGAACATCAGGTTCCAGCTCCGACCCCATTAGCGCGAGTATCTTGTTTGCCATCTCAATGACAGTGACCTGGGTCTCGTTCGAAAAGTTGAAGGCCCGGCCCGCGAGTTTCGGATCCTGGCTCAACCGCTCGGCCAGCATCATGTAGGCCGCGGCGCCATCTTCCACATAAAAATAATCGCGCACATACTCGCCGTCTGAGCGAATGATGGGGCGCCGGCCCCGCAACACCGAGCGAATTGTGCCGGGCACGATTCGATTCCAGTTCAGATCACCACCGCCGTAGAAATTTCCGCACCTGGTGACGACGACCGGTAAACCGTAACTGACGGCGTAAGCCTGAGAGATAAGGTCAGAGCAGGATTTGCTGGCGTCGTACGGGTGACGTCCGCGAAGTGGGGTCTCTTCGTCGTAGGGCAGATTGTCGTGATCGCCATATGCCTTGTCCGACGAGGCCATCACGATCTGCTTGAGGGTCGGCGTTCGCCGGCAGGCTTCGAGCAACGCCCACGTGCCCTGCACATTCGTCTCCCAGGTTGAGACGGGGTTGCGATTGGCGATGGTGACGATGGTCTGGGCGGCTAGGTGAATGACGGTGTCAATCTCGTATTCACCGAGCGCGCGTTCCAACATGGCCTGATCGCGCACGTCGCCGCGCACAACTTTGACTTGCTCGATTACACCTGACCGCGCCAATTCACTTTGGGGGACCCAGTCACGCACCAGGCAAACCACATCCGCGCCCGCGTCGACCAGGCGGCGCACCAGCCAACCACCGACGAGTCCGGTTGCGCCAGTCACAAAGGTGGGACGATCAAGCCAAAAGTTGTCCATAGAAAACTGAACCAGTATTTCGCTGTTTAGCGCCGAAACTCAGTGTAAGTGAAATCAGGATTCGCGACAAAGAAAGCAAAGAACTATCGAACCTGTCGGTGTGCAACGAGGCCGATTTTTCCGCGCGCCTCAGTCCCAAACTTTCCAGGGGGCTCGTCGCTCGTGCCACAGACTCTCCAGGAGGCGCTTGTCGCGCAGGGTGTCCATGCACTGCCAAAAATCGTCGTGCCGATACGCGGCAAGCTGGCGGTCGCGCGCGAGCTGTTCCAGCGCGTCGGCCTCCAGGCTATCGCCATCGCCTTTAAGGTAATCGAAAATCGCGGGCTCAAAGATCATGAAACCACCATTGATCCAACCCTCGCCTATCTGGGGTTTTTCAGTGAAGTCGACGACGATATCGCCTTCGAACACCAGACCGCCAAAACGCGCTGGCGGGCGCACGGCGGTCACCGTGGCGGTCCGCCCATGCGAACGGTGAAAGTTCAGCAACCGGGAAAGATCCAGACTCGAAAGTCCGTCGCCATACGTCAGCATGAAGGTTTCCTTGTCCAGGAAAGGCTCGAGCCGTTTCAAACGCCCGCCGGTATTTGTCTCGAATCCAGTGTCCATCAGGTGAAGCTTCCAGCCCTCGCAATCTTTGTCATAGCTTTGAACGGTTCCGTTCGAAAGGTCGATGGCCATGCTGCCGCTCAGAGTTTGGTAATCCAGGAAATAGCGTTTTATCAGCTCGCCGCGGTAGCCCAGCGCTATCAGAAACTCGTTGTACCCGTAATGAGCATAGTGCTTCGCTATATGCCAAAGTATCGGGCGCCCTCCGATTTCCACCATCGGCTTGGGCTTCAACTCGGTTTCTTCGGCCAGCCTGCTGCCGAGGCCTCCGGCCAGGATCACAACCTTCATCGCGCAATCTCCTCGTTTGCAGCGCTCTCTGTCTTAATCTCCGGCCCTCTGGTGGTCCAGCGGAGCATTGGGCGCACCACGCCCGGAAAAGGTCCGGCATAGTCACCGCGCGCTGAATCGCCCTCGAGCTTATCGATGACCTGAAAGGCGACTGCATCGCGCTCGAAAAAGTGAATGGTGACGGGATCCATTGTGCTCACGGCAGCGCCAATAATGATGGTGCCTTCTGAGAAGTAATTACCTGGAATCCACGCGGTGCTGGTGAATCGTCCTGCCGGCCGCGGCGTCCTTTGCCACATCGGATCATTTTCGCCGGCGATAAAAACCAGCACTCCCTCTTCGTTGGTTACGTGAATGTTGGGAAGCAGCACATGGCCCGGTTTGAGGACCTCGAATTCCATCTCAATTCCCACGGACCGGCGTATGTCAATCGCGTCCGTAACGCGTCCGTCATCCGTCCGAACACGGACCGCACAAAGTCGAACGATTTCATTGCCCGGCGCCTTCGAGTTCTCGTCCCACACGCGCGCTGCCATTGTGCCCAGACCTGACTTCAGGTACGAGCCGACAACTTTGTGCGACAGGTCATCCTGCACGATCGTCCCCTCATCAAGCAGGATTGTGCGATCGCAGAGCCGAGTCACCGCCGGCATATTATGAGAGACGAAAAGAACGGTGCGCCCGCGCCGGCCGACATCCTTCATTCGATCCAGGCACTTTCGCTGAAAACCAGCATCGCCAACTGCCAGCACCTCATCCACCAGCAGAATCTCCGGCTCCAGATAGGCAGCGACGGCGAATGCCAGACGAACATACATTCCACTGCTGTATCGCTTCACCGGGGTATCGATGAACTTTCCGACTTCCGAGAACGCTACGATATCATCGAATTTCCGAGTGATCTCTGCCCGGCTCATGCCGAGGACCGCCCCATTCAGATAGATATTTTCGCGACCACTAAGCTCAGGATGAAAACCCGTGCCTACCTCGAGTAAGCTGCCCACCCGACCGTGAAGCTCCACCCGCCCGGCCGTAGGTTCAGTAACCCGCGAAAGGATTTTAAGCAGGGTTGATTTGCCGGCGCCGTTGCGCCCAATGATGCCCACCACTTCGCCGGGGTTGACTTCAAAGCTTACGTCCCGCAACGCCCATATTTTTTGGTCTTCAGAATTCCTGCGCTGCGCCCCGCTCATTGGAGATCGCAACCTATTGACCAGAGCTTCCCGCAAAGTCGAGTAGGCGGATCCGTCACTGCCGATGCGATACTGCTTTCCCAGACCCTGTACTTTTATGATTGGCGGCATAACGAAACTCAAACGATGTCGGCAAAATGCCTTTCCATGCGACGAAATGAATATGAAGAATAAACCAGGACGATGGTGGTGATCGCAACTGAGATACTGAGCGACTTCCAATTGAAAGGCTGATTGCCAAACAGCGCAATGCGAAAATTCTGGATGATGCCGGTGAGCGGGTTGAGGGTCAGGACCCATTGCCATTTGGTCGACAACATACTAACCGGATAAATAATGGGCGACGCAAACATCCAAAGTTGAATCAGAAATGGAATCGCATAGCGAACATCGCGGTATTTCACGTTTAGCGCCGAGAGCCACATTCCTACTCCCAGTGCCAGCATCGTAGTCAGCACTATGAGTGGCAGAACCATTAACAGAGCCCAGCTGGCATGGACGCCGTAGTAGATCATCAAACCGATCTGAAGCAGGAAAGCGAGTGCCAGATCGACCAGTCCCGCCGCTACCGCACTGGCGGGCACGATCATTCTGGGAAAATAGATCTTGGTTATCAGGTGTGCGCTGCCCACCAGGCTATTGCTGCTGTTCGTTACCGAATTCGCAAAGAACGTCCATATCAACAGGCCCCCGTAAGCGAAGATCGGATAGGGAAGTCCGTCAGATTTAATCCCCGCTAATTTTCCAAACAACAGCGTAAAGATCAGCATCGTCATCAGCGGTTGCAGGATCGCCCAGGCTGCTCCCAGCAATGTCTGCTTGTACCGAACTTTGACATCCCGCCAGGTCAGGAAGTAGAGCAACTCGCGGTGAGACCAAAGATCGCCAAGACGCAGCGAGACCCACGATTTGCTGGCCTCGATTATGACGACTGGCCTGTCAGGCGGAGGAAGGCGTTCGTTCCCGCCGGGGTCGTTCTGGTTGGTTTCCGCGGGAACTGTTGTGGAGAAGGTTTCGGATGTCACTGCTCAAAAACTGTTGCTGCGAAGATTCAGAATTACAATCAATCCGAATAAGTTTGGCGGTTTCTCGTCTTCTCTATTCTTTTCTCGATCAAGCAATAAATGTGCGAGCAGTCTAGCAGTAGGTTCTCTGGTAATACAACTTTGGCTCCGCAATGCATTTCCAGGGTCGTCATTACAGATCAAGCCCTTTTTCGGCCGGGGCAGTCTTCGGGCACAGGTAAGTGATGTGATGACCCGCGGAGTCGCCTTCATCGATACCTGCTGCGGCCCGGCAATCCAGCGTTCGAAACAATCAGATATCGGTTTTTTTGGCGGGTTGACAGTATTGCCGCGCCCTCATTAGTGTTAGAGTTCGGCTGGTCGATTGGCAATCGCATTTGTCTTAAATCCGAGACGCTTACCAGATGATGAGACTTTTTATTACTGGCGGAGCCGGCTTCATCGGTTCAGCTTTTGTCAGGCTGGTCCTGGCCGAGATTCCGGAGTGTAAAGTCACTAATTTTGACGCCCTCACTTACGCGGGAAACCCTGACAATCTGGAACGCCTGGATGACCGGGCCCATCACTTCGTACACGGTAACATCGCGGATCGCGCGGCGGTAATGGCAGCGCTGGATGAGGGAACACACGCGGTGATTAATTTTGCTGCCGAGTCACATGTGGACAGAAGCATTGCTTCGGCGGATGAGTTCATCAAGACAAATGTGTTGGGAACCCAGGTCCTTCTGGACTGCGCGCGCGAACGGGGCGCGCGCCGCTTTGTGCAGATTTCGACCGACGAAGTAATGGGCAGCTTGGCGGAAACCGAGGACGGATTTTTCCGGGAGGACTCTCCTTTTGAACCGAATAGTCCTTATGCCGCGTCAAAGGCTGCCGCCGAGCACCTGGTGCGCGCCGCGCATCACACCTTCGGACTGGACACAGTGATCACGCGGTGCGGAAACAATTACGGTCCGCGTCAGTTTCCGGAAAAGTTTCTACCGCTCTTACTACTCAATGCCCTGAAAGACAATCCGATTCCGGTTTATGGCGACGGACTTAACGTGCGTGATTGGATTTATGTCGAGGATCATTGCCGTGCAATTTTGCGGGTTTTGGAAAGTGGCCGAGCCGGCGCGGTTTACAACATCGGAGCCCGGAACCAGTGGCGTAATCTTGATGTCGCCCGAAGCGTGCTCGATCTCCTGGGAAAACCGCACTCACTGCTGCGCTTTGTGAAAGATCGCCCCGGGCACGACCGCCGTTATGCTATCGATCCATCATTGGTCGAGTCTGAGTTGGGATGGCGCCCGCGTGAGAACTGGGAAAGCGGTTTACGCAAAACGATCGATTGGTACAGGGCCAACGCGGACTGGGTCAGCCGCGTTACCGGCGGCGCTTATCGGGAATACTACACACATCAATACGGCGCGGAGGTCAGTGTGCAGTGAAAGCAATGATTACGGGCGCCGCAGGCTTAGTTGGTCGCGCGGTCGCTGAAGACTGGGCCCGTGCAGGCGATCAAATCCTTGGACTCGATCATGCGGCGCTGGATATCACGGACGAGCAGGAGGTATACGCGACCATTGATCGCGAGCGTCCGGAAGTCCTGATCAACTGCGCCGCCTGGACTGATGTTGATGGATGTGAACTCAATCCTGGACGCGCCCAGACGGTGAATGCGCGGGGGCCGGCTTTGCTCGCGCGGGCTTGTCATCGCGCAGGAGCGCTGCTAATCACGATCTCGACTGATTATGTCTTTGACGGCGAGCAGGACGGGTTTTATACCCAGCGCGATCAGCCGAATCCGCAAAGCGCTTATGCTGTTTCGAAGTTAGCAGGTGAACGGCTTGCGCAAACCGCCTGGGCCCGCACGATCGTCGTGCGCAGTGGATATATCTTTGGCCACGGCGGAACGAACTTTCTCAGTTCGATCGTGGAGCGCGCCCAGCGCGGCGAACGCTTGCGGGCCATTAACGATTCGTATGGCACGCCCACCTATGCCGCACATCTCGCCGGTCGTCTCCGCCAGTTGGCGCAACTCGGTTTGCCGGGCACTTATCATGTGGTGAATGCCGGCGCAGGCGCCAGCTTTGAAGATTTTGCGCGTCTGGCGCTTGCGGAGGCGGGATTGGAGATCGACTTGATTGAGGGGGTTAGTATGCGCACACTGACCCGGCTGGCGCCGCGGCCTCGGAATTCGCGGCTCCGGTGCCTGCTTTCAGAAGCCATCGGTCTCGCCGAGATGCCCTCCTGGAAGTCAGGGGTACGTGATTTTGTGGCCACCGGACCGGCCGCGGCGACTGCGGGGGCTTCGCCTACCCTCATTTGACTTGCCTGAGAGCGAACGTCTGCTATCATGTTCGATCTGCACGAACGCTAAGCAGGAACTAAGAGCAGGAAATTAGGTTTTTAATTATGGCCCAAGATGAACGTCTGATTCCGCACCACCGTAACTTAGATCGAACGCTGACTGAGCTGGCTCAGTCAAAGCCATACGGGAGGTACGACAAATATACCGGCGCGCAGAGTGAGACAAATCTGCGCGAATACTTCTTTGTAATTCTTAAGCGCAAATGGCTAATCCTGAGCCTCGTGTTGGTGGTGACTTCGCTGGTAACCGTCGAGGCATATAGGCAACCCTCGATATATGAAGCCGCCACTACTATTCGCATCGAAGCCAAGCCGCAGAGCCCTCTGCAAACAGGAGGGATTGTCATCAACACTGCCCCGGATCCTAGTTTTTGGAACACGCAACTGAAGTTGCTGGAGAACCCCTCGCTGGCGCGTCAAGTAATTGTGACTCTGAATCTTCAGAAGGATCCCGCATTTCTTGGAGGCCAGGCGCAAAGCAGCATCTTCTCTTCCCTGAAACGAATATTCTTGCGCGATACGCCCGTGACCGCTGCAAAGTCCGACTCTGAAACCCAGCCCGTGGGCGAACAAGAAATGAAGGACCGTCAATTCACAGCAGATGAGTTGGCTGGTCTTGAACCTTATGAAGACGCTATCACCGGTAATCTGACGGTCGAGCCAGTTGTCGGCACCAGTCTGGTGAATATTCGATACAGGCATACTAATCCGGAATTAGCACAAAAGATCGCCAATACCCTGGCTGATGTTTTCGTAACCAATAACGTCGAACGTCAGGAATCCGGTACCAGCAAGGCCGAAGTTCTGCTTATGCAGGAGGTCGCCAAGTACCAGGACAAGATCAAAAAGGAAAGCGACGCGCGCTTCGCTTTCGCGCGAGATAGGGACCTGCCGCTTGATAACGCGCCGGGGAATAATCTCGAACAGGTCCGGGCCCAGACATATAGTCAACAGTTGCTGGCGGCTGAGAACGAGCGACGTAATAAGTTGGCAGCTTATGAAGCAGCAAAGTCTGCTGCCGATCCTTTTTCCAATCCAGCAGTTCAGAAGGATGAACGCATCATCGAACTCCGCAAGAAGCTGAGCGACTTGCGGGATAAAGAGACGGCCTTACTTCAAAAATTCACGCCCGAATGGCCCGACGTTAAGCAGGTCCAGGCCCAAATCAAGCAACTGGAAGAAGAGTTGGCAAAAGCGCCGAAAGAGGTCCTGGCCTCAATGAAATCCAGCGCCGACGCGGCAGCAAACCAACAAAAGAGCCTGGAATCTGCATACCTTAGGCAACACAACGTTACCACCCAACAGACTAAGGACATCGTCCAACTGGCGGCGATGAGTCAGGAGTTGGCGACGGATCAACAGTATCTGAATACGTTGATGCAGAAAGGGCGTGAGTTGAGCGCGACCAGCGGCCAGGGAGGGACCAGTGTTTCAGTCTCCAACTATGGCCGGCTGCCGCACGCGCCCGTGGGACCAGCGAGGTTGCGCAACATAGTTATCGCTTTTATCCTCGCTTTGGCCGCAGGTATTGGCCTGGCGTTCCTACTGGACTTCCTTGATGACACCCTCAAATCCGTCGATGATGTCGATCGTTATATTCACCTTCCGGCCCTGGCGCTAATTCCGGCAGTTCGCAGCGAGAAGCGCCTGCGGCGCGGGGAACCGCCTCCCAAACCGAATGAGGCGACCGCCCTCGCGATGGTCAATGACGTCAAATCACCTATCGCCGAGTCGTATCGTCATTTGCGGACTTCCCTCCTGCTTTCGTCGGCCGGAACCCCGCCCAGGACGATCCTTGTTACTTCGAGTCAGCCATCGGAAGGCAAGACCACAACGGCCATCAATACCGCGTTTATGCTGGCGCAAACCGGCGCGCAGGTGCTGATTATTGATTGCGACCTGCGCCGTCCGCGGCTGCACGCGCATTTCAATCTGTCGAATGTTCGCGGTCTTACGAATTGTCTTTCCGGCGAATCGACCGAGCTGGAGAGTTTGATCCAGACCTATGACAAGCAACCAAATCTAAAACTGCTGCCCTCGGGTCCTATACCTCCGAACCCCGCTGAGTTATTGGGCTCTGAAGAAATGCGCCGGCTGCTGGTTACTTTGAGCGAGAAATTCACGCATATTATTGTGGATTCTCCACCGGCCATCTCATTCACCGACGCGTCGATCCTGTCGACATTTGTTGATGGAGTGATTCTAGTGGTTCATGGCGGACGCAGTTCACGGGCGGTAGTCCGACGCGCCAAACAACAGTTGCTTGACGTGGGTGCGCACATCTTCGGCGTGGTGCTCAACAACGTCAAGATCGAAGCGCATGATTACCACTACGCCGGGTACTATTCCGGGTATTACAAGTCTGAGTACTATACCGACGATGATGACGGCGCTGCCCCTGCCCAGGGCACCAAGGCGGCTTCGAGCTAATTATCGCACCCCAAAGATCGGCGCGTTCCAGTTGCGGACTTGACGGTGGGGCCCCGCCCGCAACGGTGGCCGATCGTTCGAATCACCGCGCGACTTTCATACTGCCCCTTTTGATCCGGCGCCTATCGATTCATGTCTCAACAGTTTTGTGTAATCGCTCCCGACGTTAAGCTCGGCCGCGATGTAATCATCTACAACTTCGTCAACCTCTACGGTTGTGAAATCGGCGATGGCAGCAAGATTGGGTCGTTCGTCGAAATTCAAAAAGGCGCCCGGGTAGGCCGCAACTGTAAAATCTCGAGCCACACCTTTATTTGTGAGGGCGTCACGATCGAGGACGAGGTCTTTATCGGGCACGGCGTCATTTTCCTCAACGACAAATATCCTCGGGCTACTAACGCAAACGGGGCTTTGCAAACGGACGCTGACTGGAAGGTTATTCCAACGATCGTTAAGCGGGGGGCCAGCATCGGCAGCGGTGCAACTATTCTCTGCGGGTTGACCATCGGCGAGTACGCGACAGTAGGGGCAGGCGCGCTGGTTACGAAGGATGTTGAGGCCGGCGAAACCGTAGCGGGAAATCCCGCTCGCGGATTAGCAAAATGATTTCTTCTTTTCTCAAGAGCCAATTCTTCGTCCAACCGACGGAGGCGAAATGCGCACACATTACTCATCAGGCCAAAGAGTGGCAGGAAAATGTTGTCAACTCATAATCTGAGGCTCTCTTGGGAGACCTCAGGTAGGTGTGTTACGCTTCGCATCCCAAGACAACTCAGAACAAAGGGTTCGGCGACGACGAGTAAGGAGAATCGAAATGTCCACAAGCGCGG
>Ga0070707_100007493_pt1 | contig 10136 bp, 6 predicted proteins | sample KBSK5502metaG_FD_65468 | JGI IMG/M metagenome (GOLD analysis project Ga0070707, IMG submission 65468) | Corn, switchgrass and miscanthus rhizosphere microbial communities from Kellogg Biological Station, Michigan, USA - KBS K5-50-2 metaG | ecosystem: Host-associated > Plants > Roots >... | reverse complement strand
CCGCCCGCGCCGCGATCTCTTCGGCCTCCACCAGCCGCTCCTGCGGCACCAGCATACGCGTCAGCGCGCTGCACGTCTGGCCAGAATTCAGGAAGCACTTGGCGACACCGTCGGTGATGGCCTTCTCGAAGTCGGCGTCTTCGAGGATGATATTCGGTGACTTGCCGCCAAGCTCCAGCGCGACACGCTTTACCGTGCCAGCCGCCAGTTCGCTCACACGACGGCCCGCGACGGTGGAGCCGGTGAACGAGATCATGTCCACCGCGGGATGCGAGACGATGGCCTCGCCCACCACGGAGCCGCGCCCGGAGACGAGGTTGAAGACGCCGGCCGGCAGGCCCGCCGCGTGGATGATCTCGGCGAGCAGGAACGCGTTGATGGGCGCCACCTCACTCGGCTTGAGCACGACCGTGCAGCCGGCGGCCAGCGCCGGCGCCACCTTTGCCGCGATCTGGTGCAGCGGGTAGTTCCAGGGCGTGATGCAGCCGACCACGCCGATGGGCTCGCGCACGATCACCGAGTTATCTACACGCTCCTTGGCGGGAAGCTCCTCGAGCAGACGTGGCATCGAGGCAAACGTCGTCGTTGGCAGGCCAACCTGGATGCGTGCCGCGAGGTTGACCGGCATGCCCATCTCCTGCGCGATGACGGTGGCGATCTCCTGCGCGCGCGCTTTCAAGCCGTCGGCAATCTTCTCCAGAAATGCGGCGCGCGCCGCGGGCGCCAGGCGCGACCAGGTGGTAAACGCTGCCGCCGCCGCGGTTACCGCATGGTCCACATCCTCGGCGGTGCCACGCGGAATACGCCCCATCACCACTTCGGTGGTCGCGTTGACCACGTCCACCGTCTCATCGCCGGTGGACGCAACCCACTCGCCGCCAATGTAGAGCTTGTCGCGATCGTACTTGGCATCGGCCATATCGTTCCTACCTCCTGTCGCGATACTCGTGCAGCAGCCGTTTGGCAACGACCGTGCGGTGTACCTCATCCACACCATCGTAGATGCGCGCCGCGCGCGCCTCGCGATAGTACCCCTCCAGGGGCGTGTCCTTCGAGAACCCTAGCGCGCCATGCACCTGGATTGCGCGGTCAATCACGCGGTGCAAAGCGTTGGCGCCATAGAACTTGATCAGCGAGATATCCGTGCGGGGATCCTCGCCCTGGTCCATCCGCCAGGCCGCCTGCAAGGTCAGCAGGCGCGCGGTCTGGATGTCGGCGTAGGACTCCGCGATGTACCCCTGCACAGCTTCAAGCTCTGCAAGCTTCACGCCGCGCGTCTCACGTGTCCCAGCATACGACAACATGAGCTCAAAGCTGCGATTCATCACGCCGATCCAGCGCATGCAATGGGTGATGCGGCCCGGCCCCAGCCGCACCTGCGCGAGCTTGAAGCCTTCCTGCCGCTGCCCCAATAGATTCGTACTCGGCACGCGGCAGTCGTGGAAGCGCAGCTCGGCGTGGTTGCCCAGGCTGTCGCCCATGACGGGTATGTCACGCACGATCTCGAAGCCAGGGGTGCCGCGATCCACCAAGATCATGCTCGCCCGCGCGTGCGGCGGCGCGTCGGGGTCGGTCACGGCCATGACGATGAGAAATTGCGCGCGGCTGGCATTTGTGGCGAACCATTTGTGCCCGTTGATGACCCACTGATCGCCATCGAGCACTGCGGTGGTGCTGAGCACGACGGGGTCCGACCCGGAGTGCTCCGGCTCGGTCATGGCGAAGGCGGAATAAATATTGCCCGCCACCGAGGGCTGCAAGTAGCGCTCCTTTTGCTCCGGCGTACCGGCCACCCACAGGATTTCCTGGTTACCGCTATCCGGCGCGTTGGTGCCGAACGCGCGTGGCGCAATGGGACTGCGGCCGAGCTGCTCGTTCATGAGGCCGAGGGTGACGAAGCCCATCCCCAGCCCGCCGGCCGCGCGCGGCAGATGCGCTGCCCAGAGGTCCGCTGCCTTCACCTTTTCCTGCAGCTGGCGCATCCGCTCCTCTGGAAAGCCGGACCCCTCCGCGAACTCTGGCTCGGCGGGATAGATGTGCTCGCGCATGATCTCTTCTGTCTTGGCGAGAATCGTCCGTTGTTCCGGCGACGGGCTGAAATCGAACACCTCGGCTACCTCCCCGCAGGGCCATGCGCCTGCGCGAACTCAACGAAGAACCCCAATGACTCTGGATTGGCGACCACGCCGGCGCCCACCGCTTGTTCGAGTGGCACACCCATCAACAGCTTCTTCACCGGCACCTCAAGCTTCTTGCCGTTGAGCGTGCGTGGTATCGCCGGCACGGCCACGATCTCGTCCGGCACGTGGCGGGGCGAGACGACCGTCGCGATTTGCGCGCGAATCGCCGCCCGCAATGCATCGGTCAGCGCATAGCCGGCGCGCGGCACGAGGAACATCGGCAGATAGTAGCCTCCCCCGGGCCGCTCGACGCCGACCACCAGACTTTCCGCCACCTCCGGGAGCGCTTCGACCACTCGGTAGATGTCGCCGCTGCCGATGCGCACGCCGAAGCGGTTGATGGTCGCGTCGGACCTGCCGTAGATCACGGCGCTGCCGGCGCGGGTGAGCTTTACCCAGTCGCCGTGCCGCCATATGCCAGGGAACAGGCTAAAGTAGCTGTCGCGGTAGCGCGTATCGCCGGGGTCATCCCAGAAACAGAGCGGCATCGAGGGCATCGGCTGCGTGATGACAAGCTCGCCAACCTCGTCGACGAGGGGACGCCCGGCGTCGTCCCAGGCCTGCGCCTCAACGCCAAGCGCGCGGCATTGCAGCTCGCCCGCGCGCACCGGCAAGAGCGGGCAGCAGGTGAGAAACGCCGAGCACACGTCCGTACCGCCGCTCTTCGAAGCCAGCCACACATCGTGCTTGACGTGCTCATAGACCCAGGCGTAGCCCGCCGGCGGCAGTGGCGACCCTGTCGCGCCCAGGCTGACCAGCGCGCTCAGGTCGTGCTCTGCGCCCGGCTGCAAGCCGGCTTTCTCACAGGCGCCCAGATAGCTGGCACTGGTGCCGAACGCGGAGATGCGCGCGCGTGCCGCGAGCTCCCACAGTGCGCCGAGCGTGGGATAGGCTGGACTGCCGTCGAACAGCACGACAGTAGCGCCCACGAGCAGCCCGCCGACGAGGAGATTCCACATCATCCAGCCGGTGGTGGTGAACCAGAAGAGGCGGTCACGCTCGCCCACATTCATGTGCAAGCCCAGCGACTTGAGATGCTCCAGGATGATGCCGCCGTGGCCGTGTACCATCGCCTTGGGCATGCCGGTGGTGCCGGAGGAGTACAGAATCCATAGCGGATGGTCGAACGGCAGCTGCGCGAACGTCGGCGCCGCGGCGCCTGCGGGCAGGCTGTCCCAGCGCAGCGCAGGTGTCGCGCGCTCAAGCCGCGCGGCGCGGTCGAGATACGGGACGAGGATCACGTGCTCTACGCTCGGTAGCGCCCGCAAGGCCTCGGCGACCACGGCGCGGCGATCGAACGCCTTGCCGCCATACTGGTAGCCATCCACCGTGAGAAGCACCTTCGGCGCGATCTGCGCGAACCGGTCCACGACAGCGTGCGCGCCGAACTCCGGCGGGCAGCTCGACCAGATGGCGCCCAGGCTGGCGCAGGCCAGAAAGGCGATCACTGCTTCGGGGATATTCGGCAGGTATGCCGCCACGCGGTCCCCGCGCGCGACGCCCAGCTCGCGCAGCGCCGCGGCGACCCGCGCGACCTCGCGCCGCAGCTCCGCCCACGAGACGCTGGCGAGCGGCTCCCGCTCGGACTGGAACAGCAGCGCCGGCTCCGTGTCGCGGGCACGGGCGAACACCTGCTCCGCGTAGTTGAGCTCCGCGCCGGCAAACCATTGCGCCCCCGGCATGCCGCGGCGCGCGAGGGGATGAGCGGCGGTCTGGCTAGCAACGACGCCGAAGAAGTCCCAAACGGACGTCCAGAATGCGCCCAGATCGCGCACCGACCATTGCCAGAGCGCGTCGTAGGTGTCGAAATGCAGCTGCCTGTGTTCGGAGAGCCACGCGATGTAGCGCGTCATCGTGCTGGTGCGCATGAGCTGCGCGGACGGCTCCCACATGAGCGTGCCCTCCGCCACCGGCGCCGTCATATGCGCTCCTCCCCGAGCCTGCGCGGCCTCGCGCTCTGCCGCCGTGTGGAGGGCGCCTGCCCTTGCCGCCGCGGTGCGCCCCGCCCTACCGTCTGACGAGCCGGGCCGCCTGGGCTAGCGCCTCTTCTCCCGTCGGGTTGCATGGTATAACATTTGACTGGGACCGTGTTCCCCTGGGTCGCATGTGGGCAACGTGTGGGCGAAAGGAGAGATACATGGAGACATCGTTCAAGGCGCTGGTCGTCGAGGAACACGATGGCGCTGCCTCTCCGAGCCTGCGCGATGCCACGCACGACGAATTGCCGGCGGGCGACGTGCTGGTAGCCGTCGCCTACTCCGGCCTGAACTACAAGGACGGTCTGGCCGTCCTGGGCAAGAACAAAGTCATCCGCAGCTTCCCGATGGTGCCCGGTATCGACCTCGCGGGCAGTGTCGTCGCGTCGGACTCACCGAACTTCCAGCCAGGCGACCAGGTGGTGTCGACGGGCTGGGGTGTCGGCGAGCGACATTGGGGTGGCTACGCGCAGATGGCACGCCTGAAGAGCGAGTGGCTGGTGCCGGTGCCGCCGGGCATGAGCCTGCGCGACGCCGTGGCGATCGGCACTCCCGGCGTGACCGCCATGCTCGCGCTGATGGCGCTCGAAGCGCATGGCCTGCGGCCGGACGGCGGGGACGTGCTGGTGACGGGCGCCTCGGGCGGCGTCGGTAGTATGGCTGTCGCGCTGCTGGCGCACTACGGCTACCGCGCTGTCGCCGCCACCGGCAAGGCCGACGCACACGCCTATTTGACCGCGCTTGGCGCGCGCGAGATCATCTCGCGGGAGGCCATCGCACCGCAGGGCGGTCCGCTTGGCACGGCGCGCTGGCAGGGCGCCATCGACACGGTGGGCAGCGAGATGCTGGCCGGGGCGCTGCGCACCCTGACCTACGGCGGCAGTGTCGCCGCCTGCGGCAATGCGGGGGGATTTGACCTGCACACCACGGTCCTGCCGTTCATCTTGCGTGGCGTCAACCTGCTGGGCATCGACTCGCTGCCCGTGCCCCTCGATGTGCGCCGTACCGCCTGGGCGCGACTGGCGGAGGCGCTGCCACACGAGGTTCTGGAGCGGACGACGCGCGTCGCGCGGCTAGCTGAGGTTCCCGCGCTCGCAGGCGAGATTATGCAGGGCAACATGCGCGGTCACGTCGTCATCGATGTGAATGCCTGAGCGCGCGGCTGGCGCAGTGCCTGATGCCTCTACCCACCCTGGCGCAGTGGCGCGAGCGCCTAATTGATGACGCACGACCGACGAGGGAACTATGCCCGCACAGCCCAGCCTCAACATCCTGTTCATTGCGACAGAGGTGGCGCCATTCGCCAAGGAGGGCGGGGTCGCGGATGTCGCGGGGAGCCTGCCCAAAGCGTTGGCCGCGCTGGGGCACAACGTGCGCATCGCCGTGCCACGCTATGGCACGATCTCGCCTGAGCGCTGGAACCTGAAGCACACAGGTGTGATACGCGCCGTGTGTTTGGGCAATGTGGACGAACGAGTCGATCTGCTGCAATCCTCGCTGCCCGACTCGCTCGTCACGGTCTACTTCCTCGAGCACGAAGGCCTCTTTGGGCGACACCAGCGCATCTATCTCGGGCAAGACCAGTGGGACGAGCAGCTCCGCTTCGTGCTGTTTTGTCGCGGGCTGCTCGAGTGCCTGCCGGCCCTCGGCTTCGCGCCGGACATTGTGCATCTCAACGATTGGCAAACGGCGCCAACCGCAGTCTATTTGAGGACCACGTACCGGCCCCTCCTGCGTAGGGGCGCGCTGCGCGTCATCTACACCATTCACAATCTCCAGTACCAGGGTCGCTGGGATCCCTCGATTCTCGACGAAGCGGGGTTGGACCGCACGCGTGTCTTCGTGCCGCAGGAACTGGAGTTCTGGGGCGACGTGAACTGGATGAAGGCCGGCATCAACTACGCCGACGCCGTGACCACTGTGTCGCGCCGCTACGCCGAAGAGATCCAGACGCTGGACCAGGGGTGGGGGCTCGACGAGGTGCTATTCCAGCGCCATCCGCGTGTCTTCGGCATTCCGAATGGGATCGATTGGGAGGTGTGGAATCCCGCCACCGATCCGGAGCTGAAAGTGTGCTATACGCCTCGGCAGGCGATGAGAGGGAAACGGGCTAATCGCGCGGCGCTGCTCGAAGAGTTTGGCCTGCCGCCGGACGAGAGCGTTCCCGTCATCGGCATCGTGAGCCGGCTGGTAGACCAGAAAGGCTTCGACCTGCTGGCCGAGAGCGCCGCCGAGCTGCGCGAGATGCCCGCGCGGCTCATCGTGCTTGGCACTGGCCACCCGCGCTACGAGAAGCTCTTTCGCGACCTGTCGAGCAGCAGCGACAACGTGCGCGCGCGCATCGGCTTCGATGTCGGCCTCTCGCATCGCATCTACGCCGGCTCCGACTTCTTCCTCATGCCCAGCGCATTCGAGCCAGGCGGCCTCGGCCAGCTGATCGCCCTGCGTTACGGCACGCCGCCCATCGTCCGCGCCACCGGCGGCCTCGCGGACACGGTGACAGATGTAGACGCCGACCCTGAGCACGGCAACGGGTTGAGCTTCACCGAGTATTCTGCCGCGGCGCTGCTTACCACGCTGCAACGCGCGATCCGGCTCTTCGCCGACCGCGAGCGCTGGACTACCCTCGTGAAGCGCGCGATGGCCTACGACTCGCGCTGGACGGCGAGCGCGCGTGCTTACGCCGATCTCTATCACCGCGTTTTGCGCCTGCCACCCCTGTAGCTAGCCACTGCGGGGAGCATACGCTGACGGCAGTGCGTTTGATTGCACACGGTTGGCAGACGCGAGCGGCGGCACCCCATTGCGACGACATCGTTGCCGCCGCGCCGCAATCGGTCGTGCTCGAACCGCTGCTCCAGCTTGCCCTGGACGTCCCGGCAGACGCACTGCCGGACGGTCTTCAGCCCTCAAAGGCGCCAGGTAACTTTGGATCCCTTCACGTGGGCACCAATCTTGCAGGCATGTTGTTGAGATGCGGAGCCCAACGCTCTGCCGGATGGCATAGCATACTTTGGCTGTGAAGGGAGACAACACTGTGAATAACGAACCGATGGAAGGCTCTCAACAGCCCAACCGCCCGGACGCTGATCAAATGGGCGGCTATCAGCAGCCCAACCGCTCGGACGCAGACCCGATAAGTGGCTCTCAGCAGCCCAACGCACTGGGTCGTGACGCGATGCAGAGCAACCAGGCGCCGAGCGACCAGCAGGCGAGCGATCAGCAGGTGCGCGATCAGCAGGCGAGTCAGCGCACCACAGTGCCAGTGGGACACCAATTCGTCCAGGGGACGCCGGTTTATGACATCAACGGCGCCAAAGTCGGCACGGTGAGCGAGCATGGCGTGCAGCGGGGCTACCTCGTAATCCACCACGGGCTGCTGCGTGACGACATCTACATTTCGCTGGACATGATCCAGGGGTCGGACGCCAACGGCGTCGCCCTGAACATGACGAAGCAAGAAGTAGATACGTTGCCTGTGAATCGGCCCCCGGCTGGGAACACTCCCGCGAACCGTGACATCTAACAGGACATGCAAACGCGTTCTGCCGGCGGGTGCTCGCTGCATTGTTTGAGTGAAGCGCCGGCGCTCCATACGCGCTCGTACTTCGCGGGGTACGAGCGCGAGCGCATGCGGAGACCGACCATGCGACCACGCGCTCGTCCGCTTCGTGGGGCACGGATACGGGAGGGCGTGAGGTAGGAGACCCTGCGGGCCGTGCGCCTCGGCGGTGGCGCACGGCCCGCTGCTATAGTCACGCCTGGTTGCCGCTTCCTCCATCCAGGCGCTCGGCCACCATGTGATGCGGCCCGTTTGGAGGTAGCGGTCTTGCCCCAGCAGCATGCGGCGGGATGGGCGGTGTTGTCGATGCGGCGCGCCTCGCGGCAGATAGCGAGCGCGTATGATCTCCGGTCGCCTCACGCCGTGGTGTCACCCTATCACATCCATCCCATGATGGCCATCCACAGCTAACCAGGCAAGAGGATAGGCACTGCCCATGGCCGCAAGACTCCCACAGCACGGCTTGCTGCCTCAGTGGCCACCTATGCGGCACATGACAGAAGCCACATGTGTCTCACACGCGTGCCAAATACTTCCTCATTACACTGGGTTTCGACTCGGCATGACCGAGCGAATTTGACCGCTGCATCCACGGCGCTCATAGTGCTTGTGCGCCGTTCACCGGTCGCCGATCGCCAGCAACGACGTTGCGACATTCGCGAGGAGAATATATCTTGGGGACCCATGCGGATTCGCTGCCGGTCGGCACCGCGCCGCCTGCTGGCTCGCCTTCATCGCTCGCCACGCGAGTGCGCGAGTTGGCGCGGCCCCGCAGACGGCCGGCGCTGGCGGCCATCCTTGTGCTGGCAGCGGTATGTGACTTCTATGGGCTGCAGCGCAACGGCTATGCGAATCCCTACTATGCCGCCGCGATTCGCAGCATGCTGCAGACCTGGCACAATTTCTTCTTTGTGTCGTTCGATCCAGGTGGCTTCGTGAGCGTGGACAAGCCGCCGCTGGGCTTCTGGATACAGGCGGCGAGCGCGAAGCTGTGGGGATTCAGTGGCTTCAGCATTCTTCTACCACAGGCGCTGGCGGGCGTTGCCTCGGTGGGCGTGCTGTACCTAATCGTGCGCAGGATATTCGGCGCGCCGGCGGGATTGCTCGCCGCGCTCTTTCTCGCGCTTACCCCGATCAGCGTCGTGACCAATCGCAATAATACGATTGTTCTCTCGCAGGTTCGTGAGTTGTTGTATTTCATGTGACTGACGCGATTTACGCTCCCTTGCTGTATGGTTGCTAAGCTTACACAGTAACTGGTCAGGCGGAGTTGCAGAGCAGTGTAGCATAGAGGCATGACGCCTGAGGAATGCATCGCCGACCTGGAAGTGGAGAACCGCCGTCTGCGCGCTGACAACAGCGCGCTGGTTGCGGACAATGCCAGCTTGCGGGAGCAAATGGCGCGGCTCCTGGAGCGGGTCACGACGCTGGAAGGCCGCCTGGCGAAAGACAGCCACAACAGCTCCAAACCGCCCTCCAGCGACGGCTTGCGGCGCAAGACGAAGAGCTTGCGCCAGCGGAGTGGCAAGAAGCCCGGTGGGCAGTTGGGCCACCGCGGGGAGACGTTGCGGCTGCAGGCCACGCCCGACGTCGTGGTCGAGCACCGCCCGACGCACTGCGCCCACTGCCAGGCCTCACTGACGGACGCGCCCGTCTTTGTGCGCGAGCGGCGCCAGGTACTCGACCTGCCACCCATGCGCCTGCAAGTGACCGAACATCAGGCACTGCACCTGCGCTGCCCGCAGTGCCAACAGGTGAGTGTGGGTGCGTTTCCGCCGGAGGCGGCCAGCCGGGCGCAGTATGGGCTGCACCTGCGGGCCGTGGCGGTCTACCTGCTTGAGGAGCAGTTGGTGCCGCTCGGTCGGGTGCAAGCCCTCCTGTTTGACCTGTTCGGCGTCCAGATGGGCCGGGGCACGCTGGTGGCTTGGGTGCACCAGGCGGCAGCCGTGCTGGCGCCCGTCGAGGAGCAGATCAAGGCAGCGCTGCGCCAGGCGCCTGTGCTGCACCTCGATGAGACCGGGGTCCGGCGCGGCGGCCACCTCGCTTGGGCGCATGTCGCTAGCACCGCACAGTTGACGCACTTTGCCATCCATCACCACCGGGGCAGCGCAGCGACCGACGCTATCGGCATCCTGCCGAGCTTCCATGGGGTGGGCGTGCATGACGGCTGGGCCAGCTACCAAACCTACAGCGACTGCCGCCATGCGCTGTGCAACGTGCATCATCTGCGCGAGCTGACGTTTGTGGCGGAAGAGGAAAAGCAACCCTGGGCCAAGGACCTGAAAGAGCTGCTGCGGGAGATGAAGGCGGCGACCGACAAGGCCCGAGCCGCCGGAGCGGTGCAGCTGCCCTCAACACAACGGGACCGGTTCGTCGCCCGCTACGAAGAACTGCTGGCCACGGGGCTGGCCGCCAATC
>Ga0070707_100007492_pt1 | contig 10136 bp, 7 predicted proteins | sample KBSK5502metaG_FD_65468 | JGI IMG/M metagenome (GOLD analysis project Ga0070707, IMG submission 65468) | Corn, switchgrass and miscanthus rhizosphere microbial communities from Kellogg Biological Station, Michigan, USA - KBS K5-50-2 metaG | ecosystem: Host-associated > Plants > Roots >... | reverse complement strand
GCCTGACGAGACCCGCCACGAATCCGCTGACCTCGAGGACTACCAGGTCCAGGACGCGTCGGACACGCTGGAAGGCAACCTGGGCGACGACCCGCTAGACCGGGGTGTCGCGCCGCCGGAGCGGTGGTCGGGCGCGATCAGGTCGGGCTCGGACGCCGGCGAGCAGGAATCGCTCGACGAGCTGCTCGCCGAGGAGGAGCCTGATATCGCCTCCGACCTGGACGACGAGCTGCCCGAAGATCGCGACGACGAGGACGAGGCCGACGAGTACCTAGACGGTCTCCTGCTCGACGACGGCCCGGACCCGCGGGCGGGTCGGCTGGTAGCTGAGGACGAGGGCGCTCACCCTGACGACGAGGAGGATCTGGTCGCCCGCGACGTCGGCATCGACGGCGGGGCCGCCAGCGCGGAGGAAGCCGCGGTCCACGTGGTGGAGGACGACGACACCGACATCCGCTCCGGCGACTGACCGCGGGATCACCCTGGGGAGGGGGTCGCATGCTGCCAGTAGCTGAGCTGCACGTTCACATTGAGGGCACGCTGGAGCCCGAGCTGCTGGTCCAGCTCGCGGCGCGCAACGGGACCTGGATGCCGATCCTGGACGTGGACGAGCTCAGGGCCAAGTACCGCTTCGACAACCTGCGGTCCTTCCTCGGCCTGTACAACGCCAACGTGCGCGTGCTGAAGATCGAGGCGGACTTCTACGACCTGGCCGGCGCCTATCTCGCCCGCGCTGCTGCGGCCGGGGTGCGGCGGGCGGAGATCTTCTTCGACCCGCAGACGCACCTGGCCAACGGCGTGCCGCTGGAGGAGATGTTCGGCGGGCTGACGGCGGCGCTGGCCGACGCCGCCCGGGAGCATGGGATCTCGGCCGACCTGATCCCGTGCTTCGTGCGCGACCTGGGCGCGGACGCCGCCGACGCGATGCTCCGTGCCTGCCTGCCGTTCAGGGACAAGTTCATCGGCATCGGGCTCGACTCCGCCGAGGTCGGCTACCCGCCCGCGCTGTTCACCAAGATCTACCAGCGGGCGGCGGCCGAAGGGCTGCGGCTGGTGGCTCACGCCGGGGAGGAAGGCGGCCCGGACTACGTGCGCGAGGCACTGGACGAGCTGCACGTGGAGCGTGTAGACCACGGAGTGCGCTCGATGGAGGACCCCGAACTGGTAGCCCGCCTGCGCGCCGAGCAGATCCCGCTGACCGTCTGCCCGCTGTCCAACGTGGCGCTGCGGGTGGTCGGCACGCTCGGCGAGCACATGCTGCCGGGCATGCTGGACGCGGGCCTGCTCGCCACCGTCAACAGCGACGATCCGGCCTATTTCGGCGGCTACGTGGACGACAACCTGGCGGCGCTGCGGCGTGCGTTCGGTTACGACGACGCACGGCTCGCCGCGCTGGCCCGGAACTCGTTCGACGCCTGCTTCGCGCCCGAGGCGGACAAGCGGAGGTGGCAGGCCGAGGTCGACAGCTGGCTCGCCGCCGGCGCCGCGGGCTGAAGCCCCGGTGGCCGGCGCGTACCCCAGCGTAATGTCGGTGCCCTGGGCTAGGGTCCGGGCCATGCGACTGCTGCACACCTCGGACTGGCACCTCGGCCGGTCGCTGCACCGCGCGGATCTGCGGGCGGCGCAGTCGGCATTCCTCGATCACCTGGTGGACGTGGCCCGCGCGGAGAAGGTGGACGCGGTCCTGGTCGCCGGAGACGTCTACGACCGCGCGGTGCCGCCGGTGGACGCCGTCGAGCTGTGCGAGGACGCCCTGCTCCGGCTGCACGACACCGGCGCGTGCATCGTGCTGATCAGCGGCAACCACGACTCGGCGCGCCGGCTCGGGTTCGGCAGCGGGCTGCTGGAGAAGGCGGGCGTGCACCTGCGCACCCGGCCCGCCGCGCTGGCCAGGCCGGTCGTCCTCGAGGACGCCCACGGGCCGGTGGCGGTGTACGGGGTACCGTACCTGGAGCCGGACGCCGTGCGCGGCGAGCTGCCCACAGGCCAGGACGAGATCCCCCGCGGGCACGCCGGAGTGCTCGGGCACGCGGTCGGCTGCATCCGCGCCGACGCCGAGGCCCGCGGGATCCGGCGCCGTGTCGTCATGGCGCACGGCTGGGTCAGCGGGGGAGCGGCCAGCGAATCCGAACGCGACATCACCGTCGGCGGGGTGGGCCAGGTGCCCGCGGACGTGTTCGGCGGCTTCGGCTACGTCGCCCTCGGCCACCTGCACGGCCAGCAGACCCTCGCCCCGCACCTGCGCTACAGCGGCTCGCCGCTGCCGTATTCCTTCTCCGAGGCCGCGCACCGCAAGGGCAGCTGGCTGGTCGACCTGGACGCCGCGGGGACGGCGCGCGTCGAGCAGGTGCCCGCCCCCGTCTACCGGCGGCTCAGCGCGCTACGCGGCCGGCTCGCCGACCTGCTCGGCTCGGCCGCCTACGGCAGGTACGAGGACGACTTCGTGTCCATCGCGCTCACCGACCCGAGCCGCCCCGAGGGGGCCATGGACGCCCTGCGCGCCCGCTTCCCGCATATCCTCGTGCTCGCGTTCGAGCCGGAGGGCCTCGTACCCGACCAGCGCGGCTACCGGGCCAGGACCGCGGGCCGCGACGACCTTTCCGTCGCCGCCGAGTTCGTCAGGCATGTCAGCAACGCGCCGCCTACCGCGGCGGAGGAACAGCTGCTGGCCAGCGCGTTCGCGGCCGTCCGGACGGAAGAGGCGGCAGGCTGATGCGCCCGCACCGGCTGCGAGTGACCGCCTTCGGCGCGTTCGGCGGCACGGTGGAGCTGAGCTTCGAGGACCTGGCCTGCTCCGGGCTGTTCCTGCTGCACGGTGAGACGGGCGCGGGCAAGACCACGCTGCTTGACGCCATCGGGTTCGCCCTGTACGGACGGGTGCCCGGCGAGCGCGGCAAGGCCAGGCGGCTGCGCTCGGATCACGCCGCCCCGGGTACCGCGACCGAGGTCCAGCTCGAGGCAACGCTCGGCGGCCGCCGGATGCGGATCACTCGCAAGCCGGAACAGGAGCGGGCCAAGCTCCGCGGCACCGGTACCACCACCGAGCAGGCCAAAGTGCTGCTCGAGGAGTACGCCGGCGGATCCTGGCGCGCGGTCTCCACCCGGGTGGGCGAGGCGGACACCGAGATCGCCGACCTGATGGGCATGTCCGCCGACCAGTTCTTCCAGGTCGTGCTGCTACCGCAGGGGGAGTTCGCACGGTTCCTGCACGCCGACGCCGCAGACCGGGCCAAGCTGCTGCAGCGGCTGTTCGGCACCGACCGGTTCCACGCGGTCGAGGAGTGGCTCGCCCGCCGCCGCAAGGCCACCGCGGACGAGATCCGTGAGGCCGAGGCTGGGATCTCCGCGCTGCTCGCCCGCGTCGCCCAAGCCGCCGGCGTCCCGGTACCGTCCGAGGATCCGCTGCCGTCCGAGGACTCAGTGCCGTCCGAGGATCCGGTGCCGTCCGACAGCACCCTGCCACCCGCCGACTGGGCCGCGCGGCTGGCCGAGACCGCCGCGGCCGCGGCCGCCGTGGGCCAGGCTCAGGTCGCCGGGCACCGCCGCGACCTCGACCACGCGCTCAACCTGCTGCGTGACGCCGAACGCCTGGCCGACCGGCAGCGGCGCCGCCAGGACGCCCTGGACACCCGCGGCCGGCTGGCCGCGGCCGAGGCCGGCCTGCCGGCCCGGCGGGCCGAACTGGCCGCCGCCGCCCGGGCGGCCGAGGTGGCCCCCGCCCTGACCGAGGCCGAACGGACCACCCGGGCTCTCGCCCAGGCCCAGGTACGCGAGGAGCAGGCCCGGCGGCAGGCCACCGCGGCGCCCGATGCCACCGCGGCGCCCGATGCCACCGCGGCGCCCGATGCCACCGCGGCGCCCGATGCCACCGCGGCGCCCGATGCCACCGCGGCCGAGCTGAGGGCAGCCGGCCAGGAACACGTCACGCGGCTCGGCCGGCTGGAGGCGCTGCGCTCGGTGTCCCGGCAGGCAGACGACGAAGACCAGGCGGCCGAGGACGCCCGCGCCGCCGCGGCGGCGCTGGCCGCCCAGGTCGACACCGCCGCCGCCGAGCTCGCGGACTGGCAGCGGCAGCGACCCGGGCTGAGCCGCGAACGCGACCAGGCCGCCGAGGCTGGCCAGCGGCTTCCCGCCGTCCAGGCCGAAGCCGACCGGTACGTCCGCGCGGCGGACGACGCGAGCGCCCTCGTCGTCGCCCGAGCCGACAAGAGCCGCCAGGAAGAAGCCTACTTCGCCGCGAAGATGGAGTACCTGGAGCTGTTCGAGGACGCGTCCCGGCTGCGCCGGGCCCGCATCGACGGCATGCGTGCCGAGCTCGCCGCCACCCTGGTGACCGGGGCCCCCTGCCCGGTCTGCGGTTCCTTCGATCATCCGGAGCTGTGCGAGCTGCGCGGCGAGCGGGTGACCCGCGAGCAGGAGGAGGATGCGGACGCGCAGGCCGCCCAGGCCTCGGAGCGGGCCGAGACGATCGGGGCGAGGCTGGGCGCCGCCGACGTCCGCGTCTCCGACCTCACCGCCCGGCTCGAGGGGGACGGGTTCACCGTCGCCCTGGACCTGGTGTCGCTGCAGGCCGAGGCGGCCCGGCTCAAGGCGGGCGCCCGCGAGCGGCGGGCCCGGACAGCGGAGCTGGCGGCCGTGGCCGCCAGGCACGGCGAGCTCCAGGCCGCGCTCGAGGCTCTGGACCAGGCCATCGCCGATGCCGGCAAGCATCTCGCCGAGCTGACCGAACAGCGCGAGGCGGGCCTCCGCCAGGCGGCCGAGGCCGACCTGCGGGCCGGACGGCACCGCGAGTCGCTGCTGGTCCAGCTCGGTGGCCAGCCCGACCTGGACACCGCGATGAGCGCCGCCCGCCAGGCCGCCGACACGCTCATCGCCGCCGCCGACGCGGCCGACACCACCAGGCGGGCGGAGGACGACGTCAGGCGCGCCGGGGATCTGGCCGTCCAGGCCGCGGCCAGGGCCGGCTTCGCCGACCTGGAGGCGGCCCGCGCCGCCCAGCGGGATGCCCCCTGGCGGGCAGCGGCCGACCAGGCCATCCGCGAGCACGAGGCCTCCTCTCGCGCGGTCGCCGAGCTACTCGCCGACCCCGACCTGGATGTGCCGTTGGAACCGCCCGCCGACCTGGCCGGCGCCCAGGCGGCGGTCGGGGAAGCGCGCCGGGTCCACGACGACGCGGTGGCCGCCTACGACCGGGCTCAGCACAAGGCCGAACAGCTCGCCTATCTCGCCCCGCGGCTCGCCGCGCGGCTGGACGAACTGAAGCCGCTGGCCGACCGGGCCGCCGAGGCCAGGCGGCTCGCCGACCTGGCGGCCGGCCTGGGCGCGAACACGCTGCGCATGACGCTGTCCTCGTTCGTGCTCGCCGCCCGTCTGGAGGAGGTGGCGGCCGCGGCCAGCGAGCGGCTGCTCAAGATGACCTCTGGGCGCTACTCGCTGGTCCACACCGACGCCCGCCGCGGCGCGGGCCGGTCCGGCCTCGGCCTGCTCGCCTGCGACGGCTGGACCGGCGTGGACCGCGACACCAGCACGCTCTCCGGCGGCGAGACGTTCCTGGCCAGCCTGGCGCTCGCGCTCGGCCTAGCCGACGTCGTCACCGCCGAGGCGGGCGGCACCAGGATCGAGGCGCTGTTCGTCGACGAGGGCTTCGGCAGCCTGGACGAGGACACCCTGGAAGAGGTAATGACCGTGCTCGACGGCCTGCGCGAGGGCGGCCGCATGGTCGGTATCGTCAGCCACGTCGCCGAGCTCAGGCAGCGAATCCCCGCCCAGGTCCGGGTGCGTAAGGGCCAGGCCGGCAGCCACCTGACCGTCCGTACCCAGGTCAGCTAGGCCGCCCCGGCGGGTTGGACGCGGGTGGCGGGCCCGGCGCACCATGGGGAAGTGCGTCCCTTCTCCTGGTGGGGCGGCCTGAGCCGGCGACGGCGGATGCTCGTCGCGGTGCTGGCCCTGGTCGTGGTGGCGGTCGCCGTCGCGGGCACGCTGCGCGGGGTGGCCGGCCAGCCGGCCGTTCCGCCCGCGGCCGCCGGCCGCCCGGGTGACGTACTGCTGGTCCCGGGCTACGGTGGCAGCACCACCGCGCTGGACGAACTGGCCGGGCGGATCGCGACGGCCGGATCAGGGTTCCATGCCACCGTGGTCAGGCTGGCCGGCGACGGGACCGGTGACCTGCAGGTTCAGGCGAACGTGCTGAACGGGTACGTGAACCAGGCGCTGGCCAGGGGCTCGGGCCCTGTGACCGTGATCGGCTACTCGGCCGGGGGAGTGGTGGCCTGGCTGTGGGACGTCGAGTACGACGGCGTGGCCAAGGCCCGCCGGATCATCACGCTGGGCTCCCCGCTGCACGGGGCCGACCTCGCCGCCGTCGGCGCGGCCGACGCGCCGGGCGCCTGCCCGCCTGCGTGCGAGGAACTCATCCCCGGCAGTTCCATGCTGCACCGCCTGCAGGGCACCGGTCCGGCCAGCCGGCCGCCGTGGCTGTCCCTGTGGACCACCGACGACCAGGTAGTCCAGCCGCCCGATTCGGCCCGGCTGCCCGGCGCGGTCAACGTCCCGCTGCAGTCGGTCTGCCCGGGCCTCTCCATTGGGCACGGCCAGCTGCCCACCGCCCCGCTCGTCGTCGGCATCGTGCTGCGCACCCTGCACAGCACCGCCCTCAGCTCGCCCCGCCCGTCCGATTGCCAGTCGCTTCAGTCCCTGGGCGGCGGCTCCGGCGGCTAGCTCACGTGCCAGTCAGTCGAGTTGATCACGTCGGGCGGCCGGGCCACGGCCTTACCGTCATCACGCGGTGATGTCCTTGGTGGAGAAGTTCGCCCACGCGGCGGCCAGGAACACCACGACGTACACCGCCTGGATCCCGAACCCGCGCTGGATATCCCGCCAGAAGACGGGCTGCCGGAAGAAGTCGATCCAGGCCAGCCAGTACCGGGTCGGCAGGTAGGGCTGGACCACGGTGGCCGCGTTGAGCGTGACCAGCACCTCGCTGGCCACCAGCGCGGCCAGCGCGCCGAGCGCCGAGCCGAGGGCCGAATCGGTGATGGTCGACAGGAACAGTGCGATCGCGGCCACGCCGAGCATCGACACGGTGATGAAGGCGATCGCTCCCGCGGTCCGTTCGGTCAGCTGGAGCAGGCTGAGGGGCGCGCCGGACAGCGACGTGACGGCCCCGCCCGCCGCCTGTCCCGCCGTCGGGGCCTGCCCGGCAAGACCCGGTGCCGCCGCCCCGCCCGGAACGGCCCCGCCCGGCGCCTGGCCGACGGCCGCGGCCTCTGACGGGCCGAGCAGGAAGACCCCGGTGGCGTAGGCCGTGAACGTCACCGCCAGCACCACCAGCAGCACGTACACGACGACCGAGATGAGCTTGGCGACCAGCAGCCTGGTCCGGCCGACCGGGCGTACCAGCAGGTAGCGCAGGGTGCCCGTGGCGGCCTCGCCCGCGATCGAGTCGCCCGCCACCACCGCCACCGCGACCGGCAGGAACACCGGCAGCACGAGCGCCAGCGCGGCCGCCGGATACAGCGCGCCGTCCTGCAGTACCGCGGACAGGAACGCGCTGCCCTGGCCGGGCGGCGGGACCAGGTGGGTGACGGTGATGAAGACCGCCACCATGAACGGCAGCGCGCAGGTCAGCACGACGCTGATCCAGGTGCGCGGTCGGCGCAGCAGCTTGACCAGCTCAACCTTGATCACGAGATCTGATCCGATCCGGCGCCGGTCACCGCGAGCACGATCTCTTCCAGCGTGCGCTGCTGCGGGCCGATCGAGCTGACCCGGAGCCCGGCGCCGACCAGCCGCGCGTTGAGCGCGGCCACGTCGGAGTAGCGGACCAGCAGCTGCTGCCCGTCCCGGCGCTCCACCTGCCCGTCGAGCAGCGCGGCCACCTGGTCGGCGTCCGGGGTGTCCAGCACGACCCGCCCCGTCGGCGCGCGCAGTACCGCCAGGTCGTCCTGCAGGACCAGCCGCCCTTCGTCCAGGACCCCGACCCTGGTGCACAGCTGCTCGACCTCGGCCAGCAGGTGGCTGGACAGGAAGACCGTCACCCCGGCGTCGTTCAGCCCGGCCAGGAGCTCCCGCAGATCCCTGATCCCGCGGGGATCCAGGCCGTTGCCCGGCTCGTCCAGGATGAGCAGCCGCGGCCGCCGGATCAGCGCGGCGGCCAGGCCGAGGCGCTGCCGCATGCCCAGCGAGTAGGCCTTGACCGGCCGGCGGCCGACCCCGGCCAGGCCGACCTGCTCCAGCGCCTCGTCGACCCGCTGGCGCCGGGTGCGCCGGGCCGTCCGGTCACCCGGGCCCGCCGCGTCCAGCAGCGCCAGGTTGGCCCGGCCGGACAGGTGCGGATAGGCGGCGGGCTCCTCGATCAGCGCTCCGATCTGCGGCAGGACCTCGCGGGCGTGCCGGGGTATCCGCCGGCCCAGCACCTCGATCTCGCCGCTGGTCGCGTAGACCAGGCCGAGCAGCATGCGGACCAGCGTGGTCTTGCCCGATCCGTTCGGCCCGAGCAGGCCGTACCGGTCCCCCTCGCGGACGTCGAGGTCGACCGACCGCACCGCGGTGACGGGCCCGTAGCGCTTGACGAGGGCCCGGGTGATGATCACGACAGGGTCACCAGCTCGGTCAGCTCGGTCGCGGCCTGCTCGAGCAGCTGTGTGCTCACCGTCCCGGCGAGCAGGAAGGTGATGAAGAAGCCGGGCGGCCGGACGATGACGGCGTTGAGCAGCGGCGCGCTGATCTCGGCGGCGGCGCCGCCCGCGATGACCAGCGGCGCGCCGCCGGCTGTGACCGCGTCCGGGACCAGGTGACGGCCGGCCGAACCACGGACGCCGATCACGGCGAACGTGGTCAGGCCGCCGCCGTAGGCCCCGACCATCTCGAACCCGGGCTGCACCGGGAGCCGGATGCGCCCGGCCAACTCGGCGGGCAGCGCCACCAGCCCCAGGTTGCTGAGCGCCCCGGCCAGACTCCTGTTACTCGTCACGGTGAACGCGGCGCCGGGGCCCCGGGCCGGCGTCAGCACCCGCGGATCCGGATGCCACGGGCTGACCTGGAAGAACAGGCTTTCCAGGGCCGGGCGGGCCGCACCGCGGCCGAACACCTCGACCCTCAGCGGCAGCCCGCTGGACGGGTCGGCCCAGATGTCCACCCGCCCGACGGTGGATTCCGGATCGGCCGGCGTCATCCGCAGCCCGGCCGCGGCACGGCCCGCGACCCGCACCGGCGCGATCACGCTGAACCTGGCCCGCCGGCCTCCCTCCGCCAGCAGGCGCAGCGCCAGCGTCGGCGGCACCAGGTCGGCGGCGCGCGGCAGCCGGTACGTCTGCCGCCCGCGGACCTCGGTGAGCAGCTGGTCGCCGGAATCCCAGATGTAGGAACGGCAGCCGCTGAGCTGGTACGTGTCCCGCTCGCCGGCGTCGGAGAGCACGTCGACCCGCCACCGGCCCGGCGTCGCCTGCCAGACCCGCATCTTCGTCACGCCGTTGAGCAGGGAGGTCAGCCCGGTCAGGCCGGCCACCGGCGGCAGCCCGAACGTCGCGTTGCTTTCCGCGTACCCCGCGTAGGGCTCGTCCGCCGAGGCCAGGATGCGCGTCCGGAGCTGGCTGGCGGTCAGCTGCGGTACGCCCGCCGGCAGTGCGCTGGCGATCACCGGCAGCCCGCAGAGCAGGGCCACGCCGGCGGCTACCACCGCCCACCGGCGCACGATCTGGATCTTCACCAAGATCCTCGCAAGTCGGTTACTGGTGGGACAAGACGGTCACATGATCCATTTCGCCCAGATATCCAATAACGGTACGATAACCGCGGGTTCCGGGCAGGCGCGTCCCGCCGCACAAAAGCGGTTCGCGCCTCTCGTCAGGAGACCTCCTCCCGGTCTAGGATCGGAAACTGTCAGTAACGATCAGAGAGCCCTGACGAGGCGGCTGCGGCGGGACGGCCCGGTGGTTCAGGGGTGACGAACGGATAAGGATTCGTCATGGCAATAGAGTCCGGTGTCCGGCGGATCGTCGTCGGCATGGATGGCTCAGCGGAGTCCGTGGCGGCGCTCAGGTGGGCGTGCCGGGAGGCGAGCCTGCGCGCCGCGGAGGTCCTCGCCGTGCTGGCCCTGGAGTCCGCGTGTCATCAGGTCGCGAGCTATGCCGTCCCGG
>Ga0070707_100007489_pt1 | contig 10137 bp, 6 predicted proteins | sample KBSK5502metaG_FD_65468 | JGI IMG/M metagenome (GOLD analysis project Ga0070707, IMG submission 65468) | Corn, switchgrass and miscanthus rhizosphere microbial communities from Kellogg Biological Station, Michigan, USA - KBS K5-50-2 metaG | ecosystem: Host-associated > Plants > Roots >... | reverse complement strand
TCGTTTTTTTGGGTAGTCCCGGCGTCCGAGCGCAATTCGTTGTCATCCGATATCATGAAAAAAGTTATGGCGCGTTACCTGATAACGGGAATTGCTGGCTTCATCGGATCAACCCTTGCGCACGCTCTGTTGGAGCGCGGAGAACAAGTACGTGGGGTAGATAACCTCGCTACTGGCAAGCGCGAGAACCTCGCGGAAATCCTGCACGGCGTCGATTTCCGCCAGACCGATTTGCTGGATCTGGAGGCCATGAAGAGCGCATGTCAGGGTGTGGACTACGTGTTGCACCAGGCCGCGATTCCATCCGTGCCCCGGTCTGTATTGGACCCATTGGGCAACAATCGCAACAACGTAGATGGGACGGTTAATCTGCTGGTGGCTGCGCGCGATGCCAAGGTGAAGCGCGTGGTTTACGCAGCGTCTTCATCCGCCTACGGCGACACACCGACGCTGCCCAAGCAAGAAGAAATGATCCCGAACCCGATTTCTCCGTATGCCGTCGCAAAGTTGGCCAGCGAGTACTACATGGTGTCGTTTTATCGTTGCTACAGATTGGAAACTGTCTGCCTGCGTTATTTCAACATCTTTGGACCCCGGCAGGACCCCTCGTCTCCATATTCCGGCGTGCTGGCCAAGTTCATCACCCAAATGCTTGCGGGAGAACAACCGACCATCTTCGGAGACGGCGAACAGAGCCGAGACTTCACCTACGTGGATAACGCCGTAAACGCCAATCTGCTGGCCTGCAAGGCGGCAGCGGCGGATGTAGCCGGCCACGTCATCAACATTGCTACCGGACATCGCATCACGTTAAATGAGACCTTCGCGGCATTGCAGAAGCTGACCGGCTACTCCGGAAAACCAAAATATGGCTTGGAACGTGAAGGGGACATCAAGCACTCGTTGGCCGACATCTCTCGCGCAGAGAAATGCCTGGGCTACAAACCGGAAGTAAATTTTGAAGAAGGACTGCGCCGGACGGTAGCCTGGTACCGCAGCCAGATGAAATTGACGGCGGTGTAGAGCGGGCGTCAGGCGTCAAGCCCCAGGCTACGGCACCGCCTCTCATTCTCGCAGCAGCTTACAAATTCCGCGACAACATCACACTCTCGTTGACGCAGCTTGCTGAGTCTCCGCCGATATTCACACCTGATTCGGGATGCCGGAAGCCGCGTTACCTTGGTGATCTGGGGTGCGATTACCGATGGGATTAGAGTGCAAGCATGACACTCTCGTCCATGGTGGTTTCTCGCGACTGGCAGGAAGTCAGTGTGTTGGAATGCGTCCTCGGCGGCTTGCATATTGATGTAGATGTGGAATCGGAACCGGAGCGGGCCTTTGCCAAGCTCGCCAAGTCGAAGGTCGATGCTCTGATTGTCGACTGCGATCTCAAGGGAGCAGAGAACTTCTTGCGCCACCTGCAGGAAGAGCGGCATCATCCCAGTTCCGTCCCGCTGGTGATCGTCAGCGGCTCACGCGGCCAGCATGGCCTTGTGGGCAAAGGCGCGATCTTCACTTTCGAGAAGCCGATCTCCGTGGAGCAGGCCGTGCGTACGCTTTCTGCGGCAAGGAACCTGATCTTGGACGGAAGGCTTCGTTATCACCGGCAGCTTTTAGAAATGCCGATCTCGGTGAGCTACGGCACCAACAAACGGCTGGAAGCCCAACTCACAAATCTCAGTCAGGGCGGGTTGAGGATCCATCTGGATCCTCCCCTGAAGATACGAGGACCCGCTCGAGTTTCCTTCGGACTGCCGGGAACCAAATGTACCGTTAAAGCAGAAGGAGTCATCGTCTGGCGGGATCAACTCGGCAATGCCGGGATTCGCTTTGTGCAGATGAGTAAAGGCATTCAGCGGGAGTTGCAACTCTGGCTTGCGCAACAGTACTTCACGCGTTAGATCCGGTATTGGCCGTTGGCCGTTGGCCGTCGGCCGTCGGCCGTTGGTCGTCGCTCGCAGGTCGCTGGCCAAATGCCGCTGATTGATGCTTCCGGCATCCGGCTTCTGGTGCTGGATGGCACTCGGTACCCGCTTGAAAATAAGAAAGCAGACGCAAGCAAGTGCGTTTCTACGAGAGTGTCATAGCTTTGGTCGGATTGCGCTCGCCCTATACCCCTTTTTCTCTCAGCCTAAATTTCATTCCGTTTCGACCACCGACCAATGACTAACGACCATCGAGTTTCACCTAAACCGCGGCGCTTCATCTTCCCTCTGCGAAACACGTTGCGACTCGAGGGTGGCAATCCTGACCAGACGTGAGCCTGGGGTAGTACCGCAATGAACAGCAAACAAAAATTTGTACAGAATGATAAAGGAACAAGCGACGAAGAATGCCATCCCCGTGCTTACTGGCCAGGAAGGCAGCGTATGCGAGATCGCCAAAAACACAAATGAGAATAGCAACACCGAAGCCGAGATGATGAGGCCGTCCACCAATCCTGATAGAGTGCCCGCGGAGATCGGAACCCGCCACCAGGAGAACTCGAGGAGTGCGCTGGTTGGGTCTTGGTTTTCCGCGAGCGACGAGGCTTCTTTTGAGCGCAGGTGAATGGCTGGACGAGGCTTGCCCGAAACAATCAGCTTGTCCCTCGCGTTCTGCCGTTCGTCACCAAAAAGGGGGGAGGCCGAGGAGAGCTGACCGGCAGTATCCAAGAGGTTCAGCCATAACCATTCCTTGAGCAAGTATCTGGAGCGTTGGCTGATTTGGGTGAATTGCACACCTGCCTGTCCAGAGGCATTTGCCCAAGTCACCTGGCCCATGGCTTCGACGCGGATCCTGGGGCTGAGCAACTCAAATCGCAAGTAAACTTGCTGATGCTGTCGAAGCCGAGCGACGGCTTGCACGGCGACGCCATTCTCGCTGAGGTCACGGACAATGCCTCCATTGCCCTGATTGAGGTTGATGTATACCAGCGTGTGAATCTTCTGTCGCGGGCGACGGCGCTGCGCACTTTGATCTACGACCGGGGTAGAGGTATCCGCAGAGGCCACCGGCCCTGACTCGGCATTCATGCCCAAATCTTAGTATTTAACGAGGGATAGTCTGAGTAACCGTGTTGGTTCCGCCGGACCAAACTTCAAGAGGCGGAACGCTCGCCGGTATCGGCCGCTTGGCTGTGGGCCTTCAAGCGATGACCCCGCTCCCAAGCCATTAATCGGTCCAAGTCATAGCTATAAGGACCGTAGCTGCGGAAGGACTTCTCATCGAATAGTCGCTTGATCCCGCAGCCCATGCAGACCTGATAGGAGTAGTCTCGAGCACGAACCGGCCAACTCATTTTTCGGTGCCAGCACCCACGGAAGACAAACACCGCCGCACCAGCGAAGCTTGTGGCCATGAGACTAAGAGGCCAAATCCAGCGCGATTTTCTAGTTGTTTCAATCACCTGCCACGCCTGGGTGCTGCGCAAACCTCAGCATAAGCCGAATCCCACATGGAGACAATGCCCTTTAAGACTCAGACGGACAAGCTTTAGATTCAGTGCCTTACGAAAGAGCATGTCCAACCCCGTACAACTTTCGTGCCCCTGGGAATATTGCCACAGGGCGAAAAGACAGGTAACTTTGAAGTGACGATTAGCTGACCGGCCAGATGTGGCTAGAGGGAGTTGGGAGTTAGGCAAACTGGCCAATTGACATGCGATTGGCGCTGGACAACACTTGGGGTCGTAGGGGCGGAGTACGCTGCAAAAGCGGTGACCTTTATGGGTACGAGTCCGAGGCAAGTAGGACCGAGGTTAACCGATAGGCTGACAGACGCTAACGCGTTGACTTCACCACCGCCAGTGCAGGCAGTTGATTCCGACTCACTCCCGTTTCGGCATAGCGCGTTACAAGCTCTGCTTGCCTTTTCTTCTCTCCACGAACAAATCCGGCTGCGCCGCTCGAGAAACCCAGCCTGGAGCGTAGCGGCATCGCCTTATCCGTCAGAGGATGGTTTCGACACCGAGCAGTTCGTACTCGATGAGGTGCTACAACTCGTCGCTGAACGAGCCTTAGCCATCACCGGGGCCGATGGTGTGGCTATCGCACTCGCCGAAGGAGATGCGATCATTTGCCGCACCTCTGCCGGAGTAGTTGCTCCGGACGCTAGCGCGAGGCTTGATCCCAACTCGGGATTCTCTGGTGCATGCTTTCGCACCGGCGGAATCGTCCGCTGCGATGATGTGGAGAATGATCCGCGGGTAAACCTGCAGGCGTGCCGGCGATTGGGCACGCACTCCATGGTGGCGGTCCCCCTTTGTGCTCAGCACCGCGTGATAGGAGTGTTGGAGGCGTTCTCGTGCGACGCTTACGCCTTTAACGACAGCGACGTCCGCAGTCTCAACCTTCTCGCGGAGCTTATTCTGGCGGCGCTGAAGCCCGAGGAACCGGAGCAAGAACATCGGCTCAACGACGCGCCCGTGAACCCGCCGACTATCGAGACCTCCGAACCGGTCGAATTAGCGCAGCCGCTTGAGCCAGTGATGGAGGCGATTAACGGCACGCAGGCCAAAGACTATGAACCGGAGCATGCGGAGGCAAGTGAGCCTGCGCGGTTTGGTGAGTACGAGAAAACGGAGCCGTCGAGACCCGGGCTGCTGGTCGTAACCATTGTGGTGATTTTTGCCGCGCTGTTTGCGGGCACGCTGGGGTGGAAGATTCGGAGCAAGACTCAAGCCGCAACCAAGCCGGCGGTCACCGAGCAGACCAAGATCCCTGCCTCAGTTATGCTACCTGCCGCAAACTCGAATCAAGTGTCGGTGCAGTCTCCTGATGGAACAGGGGCTCAGATAGTGCTGCCCACGGAGGCTCGTCCGGCTGAAGCCCTACGTGGCAAATTTTCCGTTCTTCCGCAAGTAACAGGTGTTCGTCACTGGTCGTCGAGCGATGCCAGTACGGTAGCGATCGATCTGCAGGATCCGGTGCAATATGAAGCGCACCGCCTCAGTTCACCGGAACGTATTTACTTCGACCTACACGACACCACTCTTGCATCCGGCCTTTCGGGGAAAATTATTGAGGTGGGAGATACGCTGCTGGTTCGAGTAAGGATTGCACAACCGATGGCAGGCGTAACCAGGGTGGTACTCGAGACCAGAGGGGCGTCGAATTTTTCAGTCAGCATGGAACCGAATCCGTACCGGCTCGTCGTGCAAGTTCGTGGAATGGAATCCAGCCAATCTCAAACTAACAAGAAGATCGACTTATTTCCATCGGTCGGCCAGCCCGAGAAGAATAAAGTTGCGCTAGCTGCCGGAGTGGTGGCAAACGGCAAAAATACACAATTGCGAGCGCATGTTTCGAGGTTCCGCATCGTTCTGGATGCGGGACATGGCGGATGGGATCTAGGAACGGTGGGACGCCGAGGCCTGCTCGAAAAAGATGTTGTGCTGGAAATTGTGCAACGGTTGGGCGGATTGTTGGAGAGTCGTCTCGGAAGCGAGGTCGTCTATACGCGCAAGAACGACAACTACGTTACTCTGGACCAGCGGACTCATCTGGCTAACCAGACGCAAGCCGATATGTTCGTCTCCATTCATGCCAACTACAGCGATCTTTCTTCAGCGCGAGGAGTAGAGACTTACTACACAGATTTCTTTTCACCGCCCGGCTCGCGGGAGATCGAGAAGCGTGAAAATGGTGGAGCGAAAAATACGGCAGCCCCTGCACCACTTTCAAACGTGGAGCTTCAAGGAAAGATCGAGGAATCACGCCGGCTTGCTACCAGCATCCAGCGGGCTCTCTACGGTCGGCTCTCAGTGCGGAGTCCGACGATCCGTGACCGCGGCGTGAAGGAAGCTGCTTTTGTGGTACTGACCGGGACGTCAATGCCGTCGGTTCTCGCTGAAATCTCGTTCGTCAGCAGCCCGACGGATGAGCAGAATCTTGAAAGTTCCACCTATCGACAGCAGATCGCCGAGGCGCTTTACAAAGGTATTGCGCACTATGCCGCGGGTCCTCGCCGCCTGAAGATGGCCAGCGCGTCGGGAAGATCGACGGGAAAGTAGAGGCAGGTGGCAGAGTGCGGGGAGCAGTTGCAGGGCGCACTGTAGCGACGCAGCTTGCTGCGTCTCGGGCGGTTGCCAGCAATCGCCCGTGGCAGCCGTCAGTTCTCAGTGCGGGTGTCACTTTCGAATTCAGATCTCGACTTATGACCCGCTGCCTACACCTCAACCTGCGACCTGCTTGCTGTTACTGCCTCCCGCGACCTGCAACCTTCCACTTAAGAACTAAGCGACCTACTGATTGCTTGTAATCCCGCCGTGTTCTTTCAGCCACTTCAATTCTTTGCGCGCTTTGATTTTGCCGTGCCACGGGTTCTTAGAGAGAGTGGCCTCCTCCGGGGAAGAGCAGCAGAGTGCTCGGAAGGTTAGGGTGCCCGTCCCCACGCGGCCAGGCCTGCGCTACGGTGCAGGCTCCGAGTTCTTGAGTGCGTCGTCCAGATCCTGACTGCTTCTTACGGCGGTACCGTCCACCAGTCGCCAACCATCGTCGTAGTGTCTGAATCCGACCGTAGATCTGTAATGCACGTCACCAGCGTAGAGCGCAGCGCCCACCTCGTTCAGAGGCACCCATCTCCAAGTGAAGTCCACATCAGCCACGCTGCCGTTCTTGCTGATGCCGGTAACAGAGACGAATTCTCTACGTGCGGTGACAATGCTGAACCGCTTGCCGGAATCGTTGCTGCGAATCAGGTCGCGAAACGTCTCCACCCCGATGGGAGTGAGGACAACCTCCCAGCAAGGTGGAGGAGCTACTTTAGCAATGCAATCTGAAGGCGTGCCTTTGATCCAGCCGCGCTGCTGGAGAACAAGGTATTCAGGGGAAAGATAGTCTTTATTGGAGACGAGACCGGTGTGGAGCCAAAACTGCTGCCTAGATTGGAAATTTTCAGAGCCACCGATGAGGTCGGCTGCCAGACGGCGAGTGAGGAAATCGCGAGGCGAACAGGCGACGCACCCCAATAAAAACACCGATGCGAGGACGAGTCTCGGTCTCTGCATGAATCAGGATTATTGCTGACTGAGGATTGTAACCAAACGGGAAGCTCGTCGGGGCAAGAAAGGATGAGAGGTAATCTGCCCGTCAAATTTGGCGGCCCATTTGCCGGGTATGGCCGTGCCACAGAAAGGACAGCAGCCTTGGGGAGTGAGGCGGTAATCTTCTACGAGATAGCTGTAGCGTTTGATCAGGGTCCTGCCGCAATTGTGGCAGTGCGTATCTTCAAGATCGCCGACCATGCCTGGAATGTTGCCGGCATAGATGTAGCGGAGTCCTGCTCCTTTCCCAATTTCTGCCGCACGCAGCAGATCTTCGGGGCGGGTGTCTTCCGGACTCGTCATCTTGTAGTCCTTGTGGAAGGCGGTCACGTGCCACGGAATATGCGGCGAAATGCCGGCGAGGAATTCCGTAAGGCGGCGAAGTTCGTCATCTGAATCGTTGAAGCCGGGGATGAGCAGAGTCACTATCTCCAGCCAGAAGCCCATCTGGTAAAGGCGACGAATCGAGTCAAGAATGGGTCCGATGCGGCCGCCGAGTTCGTGATAGTGACGGTCGTCAAAACTCTTGAGATCGACCTTGTACAAGTCGACCCAAGGTCGCAGATATTCCAGCACTTGGGGCGTGGCGTTGCCATTCGAGACAAAGCCGGTGATGAGTCCGGCCGCTCTGGCTTCCTTGAAAACCGCAACCGCCCACTCACTTGTGATGAGAGGTTCGTTGTAGGTACTGACGAGTACTTTGCCACCTTGGGCAAGCGCGTCGCGTACCAGCGCTTCGGGGCTGGCCTCGAGCGGAGGTGATACGGCGCTGGGATCGCGCAGAGCTTGCGACGTCACCCAGTTCTGGCAATAGGAACAGTGCAGGTCGCAGCCCAGCATTCCGAAGCTATAGGCCAGCGCCCCCGGATAAGCATGGAAGAAGGGCTTCTTTTCGATAGGATCGCACTGCACGCCACCTACGTAGCCCCAAGGTACGTACAGTGTCCCACCTTTGTTGTAGCGGACTTTGCACACACCGGGCTGGTTCTCGGGGATGGGGCAGCAATGGCCACAGGCGTAACAGCGGACGCGATTGCGGTCGAGCTTCTGATAGAGCTCTCCCTCACGGACGTTTTCATACACAACATCGCGGAGGGTTGGCATAATCTGTCTCTATTTTACCGGATCGCGGACGAGAGAGAGCATCTAGAAAGATTGCGCCAAAACTGACGGGGGCGTGCGCTAGCGTGGGGGAGCACGTCCGTCAAAGCCTGGTCACGCCGTGGATCACTGAGCGGGCGTGGACTTGCTCGTGAGTTGATGTTGCTTGATCCAGGCGTCGGCCTGCTGTTGGGCTGCAAGCACCTGAGCGTGGCTCAGCCGGGAGGTGAGCGCGGCGACACGGTACTTGCTGCCCTCGTCACCGCCCGCCCGCGCCAGAATAGACCAGAAATAAGCTTTTACCAAATCCTGGGGAACGCCGCGTCCTGCCCAGTAATAGGCGCCGAGTGTTGCCTGGGCGGTGATGTGCCCTTGTTCCGCAGCCTTGGAGAACCATCGAGCGGCTTCGGAATAATCCTGTTTGACTTCATTTCCGGTCGCGTAGTGCGCCCCTAAGGCAAATTGCGCAGCGCCGTCGCCTCTTTCGGCGATGTTTCGCAGGTCTTGTAACGTGGTCGCTTCAGCCACAGTTTTCAAGCCGGAGATCTTGGGAGTTGGAGGCGGAGGCTGGGGTGTCGATTGTGGCTGTGGGGTCGAGGGACGATTCCACTTACTCTCGATCCAGGGAGCCAGCAAGAAGCCCAGCGCCAACGCTAGCGCGGCAGCGACAGCAATCAGAAGCATGACGTGAGAACGAGGAACAGGAATGCCCTCAAACTGCGGCACGTCACTGGCAGGGGCTATGAGTGATTCACTTACCGACGCAGGTGAAGGCGGAGGGCCGGCCAACCTGGTGCCCTCTGCATCCGGTGCTGATTGTGATTGTTGTATTCGGGTCCGATTTACGGCGGCAAGAATAATCCCGGCGAGCCGCTGTAGGATCGTGTTGTCAGTTTCTTGAAAGGCATAGGGAGCAGGAGAAAAAACTTCCAGGAGTCCAATAACCTTTTCCGCGTCACGAACTGGCACGGCGATCATTGAGCGAATTCCCAGCAGGCGGCAATTTTCGGCATCGACGAAGGGATCAGTTTCCGAATCGTCGCAGTAAAGCAGTTTGCCGGTTCGGACGCATTCGCCCGAAAAGCCCGAGCCTACATGAAGCCGTGCCCCTAGGCCGGGGGCGTCGGCCCCGGTGCTGGCGCGGCAGACCATTTCCTGTTCTTCTTTTTTTTGGGCTAAGGCTATCGCGGCCCCAGTCGCGCGGGTGAATTCCTGTGCCCGCTCGGCTAACGATTGCAGAGCCGCATCGAGATCGGAGCCAAGGGACTCAATCTCTCTTTCGACCGCATGAAGCGCCGCCTGGATGCTCATGTAATCGGCAGCTGCAGTTTCCCTGACGGGTTCAGCATCTGAAGCGGATCTTCCGCTTTCTTCGGATTGTGACGCAACCAGTTCGGGTCCTACTGGTTCAGTTTTCGCGGCGTGATTCGCGCAGGCTATCAAGGAATTGAGCAGCAGCCATTCCTGGAGCTCGCGTAGAGATGCGTCGGGCATCTCGGGGAAGCGAATGCCTGCCCGGCCCGCGCCGTCGGACCACACTACAAAACCAGTGGTGTGGATGTAGCTTTTGGTTTCAGAAAGGTCGAGACACAAGTTGAAGGTCCCATTCACTTCCAGAGGAGAAGACGTCTGAATAGCAACCCCAGTTTCGCTAATATCTACAATTTCGCTCAGATCGAGTACCATGCCGCCCGAGACACCATTAAAGCTGGCATAGGCTGGAGTGTGCACCTTGTGCCGCGGGCTTTGCCGCCGTTCGTGGGGGAAGGGCGACTGGTCGCGTCTGGGGACCGCCGAGTTGGTTTCCAAGGGCTCCATAGCAAAAACCCTGTTACATATTACCTCCAGTCGTGCAAGAAGGAACTACTCTTTGCAGGAATCAGGCTAGGTGAGCTCGAACAAGGACGGATTCCTGCATTCAACCAAGGCAGACGTTTTAGCGCTAACGAGTTTTCTTCGGGCAATTAGTCCCGGGCCAGGCGCAGGCTGGACAGTCGAGATATGGCGGCCAC